>Ga0105163_1001278_pt1 | contig 13527 bp, 14 predicted proteins | sample JNZ110809AmetaG_FD_81531 | JGI IMG/M metagenome (GOLD analysis project Ga0105163, IMG submission 81531) | Hot spring microbial communities from Jinze hot spring, China to study Microbial Dark Matter (Phase II) - JNZ 110809A | ecosystem: Environmental > Aquatic > Thermal springs > Hot (42-90C) >... | reverse complement strand
CATCGTTTACAGCTGGGACTACCGGGGTATCTAATCCCGTTTGCTCCCCCAGCTTTCGCCCCTCACCGTCGGGCGTGTTCTGGCGCCCCGCCTTCGCCACTGATGGTCCTCCCGGGATCAGAGGATTTTACCCCTACCCCGGGAATACCGGGCGCCTCTCCCACCCCCAAGCCCGGTAGTATCCCCCGCAGCCCACGGGTTAAGCCCGTGGATTTAACGAGGGACACACCGGGCCGGCTACGGGCGCTTTAGGCCCAGTAATAGCCTCCACCACTCGGGGAGCGGGTATTACCGCGGCGGCTGACACCCGACTTGCCCTCCCCTTATTCGCCCGCCTTTTTAGAGCGGGCAAAAGCCACCACGAGGGTGGCACTCGGGGTAACCCCGTCGGGCTTTCGCCCATTGCGGAGTTTTCGCGCCTGCTGCGCCCCGTAGGGCCTGGACTCTTGTCTCAGAGTCCATCTGGGGGCTCCCCCTCTCAGGGCCCCTACCCGTCACAGGCTTGGTGGGCCGTTACCCCACCAACTACCTGATAGGACGCAGCCCCATCCTGCGGCTCCCGGCCGGAGCGTCCCCGACCGGGACTTTCGGCGACCGGTCCTTCCAGATCCGGTCACCTATGGGGGTTTATCCCCAGTTTCCCGGGGTTATCCCCCTCCGCAGGGCAGGTTGGCCACGCGTTACTCAGCCGTATGCCAGGCCCCCGGAGCCGGGGACCTTCGACTTGCATGGCTTAGCCTTACCCCGATAGCAGTGGAGTCCGGCAGGATCAACCGGAGTCTGCCCAGTGGCGGGGGTCTCTCCACGACCCGGCCCGCATTAGACCCGAACCGCTACCTCGGGTCCTCATCCTGTTGCCAAGACCGGAGACCGCCCCTTCACAGCGAGCGTCACCGCCTCCCTCTGGGGCGGCGCCGCCTCGGGTCCTGGCTCCAACCCTGTTAAAGCCAAACGTTCAGCTATAAACTTTGCGTGGCATTGGGACGTTTTCTCCCCGAAAGACTGGATTACACGCGGCGATCACGGCCTGCCGGCGGGCTTGAAGTCCTTCCTAAGGGGAGGTATGTCCGAGTACCACTCCGGCAGAAGGAGCCTCCTGAGGTCAGGATGGCCAACGAACCTGACGCCCAGCATCTCGAAGGTCTCGCGCTCGTGGTACTCGGCGCTCCTCCAGACCTGCGTGAGCGAGGGCATCTCCGGCTCGTCACGGGGCAGCTTCACCGAGAGCGTGAGGACCACGCCCTTCAGCTCCTCGTCCGTGTAGGATCCGGCGTGGTAGAGCACCTCGATCGCGTTCTCCGGCTTCGTGAGGGCTATCAGGTCGACGCCTGTGACGCCCTTCACGTGGTCGAATCCCCTCTCCCTCAGGAACCTCGCCGCCTCGACGACCACCGAGCTGTCCACCTCGACCTTGACGATCTTCCGGTCGACGATCACGTTTCTGATCCGGTCACCGAACCTCTCCCTCATCTCGTCTACCACGGACTGGAGCTTCGACAAACCCGTCACCTCACAGCCGCTCGTTCAGTATCTTGTCCCTCAGCAAAACGAAGCCCTGGATGAGCGTCTCGGGCCTCGGCGGGCACCCGGGCACGTAAACGTCCACCGGAACTATGTCGTCGATGCCCTGGATGACGTTGTACGAGTCCTTCGCGTAGAGCCCGCCGGATATCGCGCACGCTCCCATCGCGATCACCCACTTCGGGTCAGGCATCTGGTCGTAGATCACCCGAAGTCGCTGGGCCATCTTCGCGGTGACGGTGCCCTCCACCAGCAGCAGGTCGGACTGGCGCAGGGATCCGACGGCGTTCAGTATCCCGAACCTCTCCGGGTCGTACCTGGATCCGACGGTGGCCGCGTACTCGACCGAGCAGCAGGCGGTGGTGAGGTGCACTGGGAAGAGCGACGACAGCTTCCCCCAGTTGACGATGTACCTGATCAGGGACCTGTTCCTGATCCACTGGACGACGAAGTTGACCTCCCCTCGCCTCTCCACCTTCACCGCCCTCCCGAGCCCGTACCTCCTGATCGCCTCCCGCTCCTCCGCCTTCGGGACCGTAACCGCGGTTATGGAGTCCAGGACGACCCTCGAGGACCCGAGCGTCACGTTGAACGCACTGGTCTTCGGCCTGCCCCAGACCCCGCCGGCGTGCAGGGAGCAGTACATCCGGACCTCTCCGTCCTGCCCCGCTAAAAAACGTAGAGCGACCTCCGGGCCGTGACGAGAACGCACCCAGTTTCAGGTCAATGACCGAACTGCTCCTTCTCGGTCGAGCCCTCCAGCGCCTTCGCGGAGGCCCTCCCGCCGGTGATGAGGTCGTAGACCAGGTCGTAGTACTGGACGCCGACGAAGGACTGGTGCCGTGCAGCCCTGTAGCCTACCTTCTCCAGCTCGAACTCCCTTTCCTGGAGCCTCACGTACGCCAGCATCCCCTCCTCGATCAGACCCTTGGCCAGCTCGAACATGGATGCGTTCAGCGCGTGGAACCCCGCCAGCGTGATGAACTGGAACTTGTACCCAAGCTTCGCCAGCTCGCGCTGGAACTGGGCCACCTGCTCCCTGTCCAGCTTCGTCCAGTTGAAGGACGGCGACAGGTTGTACGCCAGCATCTTCTCCGGGAACCTCGAGAGCACCTTCCTCGCGAACTCCTTAGCCTCCTCCAGGCTCGGCCTCTTCGTCTCGAACCAGATCAGCTCCGCGTACGGAGCCACCTCAAGGGCCCTGGCCACGGCCGCGTCCATGCCTCCCGTGAACCTGTAGTAACCTTCGGGCGTCCTGCCTCCTGTGACGAACTGGCTGTCGATCGGGTCGTGGTCGCTCGTTATGAAAGAGGCGTCGAGGGAGTCGGTCCTGGCTATTATCACCAGGGGCACGTCCATCACGTCCGCCGCGAGCCTCGCCGCGGTCAGCGTCCTCTTGAAGGCGTCCAGTGGCACGAGGACCTTTCCTCCCAAGTGTCCGCACCTCCGCTCGCTGTGGTGCTGGTCCTCCAGGTGAACCGATGCCGCACCGGCCTCGATCATCTCCCGCACCACCTCGAACGCGTGCAGCGGCCCGCCGAATCCCGCCTCGCAGTCCGCCACCAGCGGCACGAAGTAATCCGGTCCCCTCCTCCCCTCGAGGTGCCTGATCTGGTCTGCCCTCCTCAGCGCCCTCAGGATCCTCCTCACCAGCTCCGGTCCGCTGTTGGAGGGGTACAGCCCGAGGTCCGGGTACATCATCCCGACCTCGTTGGCGTCCGCTGCCACCTGCCACCCGCTAACGTAGATCGCCTCGAAACCGGCGTCGACCATCTGGATCGCCTGCGTCCCCGTCATCGCTCCGACCGCGAAGACAAATGGTCTCGTCTTGAGCGCGTTCCAGAACTTCTCGGACAGCAACCTCGAGTAAACCGCCTGTGAAGGCCACGTTCCCCTCAGCCTCAGAACGTCCTCGTAGGTGTACTCCCTCACTATGCCCTTCCACCTCTCGTCCTTCCAGCCGCTCATCCTTGGTTCATTCTTCGCGCCCCTGCCGAATTTAATCTTATTGTGCCGCGATGTTTTGCAAAATTCTTAGTCACGTTTCCTGCAACAACATATAGAGTGGGGGTCCGAGAAACGATACTTTTTGGTGCTGAACCCGGAAGAGAACTAGGGGAACCGCTTACCGAAACCTCACCGCTTCGGACGGTTCTCCGCGAGATACTTCCTGAAGACGTAGACCGATATCAGCAGCAAAGCCGCAGCGACGCCGACGTTCACCGGGTACGGGAACCAGAGGGACGGGGTTGCGGCAAGCGATATCGCTGCCAGCGTGGTCGGCAGGAGGAAGAAGAGCAACGCCATGAAGATCAGGTCCACGCCGTACTTGCTTGTTAGCTGTACGATCGAGTCGAGCCAGCTGTCCTTCACCGGTGCGTCCACCGGCTGAGTCCTTACCGCCTCCACGAGGTCCTCGAAGAGCTTGCGGTCCGAGGAGAAGACTCCCTCCTGGGTGACGAAGGCCACGTTTCTATCCCCGGACCTGACCGCGATCCCGTTGCTCGTCTGGACCGCCTCGAACCCGTGCATCTTCGCCACCCGTGTCACCGCTCTGAACAGCCCGTCCGTGAGCTGGATCGATGCCTTCGGGTCCGCGTACCCCACCATGATCGGCTCCAACAAAACCACCCTGTTCACCGTGAAGCGCTCGTCCCTGAACTCGGGCATCTCCTTCGCGATCGAGGGCAGCCCCTTCCCCGCGGAGGCCTGCTGCCTCACCCACTCCACGGCCCTGTCGAACGCGCTGGACATTCGGGGTCAGTCCATATGGTCAAAATTTGAGCTTTATTCGAACGGATTTGCTGGGGGTTTTAGGATCCCCTGATGACGTACAGCGTGGCCTCCGCGATCGCGTTGGCGTGGTCCGCCATCCTCTCGAGGTACCGCATGATCAGCAGCCCGGCGATCTCGCACCTCCTCTCCCCGCCGCCCTCGATCACCTTCCTCAGGTATCGCCGGTACTCGCCGTCCACCACGTCGTCCAGGCCGATCACCTCCAGCGCCAGTTTCTCGTCGAGGTTGCTGAAGGCCTCAATGGCCTGCGTCAGCATCTCCTTCACCACCCCGCTGGTCCGGATCACGTCTTCCCACGAGCACCCCCTCAGGTCGCCGAAGACGCTGACGGTCCCCACGATGTCGTAGGCGTACCTTCCGGTCCTGTAGAGGCCGTAAGAGACCTCACCGCATGCCCTGATGAACCTGAGGTCGGTGGCCACCGGCTGGTAGCGCGCTATCGCCTCCGTCGAGAGGTCCATCACCCTGTAGTGAAGCGTCCTGAGCTGCTCCGCGAGCGTGAATGTCTCGTGCTCGAGCGGCCTGTTGTTGACGAACGACTCCACCGCCAGCCCAAGGGCCCTCTGGGAGAGGACCCCCATCTCGCTCAGGAGGGCGCTTATGTCCTTGAGCTTGGGCTCGATCAGCCGCACCAACTCAACCGATCCTCCCCGCTATGTAGGCCTCGGTCCTCCTGTCCCGGGGCCTCGTGAACACCTCCTTCGTCGGACCGAACTCGATCAGCCTCCCGACCATCTCCTCGTCGGGCATCATCACGGCGGTGTAATCCGAGACCCTTGCGGCCTGCAGCATGTTGTGGGTGACGATGACGATCGTGTAGTCCTTCTTGATGGATATCAGGAGCTCCTCTATCTTGGCGGTCGATATGGGATCGAGCGAGACGGTCGGCTCATCGAGCAGCAATACCTCCGGTTCCACCGCGAGCGCCCTGGCTATGCAGAGCCTCTGCTGCTGTCCTCCCGAGAGCGAGTAGGCGTGTGCGTCGAGCCTGTCCTTGACCTCGTCCCAGAGGGCCGCCTTCACGAGGGCCTCCTTCACCCTCTGGTACATCTCGGATTTCGTGAGCTTGAGGCCGTTCACCCTTAGACCGAAGGCGACGTTGTCGAAGATGCTCATAGGGAACGGGTTCGGGCGCTGGAAGACCATTCCGATCCTAGACCTCAGCGCCACGGGGTCGACCTCCTTCGAGTAGACGTCGACGTCGTGGTAAAGCACTTTCCCCTCCACCTCCGCACCGGGTATCAGGTCGTTCATCCTGTTCAGTGACCTGAGGAGCGTCGACTTCCCGCATCCTGAGGGCCCTATGATGGCGGTGATGTGGTTCCTCCGAAAGTCGATGCTTATTCCTTTTATCGCGTACCTCCCCCGGTACCTGACCGCCAGGTCCCTGACCCGGATCACCGCGTCGTCGAATGTGATGCCGGAGTCCACCTCCTCCCTCCCGGAGACTGCACGTACGAGATCGCTCATAGCCATGACTCTCTCACCCCGCCTCCAGCCTCCTGTAATAGCGCTGCCTGAGGTAGATCGCCAGGGCGTTCAGGGCCAACAGCATCGCGAGGAGCACTATGATGCCTGCGGCGGCGAGCTGCTGGAAGGCCAGCTGGGGCCTGCTGATCCAGTTGTAAAGCTGGAGCGGCATGACCGTGAACTCGCTCAAAGGCGAGGTCGGGTCCTCCCGGATGAAGAGCAGACCGCTGATCACTAAAATCGGTGCTGCCTCGCCCAGGGCCCTCGAGATCCCCAGTATTCCACCCGTGAGCATCATGGGGAGCGCCCTCGGCAGAACCACGTACCTCACCACCTCGAAGGTCGTCGCCCCCAGCGCGTAGGCCCCGAACCTCTGGTCGTCGGGGACCGTCCTGATGGCCTCGACGCAAGTGACCGTGACGTAGGGGAGAGTCAGTATGGCCAACGTGAAGGCCCCTGCTATCACCGACCTCCCGAGGCCTAAACCGTAGACGAGGAAGCCGAGACCGACGACACCGAAGACGATCGACGGCACGCCAGCCAGGTTCGCGATGTTGTACCGGAGGACCTGCGACCACCACTTCCCGCCGGCGTACTCAGTGAGGTAGATCGCGGTCGCGATGCTGAGGGGGATGCAGATCAGGGCTGAGAGGCCTACCGTGAAGAAGGACCCGAGTATCGCGCTCCTCATACCAGCCTCCTGCGGGTTCGCCGACGGATAGTTCGTGACGAGCGTGGGGGACAGCCTTCCGATGCCGACGGAGAAGACGTAGAGGAGCAGCGAGACCAGAAACGCTACCGCGACGAACACGCCAACACCAACCAGAACCGGCATCAGCCCGTCGAAAAGCTTCCTGACGGTAGCCGATCGGCCCCTAACCGACAGGCTCTCCGCGCTCAGTACCTGATCTCCCATCTCCTCACCACCCTTATGCCGATGAAGTTCAGAGCCGCAGTTATCAGGAGCAGGAAGAGGCCCACCGCGAAGAGCGACTGGTACTCGATCGTGCCGTGCGGCGCGTCGCCCGTCGCAACCTGGGCTATGTACGCGGGCATCGTCTGCATCGACTCCGTGACGTCGAACGTGAGCACCGGCCTGAAACCGCCAGCTATGGCGGCGATCATCGTCTCCCCCATTGCCCTCGCGAAGGCGAGTATCACCGATGCCACGATACCCGATAGCGCCGCGGGGACGACCACCCTGAGGACCACCTGGTACTTCCTCGCGCCGAGCGAATAGGCCGCGAGCCGCAAATCCTCCGGTACAGCCCTCATCGCGTCGTCGCTCAAGGACGCCACGATCGGAAGCACCAGAACCCCGATCATGAGGCCCACGGCGAGCGCGTTGTGCACCCCTATGCCCGGCAAAACGTTCCTCAGCAGCTGCGGCGTCAGGAAGTACAACGCGAAGTAGCCGTAAACGACCGTCGGTATCCCCGATAGCGTCTCCACTACTGGCTTCAGCAGGCTTCTCGTCCTCTTCCCGGCGTACTCGCTGAGGTAGATCCCGGCCGCGAGGCCAGCTGGCGTGGCGAAGGCCACGGCGATCGCGGAGGTGATCAGGGTGGCGTTCAGGAGCGGCAGGATCCCGAAGTGTTTCTCGGCGAAGAGCGCCGTCCACTTGGTCCCCGTCAAGAACTCGATGATGCTGACGTGGGTGAAGAAGGCTACGGACTCGGAGAAGAGGGTGACGAATATGACCACGAGCGCCGCCGTGGAGACGAGTGACGCCGACAAGAAGAGGGCCTGAGCAACCCGGTTAACGATCCTCCTGCGCGATATCGAATTTGATCGCAGGTAGATTGGAGTTCCAGGCGTGCCCATCGCCCTCGACCCGGGACGTCAGTGGGGTCCCGCGTTCTTCAGGACCACGCGGGTCAAACCGTACAAGCCGTCGGTCATCCCGGACCTCAGCAGCGCCGCCGCTACCCTGTAGTAGTCTGCCGGCAGCGGAGTGTACCCGACCTTCTTGGCGAATCGCGCGCCGTTCTCGACGTAGAAGATCACGAACTCCCTGAGCTCCGGCCTCTCAGACCACGCCTTCTTGTTGACGTAGAGGAAGAGCGGCCTCGAGAGGGGGTAAGTGAAGCTGCTCACCGTGTCGTCGTTTGGCTCGACGCAGCCCGCACCGGGGACGCTGTCGTCCATGACCTTCAATACCTTGATCTTGCCCTGCGCCTCGTAGTAGTACGCGTAACCGAAGTACCCGAGTGCATACCTCTCAGCCTCTATGCCAGCCACCAGGACGTTGTCGTCCTCGGAGGCGACGTAGTCGGTCCTGCTGGACTTGAGCTTACCCACGACCCGCTCGGTGAAGTAGTCGAATGTGCCCGAGTCAGGGCCAGGCCCGTACAGCTTGAGCGGCGCATCGGGCCACTCCGGCCTGATCTGGTTCCACCTGGTGATGGTGCTCTCGGGGCTCCAGATCTTGCGCAGCTCCGAGATGGTTATGCAGTCGACCCACGTGTTGGACGGGTGGACCGCGATCACGAGGCCGTCAATCGCCACCGGGACCTCTATCCACTCGATGCCGTTCCTGGCCGCCGTCTCGGCCTCCGACTTCAGCATCGGCCTGGAGGCGTCGTTGACGTCGGTCTCGCCCACGACGAACCTCTTGAAACCTCCGCCTGTGCCGGATATGCCGACAGTTATCTGAACCCCGGGGTGGAGCTTCATGAACTCCTCAGCCGCTGCCTCCGTGATCGGGTAGACCGTGCTCGAGCCGTCGATGACGATCTTGCCCCTGAGCTGAGCTGGCGTCTGCGCTCCCCCTGCCGCGGTGACCGTGACCGTCCGCTCCACCGTCTCGACCCTCCCGCCTCCAGCTCCGCCCACCACGAAGCCCGTGGCCAGCCCCGCCAGCAGCCCAACGACCAGAAGGGCCACAGAGAGGGCGTTCACCGCGACCCCGATCCTCGACATGCGGTACCTCCTGGACTCGAAAACACCACCCATGCCTCCGCAACCGGCCTGAGGCCGTGGAGAATTTATAGGTGATGCACGGAATATATAGAGTTACTTATAGTCTATAGTGACGCATTTCCTTCCCATTTGAGCGTCAGGCTATATACTCAATTTCTCCTCTATAATGTGGCGATGAGGGCGTACGGCAGGAGGCTCCAGCTGACGGGCGGCTCGACGCTCATCGTCTCGCTGCCGAAGGTGTGGATCGAACAGTTCGGGCTGGGAAAGGGCGACGAGGTCCTTCTGATCGCACCGGCTTCGGGGCCGCTCTCGGTGATCCCCGCCGACGCGGCGCTCGAGGAGGGAGTCCTCGTGTTGAAGGAAGGCGCGACGCTCGACCAGGCGGTCAGATCCCTGATCTCGCTCTACCTCGCAGGGTACAGCTCGATCGCGATACGGCTCGACGGCGCGTCCCCGGGCATCCTCCGAGGAATCAAGGAGATGGCGAGGAGGTGGCTCGCTGGCGTGGAGGTCGTCGACGAGCGTCTGGACGGCATGGTGCTGAACGTGGTCCAGCTCCACCGAGACCTCCCTCCCAAGCAGGTCATCTCCAGGATGGGGACCCTGACGTCGGGAATGGTGCAGGACTCGCTCTCCCTCCTCGCGGAACCGTCCAGGGAGGAGGTCCACGACCTCATCGACAGGGACGACGAGGTCGACCGGTTCTACCACTACATGGTCAGGCTGACCAACCTCTCCGTGATAGACCCGAGGATCCTGGAGCCGTTGGAGGTTGAGGGGCCTCAGCTCCTGCTGAGCTACACTCTGGTCGCCAGGAGCATCGAGCGGGTTGCGGACCACGCCACCAACATAGCGATGCTCGCGCTCGAGGGGGAGCTGGACGTGTCCTCCTTCGAGGAGTTCTACCGTCGCTCCTTCGGCTCGACGACGCACTTCCGGAGGTCTGTTGAGCTGGTTTTGGAGCCGGACGTGGAGCGTGCGCAGGCGCTGCTCGAGGAGACCTCGGATTACCTTCGAGAGCTGGAGAGGAGCTTCGTCAGAGCGCTTGAACGCGGACTGCACGTGGGATCGCAGGTCGCCCTCAGGGTGCTGTACGACAACGTCAAGAGGGTTGTGGAGTACTCGACCGATATCGCCGAGGTGAGCCTCAACCTCTCCTTTCCGAGACCGAGGTTCGTCAGGAGAGCCCCCTGACTCACCTGATCAGGTCCCTGAGCCCCTCCGACATGCCGTCAGCGAGCTTCCCGAGGCCCACCAGGAATACCTCGGACGAGTGCTTCCTGAGGGTAGGCGGTGTGACGACGCGCTTGACGAACCTGAACCACCTCCTGAGCCTCCGCTCGACCCTCGCGAGCTCCTCGCACTCGAGGAACTTGATCACCACGTTCCCTCCCCTCTTGAGCACGACGTCCGCTATCTCCAGGGCCCTCACGCTCAGGAGGAGCTGGTTGAAAACGTCCACGTCCCTCACACCCGTGAACCTCGGAGAGGCGTCGGAAACCAAAACGTCACACCTCCTGTTGCCAAGTACCGAGAGGATCTCGAAGGGCGCCTCCTCGTCGTTCACGTCCATCTGCAGGAAGACCACGTTCTCGGCCCTGAAAACCGGCTCCTTCAGGTCAACGGCCACCACGAGCCCTTCCGGTCCCACCGTCCGCGACTCGACCGAGAGCATCCCGCCTGGCCAGGATCCCAAATCCACCACCAAATCACCCCTCTCGAGGACGCGGTACCTCTGCTGGATGTGGATCAGCTTGTACGCTGCCCTGGAGGGGTAACCCTCGGCCTTGGCCTTCCTGTGCCAGGGGTCGCTCCTCCGCTCCGCGAGCCAGCGCTCCTTGGTCAATCCGGAAATTGTCGTCGGGGCCGAGCTAAAAGGATCGTAGGCGAAGTCGGCGATCAGGGAACGAGCGTTATCGGAACCCTCAGCTCCTCGAGCGCCTTGAGGGCCTCCCTGAAGGCCTTCCTCGCCTTCTTCGGAGCGCCCTTCGTCGGGATCTGGAGCACTGCCCTGCAGGTCCTGCAGATCCCTCCGTCCCCGACTGCGTACCTGAACGAATCGTAGGTCTCGATCACGTAGTCGTACCTGGCTCCGCTCTCGCGCAGGATGCCCTCCAGCGACCGGACGATCTCCTCGCCCTTCAGCCTGGCGTAGAGCCACCTCGGCTCCTCACCCCTCCACTCGATCCTGGCGTACTCGGTGAACCCCTCAGGCAGCGACCTGGGGGCCTCCACCACAACCATCAGCAGGAGCTCCTTCCCCATCGCCCTCGCCTGCTCCGCGGCCGTCATCACCGCCCGCTCCGAGTTGACCCCCTCAAAGACCGGGACCAGGACCACCTCTATCTGCCTCGCCTCGAGCCTTCCGCCCCTCTGGAACGTGGCTGCCTCCAATCCAACCACCCGACATGTGTTGGGTCGCAGGCGATTTATCGTCTCCGTATAGCGTTGCCGTAAAGAATAGTCGGGCAAATGCAAGCATATGTCAGTATATACATCAAGCAACGTGAGGAATCGATGACGCATTGTCCCGCTCCCTCAGAGACCCAAAAGGTCAATCGGACCGGAATTTCGCTGACGGAAATCGTCCTCGCAGGACCAGAAGCGAGAGGTCCTCAGCCGACGCTTCCGCTCATCTCGAGCTCGATGAGCCGGTTGAACTCGATCGCGTACTCCATCGGGAGCGTCTTCGTGAAGCCCTCGAAGAAACCGAGCACTATCATGTTCAGCGCCTCCTGCTCCGGTATCCCCCTGCTCATCAGGTAGAACAGCTGGTCCTCTCCTATCCTGCCGACAGTTGCCTCGTGCGTCACAGTGGCGTCGTCCTCCTGTATCTCGTTGTAGGGGTACGTGTCGGTCCTGGAGCGGTCGTCGAGTATCAGCGAGTCGCACCTCACGCTGGACTTGACCCTCTTCGCCCCCTTCGCCACGTGGAGGAGGCCCCTGTAGGTGACGCGGCCGCCGTCCTTGCAGACCGACTTGGACGTGATCCTGCTGGTCGTGTCGGGTGCCAGGTGCACCGCCTTCGCACCGGTGTCCTGGTGCTGGCCCCTGCCCGCGAAGGCGACCGAGAGGATCTCGGCCCTCGCTCCCCTCCCCAGGAGGTAGACGCTCGGGTACTTCATGGTGACCTTGCTTCCGATGTTGGCGTCAACCCACTCCACCGTCGCGCCCTCGTAGGCGAAGGACCTCTTGGTGACCAGGTTGTAGACGTCGGTGCTCCAGTTCTGGAGGGTCGTGTACCTCACGTGGGCACCCTTCATCGCTATGACCTCGACCACCGCTGCGTGGAGGCTCTCGGTGCTGTAGATGGGCGCGGTGCACCCCTCTATATAATGGACCTTGCTGTAGGGCTCGGCGATTATCAGCGTCCGCTCGAACTGGCCCATGTTCGCCGCGTTGATCCTGAAGTAGGCCTGTAGCGGGAACTCGACCTCGACGCCCTCGGGCACGTAGACGAAGGAGCCTCCGCTCCAGACGGCCGTGTTCAGCGCCGCGAACTTGTTGTCGTCAGCGGGCACAACGGTCCCGAAGTACCTCCTGACGATCTCTGGGTACTCCCTGACGGCCGTGTCCATGTCGCAGAATATCACGCCGAGCTTCTCCAGCTCCCTCCGGACGTTGTGGTAGACCACCTCAGAGTCGTACTGGGCCCCCACGCCCGCGAGGAATTTCCTCTCCGCCTCAGGTATCCCCAGCCTCTCGAAGGTCCTCTTGATGTACTCAGGCACCTCGTCCCAGCTCCGGTACTTTCCCTCCGTCGGCCTCACGTAGTACCTCATCTTCTGGAAGTCGAGCGAGCTCAGGTCTGGCCCCCAGCTGGGCATGGGCTTCTGAAGGAATATCCTGTAGGCCTGGAGCCTCCTCCTGCGCATCCACTCCGGCTCGTCCTTCAGCCTGGAGATCTCGTCCACCACCTCCTCCGAGAGGCCGGGCCTCGTCACGTAGACCGGCTGAACCTCGTCCCTGAAGTTGTACTTGCTGTAGTCGAAGCTTATCGCCTGCGCAGCCATTTCGTCATAACAGTGTTATTACCGCTATTTCAATGCGATGCCTCAGCCCAGGAACCGATCGCATGTCCCTAATCCGGCGGCATGGGTTGATAGAAGGCCATCGCGTTCTGTTTGGCGATGAAGGTGCGGGTCAGGGTGGTCGCGGAGCTCAGGTCGACCGAGGACCCGGAGAAGGTGACGAGGGCCCTCTCCAAGCTGTTCCCGAGCCTGCGCTTCGAGCTCAAGAGCTTCGGGCAGCGGCAGGTGATCGAGGGCGAGTCGGACCAGATAGGCGCGCTCAGCTACCTGAAGGAGAACCTGAGGAGGAGAAAAGTGAGGGCTGCGGCCGAGCGGATCATGCGCTCCTTCTCCGGCGGTAACCTCGTCCACTTCATGCTGAGCAAGCAGGCTGCCTACGTCGGCACCGCGTCGCTCCTCGAGCTGGACGAGCTGCCCGAGATCGGCTGGATCGACGTCTTCGTCGAGGCCGAGGACGCCGAGGAGGTGATCAGGTGGCTCACCGAGCGGTGACCTCGTCCTGCTCTGGGATGCGCGTGAAGTGCTCGTGGACGATCTTCCAGCCCTCGCTCCCGCGCACCAGAACGGAGCTGCAGAAGGCGGTCACCGATATCAGCTGCCCCTCGAACCTGTACTGGTAGACCAGCATGCCCTTGTACTTGACGAGGTAGGTGGCCAGAGCGACGTCCCCGAAGACGCTCACCCTCACGTCCCTGACCTCTACCTCGATCCCTGAGACCTGCGTGATCAGGCCGCGCTTCAGCAGCAGCGCCCTCTCCCCCTCCTCCGGACCGTGGGGAGGATG
>Ga0105163_1001276_pt1 | contig 13537 bp, 9 predicted proteins | sample JNZ110809AmetaG_FD_81531 | JGI IMG/M metagenome (GOLD analysis project Ga0105163, IMG submission 81531) | Hot spring microbial communities from Jinze hot spring, China to study Microbial Dark Matter (Phase II) - JNZ 110809A | ecosystem: Environmental > Aquatic > Thermal springs > Hot (42-90C) >... | reverse complement strand
TTAGTCCACACCATTCCGCTACCGGCGAATGCCTGAGCCGGCAAGGGTCCGATATTTTCCCACAAGTCCGCCGCAATGTCGTAACGGTAGAGATGTCTAGTATCGTGGGCATAAACATACTTTCTGCCCGACAATATGTTTTCAGCGTAGCAAGCGGCTCCATTTGTCAAAAGTCCAGGCCAGACCGCCATATTTTCCCAGTTTTCCTCTGTTATGTACGACTGAACAGAAAATACCTCAAAATATATTCCATCTTCATCATTCATCAAATCCGGAGAACTTACATTATCGCCTTTCAAAACTATTGTGGTTTGCTGATTCTCTAGGAAAACTTGTGACTGTTGTCCTACAATTTTCTCTGAAATGTTTTCAAATAATCCATCTAAAACGAACGTTTGCGAATAGTTGGCAAGTGGCATGGGAGTTGGTGGAATTTCGGGCGCGCTCAAAGAATTTTGAGGATTTCTAACCGGTCTTACAAAGAAATCAAAAGAATTGTTGTTTGTGTCGCAAGCATTTCCTAAATTCTCATGCATGCCTCCGACCAACATTTCAGCAATTGTGGAAAATGGTGTGGCTCTCCGCTCTACACTCTTGTTATTTTTTGTAGTTCCATGGTTTGGGGCCGGTGGTCCTTCTTCAGTATAATTATGACCGCTTCCATAACTGACAGCATCCAACACATTGCCAAAATTATCTACGAGTCTCAAATGTCCGCTGTCCGCAATTGTATCCGTCATCTGAGCATCTCCCTGCACACCTTCGATCACTCCTCCTGGATACCCCTGTCCATTTACAGCAAGATAGAAACCGTACGCAGGGATCTTCGCTCCGCTTGGAAATACAACCCTGTCGTACCAACTCGTGCCGGTCACTGACCGGTACTGAATCTTCCATCCTGTGAGATCAACATCTGAGGATGTGGGATTGTATATCTCGATAAACTCTTGATATGCGTTGTCGGGCCCTCTCGTTGCAAACTCGCTTATAACTGGATGATCTGCGGGATACCAAATCGGAATCTGACCAACCCTATTAGAACCATCTGGTAATGCGCTTGGCTCATCTGAAGTTTGAAACACGCTTTCTATTATCCCATCTGGCTTGGAGTAAGACCAGGATATCTTTCCCCAATCCGTCTCCGCGCCGACATCGATAACTCGCGAATAAAATGACTCAGCTGTAGAAAATAGCGGAGGATTGTACTTCCAAAAGCCTGTTGAACCGTGACCACGCAGGAAATAAACGACACCATCTATCGCCGCTAACCGACTGCCGTTTCTTCTTCCAACACCCTCTGGAAGATTTGCCAACTTTTCCCAACTGTTCGTGCTGATACAGTAGCGATAGAAATTGTCCGCGTAATCATGTCCTGCTCCATCTCCTCCCTTCACGGCGTAAATGTAATCTCCTGCCCAGACGATAGTGCCTCCATCATCGACACCCGATCTGTCCTCCGGTCTTCCGTTGTAAGGTATAGGCGCTAGTTCCTCCCATCGGTTCTCTTTGAGATGATATCGCAGAAAATGGCTCTCCTCTAGTCCGCTCAATGTTTCATTATATGCTCCGACCAAGTAGTATAGATAATTATCTCCCGTCCAAACCATGCTCGAACCGTCATCACATCCGTATGGAATGGTTCCACTTACCCCATACCGGCTATATCCACCAACCCACTGGATGACCTCCCACTTCGAAGGTTCGTTGTCCGGGTCCATCTCCCATGCAGCGATGTTAAATCTGGCAAAAACCATTCCTCGCCTGCCCGCCGCAGCAGATGAGCTAGTAGTTCCTATTATCGCGTATATGTACTCCTTTCCATCAAGTCGCACCCATGCCATCGCATTTCCTGCACCCTGATACCATGGAGTATTCTCCAAGATTTCCCAGGTGTTCGTCTTTATGTCATACCTCCAGAAATCCCTGTAGAAATCGGAATATACGCCACCACGCATGACATATATATAACGTCCGCCGTCCCAAGCCATACAAACGCCATTCTTCACTACATCTAGCCCGCTTTCGGTTGGACTCGACAGAACCTCCCATCTGTTTGCTGACACGTTGTACCTTCTAAATGCGTCCGAATAGCTTCCTTTCCGCCAGAGAACATAAATGTAGCTTCTTCCATACTCGTCCTTAACGCCCACCATCGCCTTTCCATCGTAATCCGCCCAGCTTTCGATATTTTCAAGAGAGACCCAGTTGTCCCCGCCAATTTTCTCCAGGCGCAGGCTCAGCTTGTCAGAAATCTGTTCCGGTCCTATTCTGAGCCTGACTTTTCCATCAACAACTTCAGTTCCCTGGAGATAAATTTCCGGAGATGAAAAATCACGCTCAATGAAGGTTTCTCCCGATGTAGCAAATGCTATGATGTGGAAGAAAACAAATACCACCAGCGCCAGTAGCGGAAATTTCCTCATGCCTTCCACAAAATATTGTCAAAAACCAGTTAAAAAATTTCCGAGTCAAATGCTGCGCAAAACGTTTAATATGGCCAGTGATGCGATGAGCGCTTCCTCCGTTCTCACCGTTTCCGTTCCCTGTCCCGGGACCATGTTTATCACCATGTCAAAAAGATCTTCGGTTTTTACACCCTCTCTCGCACATATTTCGAAAAGCCCGGCATAGGGGCCTCCAAAAGCTACCGTAAGAGGATCTCGGACAGATTTAAGAAGGTGCATGACATCCTCCAGATTCCTGCCATGCTTAGAGGTTCCTATCATGAAACCTGAACGCGACATTCGAACGGCTTCGCTCAGACTGGGGGCAGTATAAACTCTGTATCCCCAATAATCCTTTACCTCCTCTTTCCTAACTTCCTCCACGATCAGATAATCTCCGATATCTTTGAGTATCCTCACGGTAATTCTTGTGCCTGGCTTAACCTCTTCGCTTAGAAGTCCCCGCTTTGGAAGACCTAACTCGACTATGCTCTTTCCTCCTTTAGAAGAAATGACAGCCCCCTCGCGTATCTGTTGGCGAGAGGACCTCTCATGAACAGATGGATGATGGGGCGTGCGTAAGGGAGGAAGCATTCCTGCAAATTTGAGTTCTTCTTTCTTTCTAAAAAGTATCTTTCTGAGATATTGGGGTGTTTCCATGTACTCGAGTATGAGTTTTATAAGATTCATTTCCTCTTGTGGATTTTTCACCTTCGGCTCGTGATCGTCGTATATCCACACTGAGTCTACTCTGAATATCGCTAAAGCCCTACCAACAATCCCAATCTTAAGCGTTTTTTGTCTTAAATCTGAGACGTCGCACACAAGAGAGGCCGGAAGGAGGACTCTAAATCTCATCCTTTTGCTACTCCTATCGGGCGCAATCTTGCAACTTTGATGGCGATTCCAGCTCGATGCGAAACATCTGCAACACGATCGACATTTTTGTATGCCTCTGGTGCCTCCTCTGCGATAACAGAAATCTTCGCCGCTTTCACGACTATTCCCTGAGATTCCAGCGCTTTCTGAACATAATCGCCCCTGAAGCTCTTTAGAGCAGCCGCCCTGCTTAGATGACGCCCTGCTCCGTGAGCCGTCGAACCAAAAGTCTCCCACATGGCTAAATCTGTTCCAACTAAGACATACGAAGCAGTCCCCATATCTCCAGGAATAAGAACTGGCTGTCCAACATCTCTGTATGTCGAAGGAACATCGGGGTGTCCAGGACCGAAGGCTCTGGTTGCACCCTTTCTATGAACTACAACTTTTCTTTTCCCATCATCGACTTTATGCTCTTCGAGTTTTGCTATGTTATGGGCAACATCGTAAATTATGTGGAGACCCATGCTTTCTGCATCTTTTCCGAATACTTGCTCGAAGGACTCTCTCACCCAATGAACGATCATCTGCCTGTTAGCCCAAGCATAGTTAGCAGCACACTTCATGGCCGAGAAGTAATCCTGCCCTTCTTGGGAGGTGAATGGAACGTTTACAAGCTCCCGGTCGGGAAGTTTTATTCCATATTTGTGAACGACGTGTTCCATTCTGCGCAAGTAGTCTGAACAGACTTGGTGACCAAGACCTCTAGAACCTGTGTGAATCATCACAGTAACCTGGTCTTCCTCAAAGATCCCGAATTTCTTTGCGACCTCCGGGTTGTATATTTTATCCACAACTTGAACCTCGAGGAAATGATTTCCGCTGCCCAAACTGCCGAGCTGTGGAAACCCCCTCTTTTTGGCTTCTTGACTAACTTTGCTCGGATCTGCACCCTCCATACAACCTCCCTCTTCCAGTCTCTCCAAATCTTCTTCCCATCCGAAGCCATTTTCCACTGCCCATTTTGCTCCCAACCGCAGAACGTCATCAAGCTGTTGTGGTGTGAGCTTAACATGCCCTGTGCTACCTAAACCCGAGGGAACATTTCTGAAAAGAGTTTCCACTAGCTGACGAAGTTTTGGGATAACATCCTCTTTCTTCAATTCTGTGCGTAGCAGTCGAACACCACAGTTTATGTCGTAACCAACCCCACCCGGGGATATCACGCCCACCTCGGCATCTGTTGCAGCTACGCCACCAATCGGAAAACCATAACCCTGATGTCCATCGGGCAAAGTTATGCTATATTTGTAAATCCCTTTAAGGAAAGCAACATTTGCCGCCTGTTCTAGGGTCATATCCTTACGCATTTCTTCGAGAAGTTCTCTGTCTGCGTAAATTCTCGCCGGAACCAGCATACCGGGCTTATAATCGCTTGGAATTTCCCATCGTACTTCATCTATTTGTTTGATTTTCCCCATCCACGTCATAAAAAGTCACCAAGGATAATTATCAAGGAGAGGGAATATTATCTTTTTGTTTTTTCAGATATCTACCACGGCCTGAACCAGCCACTCGTCATTTTTCTTTTTTATTTCCATCATGTGATACGTCATTGCCTTGACGGCTGTGCGTCCCTCATGTCTGCTTGGATCGAATTTCTCCCCCCAAGCTTTCGCATTTAGGAGAAAGCCCTCGGAAATCTGTGCAATGTTCACCTCAAACTTCGAAAAAACTAGTTGCTCACTGTCGTGTAACGCTATCAATCTATCTAGCCAGTCATATAAGAGGGACTCCGGATCCTCCGACCTCAATACTATCGATTTCTCGATTTCAGGCCGCACAGTGGATGTGTCAACCATTATCTCGAAAAGCGCAATTGCAGCGTTTTCAAAAGCTTCTGAGAGAGTTCGCCCATAAGCACGGAATCCAACATCGCTCGGATGTTCAATCCAATCAAACCTCTTCACTTGGCTTCCTCCCTAAGAACCTTTCTAATTTCCTTCTCAAGCAATTTATGAACCGTTTCCCCATCAACACGTCCACGCAAACTTTGCATTAGGATTCCCATCAGAGGCTGGAGAGCAGCCTCTCTTCTTTCCAAAACGAAAGATTTTTTCTCACACACTACTTTTCGGACAAACTCGCACAAATCCCGCTCGCTTATCGACCACAAATTAAGCTTATCAATCGCTTCTTTTACCGAAATCCCGGAAGAAATTTCCCTAAGAATTTCTGAGATTCCTTCTTTCGCAATTTTTTTCTTTCTAACAAGAATCAAAATTTCAGCGATGTCCTCCACTCTTATTCTCTCGACTTGAACACCTTCCCTCCTCAGACTTGTCAGAGTCTGCGTCAAAAGAGTCGCTACAAGGGTTGGATCCGCCTTGGTTCTTTTTAAAAGATCTTCAAAAAGTCGGAAATCTCCATAAAAAACCATCTGCTCCGCAAGTTCACGACTCAATTTGTATGACTTCATAAACCTTTCGATCTTTTGTTCAGGACGTTCAGGAAGTTTTTTCTTTATTTTGGTAATCCTTCTCTTGTCTATGGGAATCGGTGGTATATCGGTTTCCGGATACATTCTGGCTGCTCCAGGCAGTGGACGCATAAACTCGGTGGTTCCATCAGAAAGAGCTCTTCTCGTTTCTTCCGGAACTCCAACGATCGCCATATTGGCCCTTTCGACTACTGCTCTTAACGCATTCTCCGCATCTTTGGGTTTAGCCACCGTTAAAACTACAACATCATTTTCGGAGGCACCCATCTCATTCTTTAACTTTGAAACTTCCTCATCCGAGATTCCATAATTAGGAAGTTCATCGGTATGGAAGATTCCTCCAACTTTGCCGAAAACTCTCGCCCGATCTGCAAGCTCCGTTCCAAATCTTCTTCCCGGACAAAGTTCCATTCCCAATAGACCGGCAAACCCAGCTAGCTTTACGGCAAAAACGTCTGCACCGCTTTCAATAGCTTTCTTTATCATTCTACAAGCCGTATTTTCGAAGATGTGTGTAACTTTGCGAATCTCACAGGGGTTCTCCTTGACTCCACGCCTGTTCAGCTCATCTTTAAGCTTCAGCAGACCAAGTTGCCTAGCGGCTTCAAATTCGATCACCTTCGGAATCAGTGAAAGTTCTTGAATGCCTTTTATCTCCTGTCTCGCTCCACCAGAAATCGATATATTTATATCTTGCCTAGTTGCTCCTAACCCCCATTTTACCTTGCTAGTCATCCTGCAGAGCTGACCGATATAAAAAGCGACCTTCGCCGGTGTCTCTGGATCTGAAAATTCTGCCGCGGTCGCTATCTCCACTAGCGGGATTCCTAACCTGTCAAGACGATATTCTATATATTCCTCTGTTTCTCCCACCTTTCTCGCGGCATCCTCTTCCAAGCAAACGGTCGTGATTTTGTATCTTTTTCCTTCTACTTCTATCCATCCATCCATCGCAATTAACATTGTGCGCTGAAATCCAGAGGTGTTGCTTCCGTCTATTACCACTTTTCTCATCACATGAACTTCATCTACGGGCTTCGCGTTGAGTAATAGACTTATTTCGAGAGCTGCATCTATAACGTCATCACGAACTGAATGTGGCGGCTCCTCGTCCAGTTCCACTAAACAAGTTGTATCCGAATCCATTTGATATTTGAAGCCTTTCCCCTTGATGGCTTCAGCAAGCGCCGCCCTGTCGAACTCGCCTAACTCGCTCTGTGTCGGTCGGAGTCTTCTTATTACCGTGCCTTCCGGCGTTTTGTCTGAAAGCAAGGTAGGACACGCACAAAACAGTTTTTTAGTTGCGAGTTCTTGATGAATCTCGAGCCCCACTTTCAGACCGATTGCGCCATAATCTATTATCATCACCTTCCCTCCCAAAACTCGACAGACGGCGATCTTTCAGATATCTCCCCAGCCATGTTTGTAAGCATCATTTCGTGGATTTTTCTCATATTTTTCGTATGGCCGAGAACATACATGAGCTTCACGAAGGCTGTTTCTGGGAGCATATCTTCTGCGGGAATTATGCCCAGATTTAGCAGATCCCTGCCCGTTGAATAGACTCGCATGTTTACTCTTCCCCATATACACTGGGAAGTCATTACGACTGGAACACCCCGACTTATGGCATCTTTTATTCCATCGAACATCGTCTCAGGCACGTGCCCCAAACCTGTTCCTTCAATCACAATCCCACGATATCCAAGATTCACAATTGCTTCCAACACTTCAGAACGAAGACCCGGCGTGGCCTTGAGAAGTATTACCTTTGGATCAAATTTACCGTCCACCCTGACCCTCCCTTTTTCACTCGCTCTGCGATAGTTTTCCTCAATTATTTTTACCTCTCCATCTTTGATCAAAGCCAATGGTTTCTGATTAACGCTGACGAAAGCATCACGCCTACTGGTATGACATTTTCTAACCTTTGTACCCCTGTGAGCCAAACAAAAATCATCAGACATTGAACCGTGCATAACCACGGTAACTTCCGCCACGTCGGACTTTACAGCAAATGCTACCGCGGAAATCAAATTCAGAGAAGCATCACTGCTTGGTCGATCGGAAGATCGTTGCGCACCAACGAGAACTACTGGCCGGAAGAGGCCTTTAAGCATGAAACTCAAAGCAGCTGCGGTATATCCCATCGTGTCTGTGCCGTGAGTAACTACCACACCTCTGGCTCCTTTGTTTATCTGGCGGGCAACCTCCTTTCCTATCTTTACCCAGATATCGGGTCTCATGTGCTCGCTGAAGACTCTGCACACTTCAACAACTTCTATGCTTGCTAGTTCGGCGAGTTCTGGAACGATGCTATAAAGCTCCCCAGCAGTTAAAGCTGGAAAAACGGCTCCCGTTCTATAATCAACCCTGCTGGCTATCGTCCCCCCAGTCCCCACAATCGCAACTCTTGGTTTTTCTTTAGGAGCCGAAGGTGGAGGTGCTAGCAGAATTTTCGGGGGGCTTCCTTTCTCAAGAACTTCAAGTTTTTTGATGGATTCAATACGAATGCCAATATTATAACCGCTCTGCAACTTCACTACCAAATGCTTTTCATCCGCCAGTTCTGTTCTGGGCATCAAAAGACCTTCAAAAATCCCTTTGTCGGTTTCGATCCTGATCTTGTCCCCAACGGCTGCCCCCGCTTTTTTCAAAAAATCTGCAACCAAACCGCGATATCCAGTCATCAAGAAAATTTAAACGCAGGCTAACTTAAATGTAGCCTAACGGCGTGAAAATTCCTGCACTGTCTCCTCATAAACTTTAATCGTTTCTTCGGCAACTTTCTGAATCGTGAATTTCTCGAGTACTCTTTTTCTTGCATTTTTACCCATTTGTCTTCTCAGACCGTCATCCTTCAAGATTTCAACAACAAACTTTGCTATGTCACTTGGATCATCCGGATTTATGTGTGCTCCACACCTGTCAGGTCCCCAAGGAATTACCTGCTCACGCATGCCCGAGACCCCCCTTGCACCTACGACCACTGGTTTACCCATTGACATTGCCTCCGTACAGACTAGACCGAAGGGCTCATATTTTGATGGAAACACTGCAACATCACATGCTGCGTATCTCAGAATTCTATCCTCCTCTTTGACATACTTGTACTCAAGAATGACGCTCTTTTGTATTCCCATGTGTTCAACCATTTCTCTTATCATTTCCTCTTGGTCTCCCTTTCCAAGGATCAAGAGTTTCGCGTTTGGGACTTCTTGAAGAATCATTGGCATCGCTCTCACAAGTGTGTCTGCACCTTTTATCCAAGCCAGTCGTCCAACGAAAAATATGAGCGGATCATTGCCTATTCCAAGAGATTCTCTGAATTCCTTGACTTTTTCTTCTGGAACTCTCGCTGGATCATATTTCTGCTCGTCGATTCCGTTATAGACTACTCTTATCTTGGCTTCCGGGTATCCAAGAGAAACCAACTGGTCTCTCATAGCGTAACTTACTGTGACTATTCTATCCGCAATTTTTCCGGCTTGCTTTTCCAGCGATTTAATAGTCACTGAACCATCGCCACTCCTGCCTTCTTCAATTGAATGTAAATGAAGAATAAATGGCAACTGAAGCATCCTTTTACAAAGTATACCTGCCATGCAGCCGAGCCAATCATGTGAAACGATTAGATCGAACTTTCTGTTGTTCTTGCCGACCAAAAGATTTACAGCCTTGGTTGCAGAGAGAATGTTATACATCAAAACATCGGCAAAATAGCGCTGCGATTTTGGAGGCCAGTATTTTATGTCCTCTGGAACTATGCAAGGGAGAAGATCTGTGGCATCTGCGAGAAGTGGTCTGTGAACTTCAACACCCTCAACCAGATCGGTAGTGACGGCATCTCCTGGATTCATTGCGAAAAGCGTCACGCTATGACCAAACCTGGCAAATCTTCGACTCATCTCGTACGCGTAAGTTCCAAGACCACCCACGAAATAGGGTGGAAATTCAAAGGAGAAATATAGGATGTTCATGTTTCACCTTATCGGTTGAAGATTTCACGGTATTTAAATCTTTCCCATCAAAACCTAGAGTTTTATAAAAGCTAAAAAAAGACAAAGTGGGAGGTGAGAAAGAGCATGAGCAAAACCATACGCCACTTGAGCGGGACTGTCGCAGTTCTCCTCGTCTTCACGGTTTCTCTTGGAGTGCTTTTAGCACCTGCTAGCTTCGCTGGGACAAGAACCGTCGATGGAAATCCAAACGACTGGATTGGAACACCGCCTGCCGCAGTAAACACGTACACAGTCGAAAATGGAGAGTGGATATGGAAGGACAACACAGGAGACCAACGAACAGATGTTGAGGGTCATGAAAACTGTGACATGAGCGAATTCAGGGTAACGGGAGATACGGAAAATATCTATTTCCTTCTGCGCTTTACAAATATGACAGATGCATGGAGAGTGCTCGTCTATATTGCCGTCGACACCACTCTAAACAGTACTGGAAATGAATGGTTCCCAGATTTCACAACAACACTTGTGAACGCGAATGCAAGATGGGAGAGAGTTATAAAGGCATCAGTAGCTACTACTGGATATTATAACACATCGTGGCAGTATACCACCGCCGGAGCTTCTTATTTCAGCGCTACAAATAAGACCGTTGAAATCTCGATGCCATGGAGTGCCTTGGGCGTAAGCCTACCGGCTACTCTCAGATTCACGGTGATGATATGCGCTGACAACGGTAGTGGATTCCCCGTTGACATCGGCGGAGGAAGCATATCTGACGCTTTGGATGTCATTACAACGGTGAGTGGAAACACGTGGGGCGAGGTATCAGACAATGTCATAGATTATTATTTCGATGTAAACTTTGATTCCAGCGGAAATGCAACTTACGGGACCGGTCTGATCGCGGAGACTAGCAAACCAATGTACGTTACTTTAAGCCCAGGCATCGGTTACGTGCAGATAGTATCTATAAGCGATAACATCAACTTTGGCAGCGTTACTGCAGGAGAAACCAAGGAAGCATTGACGAATCCTTTCACTGTCGTTGTTAACAGTGAAAATGTTTCCGGAGTGGATGTCTACATAAAAGGAACTGATCTAACTGGTGGGGGCTGGACAATCGGGGTTGACAATATCGAGCACAGACCATTCGAGGGCGGATCCTGGGTTGCATTGACAAAAACCTACGCATTGCTGAGAGGAGACCTAGCAGCAAATCAGCAGCACACGATCAAGGAAAACTTCAGAATAAAGGTACCAGTACTGAACGTTCCAACAACGGTCAACTTCACGGGGACTGTATGGGTGAGAGTTCAAGACAATAGCCTACCCGCTCCGTAAGGCTGGAGGAAGAGAGAGATGCCAGACCACCGAGCTCGAACACTCGGCGGTCTGGTTATTTTTATTTTTTTAATAATGTTTCCTCCCCAAGTCTCGGCTAAGGCAGCCATTTTAGCCGACTTTCCTAGCTTTTATAAAAATTTGAACTTGAAAGCTGGAGAAAACGCAACTGTCTATCTTTATATCGTCAACAATGCGGAGGTCTCGGACGAGAACTGCTGGGCAGTTATCAGATCTGAGGTTTACCAAGACAACAAAATTATTGAACCAAAACATTTCTCGGTTTTGATAGATCCGGAAAACTCTGCTAGAGATGATCAAGCCCCCATTAGTGAAAAAGATGTGATAGCTGTGTTCACGACACCGGGTCAACCAGTGGTAGAGGTGCCTCCAAGAGAAGAATGGTCAGAATATGTTGACACATATGTCAAGATTTTAGGGGAAAATAAGTTCTACCCTGCCAGAATGGTGAAAGTGGTGATAATAGTGAGCAAAGAGGCTCCTTCAGGTAAGTATTTGTTGGTTTTTCCTATACATCCTTGGACCGGCCGGGCGGGGGGTATCCAGATCATTGGAGAAACTGCTCCTTTCGTAACCCTTAACATTATCGCGAAACCCGGTGTAAACTATGTGCCAACAATTGTCATCCTTCTATGTATTGTCGGCTTGTGTCTTGGATTTCTTGTGTTCAGAAATCTTCAGCGTAGATAGTTCTTCAAAAAGGAAGCAAGATCTTCCGGCATCGTGTCTATCACTGGCTCAAGCTGGAAGAGTTCCATAAAACCTATGTCGCCGGCATAAAGAGACGCCGGTGTTGGTCTCGCAACGAGCCTTATATTGAGCCAATAACAGTTACTCCAGTTTTCACCAACTGGTGCAGAAAAGGTTCCCATATTAAAGCTTCTGACACCAATTTCACAGTAACCACGAAGAATAGCTGAGAGCCCTTCGCAGAAATCGGAAATCTGCTGGTCATTCAAATCACGTAATGAAGAACTTCCCTCAAAAACCGCTATGATTTCCTTGTTGCCAATTGGAGAGAATGCTGCTATCCAGTGAACATTTCCTTTTCTCCCAATATATCGTTCATTAAGTTTTTGCTCTACTTCTATCAGCTCGCTCCAGTAATTCTTCCCCGCGCGTTCCTCAAATTCTCTGCTTTTTTGAAGCATGGTATGAAGGAAGAAAGTCGGTTCCCTACATGCTACAAGCTGAAAATGAGGATGAATGAGACTAGCAGCGGCTGGGGGCATGTAGTTCCAGCTGATGTTCCATATTTTGGCTGAATTGTCGAGTTCGAATATCCGTCTGAAATATTCGAGCGATGCTTTCATACAATCGCGCAAAAGAACTGGAGAAAAAGAAGACATCTCTATGTGATGCTCTCGAGATATCACTGCTACGGCATGATGGGCTGCAAATGGGAAGAGATTCGGTAAAACACATGCTTCTCCAACCCATATCCGATCCGGAAGTGGAGATGGAAACTTTGGAGTTGTGTTTTCTATGTTCTCGGGACAGAAAAAGCAGCCTTTTCTAGAGCTTTCAATTATTTGCTCGTATTCTGGAGAGCATTTGACATGTTTTGGCCGACGGGCTCTTTGGATGTTTAAACGCGATTTTCTTCCGGTAAGCGGATCTACACGAACTTCCACCTCTTGCGTCACAAGATTAAATCCTTCAAGTGGACTGCGGAATGTCGCTTTTTCTATTTCGCGCCTGAATTCCACAGTCATCCATATTGTGAAGATGTCTCAACTTAAAAATATGATGTGTAGACTTTTTTATCTATACCAGGGAAGACGATCGTCAAAATATTCAGACAAGAAAAGTCTGGCGTCCTCATTTCGCAGGAGCTTGGAAGCCTCTGCATCGATCAGAAGTTCGCAATTTCCCTTCATTATGAGATCTGCGACATCCTTGCCAAAACCCAAACGCTTCTGAAGCAGATCCTTTATAACGGATACCGGGTCTCTCCATTTTCTTTCGATCTCGAAAACAATGTTGCCAAACTCATTTACTGTTGGACCGACAATTGTTCGCTCGGAATTTATGTACGTTTCGATAAACTTAGATGAATCGATCGGTGGGCGCGGACCAACTCTAGCCTCAACATTTGGTAACTTCTTGGGAAACGTCTCCATCACGATGGCAGCATGACGGTCACCTGACCATACGGCATAACGCAGCACTGAAAATCCCCTTTGCACAAGCCCAGTATGAATGGCTTTGGCCGTTTTTCTAAGCTGAGGATACATAACTTCCTCAGACATTCCATCATGCTTTATGTAAAGGACTATGAATCTTGTTTCCCTTTGCTTTAGGATTTCACGCAGACTTTTTTGAGTTAATCTTCTTGGAGGTCGCGGGAAGAAGAAATTCAAGCTCGGTGATTTCAGAAAATCTCTGCAAGCCTGAATAAACACGCTAAAACTTCTGTGAGAAACCGCTGCAGCCACATTTCGTTT
>Ga0105163_1001273_pt1 | contig 13557 bp, 11 predicted proteins | sample JNZ110809AmetaG_FD_81531 | JGI IMG/M metagenome (GOLD analysis project Ga0105163, IMG submission 81531) | Hot spring microbial communities from Jinze hot spring, China to study Microbial Dark Matter (Phase II) - JNZ 110809A | ecosystem: Environmental > Aquatic > Thermal springs > Hot (42-90C) >... | reverse complement strand
CCTCCGAGACAGAACGGCAGACGTGGAGCCCCAGCTTGGCCATCAGAACCGACGTGATGAGGCCGTAGTTCATCGCCGGATCGGACCTCGCCAAGAAGACCCTCATGTAACGCGGTCCCGTCACCTCGATGTATTTGAGAAGGAGTTCCTCGAGCCCGAGGAAGGAATCGATGTCCTCGACCAGCGGTATCACCTCGATCTCCTCCGGCTCCAGCTCGCCGATCCAGTCGATCAGACGCGTCCCCCGGTAATCGATCGGTGACCTGAGGGGTTCGACCACGCCCTTCCTGTAGCTCTCCCTCACCCGTACCAGCTCCAGGTGGCTCGTCGTGAAAGGCAGGATCACCTCGAAGACGGCAGGGCCTGCGGAGGGGCCGTAGAAGGCGCGGGCGACGTCGTTGTGTCTCGGTATCGACTGGAGGGTCTCGAGGAAGAGCTTCCGCTCGGGTTCGATGGATGGGTTCGGCAGCCTGAAGGTGAGGAAGACGTCCCTCCCCAGGACCTTTTCCCTGAAGAAATCTGGGTAGTTCGTCAGGAGCTTCCTGACCACGTAGGGGTCGATGTCCTTCCCCTCAGCGTCCCACATGATCTCCTCGGCGCCGTACTCCGCGTAGGCCCAGTAGACCTCCGTGACCTCGTCCTCGCCCGAGATCATCGGATCGTCAGTCCAGGGAGGAGCGGCTGCGTGGTCGGGGTGCTGGCTCGCCATCGTCCTCGGGATCCTCCTCTCTCCCTCGACCAAGCCCCTAAGCCCCTTCGCTGGCAGCGGCTCCGTCGTTTAACCTAAACCGTCGACGCGGAGGAGCACGACGATGGGAACCACGCATTTTAACGGCCTACATCCAAGCAGTGTGTGCGCGTCAGGGTTCTGGAGTCGAGATCGATCTACAAGGGCAGGACCGTGGGCCTCAGGGTCGAGCGGATAGAGGTCGACGGGAGGGAGGTCGTGCGGGAGATCGTCGAGCACCGAGGCGCCGCCGTGGTGGTTCCGGTGCGTGATGACGGTAAGCTCGTCCTCGTGAGGCAGTACCGGAGGGCCGTCGATGAGGTGCTGCTGGAGTTCCCCGCTGGGACGCTCGAGCCAGGCGAGGACCCCGAGGGCTGCGCGAGAAGGGAGCTGATGGAGGAGACGGGCCACGAGGCCCTGGAGCTGGAGAGGCTCGGGACGATATACCCCGCACCGGGCTACACCTCGGAGGTCATCCACCTCTTCCTCGCAAGGGCCAGGCCTGTCGGACGGGGAACGCCGGAGGCGGACGAGCAGATCGAGGTGGTGCTGATGGGGTTCGACGAGCTGCTGTGGAAGGTGATCTCAGGAGAGGTGAAGGACGCGAAGACGATAGCAGGGGCCTTCCTCGCTCAGGTCAGACTGCGAGGTCGCGGAGGGGCGTAGACGTCTCAGCTTTATCCTCTGGGTTTCCCGATTGAGAGAGGATGCAGCCGAGCGAGAGGGACGTGCTCGAGGCGCTCAGGCGGGTGAGGGACCCGGAGCTAGGCACCGACGTGGTCAGCATGGGGATGATCAAGGACCTCAGGGTGGAGGGCGGCAGGGTCTCCTTCACGCTGGAGCTCACAACGCCCGCGTGCCCCTTCAACGAGCAGCTGAAGGAGGAGGTGCTGAGGGCGGTTAGGTCCGTGAAGGGCGTGACGGACGTCTCGATGGAGGTGAGGTCGCGAGTCCCCTCGACGAGGCCCCAGCTCCCCAACCTCGCACCGGTTCCTGGCGTGAAGAACGTCGTGGCCGTCGCGAGCGGCAAGGGCGGCGTCGGGAAGTCCACAATTGCGGTCAACCTCGCGGCTGCGCTCTCGGTCATGGGCGCCAGGACGGGCCTTCTGGACGCGGACGTCTACGGTCCCACGGTTCCCCGCTTCATCAGGGACTACAGGGTTCCGGTGGTGAGGGGGAAGGACAGGAAGGTGGAGCCTGCGGTGGGGCCGAACGGGCTGAAGCTGATCTCCCTGGGCATGCTCGTGGAGGAGGAGACGCCGGTCATCTGGAGGGGGCCCCTGGTCGGGTCGGCGGTGAGGCAGCTGCTATTCGACGTCGACTGGGGCGAGCTGGACTACCTGATCGTCGACCTCCCTCCCGGGACCGGTGACGCCCCCCTCACCCTGGCGCAGAGCGTGCCGATCTCGGGCGTCGTGATCGTGACGACTCCTCAGCAGGCAGCAGTCGCGATAGCGATGAAGGCCCTGAGGATGTTCCAGAAGCTCGGCGTGCCGATCATCGGGATCGTCGAGAACATGTCGTATCTGAGGTGCGGACACTGCGGGAACGTCGTCAGGGTCTTCGGCGACAGCTGGGCCAGGAGGGCGGCCCTTGAGGCGGGCGTCCCCTTCCTCGGGGAGATACCGATGGACCCGGAGATACTCGAGGGGAGCGAGTCGGGAACGCCTGTGGTCTTCTCGAACCCAGATTCGGAGGGCGCGAAAGCGCTGAGGGAGGTCGCACGGCGCGTCGCCGGGAGGGTGAGCGTGCTCGCGGTGGGGAGGTGACGTCATGGAGAGGCTGAGGACGCTCCCTCCGACGGGCGTCTACAGGAAGGGAGAGCTCGACCTGCTCGAGGTGCTGAGGTCCCTCGAATCGGTGTACTCCGACGGCTCGGTCGGCGCGATGGCCACGTTCCTCGGGGTCGCGCGGTCCACCAGCAGCGACGGGCGGGAGGTCGTCGAGGTCCACATGGAGGCCTACGCCGAGAACGCGGAACGCGAGCTCTCGAGGATCGTCTCCGAGTGCGTCAGCAAGTACTCGCTCCGGTTCGGCGGGATATGGCACCTTCTGGGGAGCTTCTCGCCGGGTGAGCCGATCGTCCTGGTGGTCTCTCTTGGCCCCAGGAGGAGGGAGGTATTCGCGGCGCTGCAGGAGATGGTCGAGCGGTACAAGCGCGAGCCGGCGCTGTTCAAGCGCGAGACCTTCCGGGACGGTTCGCACAGGTGGGTCGGAGAGGAGGAGATGTTCCGGGAGGGATGAGGCAGAGGTCCGGGCACGTCTTCAGCTCCTGGCCTCCTGGTCGCTGACCTTCAGCACCTCGTCGAGGACCTCGATCCCTCGATCGATCTCCCGCTCGGTTGCGATCAGCGGTGGCGCTATCACCAGGTTGTTCACGTAACCGAGGACGTACACTCCTCTCTTGAGCGCCTCGGCCGCGAGCCTCTCGGCCATCACCGGCCTCCCCTCGTACTTGTCCTGATAGGTGCTGAAGGGCTCCCTGGTCCTCCGGTCCCTGGTGAGGTCTATCGCCCAGAACATCCCAATCCCCCTCACCTCTCCCACCGACCTGTGCTTCTCCTCCAGCTCCCTCAGCCTTCGCTCGAGGTACCTGCCGACGCGCTCGACGTTCTCCCAGATCCTGAGGCGCCTGTACTCCTGGATCGCGGCCTTGGCCGCGGCCAGCGCGACCGGGTGGGCCTCGTAGGTGTGACCGTGGGCGAAGAAGTTCTCCTCGAAGTGCTCCGCGATCTCCTTGCTCACCGCGGTCAGCGCCAGAGGCACGTATGAGGACGTGAGGCCCTTGGCGGTCACCAGGATGTCCGGCTTGACGCCCCAGTGCTCGACCGCGAACCATTTTCCTGTCCTGAACCAGCCGGTCATCACCTCGTCGTCGATGAGCAGGACGTCGTTCTCTCGGGCTATCTCCTGCAACCTCTCCATGTAACCCGGAGGTGGAACTATGACGCCGTTGGTCCCGACGACTGGTTCGAAGAGGATGCCAGCGACGCCGAACTCGTTCTTGACGATGTGGTCTATCACCTCGACGCACGCTATACCGCACTCCGGATACCTGAGCTTGAAGGGGCACCTGTAGCAGTAGGGCGGAGGTGCGAAGACCACGTCACCTGCCTTCCCGAAGTGCTCGACGAACCACCTCCTCACCTCACCGCTCGCGGCTATCGAGCCCATCGTGGAGCCGTGGTAGGAGAAGTACCTAGAGACGATCTTCGGCCTGCCGGTCTTGAGGCGTGCGATCTTCAGGGCGGCCTCTATCGCGTCGGTTCCTGATGTCGAGAAGAAGAACTTCTCCAGGTTATCCGGCAGGACCTCCTTCAGGAGCTTCGCGACCTCCGCCTTCACCTGGGTGGTCATTGACGGTATGATGTAGGGGAGCCTCTGGATCTGTTCCGTGACGGACTCGACTATGGCCCTGTTCGAGTAGCCCAGGTTGACGCAGACCAGCATCGAGGAGAGGTCGAGGATATCTTTTCCGGAGGCGTCGTGGAGGTAGCAGCCCTCGCCGCCGACGACGTTGAGGGGGCTCCAGTCGCGCTGTTTCCTCCAGGTCCCGAAGAGGTGGCGCCTCGTTACGGAGGAGACGTCGTTGTCCGAGCTCAACGGGTCCAGCTCGCGTGCGGCAGTTAGTAAATTTTGGTCGACGGCTTGACCAGGGAATGGGGCGTCGTTACTGGAACCGTGGATCTACGCTCATCACCTGCTCCTGCTTCCACGCATCGGTTAAAGCAAAGGAGTGATGTCAAAAGGCAACTGAGGTAATACCATTTTTCAGCAACTGATAAGTCCTTAGAATTGAGTTGATATTGAGATTCAATTTTTCGCGCATCGAGCAGCATATATAAATCACCTATATGAATTTTGCTGAAGAAGACCCCCATCATCTTAAAATAGAGGTCGAAAAATTCATCCGTGAGAAGGGGTGGCGCGCGGGAAGCCGCGCGGAGCCTGAAATTCCCGAAATCGGGAACGGTGATCCCGAGAGAGGGAGTTGAAAGCCCAGCCCTCCATGTGTTGGTACACCCTCCAGAATGCGCTGTGATCCCGAGAGAGGGAGTTGAAAGGACTGTCCTTGAAAATTATCTTGACATCTCGAATTGTCGGTGATCCCGAGAGAGGGAGTTGAAAGCCAGCCCGAGGGACCGGATGAGGTCCCCCACCTCCCCGGGGTCGAGTGATCCCGAGAGAGGGAGTTGAAAGAGCAGCATCCTCGGGCTCGTCGCGAACAGCTCGTACTCCTGGAGTGATCCCGAGAAAGGGAGTTGAAAGATGGATCTGCGTCTCTGTTGAGCTCCATGAACCTCATTATCAGGGGTGATCCCGAGAGAGGGAATTGAAAGTATCCTGAAGGCCACCGCCTGTTCGTCCCGCGCTCTCGGTTTATTGTTTAGTGATCCCGTGAGAGGGAGTTGAAAGTCCGCCGTAGGCAGCCGTCCGGCGGTGTTCCTCACGAACCGCCCGTTCGTAATCCCGAGAGGGGGAGTTGAAAGGTCCGACCAGCGCCGTGCGAAGGGCGACGAGGTCCTTATAGCCCGTCTCTGCGACGGTCTGATGGTTGAGGCAGGCGAAGTACCTGGTCGAGGTCCGCGCTGCCAAGAGGGCCTTCAGGGTCGACAAAGAGCTCGAGGAGGCTCTGAAGGGAACCCTCAGCTCGAAGATGATCTCCAGGATGAAGCGGGAGTACGTCGAGTGCCCGGTCGCCGGCAAGGAGGTGGCCTTCCTCCTCTGCTACAGCTGCGTCTCCTTCATCCGAAGGGTATCGGGCGTCGTCCACTGCGAGGGCGTCGAGTTCCGCATCAAATCGAAGGGGGAGGGCGGTTGAACCAGGGCCTGATGATCTCGGGGATCCTCGTGGCGCTCTTCGGCTTCATCATCGCGGTGATGGGTTTCCTGATGTTCGCGCTCTTCGTGCCGTTGGGGGTGCTGATGTTCATCGCTGGCATCTACGCCAAGCCCTCCGAACCCGTCGTGCCCAGCGACCCGAGCAAGAAGTTCTGCTGGTACTGCATGGAGGAGATAGGGAAGGAGGAGAAGGTGTGCCCGTACTGCGGACTGGAGCAGCTGGACCGAGAGTGAGTTGTGGTCCGCCTGACCCACGTGCCCTCACCGACCGGCCCGGAGGCCTGCTCGGGCACGCTTAGGCGCGGACCGTTCTTCGGTTGTGCTCCGGCTCCTTAAGGAGCTTTACGCCAGACCGAGGGAGTCTTGAAGAGTCGTACCCAAAGACCATCAGGTCGCGTCCCCAACACCTCCCCGCACGGCTAAGCGGTCCTACGGACCAGAGACCCACCCGTCCCCCACTTCGTTGGCTCCGCTGAAAGGCCGCCGTTACGGATCCCGCATCTCCGTTACGCGATCCGGCATCGGGCTCATTGGTTTTCAACTGAATCAATTGGCAGTACAATGTTTGACAACTGCCCATCAATAGCGCTCACCAGAATTTACATTGCTTGAAACCACGTGAAATTTCCGATCAATCATCTAGCAAATTGCTGAACATTTGGAATCCGCAAAGAATAAGACAGTCCTTCAGCAAGATTTATGAGCTGCTCGGTTTTATGGCGACGACAAGATTGACGATGACCGGAATTGCAACTCAATTCGTCAATGAGGGTGGGGGTGAGTTGGCAAAGTGATGGGTGAGCAGGTTGGACGGACGGAAGAGAGGACTCCACTCTTAGTGGACAGATATCTGAACATACCGAGGCAGACCTCTCCGGAGTTCTGGAGCGTCGCCAGAATAGAGCACATCAGGAGGCTGGCCGCCACGGGCAGGCCGGCGTACGTCTGGGACCCGTGCAAGGAGGGCTCGATGAGGGTCCTGGACAGGCTGCGCTTCCGGAGGGAGCTCGAGGACCCAGTGGCATCGGCGGACGGTCTGGAGGTCCCCGACGACGTCGAGGTGGGGTGCGAAATCGCCTACGGCCGCATCAGGATGTCGGTTCCCCTCTACCTGGGTGACATGTCCTTCGGAGCGCTGAGCGGCGTCCCCAACGTGGCCCTCGCGAGGGCAGCGGACTCCACCGGCGTGCTCTGCGGAATCGGAGAGGGAGGGGTACATCCGGAGGTGGCTAAGTGCAGGCGCATCGTCGTCCAGTGGGCATCTGCCAGGTTCGGCCTCAACCTCCACCTGATCAGGCTCGGAGAGGGCGTGGTGATCAAGATCGGTCAGGGCGCGAAGCCGGGGATAGGAGGGCACCTGCCGGGAGCGAAGGTCGTCGAGGTGATCTCCAGGACGAGGAGGATACCGGTGGGGACCGACGCGATATCGCCGGCGCCGCACCACGACATCTACTCGATCGAGGACCTGGAGCAGAGGATATGGGCCCTGAAGGAGGCGACGGGCAAACCGGTCTTCGTGAAGGTCGCGGCCACCAACTACGTGGCCTACGTCGCTGCCGGCGTAGCGAGGATGGGTGCTGACGGGATCATCATCGACGGCCACGGAGCTGGGACTGGGGCAGCTCCAGCTGCGGTCAGGGACAACGTCGGGATACCTGTGGAGCTTGCGGTGGCTACGGCCGACGCGATGCTGAGGAGAGAGGGGATGAGGGATGGGTTCACCGTGATAGCCGCTGGCAGGGTAAGCAGCGCTGAGGACGCGGCCAAGCTGATGGCGCTCGGTGCGGACTGCGTCTCGATAGGCACGGCGGCCCTGATAGCCATGGGGTGCATCATGGTCCACAAATGCCACCTCGGCTTCTGCCCGGCGGTGATCACCAACCGCATCGAGGACAACCCGAAGAAGGTGCTCTCGCCCGAGTTCGCCCAGAGGTGCGTTGAGAACCTGATCCGAGGGTGGAGTGGCGAGCTGAAGCTGATCCTGGAGAGGCTTGGACTGAGGCGGGTCACGGATCTCGTGGGCCGGAGGGACCTTCTGGTCGGCATCGGGCTTCGGGAGCCTACGCTGGGGGTTCTGGGGGTTGAGGGTCTACAGTAAGCGCCTCGGGATGGACGACAGGACGCTGTCCCATCTGAGGCAGATGTCCGGGGTCGAGGGGAGGATGCCCGGGGAGCCGCCGATAGTCAGCATGGGATCAACCGCACCGCCGTTCGTCGAGCAGCCGCGAGCCGTCCTTGACCACATCGTCTCCGACGGAGCTCAGGTCACTCGGCCCAGCATAGACCCATACCGGGAGCCGGTGGAGACGTCCGTTCACATCTTCGGAGGCGCCGTAAGGCTCTCGATGCCGCTCGGCGTATCGGGCCTCAGCGACCTCTTGGAAGGCCTCGTCGAGGAGGTGGTCAGGACCTGCTACCGGATGGGCGTGCTGGCGGACCTCTTCGGTCTCCACTACGAGCCATCGTCGGTCGAAGGCAGGGGGGATTACGTCCTCACGCACGCCGTTAGAGGAACTGCGGCCGCGAGGAACGTTCAGGTCGTGGTGCTCGGCGATGACGACGTAGACCCTCAGCTGGTCGAACGCATTCGGGCGGAAGGGAGGAGACCGGTGGCCAGGGTACCGTCTACCAGAACCGCGGACCTCTACAGGGCAGTGGCGTCGGCACGCTTCGACGCGATCGTCATCGACGAAGACCTCGAGGGCGATACCGAGGTGGACCTGGAGCTGGCCGTGGCGCTCTGCGACAGGGTCCTTAGGGATCCTTCGATGGGAGGCGGAAGGTTGCGCTACTCGGTCACCCTCATCGCCACGTCATCGCGACTGCGGGGATCCGGCGACGTCTTCAAGCTCCTCGGGCTGGGGGCCGAGGTAGTTTTGCTGAAGGACTCCTGGAAGCTCGGGACCAACGTCTCCCGCGACACGCGACCATCGGTCCTTGCGGAGAGGCTCGAGAACTTGCTGCTCGGAATGCAGAAGGAGCTGAAGCTGCTGGCCGGTGCGGCCGGTGCCAGCTCCCTCCACTCCACCGTCTGCGGCAACCGGGAGCTCTTCAGGGCCGTGGAACTCGACGGTCGGGTCCTTGAAGCTCTGGGGGTGAAGGCTGCTGGGAGCTGGTGAGGGACTGACCTGCTGGCCTAGCAGGCAGATCTCCTCCTGCGGCGTCTTCGGGGTGCTTCGGAAGCGAGGGGCTCCGCCCATCTCTCCGAGGATCGCGTTCACGGCGATCGAGTGCGTCAGGTACAGGGGAAGCAGGTTCGGCGCGGGCTTCGGTCTTGTGAACCTCCAAACCGGTGTGAGGAGGATGAAGGCGTTCGCGGTCTCGGAGCAGGCCGAGCGGGAGCTCAGGAGGGAGCTCTCCATGAGGCTAGGTGAGCTGGAGCCCCTGGGGTGCGAGGTCGCTGGCGACGGCTTGACGCCCGGCTCCTACGTTTACGCGCTGCGGCAGGACCCCGGGGATGAGGCGGTAAGGCGCGCGGTCCAAGAGGTGAACAGGAAGTTCTTCAGGCCCAGCATCAGGGCCCACGTCTACGCTTGGGGCAGACACGTCGACGTCTTCAAGGGCGTCGGATACCCTGCTGACGTATACCAGCTGTACGACCTGGAGAGGAGGCTGAGGGGTGCGGACCTGTGGGTCTCGCACACGAGGCAGCCGACCAACTCCCCGGGCCGTCTCCCGATCTGGTCGCACCCGTTCTCATCCGGCGAGTGGGTCGCGGTCCACAACGGCGACGTCAGCTCCTTCGGAGCCAACATGTCGTTCCTCGAATCGGTAGGGTTCCTGAACTTCGTAGGCACCGACAGCGAGGTGATCGCGTTTTTGCTCGACCACCTTACATCGGTCGAGAGGCTGCCGCTCGAGGAAGCGTGCCGGATCCTCGTGAACCCCTTCGAGGACTATGTCCAAGACGGCCGCTCGCAGGGACGCTCGGTCGTGTTCAGGGGTGCCAGGCTCGACGGGCCCTTCACCGTCGTCGCGGGCTACTCGGACGGCAAGGACGTCTACATGGTCGTCCTCGCGGACAGGTTCAAGTTCAGGCCGGTCGTGGTCGGGGAGGACGAGAACTACGTCTACGCAGCGAGCGAGGAGGTCCAGATAAGGGCCGTCTCACCCGACGCTAGGGTCTGGACGCTCGAACCGGGCAGCTTCATGCTCGCCTCCAGCAGCAGAGGCGTGATCATCGCGGGGAGGAAGAGGCTCGACCTCTTCGTGAGACCTCAGCTCTCGATCCCGCGGCCGGAGCCAGTGGGTCACGTGATCGACGCGTCAGAGCTTGGGTACCAGCAGATCAACCGATTGCTGCGTGAGCTGAGCCAGCGAGGCGTCTCGGACGTGAGCCTCCTCAACGTCAGGGGCCAGAGGTACATCGGCGTCGGAGTGGAGGGACACATCCGCGTGAGGATCTACGGAACCCCTGGCAACTGCCTCGCGAACCTGAACGATTCGATCGACTTCGAGGTCTTCGGCTCGGTGCAGGACGACGTGGGTGACGTGATGCACGGCGGCAGCGTCGTGGTCCACGGCGACGCACGGGACGTCCTCGGGCAGGCGCTTCAGGGCGGTGAGATCCTCGTCAAGGGCAACGCGGGGAACCGGTGCGGCATCCAGATGCGCGAGTACGAGGGCAGGAGGCCCTACCTCGTCGTCGGAGGGCGCGTGGACGACTACCTCGGCGAGTACATGGCCGGAGGCGTGATCGTCGTGCTTGGGCTGGGTTACGAGGGCTCTGACGTTCCTGTGGTCGGCAGGTTCGCAGGCACCGGGATGGTCGGCGGAAGGATCTACGTCAGAGGCACTGTGCCGAGGTCGCACATAGGTTACCTCCCTCCGAGGCGTGACGTGCTGCAGTACCTTAGGGGCCTCTGGCTCGACGGCGAGCTCGACGGAAGGGCGTTCGAAAGCCTCGCGGCCTGCGAGCACCTGGACCCCGAGACGCTGTCTCGTCACCTGCCACCTGACCTGCTGAGGAGGGTGATGAAGCTCTTCGAGCACAAGTACTTCCGCAGGCTTCTGGTTGAGGAGCGTCACCTGAACGAGGCGGAGGTCCACGAGCTGGGGCCGGTTCTCAGGGCTTTCGGCGAGAAGTTCTCCCTGGAGCGGGAGGTTAAGGGCCTGCTCGATGAGAAGTTCACGGTGATCCATCCCTCCACAGCGCAGGCTCCCAAACCAGTCGTCTCCGAAGAGGGATGACCCTGAAGATCCCTGCGTAATACGCGGACCACATCGGGGGATGGACGGAGCTCCTATGGTAGGTCAAGCCATATCATCAACCCGGCGTTGCGAGATCACGTGAACAGGGTAAGGCTCGGACTGACCGTGTCGCTCCTGGGGGTCACGATGAGCTTCCTGCCACTGATCATAGGCGCCGTCGCCCTCTGGGGAGGAGCGGACTTCGTGTTCCAGCTCTTCACGGTTGGCAACGGCGCGACCATGCACGTCCCCCTCTCGTTGGTCTTCTGCGCGGTCTCAGTACCCGTCACGCTGCTCGGCCTCTCGGTGTTCAGGCGATCGATCAGGCAGATGGTTCGCGAGGTGCAGGGCTCAGGCGGTACCTGATGCCAGCTCGACGGCCCTCCTCGCCGCCTCCTCCATCGACCTGAAGAACTCGTACCCGTTCTCTCTGAGGATCCTCTGTCCCTCCTCCTCCCTCGTGCCGACCAACCTGACCACGAGCCTGACTTCCTTCCCGGACTCCCGGATGCCTCTCACGAGGCCGAGCGCCACCTCGTCGCATCGCGTTATGCCGCCGAGCACGTTCACGAACACCACCCTGATCCCCTCCTTCTGCAGGAGGAACCTGACGGCCTTCTCGACCCTTTCGGCGTTCGCGCCGCCTCCAATGTCGAGGAAGTTCGCGGGCCTGCCGCCGTAATGCTTGATGAGGTCCATCGTAGCCATCGTGAGGCCTGCGCCGTTGCAGATCACGCCGATGTCGCCGTCGAGCTCGACGTAGCTGAAGCCCAGATCCCTCGCCACGTCCTCAGGCCCCTTCTCCCTCTCGAAGGGCATGCCCTTAACCCTGACGAAGTTGTCGTCGATGATCACCTTCGCGTCGAGCGCCATCAGCCTATTCCTCTCGTCGACCACCAGGGGGTTGATCTCGGCGAGCTCGCAACCGTAATCCGAGTAGAGCGAGTAGAGGCCCGTGAGGACCCGCTCGCAATCCGCGGCAGCCTCGCCCTCAAGCCCGAGGAACCGCACGGCCTTCCTCACGTGATAGCTCCGGAGGCCGACGATGGGATCGATCGGGACGCGCAGGACGCTCTCAGGATGCTTGGCCGCTATCTCCTCGATGTCGACCCCTCCCATCGGTGAGACCAGGAGCAGGTGGCCCCTGTTGGTCCTGTCCGCGGTCAGCGACAGGTAAAGTTCTCTCCCGAATCCGATCAGTTCTGCCACCAGAAGCTTCCTGACGACCTCGCCCTTCAGCGACGCGCCGAGCATCAATCTGGCGACCGCCTCCGCCTCATCAGGGGACCCGACGACCCTTATCCCGCCGGCTTTACCCCTACCTCCCACGAGGACCTGCGCCTTCAGCACAGCTCTTCCGCCGAGCTCGACGACGGCCTTCCTGACGTCCTGGGGTGAGGACGCGACGATCGATCTGGGAACCGGTATGCCGTAGGACCTGAAGAGCTCGACGGCCTCATGCTCGTAGAGCTTCATGCTCCCTGCTCCCGACCGTCGGGGACGACTTAAACTCCTCGACCCCGTTAGGAGCACACGTGATCGGCCGCGACCGCGGAGGAGGTCACTCGAACTCCTTCTGAGGGTTGATCTTGCTGAAGACTGCCCTCATCCTGCTGAGGTCGAGGCCCCGGGAGAGGAGAATTCCCTCCACCTCCTCCACGAACTCCCTCCCGATGCCTCGGGGCAGCGAGATCAGCTCGTCCACGAGGTCCAGGGCCAGGGGAAGGCCAGTTGCGGGGTTGGCGGTCTCGAACGCGTAGGTCACCGCGAGTTCGACCGTCTCGGCATCGACGCCCTTCGGGAACTCGATGCAGACCGGCGGCTGGTCCGGCACGGTCCTGAGGAAGACGCGCTTCGTCGAGAGGACGGTTTCGAGAATCCTTGCCTTTCTCTCCTCCGGCTCATCCGTCCCGCGATGGAGGAGGTCCGTGACGATCTGGTTGCTGACCCGCCTCCAGGATTCTTTGTACAGTTCATTCACGTTCACCTCCTTTCCCCTCCTACGCCGCTCGTGGATCATGCCCGAGAGCGCCGATAAGACCTCCGGTGGGTTCTCTGGACCCAGAAGCTCGCTCATGTCCAGGACCTGGCCGACCTCCATCGCAAGCGTCAGGATCGACCTGTCCGTGAGACCAGTCGTCAATTCCGCGTTGCCGGTGCGGTGCGCGACGTAGCCGTCGATGGCCGAGGTGGCAACCCTCTTCACGACCCCGAAGGCCCTGCCCGACTGGAGGAGTTTCTCCGTCATCCTCACCAGCTCGTCGATCAGCTGATGCGTTTCGCGGAAGGTCTTCTGCGTGACGGGATCGGTCCAGTTCAGCTCGAGGTGCTTGACCCTGCTGCACCCTGCCCTGAACCCCCAGAAGGAGCCGTCGATGACCACGTAGTCGACTCTTTTGTCCTCGAGGGCCTTGACGGCGTAGAGCCTCTCCAGGTACGTCGTGACCAGGTCTAGGGTCTTGGCGAAGTCCTCTCGGGAGGTGTGATGGGTGCCCCTGAGGGCGTCGCCGACGTACCACTCGGCCTCCGGGATCTGCCCGATGCCCCTGAAGTCCTTACGGCACGCGGCCACCAGCCCAAGCCTCAGGCCTATCCTCTCGTCGATGGAGGGCGTGTCGGAACCGTCCACGACGGCGAAGACCTTATCCCTCCACTCGGGCCTTTCGGCGCCATCGGCGCGAGACCTCAGCAGCGGCACCAGGAGCTCGAAGGCCCTCCGGATCGGTTCGCTGATGACCGACAGCTCGCTTAGTATCCTCTCGGCCTCCTTCTTCGCCAGCTCGAAGTAGGCCTCCTGT
>Ga0105163_1001270_pt1 | contig 13575 bp, 16 predicted proteins | sample JNZ110809AmetaG_FD_81531 | JGI IMG/M metagenome (GOLD analysis project Ga0105163, IMG submission 81531) | Hot spring microbial communities from Jinze hot spring, China to study Microbial Dark Matter (Phase II) - JNZ 110809A | ecosystem: Environmental > Aquatic > Thermal springs > Hot (42-90C) >... | reverse complement strand
TAACATGATGCAACAAGAACCATGCCTTTTTCAAAAGCCAGTCCGTGCAAAAGGCAGAGCCAAAATGAAGCAAAGAATACCAAGAATAAAAAAGAGGATCGGGCTGGCATGGGTGAAAAAAGATACCCCCCATGCCTGGGAAACCGGCAGGATCGGGGATAAAATGTGTAAAAGGATAAAAATTACCGCAATCAACCGAACCATAAGTTCAGAAAAAGGCATTGCTTTTGGATAAAGTATGCGTTATAATTATACATGGTATGAATCTTGGGGTGCAAAAGGGCGGATTGACAGGGGTAAATCCATTGTGGAGGGCTTTTCCAAGCAGCCCCGAATTTTTAAAGGTCTTTCCCACGGTGACCTCTGAAATTTTTATTTTATGGGGCAAATTCTTTCGGAGGTGTAGAAAATGGGGAGGAAAAACGCTAAAAAGCGCGTGGAATTAGAAGAACTTGATGAACCGATAGGACCGGAAAGCACGGAACTGGATGACCCGGAGGAAATTGATGCTCTTGAACATCTATTAAGCCTGGGGAGGGCTAATGGCTTTGTCACTTACAACGATGTTCTTGACGCTCTCCCCGACGCAGAAAAAGATTTGGATCGCCTTGAGGATATATTCAATGCTCTCTTTGAAGAAGGCATTGAGGTAAGTGAAGAACCTCTCCCGCGGAAAAGTGCCGCTCGCGGAAAAGCCCTTGAGAGCAGCGAAGATATAGAAGTGGACGATGCTATAAGCCTTTACCTTAAAGAAGTGGGAAAAGTTCCACTTTTAACTCAGGAAGAGGAAGTAGAGTTAGCTAAGAAAATAGAAGAGGGACGATTGGCCAAAAAGAGACTGGCTAAAGGGGTATCCGATCCCGAGGAAAGGAAGAGGCTGGAAAAGCTTGTGGAGGAGGGTAAAGAGGCACAAGATCACCTTATAAAGGCTAACTCCAGGCTGGTAGTAAGCGTGGCTAAAAAATACATAGGGCGTGGTGTCCCCTTCCTGGATTTAATTCAGGAGGGAAATATTGGGCTAATACGAGCAGTTAAGAAATTTGATTACCGGCGAGGATATAAGTTTTCAACCTATGCCACCTGGTGGATACGGCAAGCTGTAACCAGAGCTATAGCAGATCAGGGACGAACTATAAGGGTTCCTGTGCATATGTATGAGCAAATAAACCAGCTGGCCAGGGCCGTCCGGAAGCTGGTCCAGGAATTAGGAAGAGAGCCAACTACTGAAGAGATAGCCGAGGAAATGGGCATTTCCCCAAGTAAAGTAGAGCAGATAATAAGAGTATCACAACGCCCTCTGTCCCTTGAGACCCCCGTTGGAGAAGAGGAGGATAGCTTCCTGGGAGACTTCATAGAGGACGATTCCTCTCCCTCCCCCACAGATACCGCTACCCAATCCCTTCTCCGGGAACAGCTGGAAGAAATACTGAAATCTCTCCATCCAAGGGAAGCCAAAATTTTAAAGTTACGTTTTGGCCTTCTGGATGGTTACAGCTATACCCTGGAAGAAGTGGGACGAAAGTTTGGGGTTACGAGGGAGAGGATAAGGCAAATAGAAGCACAAGCTCTGGGCCGATTGAGACATCCCTCCCGGAGCCGGAAGTTGAGGGACTTCCTTAAATAAAAAAATGGCGGCGGCAGGACTCGAACCTGCGACCCGGCGATTATGAGCCGCCTGCTCTACCAGCTGAGCTACGCCGCCAAATTGCGGGGGCAGGATTCGAACCTGCGACCTTCGGGTTATGAGCCCGACGAGCTACCGCTGCTCCACCCCGCTTTCTATGATAATTATATAGCATGCGCACTAATTAGTCAAGGGGTGTTAAAAGGGGGATTTCAAACGACAGCTAATAATGGAGGTAAACAATGAAAATTTTGAATTTTTGGCGCAGATTAAGTTTACCCCTCAGAGTAGGAATCATTTTTGGGACCTTAGGGGCCCTTATGACAGTTATAGGGCTCATAAGGCAAGGCAACCTGCACCCCCTTTCTATCCTCCTTGGTATCTTGATCCCGGGATTGGCCTGGGGAGTAGTAAGCTGGGCTATAGCTTTTGCTGTAGTAGAAGTGGAAAGGGAAGAATGAAGGTTTCAAATATAGGAGAGTTTGGCCTCATTGAAAGGCTTCGCCATTTATTGAGCGAACCTGACCCCAGAGTGATAGTAGGTATAGGGGATGATGTTGCTGTTCTGGAAGGGCCAGGAGAAATGTTCCTTCTGGCCACGTGTGACATTCAGGTAGAAGGAGTCCATTTCCTCCGCTCCCTTATAACACCATATGAGCTTGGTCGGAAAGCCATGGCTATAAACCTGAGCGATATAGCATCTATGGGAGGGCTGCCGGATTTCGCCCTTGTTTCCCTGGCTTTCCCTCCAGATACTGAACTTGAATTCATTGACGAACTATACCGGGGTTTAAAAGAGGAGGCAGCTGAGGCGGGAGTGAAAATAGTAGGTGGCAATATGGCACGCCTTCCGGAACGTTTTGCTGTGGATGTTTTCTTGATGGGCAGGGTTGAGAAAGACCTTTTTCTCACCCGCCGAGGGGCCAGGCCTGGGGATTTGCTCATGGTTACAGGAACTCTGGGAGATTCGGCGGCAGGGCTCGCTCTCCTCCTTAAAGGCATACGAGAAGAAAAATTTGCCCCCCTTTACAAAGCTCACTTCACCCCCAGGGCCAGGCTCAGGGAAGGTCGGGCCCTCGCCACCGGGAAAATAGCTTCCTCGGCCATTGATGTAAGCGATGGCCTTGCCAGAGACTTAGGTCATTTGTGCGACGAAAGCGGTGTGGGAGCCCTCGTACGCTTGAATGATATCCCCATTTCGGATGAGCTTAAGGAGGCAGCAGCGATCCTTGGAGAAGATCCTTTCAAACTGGCTATTGCCGGAGGGGAAGATTACCAGCTCCTTTTTACTGTCCCCCCAGATAAGGCCCGCGAAGCTTGCAGGGCTCTTTATCCAACCCCAGTGACTGAAATAGGAGTAATCCTTGAGCCTCAAGAGGGACGCTTCATTTTAATGCCCGATGGCTCAAAGCGGCCTCTTGAGCCTGAAGGGTGGAACCATTTCGCTACCTTTTAAACCAGTTTGTGTATTTCTTGGAGTTGCTGGATTATCGCATTAACAGGTTGCTCAGGCCTGGGCGAAGGCCCCAGTGGATCCACAATTTTATCTTCCCCCATCAAGACATAGAATATGTTGAGGACACAATGGGAAAGAACTTCAAGCTTATAGCCCCCCTCCAGAACAAATACAATACGTCCGTAGCAAAGTTCATCAGCCAGACGTTTGAGGATGCGAGCCAGCTCTGTATATCCTCTTATTGAGAGAAGCATTGAGGCAAGGGGATCGGCCCAGTGGGAATCAAAGCCCGCTGAAACCAAAATCAGATCAGGCTGGTAACGCCGGGCTATAGGAACTAAAACCTTTTCAAAGATCTGCCTGAAGCCTTCATCTCCTACCCAACCCCTCAGAGGCACATTGACAGTATAGCCATAACCCTCGTCTTCACCTATATCGGTTATGTAACCGGTGCCAGGGTAATGAGGATACTGGTGGGTGGAAAAGTAGAGGACGGAGGATTCCCGATAGAAAATGTCCTGAGTTCCATTACCGTGATGGACATCAAAATCCACGATTAAAATTCTTTCCAATCCCTCTCTGCTGAGAGCGTAGCGAGCGGCAATGGCCACGTTGTTAAAGATGCAGAAGCCCATGCCTCTTGATTGGGTGGCATGGTGCCCAGGAGGACGCACCAAAGCAAAAGCGTTGCTGACTTCTCCGTCCAGAACGGCCCTTACAGCTTCAACAGTTCCCCCGGCAGCCATAAGAGCGGCCTCATAAGAGCGCGGCCCCATGTATGTATCCAGATCCAGGTGGCCTCCACCGCTCTCGGCCATTTCCTTTACCAGCTGGATATAGCGTGGAGAATGGACTTTTTCCAGAAGTTCCGGGGATACTGGCTTAGGCTCAATTAGTTTAAGCCTGGAAAGCAAATTTTCTTTCTGTAAAAGGTTCATTATGGCAAGGAGACGGTGGTGGTTCTCGGGATGGCCTATAAGGGTATGTTCAAGGTAAATGGGGTGAAAGACATAACCGGTCATGCTTCCTCCTTTTTGCCAAAATTTTAAGCCCTGAGGTTTTGAAAAGCAAGTGACAGTGAGTTCGGAGGGGTCTGCTTGTTGCCAAGCGCCGGTTGACATTCTCTTCTTTGAGGTGTATAATTTAACTGGCTTATGGGGATGCTGTGGGTTCGACAGGGAACCGGTGGCCCTGGATGGCAAGCCGAGGTGCCCCAACCTCGTAAAACAGGGGATTTTAAAAAAAGAAGTGCCAACTACGCTACCGTTCCCATGGCCGCTTAAGTAAGCGGCCACGTCCTCCCCGGCTTACCCCCGAAGAGCCGGGAAAGGGCGTCACAAAATTCGGGGTGCGATGGACCCGACGCCGATAGGGCCATCTAAGAAAGGATCGGCTGGCTCGAAACACCCTGGTCGGCTCGGGAGGTTTCGAGCGAGAAGAAAGAGCCGACTAAGCTTGTAAACCATTCAGGGCTAAGTTCTCTGGACGCGGGTTCAACTCCCGCCATCTCCACCTAAGGGGCCAGGCAATGTCTTAAGGGCATTGCCTGGCTTAATTTAAAATCAAAGGCTTAAAAAATGGAGGAAATTGTTCCTGAATTTTTATTGAGAGCTGTGGGAAAAGTTTTCCGAATTGAAAGTTGTTCCCCTCTGTCCAGCCCGGCAGGCGCTTTCCAATTCCGGGGCTATTTCCTATATGAACCCGAAAAAGCTTACGCGCTTTTAAGCGATGAGTTAAGACCTTTTGGTTATACCCCCCTGTTCCGGCAAGACGAGGCAGGCCCTCGTGTAATAACTGTCCCGGGTATAATTCAGGAATCCCCACCAGCCAGGTTCCTGAGCCTTCTGCTTTTCGCCCTGACTTTTATTTCCGTAATCTTTACAGGGATGTTTACAGGGGAAAAGCCAAGCCTGCTCTCCGGTTTCCTCTTCGCCATAGCCCTTCTCGGGAGCTTGGGAGCTCATGAACTTGGCCATTACTTTGTAGCTAAAAAACTTGGCTCCTCTGTGACACTCCCCTATTTTATTCCCATGCCTTTAAGCCCTTTCGGAACAATGGGAGCCATAATCCGGATGAAATCCCCGCCCCTAAACCGAAGGGCCCTTGTAAGGATAGGGGCAGCAGGCCCCCTCGCCGGTTTAATCGTGGGCATACCAATGCTTATAATTGGCCTTTTGCTTTCAAAGGTGGAACCTCTCCCGAGCGATCGCCCATATTATATGGAAGGAAATTCAATACTCTACCTGCTTATAAAGCTTATGCTCTTCGGTCAAATTTTGCCCTCTGGGGGTAAAGACGTCTTCCTCCATCCTATGGCTTTTGCCGGATGGGCAAGCCTTATGGTCACAGGACTCAACCTTATTCCAGCGGGGCAATTAGATGGGGGGCATATAGCTTATGCTATCTTAGGGAATAAAGCCAAGCTTCTCACCTGGCTTATTGTGGGTGCATTGATTGTAATGGGCTTCTGGTGGCAAGGGTGGTTCATCTGGGCCTTTCTAATCGCTTTTCTGGGAAGGGAACACGCTAAACCACTGGATGAAGTCACCCCCCTCAGGCCTGTAGATCGCCTTATAGCCATCGCTATGTTCTTAATCTTTGCCCTCCTTTTTACCCCTAAACCCCTTATTTTGGTTCATTGAAGGAGGCAAAAATGGGCATTCTGGTAAACAAAGACACACGCCTGATAGTTCAGGGCATAACCGGAAGAGAGGGACGATTCCACACCCGGAAAATGCTTGAATACGGCACGAAAGTGGTGGCGGGTGTTACCCCTGGCAAAGGGGGCGAAGAGGTGGAAGGAATCCCGGTTTTTGATTCCGTCAGAGAGGCCGTTGAGGCTACCAAGGCAAATGCTTCCATAATTTATGTTCCAGCAGCTTTTGCCCCCGATGCCATATATGAAGCCGCTGATGCCGGAATACCCCTCATTGTATGCATAACTGAGGGAATCCCGGTGCAGGAAATGGTTAAAATCAAAAGTTACCTTAAAACCAAAGGGGTTCGGCTCATAGGCCCTAATTGCCCCGGAGTTATAACCCCTGGAGAGGCAAAGGTGGGGATAATGCCCGGCCACATTCACATACCCGGCCCCGTGGGGATTGTATCCCGAAGTGGCACCCTGACCTACGAGGTGGTTTATGCCTTGACCCGGCGTGGGATCGGTCAATCCACGGCTGTGGGGATAGGGGGTGATCCCGTGGTAGGGACAGATTTCATTGAAATTTTGAGCTTGTTTGAAAAGGACCCCCAGACAAAAGCCGTCGTTCTCATAGGGGAAATAGGGGGTAGGGATGAAGAAAGGGCAGCGGAGTTCATTTCATCATCAATGACCAAGCCAGTGGTGGCCTTTGTGGCCGGACAAACAGCTCCTCCTGGAAAAAGGATGGGGCATGCCGGAGCCATAATTGAAGGAGGCACAGGGACAGCTCAGGAAAAAATAAAAGCCTTTAAAGAGGCTGGGGTCCCTGTAGCCTCTTACCCTGAAGAAGTAGCTGATCTGGTGGAAAAATGCCTCTAAAAGTGCTCATAAAAGGGGCAGGAGATCTTGCTACAGGTGTAGCCTACAGGCTTCACCGAGCAGGAATGCTGGTAGTTATGACCGAAATTTCCAGGCCGACCGCTATAAGGAGGGCTGTAGCCTTTGCCCAGGCTGTTTACACAGGCCTCCACACAGTGGAAGGCATAACGGCTCGCCGGGTGGAAAGCCTGGAGGAGGTATTAAAAGCCTGGGAAAGAAGCGAAATCCCTGTCATCGTGGACCCCGAAGCTCGCATTCGTGAGAGCCTGAAGCCTGAAGTTGTGGTGGATGCAATAATGGCCAAACGCAATACCGGCACTTCCATAAACGATGCCCCAATTGTCATAGCCCTTGGCCCAGGATTCACCGCCGGGGTTGATTGCCACGCAGTTATTGAGACCAACCGTGGCCATTACCTGGGACGAGTTATCCTGGAAGGACAGGCTCAGCCCAATACCGGTATCCCTGGCGAAGTGGGTGGAGAATCAGAACGGCGGATTCTACGCTCACCAGCCGATGGGATTTTCTTCCCCTTGAAGGAAATAGGCGATTTCGTCCAAGAAGGGGAAACAGTGGCAGAAGTAAATGGAATACCCATTAAAGCTCGGCTCAGCGGAGTGCTCAGGGGTATCCTCTATCCCGGCCTTGAAGTCCGTCAAGGGATGAAGGTCGGAGATGTGGATCCAAGGGGCATAAGAGAGCATTGCTTTACCATTTCCGATAAATCTTTGGCAGTAGCCGGGGGCGTCTTGGAAGCCATACTTTATCTTAAACGCTTTAAAAAGGAGGTAAGCTATGTGCAGAATTGAGAAAGTGAAAGCCAGGGAAATCCTTGACTCCAGGGGCAACCCTACTGTGGAAGTGGAGGTCTTTCTTGAAGATGGTTCACTTGGAAGGGCCGCTGTTCCTTCCGGTGCTTCTACAGGAGCTTACGAAGCCCTTGAGTTAAGAGACGGTGATAGCACCCGATATGGAGGTAAAGGGGTTCGGAAAGCAGTGGAAAACGTGGAGCAGCTAATTGCTCCCAAAATTAAGGGGATGTGCGCTTTAGATCAAAGGGGTATTGATCGCCTGCTCCTGGAACTGGATGGCACACCCTCCAAGTCCAGGCTCGGAGCCAATGCGATCCTTGGAGTTTCCCTTGCAGTGGCGTGGGCGGCTGCTAACCATCTCGGTTTACCCCTCTATCGTTACCTTGGTGGACTTAACGCTTGCATAATCCCTGTGCCTTTTATGAACATCCTTAACGGAGGCAAGCACGCTTCTGATTCTACCGATTTGCAGGAGTTTATGATAGTGCCGGCAGGAGCTCCTTGCTTTATGGAAGCCCTTCGCTGGGGAGCTGAAATCTACCAATCCCTGAAGAAAGTCCTGTCTTCAAAAGGCTACAATACCAATGTGGGGGATGAAGGAGGCTTTGCCCCATCCCTCAAAGCAAACGAGGAAGCAGTGGAACTTATCCTGGAAGCCATTCAAAAAGCGGGTTACAGGCCAGGCCAGGATGTCTTCTTAGCTATTGATTCAGCAGCCTCTGAATTCTACGAAGATGGCAAGTATGTTTTGAAGAAAGAGGGGCGTACCCTCTCAGCGGAAGAATTGGTGGAATTTTATGCTGGCTGGGTTGAAAAATATCCCATCATATCTATTGAAGATGGCCTTGCCGAAGATGACTGGGACGGGTGGAAACTTTTGGCCAATCGCCTCGGGAATAGAGTACAGCTTGTAGGGGATGACCTGTTCGTAACCAATGTGGAGAGGTTGAAGAAAGGTATAGATCTTGGCGTAGCCAACGCTCTCATCATAAAGCCCAATCAAATAGGAACTCTTACCGAAGCTCTGGATGCGATAGCCATGGCAAGGGAAGCGGGCTGGGGAGCAATAATCTCCCACCGCAGCGGTGAAACGGAAGATGTTACTATAGCCCACCTGGCTGTAGCAGCGGGAACTGGTCAGATAAAGACAGGGGCACCTTGCCGTAGCGAGCGAGTAGCAAAATATAACGAGCTTTTGAGGATAGAAGAAGAGCTCGGCCTATCCTCACGCTTCGGTGGGCCTCTGCTCCTGAGGAAGTGGAAGACTTAGAGTTTTGCCCCTAAGGCTTTTTCTCGCCCCATGGGCCTAAGCCGCAAAAAATTCTGATAGTTTGTGATAGCGTTCTGATACTGCTTGGCAGGCCTTTTTATACAAAATTGTTTCCGTAAGTTTCGCTTTGGAGCGTGCGATGCTACTTAAGACAGCGAGGCCTGTAGGAATAACAGGGTACGGAGCATATATCCCAAGATATCGCATAAAAGCTGAGGAGATAGCTCGGGTTTGGGCTCAGGGCAATATGGAACCTCCGGTGAAGGAAAAGTCCGTTCCCGGCCTGGATGAAGATACTGTGACCATTGCCCTTGAGGCTGCCCGTAATGCTCTGGCCCGAGCTCGTATAGACCCAAAGCTTATTAAAGCGGTGTGGGTGGGAAGCGAATCCCACCCTTACGCCGTCAAGCCTACGGGCACCATAGTAGCCGAAGCCCTGGGAGCCACTCCATATGTCCAGGCTGCCGACTGGGAGTTTGCGTGCAAAGCGGGAACTGAAGCCCTCCAAGCTGCCCTGGGTTTCGTGGGTTCAGGAATGGCCGATTATGCTCTGGTTATAGGAGCTGATACTGCTCAGGGACGCCCCGGAGATGCCCTGGAATATACGGCGGCGGCAGGTGGTGCTGCTTACATCATCGGCCCAGCTGAAGAGAGCCTCGCCATTGTGGAAGCTTCCTGCTCCTATGTTACTGATACCCCTGATTTCTTCCGGCGTCCCGGGATGAACTACCCAAGCCATGGAGCTCGCTTTACCGGAGAACCGGCTTATTTCCACCATATTGAGATGGCTGCTCGCACCTTGATGGATAAGATGGGATACAGCCCCCAGGACTTCACCTACGCTGTCTTCCATCAGCCTAACCTCAAATTCCCTCAAACGGTGGCCAAGAGGCTTGGATTCACCCCTGAGCAAATAAAAGCCGGCCTATTAGTGGGAGAAATCGGAAATACCTATGCTGCCTCCTCCCTTATAGGCCTGACTGCTATATTGGACATAGCCAAACCTGGCGAGAGGATTCTCCTGGTGTCCTTTGGTTCCGGAGCGGGAAGCGATGCTTTCTCCATCCTGACCACTGAGAAGCTGCCTGAAAGGCAGGCTTTAGCTCCTTCTACCAGATCTTACATACTGAGGAGAAAAGAAATAGATTATGCCCTTTACGTCCGATTCCGTCGGAAGCTGGAGATGGAATAATGAGGCGTAAAAGAGAGGTAGCAATAATAGGCATTGGGCAAACCAGAGTGGGAGAACACTGGGATAAATCCATAAAGCAACTGGCAGCCGAAGCTATTCTCAATGCCATTAAGGATGCTAAAGTGGAGCGGGTTGACATCCTTTATGTTGGCAATGCCCTCTCGGGAGAACTGGCATTTCAAGAGCACCTTGGAGCAGCAGTAGCCGATTATGCAGGCCTTCGCACCATTGAAGCCTGTAAAGTAGAAGCGGCGGGGGCCTCTGGAGCAGCAGCCCTTCGCCTTGGTTACCTGGCTGTGGCAGGAGGCCTGGCTGATTTTGTGATAGTATGCGGTGTGGAAAAAGTGACCGATTCCCCCATTGAAAAAGTTAACTCTGCTCTTTCTTTGGGCATTGACGGGGAATACGAACGAGAGATGGGCCTTTCGTTAACGGCCCTCAGTGCCCTTATGATGCGCCGCTACATGCATGAATATGGTTACGAGCTCAAAGACTTTGCCAACTTTTCGGTAAATGCCCACAAAAATGCGGTTAATAACCCCTATGCTATGTTCCGCAATCCTATAACGGAAAAAGCTTTCACCGAAGCCAGAATGGTGGTGGAGCCCATAAACTTGCTGGACTCAGCCCCGGTAGCGGATGGAGCAGCAGCCCTAATCCTTTGCCCGCTGGATATGGCCAAGGATTTCAATCCCAAACCTGTAAGGGTTGCCGCCTCCGTAGTGGTTACCGATACCCTTGCCCTTCACGAGCGTAAGGACCTCCTCTTTTTGGAAGCCGCTTATCTATCAACCAGACGAGCATATGAAACAGCTGGGATAAAGCCAAACGATGTGGATCTTTTTGAGCTGAACGATTCCTTCACCATAATGTCAGCCCTTTCCCTTGAAGCAGCAGGTTTTGCCGGAAGGGGCGAAGGGGTAAAGCTCGCTATGGATGGCGAAATTTTCATTGAAGGTCGCATTCCCATTTCAACCATGGGAGGCCTTAAAGCTCGCGGTAACCCCTTAGGAGCCACAGGAGTTTATCAAGTGGTGGAAGCCGTCATTCAATTGCGGCATGAAGCTGGCCCTAACCAGGTTAAGGATGCTCATTGGGCTCTTGTTCAGAGCATAGGTGGGACAGGAGGCACCGTGGTAACCCATGTTCTGGAAGGGCCGGATTAAATTAAAATTTAAAAGGGAGGTGTGGAATTATGAGTTTGCCAGCGGTCTGGAGAACCAGGAAGCAACGCTACAGCCTTGTAGGAGAAGTCTGTCCGGAATGTGGGGTCAAAATTTTCCCTCCACGTGACCTTTGCCCTGAATGCTCAAAGCCAGCCCAAACACCTTATACTTTCTCTGGGAAAGGGATAGTTTACAGTTTTGCTATTGTTTATCAAGCCCCAGAAGAATTTGAAGAATACGCCCCCTATGCTGTGGCCCTCGTGAAGCTGGAAGAAGGACCTATGGTAACTGCCCAGTTGACAGATGTAGATCCGGAAGAAATTAAGGTAGGGATGCCAGTGGAGATGGTCACGCGCAAGCTTTACGAGGAAGGCAAAAGTGGAGTAATCCATTACGGCTATAAATTCAGGCCTCGCATTGAATAAAACCTAAGCTAAAATTTCTGCATGGCTATACCTTTCAAGTTAGTGGGCAAGCTGCTAAAGCCTGCAGCTTGCCTTTATATTATCACCACGACGTTTTGAGTTTATGGTAAATTGTGGTAAAATAAAAGAGGCCGGCACAAACAAAAGCAAATTTTAAGGAGAGGGGGGCATGAAAGAGGAAGTGAGAAATTTCCTGGAGTATTTACATCAAAAGAAAGCCTACTCCGAGCGCACCATAGAAAGTTACTGGAACGATCTGTCCTATGCTGTGACTTTTTTCGCTAAGAAGAAAGGGGTAAGCTTTAAATGGTCTGATCTCGGGCTCTCTGATGTGCAAGATTATCTATCACACCTGAGGGGAAGAGGTTACGCTGTGAGCACTTTCGCCCGGAAAGTTTCTTCTTTTCGCTCTTTCCTCCATTTCCTTCACCAGAAAGGGATAATAGCTCAGGATTATGGGGCTTTTCTTGGCGGAGCCAGGCCTCCCAGGCGCCTTCCAAAGTTCCTTCCTGATGAGCAACTTGCTAAGCTTTTAGAAGCACCGTTAGCTCAGAGTGGGCCAAGGGCTTTAAGAGACAAAGCTATCCTTGAACTCCTTTACTCCACCGGGATAAAGATTCTGGAGCTTGTATCCCTGAACCTGGATGACGTGGACCTGGCCTCAGGAGCCATAAGGGTTATATCTAAGGGTAAAGAGAGGGTCATAAGCCTGAGCGAACAGGCCAGAGAGGCTCTTAAATCTTACATTGAACAAGGCCGTATACACTTTGTAAATCCTAAAAACCCGACCGATGCCCTATTTCTGAATGCCAAAGGCCAGAGGCTTTCACGTCAAGGTGTCTGGCTGGTCGTTAAAGAATATGCCCGAAACCTTGGAATTGAAGTGAGTCCTAAAGTTTTCCGCCATACCCTTATCCGCAAGAAACTTCAGGAGAAGACGAAGCCGAAAGATTTGAAAAAAATCCTGGGCTACTCAGGCCACATAGATGAAACCCTTTACATTGGAGGATGAAAAGATGGCCGAAGTCTTCTTCTCCCACTCCGATTACCTGCGCCTCGCTAATTTACTCAAAGAAAAGCTTGGGCGGATCCCTCCTTTAGGGATCATCCTGGGCTCTGGCCTTAACCCTGTAATTGAAGAGATGGAGGTGGAAGCCTCTGTTTCTTGCCGTGAAATACCCGGTTTCCCCGTACCTACAGTACAAGGCCACGAAGGTTATATCGTTGCTGGAAAAATAGAAGGGTTTCCCGTCCTGGTCTTCCAGGGACGCCCCCACTATTATGAGGGCTACTCCATCCAAGAAGTGATCCTTCCAGTAAAAGTGTTTCAGGTGGCCGGAGGCAAGGCCTTGATTGTTACTAATGCTGCCGGAGGACTTAACCCCAACTTCAAGGCTGGCGACTTAATGCTCATAACCGATCACATAAATTTGCCAGGAATGGCCGGTATCCATCCATTAAGGGGGCCAAACGACGAAACTATAGGCCCGCGCTTTGTGGACATGGTCAATGCCTATGACCCTCAGCTTCGCTCTATAGCCCAAAAGGCTGCCAGGAAAGCGGGGATTGAGCTTTGCGAGGGAATTTATGTCATGGTTACGGGCCCATCCTATGAAACCCCGGCAGAAGTTCGTTTTCTGCGCCTTATAGGCGCTGATGCTGTGGGTATGTCCACTATCCCTGAAGTTTTGGCAGCCCGCCATGGTGGTATAAGAGTCCTTGGCATCTCCGTCATAAGCAATGTAATACCGATACATCCCGGAGAAAAGGGACCTGAGCACAAGGAGGTTCTGGAAGTCGGGAGGAAGGTAGTCCCCAAACTCAGAGCTCTATTCCGCTGCCTTATCCCGATGATATACGAAACGGGAGTTTAAGTTTAAATGAACATCCTTATAGAAATTTTGGCCAAGAACACCCGCTGGCTCTGGATTTTCTGTATTATCTGGGCTATTTTCAATCTCCGAGAAGCATATCTGGCTCGCAAAGAGCGAAAGCAGGCACGCTTTTCTCTGGAAAAAGAGGCCGCTCAGGCTCACCTTTACCGAACCTGGGCGTGGAGTATTGTTCTTATTTTCTTCACGGGTTTCATCCTTTACCTGCAATACGGTGT
>Ga0105163_1001263_pt1 | contig 13607 bp, 15 predicted proteins | sample JNZ110809AmetaG_FD_81531 | JGI IMG/M metagenome (GOLD analysis project Ga0105163, IMG submission 81531) | Hot spring microbial communities from Jinze hot spring, China to study Microbial Dark Matter (Phase II) - JNZ 110809A | ecosystem: Environmental > Aquatic > Thermal springs > Hot (42-90C) >... | reverse complement strand
GGAGGAAGAGGGAAAAGCTAGCTTCTTAGTTATGGCTGGGGAGGAGGCGGTGCGGGCTGGAGTCCACTGTGGTAGAATTGCCTCCGAGCTGGCTCAAACCGCGGGTGGAAAGGGGGGAGGGAAAGCCGACTTGGGTCAAGGTGGAGGGGGAGATCCCTCGAAGATTGAGGAGAGCCTCCAGAGAGCCGAGGAGCTGGTTCTGCGTGAAGCTCAATCCTGAACTCCTCAGGATTCTAGCCTGCCCGGTCTGCAGGGGTGACCTGCAACTGAAGCGTGGACTTGTCTGCAGAAGGTGCGGGAGGAAGTACCCAATCAAGGATGGAATCCCCGTCCTCCTCCCCTGATACCGTGGCACTGGGGTGCCTCCTAGCCCTTGCCGCGGTTTCCGCCTTCTTTCTCTGGCCTTTTGCTGGGATCCGCTCCCCCGAGTTCGAATTCAGAGATACCCCGCTTGGATTGCTGGTCCTCGAGAAGAGCTGGGATGAACTCCTTCTTTGGCCCAGCCTAGGGTTTCCCACCTTGGCAACTCCCGGCTCGGAGCTAGAGGTCTGGGTGCTCCACCGCGCCCCCTCCGTAGAGTTTGAGGTCCTCATCGATAACCTGCCGGTGCCAATCCTCGGAACCGCTGAGAACCATGGAATCTGGAGAATCAGAATTGGGCTTCCAGAAAATCTAGCATCTGGAATGCATGACCTAGCCGTGCGAGCAAACAGAAAACCACTGGGGGAAAGAAAGGGTAGGAATTCGCTGGCAGTAATTCCCAACAAGCCAGACCTCCCCCTAGTGGCCATCCTCTCAGACATCCACGTCGATGAGGAGAACCTCAAGTTGCCCTTTGACATGAGGCCCAAACCCCTCCCAGGATGGACTGAGAACCTACCAGTGGTGGGAAAGTTCCTCAGGGACATCAATGAGACCATTAAGAAGAAGGTGGAGAACGGAATCGTTAAGTGCAACCCGCTGAACGCCCAGAAGCTCGCCGCGGTGCTTGCCCATCTGGCCGAAAATGTGAAGCCGGATTTGGTTCTCTTGACTGGAGACTTGGTGGACTGGTCGGGATGGCGTAACTGGGAGAAACTCTCGGACATCTTAGCGGAGTCTGATCTGCCCCTCTTCTTGGTGCCCGGGAACCATGACTGGTGGACTAGAATCACCTTCTTCTTTGGGAGGAGGTGGCTGGAACCTTTTTACCTCGAACTTAACTCCTTCGATGCCTTCGGCTTCCAGCTCGGGAGCTACTACTTCGCAGGGGTGAACTCCGGCCGACCTTGGAGCCTCACGGACGCGGAGAAGGGGTCGGTGGAGAGAGAACAACTCCGGTGGCTGAAGCAACACCTTCCGAGTGAAAACGTCATCTTGTTCACACACTATCCCTCCACCGAAAACGAGCTGGGGGTAGTGGGTGGCTGGGACGAGGTTCTGTCCCTTCAAGGACTGGAACTGGTGATCGCAGGACACAAGCACCCCAAGCAACCGGTGGAGAGAGTGGTAAGAGGGGTGAAGCAGATCGTGGTACCATCGGTACGCGACTCAGAGAGTGTCTTACAGGCTATCGTCTTCCTTTAACACGATTGAGGCGGGAAAAGTTGGGCGGCATGCTGAACTCGCACTAAATCGCGCGTGAACAATTAGGTAATGGGAGAGAGCAAGGAAAGGTTACTCAATTCCCTGATTAAGTGGGGATATCTGACCAAGCCTGAAATCATTGAGGCCTTCAAAAAAGTTCCCAGAGAGGAGTTCGTCCCCGAAAAGTTGAGAGCCAGCGCTTATGAGGACACCCCTCTCCCCATTGGCTACGGACAAACCATTTCCGCCCCTTCCATGATCGCCATCATGCTGGAGTCGCTTGAGGTGAAACGTGGTGAAAAGGTTCTGGAGATAGGAACTGGGTCAGGGTACAACGCCGCACTGCTAGCGGAGCTGGTGGGGAAGCGGGGAAGAGTGGTGAGTGTGGAGAGAATTCCTGAACTCGCCGAATTCGGGAGAAAGAACCTCCAGCGCACGGGCTATTACTGGGTGGAGGTAAGGGTTGGAGACGGTACCTTGGGGGTGGAGGGAACTTGGGACCGAATACTGGTGACGGCCTGCACCCCTGAAATCCCTCCACCTCTGATCAAACAGCTGGCAGTGGGTGGCAGAATTGGGGCACCTGTGGGAACAGACTACCTCTTCCAGACTTGGACGGTGGGGGAGAAGCAGAAGGATGGCTCCATGAAGTTCGAGGAGAGGGGCGGCTGCTCCTTCGTTCCCCTGATTGGAAAATTCGGCTGGAAAGGCTAGCCGAACCAGCGCTCCAGCGAGACCTGTTCTCCCTTGCTCCTCCCCTTCACAAGCTTGTCTATGCCTGACTGTACTCTTTGTTCAGAAAAATCAAACTCTTCGCAAAGAAACTCCTTGATCTTTTCCGGGTTGGGCTCACCCCACGAGAGCCTGTAGTTGTCCGTCACCTCATGCTTCAGGAAAACCCGTTTTACCTCCAGCGGATCGACCTCAAACTCGAAGAGTTTCTGCTCTACAATCTTCTCCAAGGAGCCGTGCTTCCTGATCAGTTCCAAGGCGCGCTTCGGCCCAATCCCCTTCACCCCCTCGTTGAAGTCTGTTCCCACCAGAATTCCGAGATCCACCAGTTGCTCCTGAGTGAGATTCAGTGAATTGAGGACCTCCCTGAGTTCCACCCGTTCGGGTCTAACCTCCACATAGAAATCCTTCCCCGGTAGCTTTCTGCGACCTGTAAGGGCCAAGTTCCTGACCAGAATGGGGGTACCAAAAAGCAGGCTGTCAAAATCCTGGCTGGCCGAGGCCCAAGCATCCCCCCTCTTCGCGAGATATGCAGCCTGTGCCTCCCCTTCGCACGGAGCTTGAACCCAAGGCACTCCCATGTAGTTCAGAAGCTGCTTGGTCTGCTCCACCATTTCTTCCGTCACCCTGCCCGCCCTCTGGGCAAACTTCCTCGCCTCCGCTAGGTCCCCTCTTTCGAGGGCCCTTTTCCACTCTTTCTCCGCCTCCTCCCTTCCTAGGGTTCTCCGGCTCAGCGTAAGGTGCTTTAGGGGAGGTGGCTTGCCATCGAAGACGTAAACAGGTTTCACTCCCATCTCGAGCAAGTTTGCTGTGCGATAGAAGATTCCAGAAAGGTGAGAGGTGACTCTCCCCTTGGAATCCATGAGAAGTTCTCCGTCCCTCTGTCTGATGATGGAGAGAAACTGGTGCAGCATGTTCATTGCATCGAGGGCGATCACCTTGCCCGAGAGCTGTTCCAGGGTAATCTCTGAGCTGGGGACGATCTCCCCGATCTGCACCCCCATTAAAATCTGCTCTACTCTTCCTCTACCTTTTGTCGGAGGATCGTTATGGGGCAAGCCCCCTGCTCGAACTCATACAAGGCAATGTCGATAGGATTGGTCATGCCCTTGGGAACCTCAACCAGAACGGGTGCACCCATGGAGATTTGAAGCGCCCTAGCCCCGATGATCCTGGCCTTCTCGAAGCGGGTGTACGGCCTAACCTTGTAAAAATCGAGTTTGGGGATCAGATAAACACCCGTGGCTACTCAGGGGTCGACGGTTTCTTCCCCTCCTCTTTCTCCTTCTCCTTCTCCAACTTCCCCGCCGCAATCACGTCGTCTATCCTCAGGATCATCTCCGCTGCTTCGCTGGCTGATTTGATGGCCTGTGTTTTAACCTTCAGCGGCTCGATTATACCCATCTCGAGGGTGTTAACTATCTTGCCACTCTGTGCATCGAGGCCTATGAACTGCGAGTTGGGCTTCCCATGTTCAGCTCTGAGCTGTGTCAGAATGTCCACTGGATCCAGTCCAGCGTTTTCGGCCAGAGTCTGAGGGATGACCTCCATGGAATCGGCAAAAGCGTTAATAGCCAAGGCCTCCTTCCCGCCCACGCTCTCGGCTAGGTTCCTGAGCTCTTTGGCCACCTCGAGCTCGGGCGCACCTCCCCCACCCAGAATCTTCCCCTCTTCAAGTGCCACTGACAGGACGCAGAGGGCATCGTGGATGGCTCTCTCTGCCTCGTCCACCACGTGCTCTGCTCCTCCTCTCACTAGGATGCTGACTGACTTTGGATTCTTGCAACCCTCTATGAAAACCATCTTCTCCCCCGAAACCTTCCTCTCTTCCACCAGCTGGGCAAAGCCCAAATCAGCAGGAGTAAGCTCCTTCACGCTCGTGACGATCTTTCCCCCGGTGGCTCTGGCTAGCTTTTCCATGTCCGACTCCTTAACCCTTCTGACCGCTAGGATGCCTGCCTTTGCAAGGAAGTGCTGGGCAACATCATCAATCCCCTTCTGGCAAATCACCACGTTGGCCCCAGCCCTTTTGATCTCCTCCACCATCTCCTTCAGTAGCCTCTGCTCCTCATCTAGGAAGGCCTTTATCTGCTCTGGACTCTCAATATTTATCTTCGCCTTGGTTTCCGTCTGCTCGATCTCGAGAGCGCAGTTCAGAAGGGCGATCTTGGCATCAGTGATGCGCTTGGGCATGCCGGGGTGAACAACCTCCTTGTCCAGAACCAAACCTTTCACCAGCTGGGTGTCGATGGCACTTCCCCCGATTCTCTTGTCCACCTTTACGTTGTCTACGAGTGCCTTAATCTTCCCATCCCGCTCCTCCGCCACTTGGAGGATGGCCTCCACACAGACATCCGCAAACTTTTCGTAATCCCCTATCCCCTTGCCACTGAGGGAAGTCAGGGCCACCAAGCGAAGTTTATCCTTTTCCTCCTTCGAAATCGGAACGGCGATACGGCTGAGAACCTCCATGGCTCTCTGCGCGGCCTGCCTATAACCAGCAATAATGGAGGTAGTGTGGATGTTCTGACCAAGCAAATCTTCGGCTCTCTTCAAGAGTTCCCCCGCCAGCACGACAGCGGTGGTGGTACCGTCTCCGACCTCATTATCCTGCGCCTTGGAGATTTCCACCATCATCTTGGCAGCCGGATGTTCGACATCCATTTCCTTGAGGATGGTGGCACCGTCATTGGTTATAGTGACATCCCCCATGCTATCCACGAGCATCTTGTCCATCCCCCTCGGTCCCAAGGTGGTTCGAATAGCCTCCGCCACCACTCTAGCTGCCAAGATATTCATCTGCTGGGCAGTTCTACCTACATATCTAGCCGTTCGTTCTGGCAGTATCAACACCGGAACAGCACTCTCAGCAACCATTCAAATCTTTCAAGTCGCCCCCCTTTAAAAATCTTTCGGTGGAGAAAAAATGGGTGCTTGGGAGACGGTGGGATATGCGCTCTGGTTCATTCTCCCAGCGTATGTGGCCAACGCTTCGCCCGTTGCCTTCGGTGGTGGCAGACCCATTGACGGCAACAGAAAGTTCCTTGACGGAAGACCTCTTTTCGGCCCAGGGAAAACCATCAGGGGATTCCTAGCAGGGCTCGCTGCGGGAATTGTGACTGGGCTAGTGCTTTATCTCCTCCATCCATTCATTCTCGAAACCGCGGAACCGGTGCCTGGGCTCGGTTCCCTTCCCTCCTACCTCCGGCTCTCCTCCCTACTCTCACTGGGAGCCCTCACTGGAGATTTATTGGGGAGCTTCGTAAAACGGAGGCTCGGCATGGCACGAGGAGATCCAGCCTTCCTGCTGGATCAGCTCGGTTTTTTGGTTCTGGCACTTCTCTTCGCCTATCCATTTTTCCGTCCCTCTCGGCCGATGGTAATCTTTCTGCTATTGATCACTCCTGCGCTTCACTTGGGAACCAACGTGCTGGCCTTCAAACTTAGAATGAAAGAGAGACCGTACTGATGCGACTCCTCCATCTCGGCTGGGAGGATGTGGACAAACTCTGTCATCGGCTTGCGCTCAAAATAAGGCGGGCCAACTTCAGGCCAGATGTCATGGTGGCAGTGAGCAGGGGTGGTTTTCCGGTGGCAAGAATTCTCTGCGATGAGCTGGGAATTTCACGTCTGGCAAGCCTACAGGTGGAGTACTACCTTGCCCCAGGCAAGACTAGAAAAAAACCCAAACTCATCTATCCGCTCAACGCAAACGTGAGGGGGAAGAAAGTGTTGGTGGTGGATGATGTGGCTGACAGAGGGGAATCTCTGAGGGTAGCGGAGGAGCACGTAAGGAAAAAGGGGGCCAAGGAGGTCAAAACCGCAACGCTCCACTACAAACCTTGGAGCGTGAAGATCCCAGATTTCTATCTCCAAGAAGTGAGGAGCTGGATTGTTTACCCCTGGGAGAAAAGGGAAACTGCCAGACAGCTGGCGAAAAGTAAAAACACCCTTTTAAGGAGGAGTTAGAAAACGATGGGAAAGCTTGTAGAGACCTGTGAAGCCTGCGGGAAATCCGCTTCGAACCTTCAGAGGTGCAAGATTTGCGGCAAAATGGTGTGTTCCACCTGCTTTCTCTCGGATATAAACACATGCCAAGGATGCGTGAGGAAAGGGCTCTGGATCGAGGAGACCTAGAGGCCGAGCTGGTCGAGACGGGAGAGGTGCTGCTAGAACTTCAAGAGCTGGCCTCGGAGGGGATACCCATCCTTGTGGAGGGAAGAAGAGATAAGGAGGCTCTGGAAAGCTTGGGTATTCGCGGCAAGATTCTCGAGTTCTCCAGTCAGAGGAGGAGGCTCGGTTTCTTGGAGGGACTGAAGGATCGGAAAGTTGTGATCCTGACGGACTTTGATGAAAAGGGGGAGGAGCTCGCCTCTTTCTGCTCTAAGCACCTGAATGAGCTTGGGGTGGAGCCCATCCTAGAACCCTACCAGAAGCTGAAGAAACTGAAGAAAAGGTTTAAAGAAGTGGAAAGCTTAGTAAGATTGAAGACTGTTTTGGAGAGGATAAAGTGGAAAGACCAAAAAACGAGGAGTTAGAGAGGGGTTCGGTAAAGTACCTCGTCCACGCGAAGCTAGAGGTTAATGGAGTGGTGGAGCCCTCGGATGTGGTAGGAGCTATCTTCGGACAGACTGAAGGCCTGCTGGGTGAGGAACTTGAGCTGAGAGAACTCCTCAGAACGGGGAAGGTGGGCAGAATCAAGGTAAACATAACCTCCTCTCAGGGGAAGACCAGCGGGACCATCCTCTTACCTTCCGGGCTTGACAAAATGGAAACCTGTCTGCTAGCAGGAGCTCTAGAAACAGTCGATCGAATAGGACCCTGCGAGGCTAAGATAACGGTGGAGAGAGTCGAAGACGTGAGGGCCTCCAAGAGGGAATTTGTGATCAAAAGGGCAAGAGAGCTCATGCGGGAAGTGGAAACCCCAGAAACACTGGAAATCTTTAGAAACCTACGGGAGTCCATTCACCAAGCCGAAATAACAGAGTACGCTGGGCTACCAGCGGGACCTAAAGTCGAAAGCTCGGACTCCATCATCGTAGTGGAGGGAAGGGCTGATGTTCTCAACCTCTTAAAGGCGGGTATAGAAAACGTGATTGCCATTGGGGGGGCGGGCATCCCTCCTGCAGTGGTGGAACTCACCAAGCGAAAAATCACCACAGCTTTCTTGGACAACGATAGGGGTGGAGATCTCATCTTGAAGGAACTCCTACAGGTGGCGGAGGTGGAATACGTCGCCAGACCTCCACCCGGAAAGAGCGTGGAGGAACTCACCGTCAAAGAGATTTACAGAGCCCTCAGGAATCGAGTACCGGTCGCCGCGCTCGGACGGGAAGAAGAGGTCGAGAAAAACCTGAGAAAACTTTCTGAGATAGCAGCAGAGCTTAGGGGCTCGCTTAAAGCACGACTGCTGAACCGCTCTCTTGAGGTGCTTAAGGAGATACCGGTAAGAGAAGTAAAAGAAGAACTTCCAAAAATGGAGGGTGTCTGGGCTCTGGTCGTCGACGGTGTGGCTACACAGGAGCTGACCGAGTTGGCGGCCCAGCGAGGAGTTGAGTATCTCATCTGCGTCAGAAAGGATTTAGCGAGGGTTCCTCCCAATATCAGGGTTCTCACTCCCGAGGAGATCTTTAGACACTAGGAGCTGTTTTTCACAACTCGCGCTCGAATACGATTGCGGTTTCCCCGTCGGAGTAGTAGTAGGGAACCCTTCCCACCTCTGAAAAACCAAGGGAGGAGTAGAAGCGCCTCGCCACCACGTTGCTCTCCCTAGCCTCAAGCCTCACCTTCCTCACTGCCCTCTTCTCGAAGTAGTCCATTACGGCCTTCATAAGCATGGTCCCGATGCCTCTCCTTCTATACTTGGGATCCACAGCTATGGCCAGGATGTGTCCTATGTTCAGCCATCTCACCGTTCCTATGATGTAACCCACGATCTTCCCGTCAACCTCTGATACCAAGAAACTCAGGGGATTGCTAGCGAGCAGGTGCCGGAGCAAGTCCAGAGGGTACGGATCTTTGAAGGACTCGTACTCCACTCTCAGAACCCCCTGCAAATCCCCCTCCCTAGCAGGTCTGATTAGGACCTTATCGGTAAGCGATAACTTCAACTTGAACCCCCTCCTCTATTTTTTCTATATCCTCGGGAATAAGAAGATAACCATCTGCCTTTGAAAGAGAACTCAGAACGCTTGAGCCAGTTACCCTGATAGGAAATGCCACCTGCTCCCCGTTTACCTCCTCCACCTTCACCCTCACCACATCTACTCTTCCCAGTACCGAGGCCACCTTCCTCCCAAGTTTGGCGGTTATTTTCCTCGGTTCCTCCCTCCACCCCAGCATCCGTTGAAGCGCGGGCCTGACTAGAAGATCGAAGGCGACGAGACAGCCAGCTGGGAATCCGGGGAGGGAAAAAACTGGCTTGCCGTGCACGAATCCAAAAGCGGTGGGGGATCCTGGTCTGATAGCCACTCCATGAAAGAAGAGCTCCCCCTCCTCGGCTATGGCGGAGGCTACAAGATCTTTGTCCCCCACCGAGCTACCGCCCAAAACCAAACTCATATCATGCACTGCCCCCCTCCTAAGAGCTCTTTTAAGAACTCCAACATCATCCTCAACAGGATTCGAAACATGTGGTACGGCTCCACAGCTGAGAAGGGAAGCCCGAATGGAGTAGCTGTTGCACTCATAAATCTTTCCAGGTTCCAGCGGTTTACCGGGTTTGGTGAGTTCCCCGCCTGTGGGAATGACGAAAACGCTGGGCCTCTTCACCACCTCCACCTCCACATAGCCGCACGCCGCTAGTAGCCCCACCTCCGCCGGCCCCAGCCTCTTGCCCTCCCTTACGATTACCTCCCCTGCTCTCACATCCTCCCCTTTTCTGGAAACATTCTCCCAAGGAGCAATGGGTTCCATAACAAGCACCGCATCCCCCTCCCTCCTCGTCCTCTCCACTGGGACCACCGCATCCGAGCCTAGAGGAAGTGGCTCACCAGTGGCAATTGCCACCGCTTCCTTCGCCCTGATTCGGTTCCCGCGGGAAATAACCCTCAAACGGGCTGGATGGAGCTCTGAAGCCCCTCTCGTGTCTTGAGCCCTGACAGCATATCCATCCATAGCAGCTCGATCGAAGGGAGGGAGATCGATGTTGGAATAGATATTACATGCTGAAACTCTGTTGAAACTTTCTTCAAGTGCAACTTTCTCGCTCGGCAACCTTCTCAGCTTCTCCCGAATAAGTGTCAGAGCCTGAGCCAGTCTAGTGTAACGGGGAAACCCTCCCCTCGCCTCACTCCCTTGCATGCTTCACTAAATGGGATAAATCGGGAAGAAGAAGTTCGAGCGCTACCGACACCGCTGCTGGAGCGCCGGGAAGGCAGAATACCAGCTTTCCCTTAGCCGAGCCGGCCAAGGCCCTCGAAAGCAACGCTGGTGTGCCCACCTTCTGATATCCCAAGTGTCGGAGCATTTCTCCAAATCCTGGCAGCTCCTTTTGGAGAAGGGGCCTGATGCTCTCGATGGTCACATCCCTCGAGGAGATTCCGGTTCCACCAATGGTGATGATAGCATCCACGTCCTGATGATCCAGTAGCTCCCTCACGAGTGAAGCTATCCTCTCACTTTCGTTGGGGAGCAGATGCCTACTCACGGTGAAGCCCTCTTTTTCTAGCCCTTCCTGAAGGAGTTTTCCTGAAATATCCTCCTCCACTCCCCTCGCCCTCTTATCACTGATGGTTACCACCGCAATCCTGAGCTTGGTGGGTGCCTCCGCTCTGTGCTTCTCGAAGTTCAACCTTTCACCTTCTTGACCACCCTTATATCCGAGATGCGGGTGAAAGGATACTGCCCTTCCCTGTCCTTCTCCAAGGCCTTTACCATGTCCCAGATAGTGAGCAGGGCGACGCTGACACCCACAAGTGCTTCCATCTCCACTCCTGTCTTCCCAACGGCCTTGACCTCAACCGAAACCTGAATCCCATCCTCCAGAAATCTGAAGCGTGGTTCCACGGAGGTGAGCTCCAGTGGATGACAATGAAAGAGTATCTCCGAAGTTCTTTTGACCGCGTTCAAGGCTGCGAGTCCTGCCGCCGTTAGTACATCCCCCTTTTCTACCTTTTTCTCCCTCACCGCCCTCAAGGTGTCCTGCCTGAGGCGGATTTTCCCTTCTGCCACTGCCAAACGAGTGGTCTCTCCCTTCTCGGAAACGTCAACCATCCTCACTGGTTTCATCAGAAATTGACTAGTAGTACATTAGAGTTGGGACAGTTTCACGGTAGGCCCAGACCTGTCTTTTTCCTAATTTGATTCTCTCCGCCTTGCCAGAATGCTCAAGCTGAACCAGCAGCTCCCTGACTTCCTTCACCTTCCATCCTAATGCTTTCGCAATGTCGTTTGGAGCAAGATTCCCGTATCTCCTCAGAAGGAACTCAATAACCTGCAGCCTCACTTCATCTGCCCACTCCACCTCCTCTTCCTCCTCTTCTTCTTCCAACGGTGGAGGTGGCCACGACCAATTCTGCATCAAATCGGAAGAAAGAGCAAATTAAAGCGTTTCTGCACAATCCTTCGAGCAAACATGACGTTAGGATTTCACAATACATAGAGCCAATCAGGTGTGGAACGCTATGCGTGCAGCCCCTAAACTCCACGGTTCCAGCTGGATTGACTAATGTGAAGAGGAGACGAAAATCGGTCTTTTCGAGAGGAGGATAGGAAGATTGGAGGGCCTAAAGGGCATCCCTTCAATTCTCTTCCTCACCTCCTCCACAAGCTGTTGGTTGGAGAGCAACCTAGTACCCTTCTCACCCCTAATTCTCACGCTTAACTTTCGTGACTTCTGCTCCTTCTCTCCCACCACTACGATAAAGGGTACCCAGTCGGTTTCAGCCTCCCTCACCTTCTTGGAAACGGTTATGTCCCGATCATCCACATCCACCCTGAGTCCCCGACGCCTGAGAACCTCAGCTAGCCGGAGGCATTGAGCCGTATACTTTTCCGTCACCGGGAGGAGCCTCACTTGGGTAGGCGCCAGCCAAACGGGTAGCGAGGGGACCTTCCCCGCTTGGGAGTGCTTGGCAGCCTGCTCCAGCAGGGCGTAAATCCAGCGCTCAATCGAGCCCATGGATGAGTGCAAAATAATGAATCCACTTTTCTTCCCATTTGGACCCACAAAGCCTATCCCGTACCTGGCGGAATCTTCCGTGTCGAGCTGGACCGTTGCCAGCTGGGCATTTCCCCCCGCTGAATCGATGAACTGAAACTCGTGCTTCAGTACCCAGTAGTGCTTGGGCTGATCGAGAACCTCCAAAACCGCCGGCTTTCCAGCAGATTTGAGGAGCCCAACAATGAACTCTTTGTGCTTCTCGTAAAACTCCCTGACCACCCTGAATACCACCACAACTTCAACCCCCAACGAGCGGGTTAGCTCCAAATACTTCTTAAAAAGGAGTTCGTACTCTCCGAGAGCCTGCTGCATGTTCTCACAAAAACAGTGCAAATCTGGCATAGTGAAGGCCCTCAGCCTCTTCAGACCCACGCACTCCCCGCTCTGCTCCAGCCTGTAGGAGTGGGAGAGCTCGAAGATCCTCACGGGGAGCTGCTTGTGGCTCACCAGCGCACTTTTCATCATCTTGAAGAGACCAAAATCCCCAGCGAAGCGAAGAAGGAGAGAGTAATTTGGAAGTCTTATCCTATAATCCCTCTGGTGGAAGCGGGAGGCCTGCTCGGCGATGTCGGGCTCGCTCTCTCTGTACATCAGGGGGGTTTCCACCCTCATGGCTCCCAGCTCGTGAGCCAGATGGATGGCCAGATCCTGCAGTAGCTCCTTTATCAGCAGACCATTGGGATAAAATCTGAAGTGCCCCACGTCACTAGCTGGCTCGTAGTCCACCAGCTCCAGCCGCCTCATCAGTTTGAGGTGAGCCATCTCCTTCCCGCTTCTTTCCCCTAGCTCCTCGCTGCGTAGGAATTGTCTCACCTCTGGGTAGTTCCTGAGAGGTTCAACATCCAACCTCCTCAGATCGATTCGGTGTTCCTTCCCATCGGGCTCGAGAAGAAGGAGCTCGCTTGGAACCTTAGGTGGGGGTAATAGCTTCTCCTCACCCTCCGGAAGAATTTCCTTGGAGAGCTCACTTAAAGGATGCCCCTTGCACCTAAGTGCGAAAGCCTTGTACCAGCCGAACGGGAGGCGTGCAACTTCGAATCCCTTCGAGACAAGCTTCTCCTTCGTGAGTTCGAGAATCCGGAGAGCCTCAGCGGGAGTAGCCAGTGAGGAGCTCAGATGTGCGTAGGGGTAGAGAACTATTCTCTCGGCCTTCACCCTCCTCATCACCTCCTCGATCTCCTCCGCCGCCTTCTCGGCTACCGCCACTGGGTTTGCCTCATCCCTCTCCTCCGCGGTAGCAAACACCACCAAGACCTCGTCGAATCTGCCACTCTTTTCCTCCACTTTCTCGGCCGCTGGCGTGGGCTCCTTTACCTCAAATTCGAGGTAATCAGCGTGAATGAGCAGAAGCCGCATCTAAGATAACCCAAGAGTAAAAATATCCGCGTCTCAATGTTTGAGTCAACCCCGAGAGCTGCAGTGCTTATAGTCTTTTCGGCTAAGGTTGATGTGCATCTAGTCCTTGCTATAACAGGATCCAGTGGGGTGGCATACGGGGTGAGAACCCTCGAGGTTCTCCGTGAGCTGGGAGTGGAAACCGACCTCATCATTTCGAGAATGGCTGAGAAAATTCTCAAGCTGGAAACGGGGAGAATGCTCGAAGAAGTGAAGGCGCTGGCTACCCGCTCCTATTCCCAAGACGATCTCCTCTCCCCTCTCTCCAGCGGTTCCTATCCAACAGACGGCATGGTGATAGTTCCTTGTAGCATGAAGACACTCGCCTGCATTGCCAACGGGATCTCGAACAACCTGATCACGAGAGCGGCTGAGGTCACCCTTAAACAAGGAAGGAAACTGATCTTGGTCCCCAGAGAGACACCCCTCAACCAGATTCACCTCGAAAACATGCTACGTCTTGGAAGGGCCGGTGCAGTTATCTTGCCCGCATGCCCTGGCTTCTATCACCACCCGAAGAGCGTGCAGGACCTCATCGACTTTGTGGTTGGGAAAATCTTGGAGGTACTGGGGCTAACCCACGAACTCTATCAGAGGTGGGGGAATGAACCTCCCGGTCGCTAAGTTCACCTGCTTGGCCTGCGGACGCTCAGAATACCGGATGTCGTCGCTGGGGTTTGGGGAGCTGCTTGAAGGAAACTGCCGTTGTGGCGGGGATGGCGTGGTGTCATCTGGGGAGGTTCCAGAGACG
>Ga0105163_1001261_pt1 | contig 13631 bp, 13 predicted proteins | sample JNZ110809AmetaG_FD_81531 | JGI IMG/M metagenome (GOLD analysis project Ga0105163, IMG submission 81531) | Hot spring microbial communities from Jinze hot spring, China to study Microbial Dark Matter (Phase II) - JNZ 110809A | ecosystem: Environmental > Aquatic > Thermal springs > Hot (42-90C) >... | reverse complement strand
TTTTCGCGACCTCGATTGCCGAAGCTGTGGCCTCGGCTGAGCCCATGTAGTAGTGCAGGAAGTCGGCTTGAATTCCTCTCTTAGAGCTTAACACGTAGGCTAGCGAGGAGTCGAAGCCTCCAGAGAACATAACTAATGCTCTACCCTCTGTACCCACGGGTAGTCCCCCCATACCCTTCCAGCAGCTTAGTACGTAGTAAGCAAACTCTTCTCGTATCTCGATCTTGACCTCGACGTCCGGGGACTTCAAGTCAACACCGGAGGAGTACTTAAGAAGCTTAGACCCAACTGCTCTCGCTACATCCATGGACGTGAAAGAGTGGTTTCCATACCTCTTAACTCTAACCGCAAACTTCTTGTTAGCTACAGTATCCTTAAAGAAGTCTTCCGCCCTGCTGGCTATGTCCTCTATGGAGTTGAACCTATACGGAACTACCTCGCATACATCGTGTACTCCGAACACCCTAGTTAAAGGTCTGCTTACGTCGCGGTCTACCTCTAGAAAGAAGACTCCTTGGGAATACTTTAGCGTGTACTTAGCTTCAGAGTTCTTTAAAGCCTGCTCGATAGCTCTAAGTAGAGCCTTTTCGAACTTCGGTCGAGTCCTCCAGGACTTTAGGGGTATTTCAGGAGATTCCTTAATAAGGTAGTACTTCATTTTTACCATCTACTACTCCAGGTTCTTTTATCTCTATGGATCGAGCTGACAGCATTAGAGATGCGGGGCGTCGAAGCTCTCTAGCTAGTTTAACTCTTGTTCCAAGATAGTCACTACTTCTGGTTAGTCTACCGTATTCGAAGGTTTTCGAGTATCCCGCAGACCATGGAGATCGTAAATCAAGGTTTTCACTTAGTAGGTACTTAGCGAATACTTCCGCGTCGTTGCTGGAAGCGGCTCTATAGGCTGAGCTCATCATCAATTCAAGATGTAGTCTAAAGCTTATAAGCACTTCCCAGAAACACTTAAAGCAGACATACGATCTTCGTCCTACGCTTAGAGTAGAAAAGAGCTTCGACTTCAATTCGGTAGCTAACGTACTCGCTGATAGTACTATGGACTGAGGAGATTGCGAGCTATGAGAGCGCGAGATGGTGTTTGCGGATATTTAGTGGAGAAAAACGAGCTATAGGGCCGCAAATATTGGAGCAAAAGCTAGAGCAACTATGCTCATAAGCTTTATCAAGATGTTTAGCGATGGTCCAGCCGCGTCCTTTAAGGGGTCGCCAACCGTATCGCCGATAACTGCTGCTTTATGTGCCTCACTTCCCTTACCTCCAAAGTGTCCTTCCTCTATGTACTTCTTGGCGTTATCCCACGTATTGCCTACGTTGCCTTGGAATAAGCCCAGTAGTAGTCCCGATACTATAGCTCCAGCCAGTGTTCCAGCAAGCGCGTATGGACCTAGAGTTAGTCCTACTACGAGAGGTACTATTATAGCAAGCAGACCCGGCACTACCAGCCTTTTGATAGCGTACTTAGTCACGACGTCTACGGCCCTGCCGTAGTCAGGCTTCTCCTTAAACTCCAGTATCCCGGGTTTCTCTTTTAGCTGCCTCCTGATCTCGAATATTAGCTCGAAAGCAGAGTCACTAACCGCTCTAATGACTATTGACGTGAATAGAGCCGGGATAGCCGTACCTATGAAGATACCGGACATCACGGTTGGGTTAAGTAAGCTCAGCTGACTCATGTCAACTCTAGGTAACACACTTATGTAGGCTGCTAGTAGAGCTAGAGCCGTTAGAGCTGCGGAACCTATAGCGTAACCCTTCGAGATAGACTTCATGGTGTTACCGGCAGAGTCTAAGAGGTCTGCTACAGACCTAACATCCTCGCCGAAACCAGCCTGCTCAGCTAATCCTGCGGCATTATCGGTAATAGGGCCATAGGCGTCGGCACCAACCACGAACCCAGTTAGTGACAGCATGCCGACTGCCGCTAGTGACACACCGTAGATTCCATACCAAAAGCCTCCGAAGGAAGCCATGAGGTAGTACGCAACGAGAGCGGCTAATGCTATGCAGACTGCTGGAATCACGACACTTACGAACCCGTAAGACATTCCAGAGAGTATCGTTAGAGCTGGACCCATTTGAGACATTTGTGCCACTTTAATAGTAGGTGGAAGCCCCTTCCTCGTGAAGTAATCACTTGTGAATCCAACCATGACGCCTGTAGCTAGACCGGCAACGACAGCAACCCACGCTCTAACACCGAGGTCCCCACCTAAGAGGTGTGTAGACACGAAGTAGCTGATCGCTGCGACGATAACCGCTGAAGCGAGACTGGAGAGTGTTAAGGTTTGCGCTGGGTCCTTAACTCTCCCGAGAAGGACTATGGCAACAGACGCAGCAGAAGCCAGAAGCCCGGCTACCGAAACCGATATAGGTAATATAGCGAAGTTGTACCAACTGACTATACTTAGCGCTAGAGCTATGACCATAGTAGAAACTATAGCCTCTACGTAAGACTCGAATAGGTCAGCACCCATCCCCGCCACGTCTCCAACGTTATCTCCAACGTTATCCGCTATGACACCGGGGTTCCTCGGGTCGTCCTCTGGTATACCTACTTCAACCTTACCTACAAGGTCAGCACCTATGTCAGCAGCTTTCGTATATATTCCACCACCTACTCGAGCGAACAGCGCTACAGCTGAAGCACCGAAAGCATAGTACACTAGGTCTCTAACGGTGTCCTCAGTTAGTCCGAATATCAGGGAGAGTACTGCGATGGCGAGAGTCCCTAAACCTGCTACAGTTAACCCCATAACGAGCCCTCCCTTAAAGGCTAGAGCGAAGGCATCTTTCAAACCCTTCTTAACGGCTGCGTTAACTGTTCTGACATTCGCTCTAGTAGCTACAGACATACCGAAGTAGCCAGCAATCATAGAGGAAGCAGTACCAAGAAGGAAAACGAGGGGGGATCTCCAGGGTGTTGACCTCCCGGAGAACAAGTTTACAGTGAAGATAGATACCGCAAGTGCTACCGATATTAACGCTATCACTCCATACTGTCTTCTCAAGTAAGCGCTGGCACCCTCTCTAATGAACTCATGGATTTCGACGGCTCGTCCAGTGCCTGGAGGATACTTCATGACGGACGTAGCTAAGTGTACTGTATAAGCTAGTACCAGTCCACCTGCTACAGCACTCAGCACTAGTGCCAGCACACTTTAACCCTTTTTTAGCTGGTATAGAAGTATGCTTATAAATTTTACTAAATCAAGTTTAAACAAGAAGATGATGACCGACCATTGTTGAGTGATGATAGGCGCGCTCTTCTCTGAAAGCGCTCAGTGCTCGAGTCCTTACTTCATCAATCATGTTCGGCGGACTCATCACCATCTAATAACTGCGTTCTAAAGCACTTAAACCTTACAGAAAGTAACTCCACAGTCAATCCCACCTTACCCCCTATAGTTCGGGGGGAGTCTAAGGGATTCGTGGTTTAACTTTCTTAGATCCACTCTACATGAGTTTATGCCGTCAGTTATATGCATTCCTTTCACTGGTCTTGAGTTCGCTGCAATGGTGTACACCCTAAGTTCCCCTCATTTAGCAACACTTTCAAAGGAAAACAAGAGTTAGAAACACAAAGACGTACTGTAAAACCCGGTATTAGACTGTGGGATGGTGGAATTGACTTCACGATTTCTTGTCTCATAGGTGGTCGAACTGTAGGATTAGATGCTGTCAACGCTATATATCACTTCTAACTTCTCTCTCACCTAGTAAGGGTCTTTACCTGCGAGGGCGCAAACTCTAGGAATTGTCGTACTGTTTATGAAGCAGGTGTTTATCTCGAGAGTACGTTATATCTATCTATACATAGGTTGATAGGTTAGGCACAGATCTTATCTAGGCTGCTTCTGCGAGCTACTACCCGGAACAAGCATTCCCAGAGCTTTTTTAATGTCTTCTGGTAGCTCGTGGCTAGACGTAATCGCAGTATCTGTGCAGACTGCGACATGCTCTATATCGGCAGCGACTCGGCCGGTGGTTAAATTGTGCACTACGCACCTATACTTAAGATGCTTTCTCCCTATCTCCTCTAACCACACGTAAACCCTCAAGGTATTGTCGAGCCTCGATGGAGATCTTATTTTCGCACTAACTTCAACTGTGGGAATGAATAGACCGTACTCGTGTATTAGCTTGCTGTAACTAATACCCGCACTAGATAGCATGGCCATGAAAGCTCTCTCGCAAACTCTAACGTAGTTAGTGTAGTGCATAACCTGAAGGTAGTCTGTCTCAGCTAGTTGAACTACGTAGTCTATAGAAAAAGACGACTCTGGCACACTTTCCGGCTTAGACGCCCCAGCTTCTTGCTCTCTCTCACTCTCTCGCATAACTTTGAGTAATTCCTCAGGTGAAACACCAAGGTCTTGAGCTAGCTTAACAAGGTCTTCTCGAGCCTTCGTATCAGCCTCCTTCTCGCTTAATCCATTGAAAGTGTAGTGGTATTTAACTAAGTCGTAGTACACGGTGAGATTGGCCAGAATACTTTCTCTATCTAGTTTCTCTATGACTACTCCAGCGTGAAGTAGAACTACATCTCCGGGTTTAGCCTCCTCTACCGCAATGAGAGCTCTTATAGTAGCTCCACCGACTTCTACTTCACCCTCAACGCCGTCAACTCTAACTAGCTTACCTAATACACCCCAGCACACAGCCTACCCCAATAGCTAACAGTATCCTCAAACTAAATAATGCCTCGCAAGGACTACGGACCTTAAGATCCGTTGAGCTATATGAGTAAGTGTTTTAAAGTAAGCAAGGTATAAGCAACCTCACGGTGTCCTGATGGAGTCTGTTGACGTAAGAACCTCGAATTCAGCTAAGACTGTGCTCGAGTTACCAGATAGAGTGCTCGTGATCGATAGGTCTACTGGTGAACTCATAGATGTACTAGGTGACAAACTCGAGACTAACAGTTCTATAGCAAAGGCTATAGCAATAGCTGCAGCAGCTCTCTCCGCACTTGAAAATACCGTCGGTGGGAGGCTCCTCAAGCTTGAAGTAGAGTACTCCGCAGGATATGCTGTCGCTCAAGTCGATGGAAGTATTGTGAAGGTCAGTATTAGAAGTTGGTGAGTAAATAAGGCACGTGGCACAATTAACTAAAAGTGTGTAGTCTCTCAACCCATAGCTTACCTGTTTATTAACCAAGGTATACACTCTATATAATCACCTATACATTCTCGATGGTGTGCCTAGTGAGATACGCTGAGACTAGTCTCAGCTAATCTAGTACTGTAGCTAGTGAAATTAAGTAGGATTCGAGATCATTATGTAGAGAAGAGGTGCTTAGAGAATGGTGCTTCCATGTAATTATAGTTAATAACTACTGCTTTAAATAGTTATGTTCGGGTACTCATATAGGTGGAATCAGCTGAGCGCTTCAGCAGGCCTCCTTATAAGGACTGAGGGAGGCAAGTACGCCATCAGTGTTATAATTGAGAGGTGTAAAGAGTGTGGTATATGTATATCAGTTTGCCCTACGAAGGTTCTTGAGAGAGGAAATAGTAGGAACAAGCGGGGCTATAGGTACGTGGTCCCAGCTCGCCCGGAGAAGTGCATCGGGTGCAAGCTTTGTGAATTTAGTTGCCCAGATTTCTCAATATACGTTGAGGCTGTTCGACAATGAGGTATGAATACCTCACTGGAAATATAGCTATCGCTGAAGCCTCTATAGCTGCTGGACTAAAGTTTTACGCCGGTTACCCGATTACACCGACCTCAGATATTTTTGAACACCTCGCTCGAGAACTGCCTAAGCATGGGGGTCACGTACTGCAGTTTGAAGACGAGATAGCGTCTATAAACGCCGTGATCGGTGCGTCTTGGACGTGCGCGAAGTCTATGACGGCAACGAGTGGACCCGGGTTTTCGCTGATGCTTGAGGCTTTGAGTCTAGCAGTAATAACGGAGACTCCACTTGTTGTTGCGTACGTCATGAGGACAGGTCCGTCTACGGGTGTCCCAACGAGGTCGGGGCAGTACGATGTGCTCCAGAGTACGTACGGTTTTCACGGAGGTCTAGTAATACCGGTCCTCGCCCCATCAACACCTCAAGAAGCCTATGACCTAACGATACGAGCTTTCAACATATCGGAGATGCTGAGAACTCCAGTAGTACTTCTTTCAGATGCGGTAATAGCCCACACTTATGGTAAGGTAGCTATTAGAGAAAAAGGTGAGGTAGAGGTAGTTAACCGCATAAAGCCCTCCTCACCTCCAGGTGCTTACAAACCGTACGACCCAGTCGATGGGTTAGTACCGCCTATGGCTTGCTTTGGGGAAGGATACAATGTACTTGTTGAGTCGCTGACGCACGATGAGAGAGGTTATTACGCACCAAGAACAGACGTACAGAGGAAGCTCATGTGGAGGCTGTACAAGAAGATCGTTGAGAACTCTGAGAAGCTCTTTGACTACTCATCAATATATCTTGACGACTGCGATTACGCCCTCGTGGCTTACGGGTCGACAGCCTTAACAGTTCATGCAGCAACTAAACTGCTCAGGGAGAAGGGACATAGCGCTTGTGCTGTGAGGCTTAAGACCCTTTTCCCCGTATACGAGGAGGGTATAATAAATTTATTAAGAGGTGTTAAGAAGGTGTTTGTTGTCGAAAACAATGTAGGTCTATACTATAGAGAGCTAAGGGGTGTAATGAGAAATAAGGATGTTATCAGTGTACCGCTAATTGATCTTGACGTTCCTCTACCACAAGAAGTGGTTGAGGTAGTTAAAGAATGGCTGTAGGACACCCACTAGATCCTTACCTAAGAACGGATAGAATACCAACAATGTGGTGCCCTGGTTGCGGGCTAGGAGTAGCTTTAGGGTCCATACTTAGGGCTATAGACAGAAGGATAAAGGAGGGGTTACTCAAGAGGGAGTATATAGCATTCGCTGGAGGGATAGGCTGTGCAGCTAGGATAACTCTTTACCCCCTCTTCGATTCGGCTCATGTAATACATGGTAGAGCCATTCCCTTCGCTCTCGCAGTAAAGGTAGTCAAACCGGAAATGAAGATGATAGTAGTTGGCGGCGATGGGGATATAGCTGCTATTGGAGGAAACCACATACTGCACGCTATAAGACGTAATGCTGATATACTTGTCGTAATGGCAAACAACATGATATACGGTATGACTGGCGGACAGCTAGCACCTACAACTCCTAGAGGGCTCTACACTACGACCACACCATACGGGAACCCGGAAAAAGAAATCAACATGGTAAAGCTAGCGGCAGCTTTGGGGGCAAACTACGTGGCTAGAGGGTCGATTACGCACCCGCACTTGCTTGAGCAAGTATTCTACAAGGCCCTCGTAAAGCAGGGTCTCGCGTTTGTCGAGGTTCTATCAACGTGCCCAGAGATCTTTGGGAGGCACATAGGCTTAAGGAACCCTGTTGACTTGTACATGGAACTTAAGAAAAGGGTCATAGTAAAAACCAAGCCGTCTGTAGATGAAAGCGATTACGACTGGGAGAGAGGCTTCGTCATAGGGGAGTTCGTAGAGAGAGATGAGCTCGGGTACATCGAAATATATCGCAGGTATATGTCTAAAGCTTTTGGAGGTGGTGAGGAGTGAGGTTGGAAATACTGATTGCTGGTCGTGGTGGGCAGGGGATACTGCTTCTAGGACACATACTAGGTAGAGCTATTGCCAAACACACGAATCTACATATACTCGGAAGTGAGGTATATGCCGCTGAAACGCGCGGTGGCGACTCCAGAGTAGATCTAGTAGTAGCGAATAGAGAAGAAGATGCTGACTTCATTAAGGTAATGAGAGCCGACATAGCTCTATTCATGCACCAGCTTCAATTAGACGCGTACAAGGATCTCGTGAGAGACGGCGCCGTAGTTTTTCTAGATAAGTCGAACGTTAGCAGTATTCCGCAAAAGAACTGGAGAATCTACCTAGAGCCCTACACGGATATAGCTGAGAGAGAGATAGGTACTAGCAGAGTAGCAAATCTCGTCGCTCTCGGTCACATAATTAAAGTAACATCAATAGTGCCTCCGAGCGCTGTAGAAGACGTGATAAAAGAAATGGTGTCTAAAGAGTGGGTTGACGTCAACATTAAGGCCTTTAGGTACTTTATACAGCGATAAGTAGAAAAGCGCTACTAACTTGAGCTATTTAAATAAGTTAAGTATAGAGCATTGAAAGTTCTAACGCCGAGTCGAGAATTAGGCTTTTTAGATTCCTTAAGTCAGAAAAATGGTGCGAACCGTGGAAAATAGTCGTACTGTAATCGCCTGCTTGATTTCGGCACTAATAGCGGTCGCAGTACTGCTGCCCGCAGTAACTATTGGAAGTAGTGTATACCTGTACCTTTATGGGGCAACTTGGTGTCCTCACTGTAGGTCTCTTGACCAATTCCTTACTCAAGCTTATCCAAGTAGTTACTATTTCTGTAAGATAGATCTCTACGAGAGCTGCAAGAGCAATTTAGATAGCATTAGAAGTTTTTTCGCATCTAAAGGAGTGTCGTCAGAGTACTTAGGGTACATACCTCAAACGTACGTTATTAAGGATGGAAAATACCTCATCGCAGTAGTGGTGGGAGCGGTTACCGATGTTCAGTTCTGGCAGAATATTACCGCGAGGAGCCCTCAGGAGAAGGTCGTGCTCATCGTTCCTCCAAAAGTGTATGAAATACAGGTGTCTTTTCAAGAGCAGCAAGAGTTAGTAGCGCTAGTCACTAAATACACGGTGACGACTACGACTCTCCCTAGTTCCCAGCAGATAGTCGAGCCTCAGCTAATAATCCCCATAGCCTTCATCGTCACCGGAGTTCTAGTAATAGCCTACTCCATCTTTAGGAGGAGGAAATAATGAGGCTAAACCCATCAGTCGCTCTTTTAATCATATTGTTCGCACTAGCTTGTTCAGTCCTTGCTTCCGGAGTCCATCCCTTAGGAATTCCGGTGTCCTATAAGGGGATGTTAGTTGGGTGTGCTGAACAACCTACAGAACTAGCTGATGACCTAATAACGCGCTTTGGTGATCAAGTTGTTTACTTCTTCGGCTTGAGGGGATGTCCCGAATGTATTGAGATGGAGGGATACCTAAGAAACCTTCTTCCCAGCGGGCTCGCGTACGTAGACGTAGTAGAGCACAGCGACCTATTTACAAAGCTGCTGAATTACCTTAGTAAGTACGTCGAGGAAGAGTATTTAAGAGAGGTTCCCATAGTTCTAGTCCGAAATAGCACATCGGTAGTAGCTATTTCGATTGGATTATACCGAAACGACTCCTACTGGACGTCCGCCCTACTCGGAGTAGGCTTGGAGGTATGTGAAGTAAGGGTCACTAAGCCGATGGGTCAAGACCCATTGAAGCTAGTAGTCGGGGCATTAATGCTAGGGACGGCTTCCGCCTTCAGCCCATGCGTTATCTACCTATACTCGACACTCCTCCTATCATACGCTGCGTACGGTGCTAGAAAGTCTCTGCTAAAGCTTCTCTCGTTCGTAGTCGGGCTCGGGCTCGGGTATTTCCTCGTGATAATCGGTCTCTACAACTTACTGTGGCTTTTGCGACCATTCACGTGGATGTTCTTCCTAGCTTTCGGGTTTTACATGGTGCTACACTCCAGAGGAGTCCTTGGATGCCTAGTAGGTGGTAGAGCCTGCCGTGAGATGAGTTACCCCATTGGCACTAGAGTGTTCACACTACTAAGCAGCTTCTTCCCATTTTTACTAGGAATATTAGCGTCGATTAGTGCAACCCCCTGTAGTGCGGGCTACTTCGTTCTACTTCAATCAGCTTTCATGGTTGATGCCGGTCCTCTAGTTAACATCATAATTCTCACCTACTTGATAGCCTACGTACTGCCCTACGTTCTCATTTCCATACTTTCAAGCAGGTTCCTCGGGTTAGTAGATAGGTTCATGAGCAAAGTATCCGTTGTCGAGCTCCTCGGAGGTATCGTCTTAATATCCATGGGAATATATCTAGTTCTCAGCTCCTGAATACTTTCAACCATACTCAAGTTTTTGAAGAGCCTGAGCTTATCGTAGAAACGTGTTGACCAATAAAGTTTGTCCTCAGAAGACCGGATTCTAATCAGATCCTACTTGCTCTATGAATGTAATTTTATAAACTTAGTTACCTAGAGTGGTTGGTGAAACTAATTAAGCTACTCGCACATGTACTCCTCTCTACAGCTGTAGCAGTGTGGTTTATGAGGTGTGTTAAGTTAGGAGAGGGTATAGAACTACTTAATGCGTCCTTTATGGCGTCCCTCTGCTTGAACTGGATTATTGATTATCTTGGCCATAAAGGTAGGTACAGGACGCCTACAACTCACGAGCCGATTAATGCGTCGGTGGCCTCAGCTTTGGTAGCAGTACTTGTTGGAGCGCTCTTTCTCTACGATGTTAAGAGCTATACATCGGTGTACGTAGCGTGCGGAATTACGTACATAACTCACTTGGGGCTGGACTTAACATCTGGTGGTGTTTATGTAAGAAACGGAGCATCATTTGAGAGAGTGTGCTTATCGAAGCTGAATAAGAGAACGTATGATGCTCTTAATAGCGTAGTATTAGCGGTATCGATTATTATGACTGCTACGTACTTAGTGTCGAGCTGGCCTCAGCTCTAGCCCTCAATGCCTTTAGGCAAAAGATTAAACACTGTTTATAACGTAATTCTAGCTCTTAGAAGTGGGTACGAGGGTGTCGGTTGAGGAACTACTCAGAGCTCACGGTAAACCCCCGAGAGAGGTCTACATGGATAACGAAAACTCTGGCTACGTTCCAAAGGAAGTTGTAGAGGAAATGATCCCGTACTTCAACACTATCGGTTACGGGCACCCATCTATTACGCATAAACTAGGGTGGGAAGCCTACGAGGCCATCTATAGAGCGAAAGAGGCTCTAACTCAAGTTCTCAACGCCCGCAACCTCGGTGAGTTCGCTTTAGTGCACAGCGGTACTGAAGCAAATAACCTAGCAGTTCTAGGTCACGCATTAGCCAATAGGGGGAGAGGAGGAAAGATCGTTGTCTCAGCTATCGAGCACCTCAGCGTCATATATCCGGCAGAAGAAGCCGAGAAGATCTTCGGGTTTAGAGTAGTTAGAGTGCCTGTCGATAGTGAAGGATTCGTGGACCCAGAAGTCCTCAAGGAGTTCGTCGACAATAACACGTCATTAGTCAGTATCCAGATGGTTAACCACGAAATAGGGACAGTCCAGAAAATCTCTGAGCTCTCTAAGGTGGTTAAGGAAACCAACCCTCGAGCGGTGTTTCATACTGACGCCGCAGACGCTTTTGGTAAGATACCTATAGACCTTAAGAAGCTCGAACACGTAGACATGGTCACCCTCAGTAGCCACAAGATACACGGTCCTAGAGGGGTTGGAGTCCTCTTCATTAGAGAGGGTGTTAAAGTTGAACCAGTCCTCAAAGGGCAGTTAAGCTACGAAAAGCTGTGGCCTGGTGTAGAAAACGTGCCGTTGATTGCGGGGTTTAGGAAGGCTGTCGAGCTTGCGTATAGAGACTTCGATTTAAACGTAGCTAAGATGAGGGAGGCGAGAGACTTGCTAGTTCGAGGAGTACTAGAGAAAGTGTCTGACGTCTTAGTCAACGGTCCGTTGGACTTTAGTATGAGGTCACCGGATAACGCTAACTTAAGCTTTCTGTATGTTGAGGGAGAGGCTCTCACGGTAGAACTTAGCATTAACGGTGTTTATGTGTCAAGCGGTAGTGCGTGTACCTCGAGAATCCTCGAGCCCAGCCATGTACTACTAGCGATCGGGAGGAAGCACGAGGAAGCGCATGGGAGCATACTGTTTAAGACCTCGAGGTACCATACGAGAGAAGATATAGAGTATACCCTAGAGGTATTGCCAAAGGCTGTAGATAGACTTAGAGGCATAAGCACTATTAAAAAGTAGTACATGGGTATCAGTAGCACTATAACGGCGTTAAAGATTTATTACGGAGCTAACCGTAACTACCTGGGATAAGACAGTGAGTACTAGGATACCACTACCGTATACACCAAGAGTACTAGAATTGTTTAGAAACCCCAAAAACGTTGGCCCAATGGAGGACGCTGACATAGTCGAGTCAGCTGGAAGCCCAGCATGCGGCGATATGATCAGATTGTACATCAAGGTCACCACAAGAGACTGTGAAGAACTAGTTGAGCGCGCTACCTTCGAAAGCTATGGATGTGCTGCCAACATAGCTGCCGCAAGTATTTTAACCGAGCTCGTAGTCGGTAAATCCATGAGGGATGCCTGGAGTATTTCGTGGAAGAACGTTGCCGACGAGCTCGGGGGGCTACCACCCATTAAGTACCACTGCAGTATCTTAGCTGTTGGAGCACTCAAGAGAGCTATTAGGTCGTACTATAAGAAAGTAGGTAAGCGCCCTGATTGGTTGCCCGAGGAGTTAACTCAAGAAGAAAGGCAAACCCTCGAAGAGGAGAGAATGCTCGAAAAGCTCTACTCTGGCTATACTATCAAGGTCCCCCTTCCCAGAGGTGGTGGTAATGAAGCTACTAGACCTTAGGGAACAATCTAAGACCTGCTCTGATAACCCTATGGTAAGGTTCTTAAACGTCATAAATAGAGGTGAAGACCTGGAGATCCACCTTCTAGCTAGAAAAGAAGACCTACCGATAGGTATTCTAAAGCTTGTAGCAGCTAAAAACGGGTACGAGGTGATCGAAATAAGACTCGAGGAGTCGTACTACACGGCTAAACTAAGGAAGAAGGAGCGTATGTAACCTTAAGGTGGGGTATTTATTGAGTAATTACCTCAAGAAGGAGAAGTTTAGACTTGTAGGAGTAGACTGTGCGGCATGTATTTACTCTATAAGGAGATTTCTCGAGAAGTTAGGTGGGGTAGCCGGATTCGAGTCGGACGTAAGTAGTGGAGAAGCGATAGTAGTCTACGACTCTAGGCGGGTGTCTACGAAAGATATAGCTAAAGCCGTGAGAGACTCTGGCTACGATATCGAAAAGAGGCAGCTTCAGGTCTTCATAGACCTAGAGGAAGCAGAGGTGTCGAGTTTTGAAAAGTATGTCTCGAGACTAAGTGGTGTCGTAGAGTGTAGATATTCGCCGGTTACTAAAGTAGCCGTGATCCTGTTTAACCCATACACTGTGTCTGAGAGCGAATTACTTAGTGAGGTTAGAAGTAGGTTTCCCCAGCTTAGGGAGGCTTCCGAAGAGGTTGTCGAATTAATCGAAGAACGTGAGTCCGGAGGGTATGCCGGCAGGTTGGTGTCTTTCTTAGCCGGTTTAAGTGCTGTTGTCTACCATATCTTGCTCACCATCGGTATTGTCTTACCCCTACATGAGTACAGCCCCTATGTGCTCTTCGTACTTGCTTCAACAGTAATCGCGCTAAACCTAGATATAGTGTTAAGGGGGCTGAGGTCTCTATCTCGAGGGGTACCAACTATGGACTCTCTCATATCCTTATCCTCTCTAGTTACCTATATCTACAGTACTGCGGTTCTAGCTTTCGCACCTAAACATGGTGAGGTGTTCTTTGAAGCTTCTGCTGGTGTACTAGGTTTTGTTGCGGCCGGTAAGTATCTTGAAGAGAGACTAAGGCGGAGAGCGTCTAGAGCTGTAATGC
>Ga0105163_1001251_pt1 | contig 13673 bp, 13 predicted proteins | sample JNZ110809AmetaG_FD_81531 | JGI IMG/M metagenome (GOLD analysis project Ga0105163, IMG submission 81531) | Hot spring microbial communities from Jinze hot spring, China to study Microbial Dark Matter (Phase II) - JNZ 110809A | ecosystem: Environmental > Aquatic > Thermal springs > Hot (42-90C) >... | reverse complement strand
TTGGGCTGCTATCGGTTTCACTTCTTCTATCTTACCTTGCAATGAATCCAGAAGGGATTGGAATGCAGATATGTTCGCCACATCGGTTAGAAGTGATTCGGCATATCGGGCGTTCTCTATGCGGGAGTTTATGGCATCTAACATTTGGGTTAGGACGGGATCAGGTAAAATTTGGTCTACCAAGTTGGAGATGGCTTGGTCTTTGAGTAGGGGTTGGGGACTTTGTGTCGGTGTCGTTAAGGAGGAGAAGAATTCTTTCAATTTTTGCAGGTTTTCCTGTTCCTTTAAGAGCCACGGCACAAATTCTTGAAGAAAACGCCTCATGTAGGCTTCGTGTTCGTCAGGGTCTGTGGTTTGTCCCATTGGTTTTAACAACCTTTCGTGCCAATCCAAAAGTTTCTTAGATATCTCCTCTATGTAGCTAATCCATTGAGACAGTTTAGTAGATGATTCCATTACGCTGGGAATGTCTTCAACCTTTTGGGTGGCATTCTCAATTTCCCGAGCGATTTCTTCCAGCAGTTTTTGGAGGTCTTCCATTTTATCAAGAATTTGCTGCGCTGTAGGCAATTCGGGGTCATTTGGTTGATTGCTTGCCAGCGAATTCACGAGTTGTCTGAAATTTTCTACTGTGGGGGTAAGTTGGTGGACGATTTCTTGGAGATCGGTTGCGGACATGGCTTCCATTATTTGTTGCTTCTTCTGAGAAAAGGTGGTAGCGAAGTTTATTTTTCTATTTCCGATTTTTCTTTCACCGAAATTGACGAGTTCATCCAGCAGTTTTTCCACCTCATCCATCTTTTGTGCAATTTGTGGGTCAATGATTCCTTGCGTGTTCTTAGCAATTGCTTTTATTTTCTCCCAAAGCATGGCGTTATCTCCCCTCGTTGAGATTTTAGATGCCTTTTAAGTTCCCCTAAAATTTATTGGGACTTAGGTGATGCTAAGGTATTCATAGAAAAAACCCAGCCTGTTGGGGCTGGGGTAGATGTTCATGGACGCTTCCGGTCGTCCGTCCTCTGGCGGCACGGTAAGCGGTGTGCTGCCACGACGGGAAAGGACGCAGCAATGAATGCTGCGGATTGCCTATAGGTGAGAGGTGTTGAAAATGATTCCGATTTACAAGTGTTCTCAATGTGGAAAAGTCTTTGTGGAATGGAAAGTCGGAGATGAAGTGGGGACGCCCGTCTATTTTATCGGGCGGAATTTAGCAGGTAAGGATAGAAGTGTTTACATTCGGGCTTCTCTTGTATGCCCATCCTGCGGTTCTGAAGAGGGGACAGTAGTTTGGTCTGCTCGCAGTCCTATGATTGTTTTCAATCACGGTTTGAAAGCCAAACTTATGGCTGTCCATAGCCTTGACATGGAAGAGGCTAAGGAACCGGAAGTGGTTGCCTCTAAGGTAAAAGAACTTTTCCCAGATGAAGAGGTAGTCCTTTGGAAATCAGGTAGGAAAGTAGAGGAAGAGACAGAGTGATTCCATATTCTCCACAACTTATATTGAGAAAAATGATAGATGAAATACGGCTGAGTCTTGTGTCGGCTAGGGACGAAAATAACCCTCGTGTCCCTGAATTGCCTTCTCCCGTCCTAACCATTCCTGAGGATGATGAATATTGGACGGTTTTACCGAGTTTTTGGTTTTGGTTTCCTACGGGATTCCAGCGAATAATGGGTAGGGAGACAGTTAGGCAGATTCGTGATACTTTTCGTTATTTCCCCCATGTAGCTATTACGGGGCGGTCTCGGTGGGTAGATTTTGCCCTCGGCGGGGCTATGGCTCAAATCATTTCCTACAGGCTTTATGTGGTTGTGGCTGCACCACCAGCAGTGGATGTGGTGGAACGCCTCACGAACACTATTACTTTCTTTTCGTTTGTAATTCTCAACCGTTTCTCAAATCCTCCGTTCTGGTGGTTTACTACTGTGACGGAAATTGAACCCGTCTTTAGAAGCAATCTTTTCCCCCAGTGGACTTGGGGAATGGTGGGAGGCGAAATTCGCTGTAACCCTCAGGTGTTGCCGGTAATGAATGTGGAGACAGGGTAAGGTGATGGGGTTAGTGCGATGAATAAGTTGCGGCGCTCTTACTGGGATCAACTCTACGAGAAACTCATGGACCTCTATATCCTCCGAGCCGAGCTAGATGTAACGGACAGTTGGTTTCGCCGTAAGTATAAGGAATGGATTTACAATATTCGTATCATGCCAAAAGGTCGTAGGGCTGTAGTTATCAATTCCCTTTACCACATTGCCAAGTTTGCGATGTATTCTATTTTCTTTGTGGCTCATAACGAAAAGGAAGTGCCGGGTCGCCTCCAAAAGGTTTACCGTCGGGTAGCAGCTCGCTGTGATACCCTTACTTGGGAACCGGTTTGGAAAGCATTGGTGCGGTATAAAACTATTGACCCGTTGGGGATAATGTATTCGTTGGGGTCAAGGCATGGTCATTTTCCCACATCCAAATTTGTCCTGCCGATTTTACCGCAAACTTACAGAAAACTGGGCCGCAACTGGGGTATCAAGAAGCCAGTAAAGTTAAAGGTGAGGAAGGAGAGGGCGAAGATTTATCTGAGGCGAGTGTTGTTTACACCTTTCCCGGATGTGTTGAGGGCACACAAGGCACCTGTTTATTTCTCTAAGACATCGGAATTGTATTTTGTGTTATCTTCAACTGCTATGGGAAGAGGAAAGAATGTGAAGGAGGCAGTAGAGGATTACGTGAGCCGATGGAGGTTATTGGCGAATGCGGAGATAAACACACAACTACCAATCAATTTGTATATGGAAAAATTTCAATTGGAGAAGATTGGCGATTTGTATTTAGTTGAGTTTGAAAACAAGGAAGTCAAGTGGTGTATTAAGTGGGAAAAGCATTTTGACGAGTTATTGAACATAAAGGGTAGCAATGAAGAATCAGAAGGTGATTGAAATGGAGTTGCGTTTAGTTGTTCAGTCGTCGCTCTTTAAGGTTTACCAAGTTGGAAACAGTGATGTTTTCATTGTTGCGGAAGGTCCTATTGAGATCCGCAGCCGTGATACCCTCATTCCCTACATTGTTAAGGAGGTCATGTTACAATCCCAGTTATCGCCTGAAGAGATTTCATCCCTTTTGGAAGGAAAGAGTCCTCGTGGTCAATTCAACATTGTAGCGGAGTTGGTGGATGACTGCGGTATTATTATATTGGACCCATCACTAAAGAACGCTGTTGTTTCCGTGATAACCGAACGTTTCAATAGGTAGGCGTGATGCTACCTATGCGGAAACAAAACCCATTGGAGAGGGCAACATCTCAAATTCATTACTTGGCAAGTAAGGTTAAGGAGTCGCCAAGTCGGGAGAAGATAATGAAGGCAAGTGCCGTTATTGTCCAACTTTTCTATGAAACTTACAGGGCAATAGCTCGTAGGACGGGTCACCATTTTGTCCCTTTCTTTCCTGATGTGTCTTCGTTAAAAGCGGCGGAGCCGTTGGCAATCTTTCTTCTGACGACGGACAAGGAGACACGAGAGCAAACCCTCTACAAGTTGGTGGAAGCAATGATTTACTATTTTACTCATCCTCGTGAGTTAAACCTGACGGAAGAAAATTTCCTTAAGTTTTCTGAGTTTGCCAAGAGAGCTCAGAAAATTGCATCCAAAATAGGGAGTATTCCCTTTACAACTTCGGAAGGAGAAAATTAAGTGCCCATTCGGCAACGGCGGCGGCAGCAACCTCATGTCCATTCTTTAACCCTTTCCATCCTTTCTGAAGCAATATCCTCTTTTTTTCTGGGTATTTAAGTCTCCCGTAGCCTAAACCTTTTGCTGCTGCTTCAGTAGGGGTTACTGTTGCGATATTGCGAAAGAGAAAGCGTAGCATCCCCACAATTTGCCAAATAAGAACGATAGATGGGACGGCAATAAAACTTACCTCTACGGCAAGGATATCCTCTGCAGCCGAGTAGTTCTTCATGAGGAACTCCACAAGGTTGTCCATCATTTCGTCAAAGGATTTACTTCTAATGGTTGTAGTTTCCTTCTTGTTTTCAGTTAGATAGACAATTGCAATTCCCGTGTTAAATTCGCCCGGGTCAATCCCAATCACTTTTCTAACCTTTTCCGGGATTTCTTTGGGTTGAACTGTAACATGTTGAGCAATGATGTAGGGAGGCTTCTTTTCTTTATTCTTCTTCTTGATAGTGGGTCTGGATGAAACGCTTGGCACTTTCCGTCAACTCCAAGTCTGTTGAATATTCCAGCAAAAGGTCTAGCAAGCGATTGTATTTAGATTTGGGGTCAGTAAACCCTTCATCTTCTAACTTTTGCCACAACTCGGTGGCTCTTTTCCTTGTTTCAGGGGGGAAGTTTTCCTCAATAAGTTTAGGATCACCTAACACAAAGAGAGTAAGAAGACAAGCCACTGCAGAGAGCTCCTCGCTTCTCTTCTTTTTCCATGTTTGGCTTACCATCGTATCTCACCCACATAATTTTAACTCTCAGACAAAAGAAGGGTGGCATTCTTTTTCCGTAAAATAGATTGTAGGCGACAACTACAGGAAAAGGAGGTTCTTGGGATGAAGGAAGCATTGGATTACTTTGAGGGAGACGAATTGAGGGCACGCATTTTCCTTGAAAAGTATGCTCTCAAGGATGAAAACGGCAACATTTTGGAGAAGACACCGCCGGAAATGTGGAAGCGAATCGTGAAGTCCCTTGAATTGACCCCGGCGGATGATTATCTCTGGTTGTTGGACAATTTCAGGTTTGTGCCGGGTGGAAGGATACTTTATGGGGTAGGAAATGATCTCAGACGCAATACTCCGTTCAACTGCTATGTTATTCCTATCAAGGACGATAGTCTTAGCGGAATCTACGAGTGTGCCAAGGAAATGGCAATTACCTATTCTCTCGGCGGGGGCTGTGGAATAGACATCTCCATTTTGCGACCCGCAGATAGTCCCGTTAACAACACAGCCATTAAATCTACAGGTGCTGTCTCCTTCATGGAACTCTTTTCGCTGACGACGGGATTGATTGGGCAAGGTTTCCGGCGTGGAGCTCTAATGATTACCATTGAAGATTGGCATCCAGATGTGTTGGCTTTTATACATATAAAACAAAACCTCCAATCGGTTCGCTACGCCAACATATCCGTGAAGGTTTCTGACGAGTTTATGGAGGCAGTGCGGCGAGATCGTTATTGGTATCTTCGTTATCAAGGCCCATATTTCTGTGTGGAAAAGAAGGTAAAGGCTCGGGAATTATTTGATGCTATTGTTAAGGCTGCTCACGGGTGGGCAGAACCCGGTCTCTTGTTCTTTACCACGGCAAAGCGGATGAGTAACAGTGAGTATTATGCTCCTGTCCTTACAACGAACCCGTGTAGTGAGCAGTTTTTACCGCCTTACGGGGCATGCAACCTTGGTTCCCTTAACCTTTTTAAATTTGTGGTGGATCCTTTTACTGACCATGCTCAGATAGATTATGTGGCTTTGGAAAAAGCAACTCGGTTAGCGGTTCGTTTTCTGGATGCAGTCATTACTTATGCTGAAAAGAAGCATAAATACCCGTTGGTGGAGCAAGAGGAACGCCAGCGTCTTGACAGGCGGATTGGTTTAGGTGTAATGGGTCTGGCAGATCTATTTTTTGCCTTAGGTATTCGTTATGATAGTGATAGGGCTTTGGAGTTGGCTGACGAACTTTTTGCCAAGATACGGGATTGGGCTTATGATGAGAGCATCAATTTAGCGGCGGAATTAGGTCCCTTTCCTGCATTCAATTGGGAAGGATACTCTCAGAGCGAATTTGTGAAGTCCCTTCCTTCTTCGTTGAAGAGGCGGCTAAAAGAGAAAGGGATTCGCAACGTTACTATTCTTTCCGTTGCTCCCACAGGCAGTATAGGGACGATGGCGGGGGTTTCCACTGGGATAGAACCGATTTTTGCCGTTAAGTTTTTCAGGAGGAGTGAGAGCCTTTCAAAAGGCGAGTATGAAGTTTTCCATCCCACGGTTCAGATGTATATGAAGGTGAACAAGACGCAACAACTTCCACCATATTTAGTTACTGCCCATGAAATTGACCCCTATTACCGAGTGGAATTGCAGTCCGTTATTCAGCGGTATGTAGACACGGGAATTTCCAGCACTGTAAATCTTCCCGCATCTACTAGTGTGGAAACGGTTCGTGATATTTACATGGAGGCTTGGAAGCGTGGTTGTAAAGGTATCACAGTTTACAGGGAAGGTTCTCGGGAGGATGTGCTCTACAAGGAGAAGGCTCCTAAGAGGGTTAGGTTTTCCCGACCTGACATGTTATCTGCGGTAGTAACGAAGTTGAAAACTGAAGCGGGGAACATTTATGTTACGGTCTCTAAGGATGATGAGGGGAACGCTCGGGAGGTTTTCATTCACATCGGGAAGTCAGGAACAACGGTTAACTCTCTAACGGAAGCGCTGGGAAGGCTAATTTCAATTTCCCTTCAGTATGATGTTCCTGTGGACGACATAGTGAAGCAGCTTCATCTCATCAGGTCGGGTTATGCGATTAAGCAGAGGGATGGGAAAGTAACCTTTAGCATTCCTGATGCGATAGCTTACGCTATTAAGAAAGCACTTTCTTTGGAAAATGGAAACGACATGTCTTCTCTTATTGAGGAAATGGCAATGGAGAAGGAAGTTAAGGTAGGAGAAGGGAATATCTGCCCGCAATGTGGCTCCGTCCTCTACAAGTTGGGGAATTGTGATGCTTGCCTTATCTGTGGTTTTAGCCTATGCACGTGACACCATAATGTCAGTTGACATTATCTTCTTTCGGAATAATGAAGGTTGTCAACCCTTCACTCTTTTCCTGATAAATTCGTCCGAGGTTCAACTTAGAGACGATGCAGGCAACCATTGCTTCCCACACTGCATTTGCTATTAGCTTTATATCGTCGGGGGAAAATTTTTCCTTTGCTTGGAGAGCCCGCCACAGAAGGAGACCCCATGTGAACAAGGAGATACCACCACTTACGAGAGTGATGACCCATTTGCTGATATCTACGAGGTTAGCAAGGTTAGAGTCTAAGGGAGTGCCGGTAGATTCTTTCATGGCAGCGGTTTTAGTGAGAAAGGCTGCGTCTCCAAAGTAAACGAAACCTGTGACGAGAAAGTATGGGTTAGAAAGGATGGATTTTATCCATTCGTTTTCCAGTTCTTCAAAAACTTGGGTTTCTGGAAAGGAAAGTAGGTAATTGGCGAAGGCTTCGTGAGGCTGTTCGGTTGTAAAGATATTTTCATTGATGTCTAGCTTTTCAAGCATCATATTCAGAAGCCTTCGTGTTGTCACAACGAAGTTCACAAACTCTTGAAAAGAGAATGGATTTTTTTCCTCCATTCCATTCTACCTCCTTTCTTATTATATTGCTGGTGGAAAGCGAGAAACTGCATTTATCCATAGAAGGTAGGCTGCCAAGTCGTGAAGGGCTGCGGGGAAATATTCGTTAGGGTTAATCCTTGCGGCGACCCAAGTGATAAGTGGGGCTTGAGCCTTGGGTGGAATAGTTTTACCCTTAACTTTTGCTGCTTTGGCGGTTGTTTGTGGTCGGTTTCCTTGTAATTCTCGCAATATGTTTATCATTTCGTGAAGGATTCTGGATTTCGTGCCCGGTTTTCTCATACATTTCCCCCCATAATTTTAGTGGTTTCCTGTCTTCAGAGCGGTGCATTTCACTTATTCGCTAAAATTGAGATGGGATGGCTGATGGATGAGAAGTATTGGCGTAAAGCAATCCGGATAGTAACGGATGAATACCCGGAGATCCCGCAAGGTTCTGCCCAATGGTGGAGCCTTGTGTTAGGTGTTTATAAGCGAATACAGGGAAGGAAACCTTTGCGTGGTCTCATTCGTGAAAAGATTATTAAGAAAAGTAATGGAGACTACTCTCCCTTTGTCGTTTTACTATCACTTGTGGAGCCTTTGCTTGGGGCTCCTTTCCCCATTAGTGTTGACCAACTTTTGATAGACTTGCCACCATCGCCAGCCGTGGCGGATTTCCACCTAATTTCTCCCCATTACAGCCACATTTTCCCTCATTATTCTTATCCTCAACCAGAGGAGGCGACAAGGCGCAATTATCTGGAGAATCCCATTTTCATTTCCCTTCAACCAATAGAAGTTATTGAGTTTTTACGGGGCAATCCTATTAGGTTTGGTTCTCCAAATCTCTTTAAGGAAGAAGTTGTTGGTGCCTTCAATGCCTTGTGGTATCTGAGTTTGTTGGTAGCTTTGGCTGCGGGAAATATAGCGCCGCGAAGTGAAATGGGTTTGCGTTGGTTACTTCAAATTGCATCTAACCCCATGTATCGTCAATCTTTGGCTCAATTTTTCATGGACGCTTGGAATGAGTTGGAGAATAAAAAGCAAATTCTTTCCACGACCAAGTGGTATGAAATCTTGGGATTGAGGAACCGGTTCTGCAGTTTCGGTTGGAAACGCCCCACATGCGGCATTATTCTTTCTCCATCTCGTCTTCAACAAGTGTGGTGTGTTAGAAGACCATTCTTAAGTATGCCTATCATACCTCCTGACTTTAACTACCCTGACTTGAAGAACTGGTTTTTATCGGTGTTAGAAAACTTCAGACCATCCCTTTACTGCATCAATACCCAAGACACTCGTGATTGGATCCCGTTTATTGGTGGGTCAATTGATAATTTGGAGCGGGATTGTTTAGCGTTAGTGGTTTTCTCGGATATGGGAATAAAATCATCAGTTCCTATTATTAAGGTGGGGTTTGAAACACCGTTTAGCTTCGTAGTTGAATCCATTCGCAATCTTTATGCGAGGAGGAGATAGGAGATGTTTAACCGGTCTGATCCGGAATTTCCTGTGGATTTGGGGCAATTTGCGGCAGCAGGCAGTCCACCTATAGATGTCAGCCTGCTTGAGGGAAACGCTGCTGTCTCACCGACCTTTACTGACAACATTGCCATCCAACAATTGGAAAAGGCTGCAGGGAATGTAGCATATACTTTTGTTCCGACGGGTTTGGATGTGGCGAGCCAGCAACTGCTGGAAAGGGTTTGGCAATTCCTCTTATCGGGGAGGTCTTCACGGGTTAGAAGAAGCTGGCATGTAAACTTTATTCTTCTTCGCCGTTTGTCGTGGCTTAACCCGATAATTCGCCCAGCTATTAACTTAATTCGGCAGGAATTGCGACAATTGCGATGGGAAATTTCTGCCCTTAGTAAAGAAGCGAAGGGAAGAGTTATATTGGCGCATCGTGTTCTTTTAAATCCCAACCCCCTTACTTCGTGGGGAGAATGGTTAGACATGATGGTTGAAGACAGTTTGGCTTTGGATGCTGCGGTCTCAGAAATATGGACTGCCCGTTATATTCCGTTTGCTATTCAACTTCCCAAGTTGGTTTTATCAACGCTGCCGGAAGTGAAGAAGCCAGCACCGCAAGGTCCTTCCCTTATTCCGCCGATAGCTGAAGAGCGGGAGTTAGAAGAAATTCTGGGTCGTCAGCGGGCTTCTTTAGAAAAGAGTCTTCTTCATGCCCAACGAATGGCTGAAGCAGTAGCGAAAGAAAGGATATCTTGGCTAGAGGAGTGTGGAATAGTCAAAAGTGTTAGTGCAATTAGGCAATACATTGAGGAGATGGTCAGCAGGTTAGAGAAGGCAAAAAGTGTTTTGGAAGCCCATCAAATCATGTTGGAGGAATCTCCTACCATTCTCCGGAAAACTTTCGGGGGAAGTGAAGAGGAGCTGCGTAAAGCGGAATTTGTTGAACCTCCTCTTATTCCTTACCCAATGGATTTGCCCCTAGCTCTTATTCCTATTCCCGGCGAGCAGGTGGAATTTCAAGGCGATGTTTACACTATGGTTCTTGACCCCTATTTCCCATACTTGCGGGTCATTAACAATGTGATTATGAGGGCTTACCAGCGAGACGAAATAATGTATGTAAAGGAAAACCCACGCACATGGAGCTTTTATGGTCTTTCTCCAATTGAATGTGTGATTATCGTGGCACACGTAATGCTTTACGCTCATGATGTTCAGTTTAGGTATTTCCTTACGGGAGCAGTTCCGGCAGCTATTGTTGGCGTGGTTGGTGGGGGAGATGTTTCCGAACTTCGGGCGTATCTCAATGAGGTAGCACGAGGAAAGCAGGAGGCAATAGCGGTAGTTGGAGTTCCAACTGGCGGAAACATCTTAGTTCAAAGGCTGGCAGAAACCAATCGTGAACTTCAATATATTCAACTTCTGGAGTGGTATTCCCGTCTGATTTGCATTGCCTTTGGTCTACAGCCGTGGGAGTTAGGAATCTTAACTGGTGGAACTCCTTCACGGCGGCTTTTACGGCAACGCCCCGGCGTTTATGGTCGTTTCATTACATGGGAGAATGCCATTAACTACAATCTCCTCCAACGTGGCTTCAAGTTGAGACCCTCGGTAGATGCCATCTTCCGTTTCGTTAACAAAGATATTGGTGATTTCAACGAAGAAGCTCAATCCGTAGTCAATTTAGTGGAGCGTGGTATTATCACACGGAATGAGGCACGTGAGCGGCTTTCTTATCCCCCTCTGACAGGTAGCCTTCCTGACCATGCTTATACCGTTGTGGGACAAACAATCTTACTTCACGGTAGAAGTCCCGCAATTGAAACATCAGAGGAGGAAATACCTGTTATCCCTAGTCCTGTGGGGTTTTATGTGCCGCCACCAATAGGAGGTGTAGGTGCTCCGCCAGCAGCAGGAAGAGGCGGTGGGGGTGGAGGCTTGGCAGGGTTGTTTGGGTTAGCAAAGTCTATTGTGAAGTCATCACCTAATGTTTCCTATTCCCTGACGGGATATGATGAGGAGGTTAAAACAGCAATTAAAATCTTTGCGAGGGGAGTAGTAGCTGGTGGGGAGTGTGACAGTTACGAGGAAGCGATTGCGGTAGCGATTTTGATCAAGGAGCAGATGGAGCGGTCTCTCGGGAGAGCGATTACAAAAGGCGAGTGGATTGGGACACTGAGGCGGATTTTGGACGAATTCTGGGAATTAAAATGGAAAAGGGAATGGGATGAACTTCTCCAGAAAGCGGAAGAAGGCGACTTAACGAAACTGATTGGAGATATTCCAATAGGGTAGACACAAGGAAGCAGTTGGAGGGAAAATAAATGGCTCGTTGGACTGTTAACACAAAGGTTCTGGAGTTTCCTGCTGTTTCTCTTGGCGAATGGGATGCAGACGCTACAGAGAAAACTTGGCGGAAATGGGTTAGCTCTAAAGACCCATCGGAGTGGGGAAAAAGGGAGTGGATGAAATATCGCCAACGGTTTATGGTCTATGATGCTGAGGATCCCATGAAATTTGAATCTTACAAACTGCCTGTAGTGGCAATAGTGCGGGGGAAGCCACGGCTTGTTCGGGAGGCAGTCATTGCTGCCCAGCGAGCCCTTGCCGGTGCCCGCCGTGGCGTTGATCTCCCCGAGGATGTTAAAAAGAGACTTGTCCGATTAGCAGAAAGATGCAGGGAAAAGGTAGACAAGGTAGCCGGCAAGGGTGATTAATGTGGCTATCCGACAATCTACTCTTAGGGAGGAAGTTTTGGAAGCAATTGGCAGAATTGTTCGCTATTGGAAAGAAACAGGCAAAACGAGGGAGGAGGTTGCAAAGGAATATTCCAATCTTCTTACTGACCTTGTTAGGTTGTTTGAGTGGGCGAAGGGGGGAAGGGAGTTAAGTATAGAAGAGTTGGAAAGAATGCTTTCCAATGTCACCCAAGTAATCCGTGACATAGAAGGTGATGGGAAAAATGGCGGAACAATTAGTGGAACCTTTGAAGAAAATTAAGGTGATTATAGAGAACCTCCTTCAGCAAAAGAGCGAGGCTGATACTTTGGTTTTGGAGAAGGCGACTCCCCGCTGGGATGTATATGTGGCTCAGCAAGAGGAAAGAATAAGGGAAGGGCACGAGATTAGGTGGGAATCTCTTCCGCAGGAAATGCTTTTACCCATTGTGGATGATCTTGTTCAGCAGACATTTGGTCACTTTGTGTCTACTTTGCGTGGTTTTCCATTGAGCGACGATGTGGAGAAGAGGTATTTTGCTACTGCTCAGGTGACCCGTCTTTTATTCCTCAGCATGTTGGGAAGCGACGAAAGGTGGAAAGCCTTGCGGGGGGAAGGGGAAACACCCGACATCATTCGTTATTTGGAAGGAGAAGTTGAGGAGGAAGGAGTTTCGCCTGAATTGCGTCTTCCCCTCCAATTGTTAAAGTTATTTAGAGAGAGAGGTTTGTTGGAAGATGTGAGAAACGAGGTGAGGGTTTTACGACAAATTACCCGAAAGTGGGAGAAAAGTGGTATTAACCCCATCCGTATTGCTGTCAGGGAAGCCGTTGCTGACCTAATGGAGAGAGATGACATTCTTCCATTGGCGGAAATTTCTTCTTTCATTGAAGGGCATATTCGGAGAAAACTGGATGAAAGCAAGGACGGTGCATTTGCGCAGGTTCCTGCAGGTGTTGCTTTCCTTCGCCTTTTGTGTGAAACGATCAGTGTTCCCGTTCAGCGTTTCCTTTATTTCAAACAGGCAGGAGATAGGGAACGCACCGAATGGTATTCCAACCTTGATAGATATATCAAAGCGAAAGGCGTCCATCTTCTTCCTTTCTTCTCTTATGCTGGGGTTGATGCTCTGCTGGAGAAGATGGAAGAGGCAGGTATCAGGGATGTAGACCGAGACGAAATCTTGCAGGCTATTTCTGATACCCTTTCCTTAGGAGCTCTCCCTCAATATCTCATTAATCACATGTTTATGTATGGGGGTTCAGCAAGTTGGACATATGACCACGAAAAATTTGTGAAACTTCTTAGTCTTCTGGATCAAAAACCCAACGTGATTCTTCTTGCGACTGTAGCATCGGGAGACGAAGCAGCAATAAATCCTGTTCAGATGCAGTTGAGGTTTCCGGGGGCGGAATGGATGGCTGCGGAGATGGTAGCGGCAACCGCGCCCGGCTATTCTATTGCAATTCCTTCTCCAGGCACTTATGCATCTAAAGCCGCTCTCAAATATGCGGGCAGTTTGATAAACGCTTTGGGGAAAATAGACCCTCGTATAGGTGAATGGGTTTCACCCGATTACGAGGCGTTGAAGGCAATCACAACGGACAAAATGGTTGAGAGGAACGTGGGACCAGTCCTTGCGAAAATGTTCTCCCTAATTTACACCTATTCGCAATGGCTGGACGGCATAGCGTCACGATGTGCCTCCGAGTTGGAAAAATGCATTGAGGCATTAAATGAATTGCGGGATGAAGAAGCAGCAAACCACTTTAAAGCTGCCCGCAGAATTTGGGGAGAAGCCTTGACGGACGATTTGCGTCGCCTTATCCTTTTCCATCCTTCCCTGTTTGGAAAGGAAGCAAAGAGGGAGATGCCTCGTGTGCTGGACTTAAGTGTGGATGTTTCCCTTTCAGATGTGGATGTTGATGAAATTGAAGAAGCCCTTGCCTATCTAAAGAGTTTCATGGCTATTACATCTTCCCTTCACGAAAGATGGAATGAAGTAAGGGTAGGGGTTGAAAGGAAGCATTATTCTCCAGTGGTGGCTTTTGTTTTCTCGGCGTTGCAGCTCCTGACAGGAGAAGACAATTTGCGTAGAGCGTTTCACGAGTTTATGAAGGGAATGTTTGATTTATGTTCTACGT
>Ga0105163_1001249_pt1 | contig 13679 bp, 24 predicted proteins | sample JNZ110809AmetaG_FD_81531 | JGI IMG/M metagenome (GOLD analysis project Ga0105163, IMG submission 81531) | Hot spring microbial communities from Jinze hot spring, China to study Microbial Dark Matter (Phase II) - JNZ 110809A | ecosystem: Environmental > Aquatic > Thermal springs > Hot (42-90C) >... | reverse complement strand
CAAAGCCAATTCGTCAATTTCCGCAAGCTTATGTAGTATTTTTCTTCCTTTCTCTGTAAGGTGATAATGTCTCTCTCGACCTTTTCTTTCCTCTACAACCAAACCCGAGCTAACAAGTTTCTTTAAATATAGTTGTGTGCAATTATAATTGAGGTTACTAGAGTAGCCGATGTGTGATATTTTGTGTTTGCCCACCTCGATGGATTGAAGTATCCTCATAATGATGTAAAACTTATCTCTTCTTATTCTTTTCTCCATCGTTATCCACCTTACGATGTTTATATTTTGGGTGCTCGCTTAGTATTAGGTCTCTGATAGCTATTCTGATGGCTTCTGAGACGCTTGGATACATTTTTAAGTCAACAAGCTCTTTTAGAAGGGCAATTGAGCTCTTTGGTATGAGAACCACTACCTTCTTATATGTTTCATTCTCCATAATTACACCCCAAAAAAACCATCTGTGATTTCCACGTGGGGTCTGCTCCCACAGTTTCCATTACTTTTTTAACTGCTTCTTCACAACTCAATCGGTTTCGGTAAACATAATTAAGGAATGCTAGCACCGCTGTGTCCATGTAACCGAAATCCGTATAGCCGTCAAAAGTTATTATTTCTTTTACTCCCTTCTCGAAAAGTTTCTTTATAACATTAGTTGAGCTTGTGCCGTTGCATCCCATCAATATTATAGTTGAGCCGATTAATCCTCGTTCGCTTCCTAAAAGGTCTCCCCTTAGCGCAAATACCACTTCACCAGCGCTTGTGTGAGCTTTTCTGTATGTTTTATGGAGCTGTTCGATAACATATCGTCTCCATGAGTATGCTTCACCGCTAAATATATACAGGAAACCGTCCGCTACGGCGCTGTGTGTTCTTAGTATAACTAAGCCATATCCCCCAAAGCCATCAAGTAGTCTTATGGATACTGCCTTGCCGGCTTTAACAGTAACATTAAAGCCAGCACGTTGCAGTATTTCACGTGCTTTATTTATGAAAAATGGGTTAAAGACTGCATCTATTATGATAGCGCTTTTCGTATTCATGGGAAATTCGTATTGATTTGGAATAAAAATCTCCATTATGTAATCGCCAAAAAAATAAATGGTTAAAACGACTATTTCGACTATGATTGCCGCAATTCTTATCATTTTTATAATCTGCTCCCGTCTCATTTAAGCAAACCTATCTCCTTCATAAGTGATATTGCTAAATCCGTTAACTCGTATTTTCCATCTACCTCTTTGAAAAGTATCCCCTCGTATTTATAGAGGTAATGCTCTATCAATATGGGGTCTTCATTAATCTTTCCTCTCCACGCCATCTCAACAAGTTCCTTCTCGCTATATCTTTTCCTCTTTAGCTTTTTCAAAAGCGCTTGGAAGCCGGGTTTGTAAATATCAACAGTTCTGAACTGTGAAGCCCAATCAAACCTATGGAATTTAACGTATTCCTCTAAGCCGGTTCCTCTATATTTTCTCTCAAATTTTTCGACCAGAAGTTTACAAATCTCATCTATAGCTTTGGACAAACAACATCACCCCAAAAGAGAAGGATAACTCATGGTTAGTTCACCCAAAAGTGTTTTCCGTCTGTTTTCACGAGTTGATGTCTCTTTAGAATCGATAATGCGTGGTTGAATGTCCCGCTACTTGATGAGTATCCTGTCGCCACAGCTATCTCAGATTTAGTGTATTTTCTACCCTTAGTTTCTACCAGAAGCTTTAGAATTTTAGATGCTGAGGGCGGAAGCTTCTTCTCCCATAATTGATATGTGCTGTCTTCTTTGTTTTTGGTCTCAGCAGTTGCTGGTGGCGGTATTTGATTTAGAATCCTCTCACAGATACTATGTATTTCGCTTATGGCGCTTACTAGGCTGGTGTCTATTGGTGTTGGTGTTTCGACCTTTATTTTTGAGAGCATTTCAACTTGGCTTTCCAGAATCTTGATTCTCTCAGAACTCTTTCTTAGTTCATCTTCAAGCTCCATGATTCTCTTTTTGGCTTTTTGTATCTCTGATTCTTCGAGGGCTTCTTTCTCAAGAGCCTTCCTTATTGATTCAGCCAGCTCGTTTATGGCAACTTTGGTCTCAGCTTTTCTTGGGGCTACGGCTTTCAGCTCTGGTGTTATTGCGCCATGTGTGGTCTTTCTCGGTTCTGTTACATGAATGATTCTTGCTTCAGCTCCCCCTATTACCAGAAATTCTCCAGTATCTAAGTTCATTAGGTCTTTCGCTGATATGTTCAGCCCTCGTTCTCTATACCATTTCAGGCATTCTTTATCGATATATGATAGGTCTTGTGCTCCGAATTTGCCGTATAGGGTTAGGTTGGCGAGTTGTCTTGCTGAGAAGTTTATTTCCTGTGGTCTTGGTGAGACAGCTATCATCGCTACATTCAGCTTTCTCCCTTGCAGGAAGCAGTCCTTAAACGCCTTAATCATTCGGGAATAAACCCATGATGGTGCTACATGACCTGATGGTGAGCGTGGTATGTATTCCTGTGCCTCCTCAAGTATTATTAAAAGAGGTCTCTTATGCTCCTCCTGATACTTCAGAATATAATGTATTAGCTTTGAGGAGAAGCCTATAAGCTTCTCCTCGTCCTCAACATCAGACGTATAGAACACCATCGATATACCCCTTTCAACGATTGCTTTAGCGTAAGTGCTTGGATAAGCTGGTATAAAATCCAGGTCTTTAGAGTATGCCCCGCCCAAAACGACGAGGTCGCCCTTCAGCTCCTTGAGAGTGTGGTATTCGGCTCTCGGCTCAAAAATAACCACCGTTCCACCCTGAGATAGAAATTGCTCAGCTATTAATGCGGCTGTCCAAGACTTCCCGCTACCAGCACCCCCAAAAATACATAATCTAAGCCCTTCTACCGACCAAGGCTTCTCATCGGAATCTATTACAAAATCATCTGATAGCTTGAACTTCATTATATGCCCCCCTACATAAAAAAGCCGAGTATTATTAGTAAGCCGGAGAGCATGTATATTAGGGATAGTTCTTTTGTATCTGCAATTATGCCTTCAATTATAAAGTATCCGCCTACGATTAAAAGCGTTGCTTTAGGCATACCTAAGATTCCAAATAGAGCAATTAGAGCTGAAATAAAGAACCATGATGTGGTTCTCTGCTTCCTAATTAAGGATTTTATGCGGGTAATATTCACTCTTGGCATTTTTCTACCACTCTAAATCTGTTTCCACAGATACATGAGAACCATTTTACAGATAGTTTTGGCGTGTTCTTCCTGTTTACACTTTTCGGTTTAATAGACCACGTCCGATATGGCATATCTATTTCTCTACCACATTTCGGGCATTTTGCCATAGCATCACCAATTATCATTCTTCATTTGTTGATTAATAAATCTTTTGTCTCAACGCTTTTTGGCATCCATTCTGTCTCATCGAATATTCTCTTGATTTCCTCAGGGATGTTTGTGTGAACGACTTTCTCCTCAAATGTCGCCATGTTAAAGTATATTTTCTCATGGTAGTTTTTGACTTTTTCTCCCTCAAACACGGAAATTTTTGTGTCAAATCCATCATAGTGGACTATTACTCTTACTCGACCAAACCTGTCTTCATCAACCACATGTCTATAGAAGCGTGCCTCTAGGGGACTGATGTAGCGATACGCTTCCCATGACCATCTGAAGCATGAAAGCACAGCAATCGGCTTCCATCCATCTTCTATGAGATGGAAAATTTCCTTTGGCTTGTGGAATGTCCCCTCAATATTGAGGACTTCACCAACCTTATATCTTTTCCCGTCTTTTTCCATAACCACTATAAACTCCCTTAAATCTGGGTCTCTTCCAGCTCTTCTATAATGATATAATATACAGTTCTTTACACCCATAAGATATCCCGAAACATCATTTCTTAATGAGTTTTTTGATTATCTGCGATGCATTTTCAAACGCTTCGGCTAACTCTTCATTTCCGTCTAATGCGATTAGTATATCATATCTATCCTTTCTGGGTCTATAAACCTCTATCCAGACTAATGGTGGGTGATAGTTTTCCTTTACCGTAATTATTATGTGCTGGACATAGATTTTTGTATCAGACATCACCTTCTCTATTTTCATACATTTTCACCCCAAAAAGAGTTCTATTGTCAAATGTTCTCAATTAGAGATGCGATTCTTCCCTCAAGCCACTCTGGAGCATTAATGTTTATTGGAATCTTTCCTTCAGCCTGTTCTATAAGTGGTGTTATAACTGTTTCCGCTAGGCTTTGCAAGCCAACAGATTCAGCGAATTTCTTTAGCTCCTCAAGATTCTTCTTTACATCTTTAAGTCTCTTTTTTGCTAGTAAGCGTTTCACAAGCTCGTCAATTTTGGGTTTAATTGTGTTTATAGCGTCCATTACAAGCTTTCTTTTATATTCAAATATTGCGCTAGCAACTGCTGGGCTTCGTCTCGACCAGTTCTCAATAATCTCATCATTTAATTCAAACGGGAACAGTTCAATCTCAATCTTTGAAAGCAATCTTTGGTTATTTGCCATTTCGAGGTCGTATTTTTTCAGTATTTTCTCAATACTATTTAGGTTTACTGAGCTAAGAAGCTTGTTTATTTCCTCTATTTCCTCGTTAATTTGGGATATGAACTTTATGAAGTTATCAGCATAGTTGTATGGTAATAGGTAAATGTTTCTCTCGAACATACCGGACTTGAAGCGTTGTATGACCACACAGTATTTGTTGATTGCAAAGTAAGTTTTTGCTCTGATGTATTTGATTTTGTTCAATAACGCTGAGGGATAAGGATTGAAACGAATAACTCTTTTTCTCGAATCAACATATTTAATATACCTTGCTCTAACGGTTCTTCTATGCTGTGTTTTCTCGCTATATAATTCATCCATTGCTGAAAGAGCATCTTGCAGTTCCTTTATGAAGTCTAGGTAGCGAGAACCGGGGAGTTCGCTACAGTCAACAATAACCGCCAAAGAATCTTCACTTGGAGCATGACACTTTATCAAGAAGCCGTTTAGGTTAAGCCCCATTTAGGCACACCCCAAAAAGATTATATAATTTTTCCCCAAATATTTTTGTATGATACCTAAGGAAATGATGGATATTGCTGAGATTGTGGCTAGGGAGTGCCAGAGTTTTGATGATTTACTTTTCAAGGTTCGGTTTATCAGAACAAGACCGTATTCGAGACTTGTCGCCATAATACATGCCGCATCACATTACCCGTCTGTTAAAGATTTCTGTGGAGGGCTTGGTGAGAGAGAGGTAGTAGAATATGTTAAAAGGCTTGGTTTATGCGGGAAAAAGGAGATAACTATTTACAGAGGTGGTTCTGACATAAGGGCTGGGGATTGGGTGGCTTTAGAGCCAAGAGAGGCAAAATGGTATGCTGAGCGATATAAAACTCCCTTGTATAGTAAGCGTGTTTCCCCAGAAGACGTTATATGGGCTGGGACAGACCCAGCAGAATGGTTCTATGTGCCAAAACATTTGGTTGGTAAGTTCTCATGTTTAAAGGATTTTTGGGACGCTGTTGAACACAGTCTATTGAAAATTTAGTTCACCACTTCATATAGGCTATTCGTCTCCAATGTTTTCTGCACACACCTACCACATCCGTTGAGATGAGGATGAAAATCGCTGGATTCTTCTTGCAGTCCTCGCATTTCTTTACGGCTCGATTGATGTATCTTTTTAGGTTTTCTTTTTCTTCACTCATTCTCATCAACTCTTAAATGTCGGCATTCTTGCGATTTTAGGTTTTATTTTGAGGTCTTTAATACCGTGTCTAACTATGGATTTAGCAAGTCTTCTCGGCATAAGCTTTGCAAGCAAGTCTTCAGCAAATAATGATTTTTCAAGATACTTTTTGGGGAGATTTATATTTATTGATAAGTATTTGCTATGGATGATGATTGATGGTTCATTGATATTAATTTCATACCATGCGATTTTATTACCCCCTTCATCATAGAAGATTCTAGTTCGACCAAGTTTTTTACTCCTAATTTTCAACGCATCACCCCAAAAAAGTTCAATCAGTCCTGAGCTTCTTTTCAATATAGTTATATAGGTTTGGGTCATTTTCATATTTGCTTAGCCATTCCTCAAGCGCCCACACAAAAATTACGGTCTGGACGCCGAAGGGTAGTTTGCCGAGTTTTACTGTTTCGTTTACGATTATTTTATTGAACCTAGAAGTTAACTCCTCTGATAGATAAACTGTAGCCCATCTCTTTGTGGCTGGCTTTAGCTTCATCTCCCTGAGCTTCTTTTCAATATAGTTATATAGGTTTGGGTCATTTTCATATTTGTCCATCCACTCTTCAAGTGCCCACTCAGAAATTACAGTTTTCACTCCTCTCAAGTAGGTGCTAAGGCTAATTGTAGCATTCACGATTATTTTATCAAGTCTGTTGGAAAAGTCTTCCGGGACTCTGATGCTAATCCATCTTTTTGTCATTTTGTCATTTGTTATTTTCTTTTTATCAAATTTAAATTTTTCGATAGCCATCACCCCAAAAAAGCGTTATGTTCTCCGTCTAATTGTTTTTGTTTCAACGTAAGTTATCTTATTTAGTTCATCTATCAGCCTAAAGGTTTTAGATAGAGGTGGCTCAGGAAGCTTATTATTATAGTTGTCATATCCAATCCAAACAATTGACGGCTTCAGGTTTTTTATCATTTCAATAAATTCCTCCTCATCGAAGTCCATTATTGGCTCTATTGAAACAGCTTTGCGCACATGGCTGGGCAGACTTAACATGGCTTCATACCGCCTCGTCACGTTTGGAGCGTTAATAGACCAAATCCTTGTATTTCTGTTGGTTTCTATTGTAACACCTAATATTGAGTTTGGCGGTAATTCGTCAAGGAATTCGTGATATCGCTCAGGGTTTTTTGTTAGGAAAAGATAACAGTTCTTTGGTTTGCTTCTGCAAACCTCAAGTATTTTTCTTATCCATTCATTATCAACCCAGTCGCCCCACATATCACCCATAGAGCAAACGAAAATTTGCTTCTCAACATCGCTGAGACTCAGCCTTTCCCTATGTAAATGAGGCACAAAAGCAAAGCATTCTATGCATCTATGCTTTTGACGTTGAGCCATTCTTCTAGCCCAACAATATCTACAATCATGTTTACAGCCGACAATAGGATTCCAAGTCTTATAACCCTGAAACATCCTACTCAATTATAGCACCCCTTTTACCATATTCAGCAAATGTCTTTCTAAGTTTCATTCTTTTCTCAAGGGTCTCTTGGTCTGGGAGATACTCTTTTTGACTTTGTATCTTCTGTCTAGTTCTCCTAATGGTTTCGGGGTTTGTTGCTTTTCTAATTATTAGCTTTTTCAGGTTGGGGGGTATAGGTATCTTGTCAACTAGCTCCCAGTAGGTTAGAATTAGAAATTTATCGTTTTTTCTAGCCTCTGGGAAATGAGCCAGAATATATCTAACGCAATTCTCAACACTCTTCAACTCGTCCGGCATTATTATTCACCCCGAAAATGGTTATCCGCAATAGATTATTTTGACCTCGAATTCAAGACCGAGTTCCCTAAGTTTCTCCGTTAAGGTTTTGAGTTCAGTTGTAGATAAATGGTCTATGAATGCTTCGTTGTCCTGTAGTTTAACATTTAACTTGTTCCTTTTCTTTGACATAGGTTGTTTCCTCAACTCTTTCAATTTTTACTTGAAGCCCCATTGACGAGAGAATGTTATAGAGTCTCATAGCCTCGTTATAACAAGCTCTTCCTAAGAAGCCGTTATAGCGTATTATTACTGAGCCATCAACATCAACTATAACCTCTATTTCCATCACTTAATCCCCCTAATAACTATCTTCTCTCCAACTCTCTGGTTCTGAACCACATACCCGAGAGAACGGAGAGCTGTGTTAAATGAGAGCACAGTATAATATTTGATTAGCAGTTGCTCAACCCGATTTGCCAATTCCTTAGCAAGAACCCTTTCATCGTCATATCGTATTGTAGCATCGTTTAAATTCACGATTACGCCACTCATAAATCCGAGATACGCACAATCCCCAATTATGTCAACGGTGTAGTTAAGTTCCTTAGCGACCATTTTAATAGCCTCTGTAAGTAATTCCTTGTTCGGGTTCACAATTCTTATCTTTATAATGCTCCAATGAGACATATCATCACCCCAAAAATGATTAGAGGGAAGTTATTAACGATGATATTCTTGTGTCAGATTCATTTTCGCTAAGGGATTTCAGAGCTTCCTTCAAGAATCTCCTGTTAACGTTCTCAAGCTTAAGCATATTATTGATTACGTTCTTCACCATACTCAATCTCTCCTCAACATTAACTTCAATAGTATTTATCGCCTCATTAAAATGTGCTTTGGTTACAAATGGAGTGCCCTCTTCCATAGCTAGATATGATGCTTCTATAACGCTTCTTTCAAGGTCAGCCCCAGTAAACATATAGGTTTTTTCAGCAATCTCAGCAAGGATGTCGCTTCTCTCAAGCGGGACTTTTCTGATGACGCTTGTATGAACTTTAAGGATTTCCATTCTAGCCTTCATGTCTGGCGGCAGGACTGGGATAACTTCGTCTAGTCTGCCCGGTCTTAGGAAGGCGGGGTCTATATGCTCAACGAAGTTTGTCGCACCGATAACAAATGTCCTTCTATCCTCGCTTCCAAGCCACTCTAGAAGCATGTTGGTCATTCTTCTCGTAACACCGCTATCCGTTATGGATGTCGCCTCTCTGCTTAGGGTCAATTGGTCAAATTCATCTATAAATAAGATTACCGGCGCAAGCGATTCCATAAGTCTCGTTATCTGTCTAACCCTAGACTCGGTCTCCCCAACAATACCTCTTAAAAAGTCGCTTGGATTCAACGCAATCATCGGTAACCCAACCTCAGCGGCTAGGGTTTTAGCAAACCACGTTTTTCCGCATCCATGCAAGCCATACAGCAATATGCCTTTTGGTATTCCTAGACCATATTTCTGGGCTATTTCAGGGTTTCTAAGTGGTTTTATAATTCTTTTTTTAACGTAATCTTTAAGGTAATCGTATCCGCCTACGCTTTCAAAACCCCTAGAAGGTTTAATATATTGAAGCCCCATCTCGCTTAGAACCTTAATCTTATATTCTGTGAAGACTGGAACTGAGAACTTTCTCTCCTTGTAGAAGGACTCAAGTGCGGCGCTCTCTGTTTCATCTAACGTTAATCCACTTGATGCTTGAATAATATCATCAGTAACAGCTAAATCCACATCTATACCAAACTTTTCGGCTAAACCAGCCTTAATCTTGTGGGCGACGCTCTCCAGAACAGCTCTACGCTCCTCGGGTGTTGAGGGGATTACTCTAATTGTGTAAACGAACCTAAGAAGACCGAATGGAAATAAACCTGAGTCCACCGCAAAAACGGCTATTGTGGATTGATGTCTGTAAACCACGTCATCATGGCTAGCCGCCACGAGTAAATCACCTATGGCATCAGCATGACTTCTGTCATAAACATATCGTATTATAAGGATTGTCGGCTTAGATTTAAGCAGGTCTAGCAGTTGCTGAACTCCAAACCCAAAGACTCCTCCACTAAGAGATAGAGGTGCACCGGTAGTATCGGTTACGTTCTGAGACTGCAAATCATATATTAGAATCCTATGAGACTTAAAGGCTTCTGAGACGAATTTAATGAATTGATTCACCCGTTTTGGGTCGCATGTTTCAAATATAAAGGTGTTTGAGACATTACACTTCCTTTTCAGCATAAACTCATCAAGCACCTTTCCACCCCAAAAGTTAAAAAGTTGATGCTGATTTAAGTCTTTTCCCCCTTCATTATAAATTTATAGGGTATTTGATTTAGTCCTATGTCGTTTGGTGTTGCCTTTTTGTCAGCTCTAAACTTTATTAGTCTTGGATGTCTGAGCCTAATTAATTTTGTTTTTCCCTGTTCGATATACGATTTCCCATCATGCATGTAGATGGTGTTTTCCGATTCGAATATGTCTGTGTATTCAATTGTGCATACTACGAATGGTTTAATCCAGACTTTATTCTCATCCTCCGAGACCTTGAACTCCATTAGCTTCCATAATGCGGTTCTCAGTTGGTTGTTTATTCCAGATGCGCAATCACCTATCTCAATGAAGCGCCCATCATCGTCCATCACGGCTAAGTGCAGGCTTGTTACAAGCCCGTCTTTAAATAATGTTGCTTTTCCATAGCTATTTTTCTTGTTTATTGCGACTATGACAGCGTCTATCTCACCCTTTGGCTTCATCTTGTAAATTTCGCCATTAGTTCTGAATACTAACCCCTCGTATCCTAATTCCGTAACATATTTATTCCAAAAACGTTGGATGTCAGCATGTTTCTCAACTTTGATGTATGGTAGAACCCTTACCATTGAGCAGTTGCTAAACCACATTGAAGCCTCATCATACTTCCATAAATAATTGTTTTTTATAGTGTTTCCATTAATGCTTAAAATATCCCACACACCAATGTGAACCTTCGTTAATAGGTTGGGGTCGCCAGATTTAATGTAATGCAGGAATTGAGGAAGCTTCAGCGGCTTACCATCTATTGCGTAAAGTTCAATAAGTAATTCAGCCTCTTTAACAAGTTCACCTAGAGCTCCCTCAACTTCTCTCAGGGCTGGTAAGTCCATTCTTTTTCTTCCCCATCTATTGATTGTGTAAGCGCATCCATTTTTAAAGCGTAGGAGATTGAATTCTCCATCAACCTTCACTTGAGCAACTGTAGAGTTGCTCAAGGGTATCTCCCTAAAATCCTTAACAAGTTTCATATTGGGTTTAAGATGGTCAATTTTTTCATCAACAAATACGGCTTTCTCCATTTGTTGCACCCCAAAAAAGGGGGGTTACTATTGTTGCTTAGCAATTGCTATTATCTTTTCTAGTTCTAGGACTTTCTCGCTTACCCTAGCTTTCTCGATGCCAAGTGTTCTATAATCGTTTACGTATAGTAGTTGCTCTGTTGCTTTTGGTAATTGCTTTATGAAAACCTCAGCCTCAGCCAATTCGGTTTCAGACACATCATCCATGTTGACCTTCATGGTTTCCCTGATTTCAGCAATATTTAGTGGGATAATCTCTTTAAGAATAACTCTATTGCTTAAGTTTACTGTCAGAACCGCTATTCTCTCCTCATAGGTATCATTAAATCTCACCAATATTACCTTGTCAAGTCTCTCTAAGGCTATAAGAAGCTTCTTTAGATTTAAAGCGCTGTTGGCGTCTTCAACAATAAGCCCATATTCGTTTAATGCTGCATCACAATATTTGGCGAATTCACTTTTATCCATGACATATACGTCAGCCTCAACATCATCTCCCTCAGTAAGCTTCTTCTTAACTACCTCAGTTCCATCAGACAGAACCCGCTTCAACTGACTCCAATGCTTATAGGTAGCTCCGCATGAGCATGAGTAACCACCGCTCCATTTTGGCTCAGCTCCACATGCAGGGCATACAAGCTTTGTCTCTGGTTGAATGACATCTGCATACTTTACTATTTTACCAACACATAGCGGCATTTTGAAACCGAACGCTTTAGCAACAAGCTTAATTTTTCTAGGTCTCAAAGAAGCTCACCCCAAAAAGGGTTATTATTTTAGCTTGCCACGTTCCCAGCTCTAATAGGTTTTTCCGTTTCTTCCGGCAAGTAAATATAAACAATAAATTTTAGTGGGTTCTCTAGAAAGTATTTTCTTTCTCTCTCCATTTCCGACTTAACTAGTCGCTCATTAAAATCTTTATCCACAATAAGATTCTCTAGGTGTTTTTTGTTTTCCCAATATGTTAATGCATCATCTATTTCTTGTGGGTCAATATTATGCTTCCTGCAAAATTCCAATAGATGCTTCTTTTCTATTGGAGTCATCAAGTCCTCCTCCAATAAACTTCAGTAAATTAATTAATTCTTCCTCTGCCTTAGGCTTGACGTCAGCCATCAATTTATTGATGAAATTCTGAATATCCGTGAGTTTGCCATAATAGCTAATCCTAGTGATGTTTCCATCTAGGTAACATTTAGGCTCAATTGTCATACTGAAGTAGCAGTTTGAACCAGAAAACCTCACGACTATCTTTTCTAGTATCCCGTTGCTTCTCCTAAAGGATATAGTGTAGTATCCGTTGTCTCCTTTAAATCTAGCCTCGTCAAATTCAAATCTTTTCACAAAGTTTTTTAAAGTCTCCTCGAATTGTTTTAAGTCATATTTGCTTCTTAGGGTTGGCATAGTATCACCCCAAAAAATCAGGAAGGTTGTGGTTATCCCAATCAGTTGAAATTATATTGCATTCATTTTCATTCTTTCCCCCTACTTAATTCCTCAAAAATAGGCTTCCATTTTATATAAGACTTTAGAGAGAAACTTTTTGTTTCTACTTTCAAGTCTCTGACCGCATGTTTAATTATTGCTCTAGCTAGTTTTCTAGGCATAAACTCGCTTAGGAATATTACAGCAAATGTTGGGTCTTCCAGGTAGCTTTTTGGTATTATAAAGGGCTTCTTGAGATAATCGCTATGAATAATGACTGATGATTCATCTCCAATTGGATTAATAATGTAATAGGCAACTTTATTACCTTCAGAGTTAAAGAAATTTCTTATTGGATAATGTTTTTTGCTTCTGAACTTTGACCTCATAACCCAACACCCCAAAAAGATAGGTTGTTAAAATTTTAAAATAGTTAAAAATAGAAAAAAGACGGGGGGTTATTGGTAGTCGAGAACAAAATCTCGACTACCGCACCAAGGACATCCATGCGCTCTCGCCTCAGCTAGAGGGTTTTGAATATTTAGAGAAGTCCAGCTCTGGGCAACTCCAGGTAATTTTGTAGCCTTTATACTCAAAGTAGTCCCAGAGGAATTCTTTTAGTGATTCCTCTATAAAGCGTCTATTATCTTTCCATATTGGACGGTCAGATGACAAGAGGAATAGTTTCTTAAGGTCATCTCTTGTGCATTTAATGACAGTCTTTGAGTATAAGTCAGAAATAATTATCGCAAATTCTTGTTCTTCTATAATTCTGTATATCTCATCCATCATCTTTCTCAGCTCTTCACTATAGTAATCAAGCTTTTCCTCAAGTTCGCACCTCTTCTTGTAATCAACATGTCTCTTGTATGCACCCTTGAGAACAACGATGTTCTTTGCAGGCTCAAGGTGCAACTCTTCGGTGGCATAATCGCTGATATAAATTGTTTTCTTAGCGCTAATGAAGGTGGAAAATAAATCAGCATCATCGGCACTTGTCCAGTGTCTTGTGTAAAACTCAATCTCGTTACCACAGTCGCATATAATTCTGCTATATAGCGTATCATGTGGGAACTCTAAAACAGCACCACATGAGCAAAGTATCTTGTCAAAATAAGGACTTTCTGGCTTTCTTGCCCACTTTACACTTTCAAGTTCTTTCTCCACAGATTCTTTCAAACTTTTAACATAAAAATATCTCTTTAGCTTACCCAAATGCAACTCTTTCATCTCACTCTTTTTCTGCTCAGTTGTCTCTCCAAACTTAAACATCCAGCCACCCCACAATTTTTGGGTAAAAAAGAATATAAGTTTTTGTCGTTGATTAGTCTTTATCTAACCTAGCTTTTATGACTGTTTTAATGACTATGCCTATAGCAATAATGAAGAGTATTATTACGAGAAAGCCAAT
>Ga0105163_1001238_pt1 | contig 13734 bp, 12 predicted proteins | sample JNZ110809AmetaG_FD_81531 | JGI IMG/M metagenome (GOLD analysis project Ga0105163, IMG submission 81531) | Hot spring microbial communities from Jinze hot spring, China to study Microbial Dark Matter (Phase II) - JNZ 110809A | ecosystem: Environmental > Aquatic > Thermal springs > Hot (42-90C) >... | reverse complement strand
CTCTGTGGACTCCTATTATTATCTCCTTACCTGAAGGCACCATCCTTTGGACTTCAACTCCGTACACGCGAGCTTGGGGCATAAGTGTTGCAGCGTTTCTTATCATGGCGTCATAGGCGTTTTCAAGCTCGTAATCGGACTTTATGTTCAAAGCTACGCCGCCGATATCTGTTTTATGCAGTATATGCGGAGAAACAAGTTCCAAGGCTACAGGGTAACCTATGCGGTTAGCGATTGTTATCGCCTGCTTAAGGTTCTGGGCGAATCCGCCTTCTGGAACCGGTATGCCATACGCCCTCATAATAGCCTTAGTTTCTGGGCTTAGAAGAACTGTTCTATTCTCAATTTTAGCCCGTTCTATAATGCGCTCAACGGTTGCAAGATCCCTCTCAAACTCGGGAATCTCCTCTTCTTGATGCGTGCTCACAAACTCCCCGTACACCGCCATGTTCCGAAGAGTTTTAACAGCCTTCTCTGGAAAATCATAAACGGGTATTTGGTTCTCCTTCAGAAGTTTCGCGGCCTCCGCCACGGCCTCGCCGCCCATAAAGACTGCCAAAATAGGTTTCTCCGGAAACTCCTTACTAGTCTCAATTATGGCTTCAGCCGTCTTAATGGGTTCGGTGACCGCCTGTGGGGTTAAAATAACAACGACGGAGTCTACTCCGGGATCCTTTAAAATAGCCCGCAAAGTCTTTAGGTAACGCTCAGCTGACGCGTCTCCCAACAAGTCCACGGGGTTTATGACTGAGGCGTGTGGCGGCAGAAAAGCCCTAAGGGCCTCAACGGTTTCGGTGGAGAGCCAAGCCAGCCCCATGCCAAACTTTTCACAACTGTCCGTGGCGACTATTCCTGGACCACCGGCATTTGTCAAGACCGTGACATTTCTGCCGTGTGGAATAGGCTGGTATGCAAGGGCCTTAGCGTTGTCGAATAACTCTTCAACGGAGTCAACGGTTATAACTCCCGCCTCCCTAAACGCTACATCATAGGCTACGGCGCTACCGGCCATCGAGCCGGTGTGGGATGAAACCGCCCTGACACCTAGATTGGTTACTCCTGCTTTAAGGACCACGATGGGCTTAACCCTCGAGGTTTCCTTAGCGACTCTAAGGAATCTTTCGCCCTCGTTTATTCCCTCCACATAACACGCTATTACACGGGTTGCCTTGTCATCCCTCAAGGTCTCTATGAAGTCGATAACGTTGAGGTCAGCGCTGTTGCCCAGGCTTACTATAACGCTGAAGCCTATGCCCTCCATGGGTGCCCAGTCAAGGATAGCTGAGCATAAAGCCCCACTTTGGGAGAGGAAGGCAATGTTTCCCGGTAAGGCCTTTGAGGAGGCGAAGGTTGTGTTTATTGGGACTGAAGTATTTATTACGCCCAAACAGTTTGGGCCGACCATTCGCATGCCATATTTACCACAGATGTCAAGGAGCTCCTTTTCAAGCTCTGCCCCTTCATAGCCGACCTCTCTGAAACCAGCTGATATAACCACAAGGCCCTTAACCCCTTTCTCTCCAGCCTGCCTCGCAACCTCCGGCACTACAGCTGCAGGCACCGCTACCACGGCTAGGTCAACAGGCTCATCCACGTTCAATATAGAGGGGTAACACTTTAGCCCGTTTACCTCGCTAGCCTTAGGGTTTACGGGGTAAACCGGGCCTTTAAAACCGCTCTCTATGATGTTTATAAGTATACGGTTTCCAACAGACCCGCTTTGCCTAGAGGCTCCTATAACCGCTACAGATCTAGGCTCTAAAATGGCCTTAACATCCTCTCGGGTCACTTGGCGGGCGCTCCATTAAGGTTTATTTCCACCTAGGAATTTAATCCTCCATAATAAGGGTTTTCTTGGATAATCTTCAATTGTTATAAGGCGGTTTATATTACTTGTTAAGGGTGGCCGCCGGTATGCTTGATTTTAAAGTTGTTAAAATCGACGTTCCAGAAGGCTGTAACGTAATCCTCGGGTCCGCCCACTTCATAAAGACTGTTGAAGACCTTTACGAAGCCCTCGTGAACTCTGTGCCAGGGATAAAATTTGGCATAGGGTTCTGTGAGTCCTCTGGTCCATGCTTGGTCAGGCATGAAGGAAATGATGAAGAACTTAGGCAGCTGGCTGCCAAGAAAGCCTTCGAGCTTGCGTGCGGCCACAGCTTTATAATATTCATTAAAAACGCCTACCCGATCAATGTTTTAGACAAAGTTAGAAAGGTGCCTGAACTCTGCACTATATATGCAGCTACGGCGAATCCTCTTCAAGTGATCGTGGCGGAAACAGAACAGGGTAGAGGCATAGTCGGCGTCGTTGACGGCTTCAAGAGTAAAGGCATCGAAAAGGAAGAAGACATAAGGGCTAGGAAAGAGTTTCTGCGGAAAATAGGCTACAAGCTTGGCTGAGAAAAAGGCCAGCAGGTGGAGCTGCAAAGGTGACTGAAAATACTATCTGACGGCTAACAGTTCCCGCCGCATTTCAAAGGAAGCTTTTTCCCTCATTTTTTCAGCAGCGTAATCTACAAGGCTCTTAAACTGTTTTTCCGTAAGCACATGGCGTGCCCTGGCCAAAATTTCTAGGCAAATTTCCTTAAAGACAATGTCTACACAGTTAACTTTTGCGTCGTCAATCAGTTCCTTGCACGCCTGGAGGATTTGAGCGTTCAACGCAGCTCCACCTGCACTAACAGCTTAATTACTAAACATTAAAACACTTATGAATTTGCAATCACTATTACAAATCCAGATTGAAAATGAAAGGTATAGAAGGCGCCAAAATAAGATTTGTCGGATTTGTCGAAAGGGCTGGAGAAGATGAGGCGGTGATAAGGATTTTTCCAGAGTTTTGCGAAGCGCTTAAAGGGATAGAAGATTATTCACACATCATAGTTCTATACTGGATTCACTTACGCGACGATGAAGAGAATAGGCGGACGTTGCTTGTTTACCCGAGGAGACATGCGGTAAACGTGTTAACAGGGGTTTTTGCCTGTAGAAGCCCATCCCGTCCAAACCCGATAGGCCTATGTGTGGTTAAACTTGTAAGAAAGCAGGGCTGCATGTTGGTCGTCAAAGGGCTTGACGCCATTGAAAACTCGCCAATAGTAGACATAAAACCCTATGTTCCAAAACTGGATTCTGTTCCAGACGCCCGCGTGCCCGAATGGGCTTGTTAACGGTGATAGACATGGATGTAGTGATTCTTGGACCGGCGGGTTCTGGAAAAAGCTTGCTAACGGCAAGTTTTGGCATGTATCTACGGAATGAAGGTTACACCGTGAAGTTTGTAAATCTAGACCCGGGGTGCACTGTGCTTCCATATGAATGCGATTATGATGTGCGGAGCATGTTCACGATTGAGGGGATCATGCAAAGCGAGGGGCTTGGACCAAACGGAGCCATGTTAAGGGCTATGGAAAAACTTTGCCGTGTAAAAATTCCAAGGTTTAATGTGGACTTCACGTTGATAGATACGCCGGGACAGCTTGAAGTTTTCGCCTTCCACAAGTCTGGACCAAAAATTGTCAACAGCCTTCAAGATCCCGTCGGCATATTCGTAATAGACGGAACAATAGACGTCGAAGATCTTCCAGCAGCTTACCTATACGCCTTGGCAGTTAGGTATAGACTTGGAATCAACATGATAACCATAATAAACAAGGCGGACTTACTGAGCGATACAAAGGCGGAAATAATTAGAGGCTATCTCCTTAACCCATCTAAGTATAAGGGGAAACTAAAGCCTAAAGGAGTGCTGCACGATATTTACTCGCCACTTTCAGAACTGCTTCAAAGGGTTATTCCGGCCCAACGCATACCTTTAATCTCAGCAAAAACGGGGGAAAAGCTGAACGAATTATTAAACATGCTCTACGAGATTAAATGCGTCTGCGGCGACCTAACCTAAAATGCTAACATTCCATAAACTCGTTTAGCATCACAACGTTTATTCTAAGGATTTCATCTAATGCTCGTTATCTGGAGGACTGCGGTTTACCAATGAAGAAGAAGCGTCGCAAGGCTTCAGACGTGCTGGACGAATTTGACGTCAAAATGATAATGGAAGCCCTAAAGCTTGCCAGAAAACGCCGAATCGACTACATAGTCTAACCTCAAACGTTGTGGCGCCGGGGGTGGGATTTGAACCCACGAGGCCCTTCACGGGCCACAGGCTTAGTGGCTTTAAACGTTTGTCTCCAGGCCTGCTCCCTACCGGACTAGGAGACCCCGGCATAGGGACAGCCTCATTGTAACAATTTTCGTGTAGCGTCTATTATTTTTTCTTTTTTACTTGTGAGAAGGGTTATGGTGAACCTTTTACATGTAGCCTTTTTTGGCAGCTAGCTCCGCACTTAAAAGACCTGCACCCGCTGCACCTCTTATCGTGTTGTGACCCAAGCATAGATATTTGATTGTTAAAACGCGATCTTCTCTAATTCTCCCGACAACCACGCTCATCCCTTTACCTTCTTCTCTATCAAGTCTAGGTTGGGGTCTATCTAATTCCTCCCTGACGACTATGGGGTTTTCTGGGGCTGATGGAAGCTTCAGTTTTTGCGGTTCACCCTTGAATTGTTTGAAGGTCTCTTTCACCTCCTCTATGGACGGTTTTCTTTCAAGCTCAACGAAGACGCATTCAAGGTGGCCGTCCTTAACGTTAACACGGTTGCAGCTTGCGCTAACCTGTATGTCCGCTGAAAGAACTTTCCCTTTATGTAACTTGCCCAAAATTTTCAAAGTTTCCTGCTCAATCTTTTCCTCTTCTCCGGGAATGTATGGCAAAACGTTGTCGATGATGCTTAGAGAGGGCACTCCTGGAAAGCCGGCCCCGCTTAGGGCTTGCATCGTCGAAACTATAACTTTCTTTAGGCCGAACTGCATAAGCGGCTTTAAAGTGATTGCCAACTGAATGGTTGAACAGTTTGGATCTGTGGATATAAAGCCGTCCCATCTCCTTCTCTCTTTTTGTACTTTTACAAGCTCCAAGTGTTCTGGGTTCACCTCAGGTATAAGAAGGGGCACGTCTTCCTCAAGTCTGTGGGCGCTTGCCTTGCTGAAAACAGGATATGTTTTGGCAAACTCTTCCTCAACGGGACCAGCGATGTCCGATGGTAGTGCTGAAAAAACAAAGTCGACGTTTCCAGCTTTTTCAACTGACTTGACATCAATGTTCACTACTGGCATCTCAGCCACTTCGCGGGGCATATCACATTCCAGTATCCAGTTGCATGCCTTCCCGTAGGGTTTTCCAGCCGACTTCTCAGAAGCCGCTAGCACTTCAATTTCGAACCATGGATGGTTATGAAGCAGTTGTATAAACCTTTGACCCACGGCGCCTGTCGCCCCGAGAATCGCAACTTTCCACTTCACTTAAACCAACTCCGATAGAGTTTTACTCATATACTTACATTCAGCCTTATTACTTATTTGTCATTTTACCTACCAACTTCTCAAAATTATCATAGTGTTCGTTTTGATGACGCCGTCTGTTTTGCGGATTCTCTCGATGCACTCGTTAACTTCGGCTATGCTCATGGCGGATATTATTGTTGCGATGTCATACTCGCCCGTAACCTCATACACAGTGTCGACGTTAGGTATTTTCAACAATCTAGCCGAGATTTCAGAGGTAGGAATCGACGGATTTACGGAAACCAAGACTATAGCCTCGGCGCCTTCAGAAAGTGAAAGTTTTAAGGTAAACCTTTTAATGATTCCTGAACTTACAAGATCTTTAATCCTTTTTCTAACGGCACCTTCCGATAAGCCGACCGCTTTTCCAATTTCGCCGTATGTGGCTCGCCCATTTTGCTTGAGGATTTGAATGATCTTCCTATCAATTTCGTCCACTTTCATCACTTTGTACGATTTTCGTAATTAATTTAAAACAAAATTTACTGAATATTTAAAATTTTTTCCGAAATTCTTATAAACTTGACCGATTTTTATACCAGAGGCCACAATCTTAAGGGATACTAATGAATAGAATGTTTAAGGGATGTTACACCGCGTTAATAACTCCAATGCACCCGAATGGTCGAGTTGATGTTGAGGGGCTCCAAAGCCTAATAGAGTTTCAAGCGTCTCAAAGAGTTAGCGGCGTTCTTGCTGTTGGAACAACTGGTGAAAGTCCAACGTTGGACTCTGATGAGCAGTTGCTCGTGATCAAGAAAGCTTACGAGTTTAGTTCGGGCAAACTTTTGACTATAGCTGGGACGGGTTGCAACTGCACTCGCAAAACGATGGAGAACACCCGAAAAGCCTATGACCTTGGCTTAAGAGCTTTCTTACTTGTAGACCCCTATTACAACGGACCAAGTTCCCTCGAAATTAGGCGTGAATACATCACACCAGTGGCGGAGCACTTCCCAGACGCCCAAATAATTCCATACGTTATCCCGGGAAGAACAGGGACACAGTTGTTGCCGCATGATCTCGCCATTCTTCATAAAGAGTATTCAAATGTTAGGGCCGTGAAAGAGGCTACTGGAGATTTCGAGAACATGAGGCTAACGAGAAAGCTGTGTGGAGAGGACTTTGACATATTGTCAGGCGACGATGACAAAACATTCAAGATGATGGTGGATGACGCGATTATGGCTTCTGGGGTGATCTCCGTAGCTTCGAACATAGCTCCAGCCGCTGTTCAAAAGATGACTGAACTGTTGTTGGATAGAAAAGTCGATGAGGCTGCAGAAATTTGCCAGAAATTGAGTCCTCTATTCCAAATAGTGACCGTGAAGACCGTTGAGGAAACAGCCTTCGGCGAAGCTGTTGTTAGGGCGAGGAACCCGCTGCCCTACAAGACATTAATGAACATTCTTGGGATGCCCGCAGGTCCGTTAAGGCCACCTCTTGGAAAAATGACACGAAAAGGTTTAGAGGTGGTTTTAAAGGCGGCGAGGGAGGTTTACGAAAAAAGCCCAGAAATCCTAGCCCCTGTTGAAAACTTCTTTGATGTAGACTTGTCTGAAAGGCTTTACAATGAGAGGTATTGGAAAGGGTTAACTTATGATTAGGATTTGCGTTGTAGGTGCAACCGGAAGGATGGGGCGAACGGTCATCGCAGAGGCTCTAAACAGAAATTTTGAAATAGTTGGAGCTGTAGCCTCTCAGAACAACCCTGGACTCGGCAGGACACTACGTGAGCTGAAAATATGCAATCTGGACGTGCCCCTTTTTGGGCCTTCAAAACTTAGAGAGGCCCTTGAGAAAGCTGACGTTTACTTGAGTTTCACCACACCAGAGGCCGAGCTTGCCAACGTTCCTGAAGCTGCAAACATGGGTAAGCGAATAGTCATGGGTACAACGGGTTTCACTGAAGACCAGATAGACAAGCTCAAGATAGTTGTCTCTTCGAGGGTTCCGGCGGTTTTCGCCCCCAATTTTTCTTTAGGCGCGAACTTTATGTTTAAAATGCTCCGTCAACTGGCTTATTTGCCGGATGAATATGAAGTCAGCATCGTGGAAGCCCACCACTCCAAGAAAAGAGATGCACCAAGCGGAACCGCACTATCCATGGCAAAGATAGTTTCCGCCGCGAGAGGGTACAGCCGAATGGTTTATGGAAGAGAAAAGTCAGCTTTGCGGTCACAGGATGAGCTTGAAGTTTTGTCGGTAAGGGCTGGAGGAATACCCGGAATCCACGAAGTCATAGTTGCCGGGCCATACGATATGCTTTCAATAAGCCACATCACCTTTTCAAGAAACGTGTTTGCGCTAGGCGCGCTTCGCGCCGTGGAGTGGGTGATGAGGCAAGAGAAACCCGGAGTATACTCTATGGAGGATGTGTTAAGCAGTTTAAACACGCAGCTCTAACCGGAGGAATGGTCGTCCTTGGCAAAGAAAAGAGCTGTCGTAAAGTTTGGCGGAGCAGAACTGCGTTCAGGAGGGGCTTTTAGACAGGCTGCGGAAATGGTTAAAAAGGCAGATTTTAAAGAAGTCGTCGTTGTTGTCTCCGCCATGGAAAAAACGACGGACAACCTAATAAGCCACGTTAAGGCTATCGGTGGAATCAGCGATATGGACTATGCAGACATAGTGTCAATGGGAGAGCGAATCAGTGCCAGAATATTCACCTCAGCCCTCAAAGCAGTTGGCTTAAACTCCACATATTTTGACCCGCAAAACCACGACTGGCCAATAATAACAGACTCAAACTTTCTGGAGGCAGAACCAGACCTCGAAGAAACCAGAAGGAGAGTTAAAACATATGTGGAGCCCTTGTTGGGCGGCGGCTGCATACCCGTTGTCTGCGGCTTTATAGGCAAAGACCGGGAAGGACGCGTAACTCTTCTCGGCAGGGGCGGCAGCGACATAACTGCAACTTTGCTTGGAAACTGTTTAAACGCTGACGAAGTAATTCTTGTGAAAAACACTGAAGGCGTTTTGTCCGCAGATCCGACGCTTGTTCCAGACGCTAAACCGTTGCAGGAGGTAAGTGTCGAAGAAATGTTCTCGCTGGCTCAAGGTGGAGCAAAAATAGTTCATCCAAAAGCCCTCAAATACAAACTTCCCCATCAGAAATTGAGAGTTGCGAGCTTTAACAACGGGCTGTTTTCTGGAACAGAAATTGTAGGTGCCTTTTCTAACCCTTTTGATGTTAGGCTTTATGAAGGCTTATGCGCCATAACCCTTGTCGGGGAGCTTGACGCCGCAAGCCTCGGAAGGGCACTGATGCATTTTGCTGAGCAGAAAATTGTCGGCTTAAGCACGGGCAGAAAATCCGTAACAGTGTTCGCAGAAGTAAAGAATAAGCAAGCCCTAGTTTCACAGTTATGTCAAACGGGTGAGTTTAAAGGCGTAAGCTTAAAGGAGAATGTTGGCGCCATAGAAGTTTTAAGTCCAGAATTTATTGAATCTCCAGGATGGGTTGCCAGAATATCCAGCGCCCTTGCCGAAAAAGGAATCAACATAGTAGAAGTTTCTTCAAGCAAAGCCACAATCACAGTTTTCTTGGAGGAAAAAGATTTGGAGAAAGCCTTGGAAGCCATTAAATCCCTAAAAGACTAGAGGAGGCTTTCTTACATGGAATTTTTGAAAAACCCCCTGGAAAATGTCGACGGCGAACTTTATATAGACGGTGTTTCAGCAGTCAAATTAGCGGAAACTTTTGGAACACCTCTTTACGTGATCAGTGAAAACAAGATAAAGGAAAACTACAGGAAACTGTATGAAGCCTTTTCAAAGAAATACCGCAAGTTCAGAATCCTCTACTCTGCGAAGGCAAACACGAACCTTTCGGTGCTGAAAATCCTCCACAATGAAGGGGCATACGTGGACACCGTAAGCGCAGGTGAAGTTTACTTGGCTTTAATGGCTGGCTTCAACCCCAAAGAAATTTTGTACACCGGGATAAATGTTGGGGACGAAGAGTTGAAATATGTTTTAGATAAGGGCGTTATGATCAATCTTGATTCTTTGTCTCAGCTTAGTAGGCTTCTCAGGCTTGGTGTTCCGGAAATTTTATCCTTCAGGATCAACCCGGAACATGGCGCGGGATATCACGAATATGTTGTTACAGCCAGCAAGCACGCTAAATTCGGGTTAGATGAGGCTTCAGCCCTCAAGGCCTACGAAACTGCAAAGGCTTCTGGTATTAAAAGATTCGGCACCCATATGCACATAGGCTCTGGAATCATGGACGCAACTCCATATCTCAAGGCTGGAGAACGCCTCCTAAAAATAGCCTCAAAAATAGCCGCAAAACTTGGGATAAGTTTCGACTTCATAGACTTCGGAGGAGGGATGGGAGTTCCCTACAAACCAGATGAAAAAGAACTCGACTTAGAAACCTTTTCCAACCAGCTGATTGAAATGTTCAAGGATAAGATAGCTGAATACTCTTTAGGAGAACCGGAGCTCTGGATTGAACCTGGACGTTTCATAGTCGCCGAGGCCGGCGTTCTCCTAACAAGGGTAAACGTGGTAAAACAAGTTTCCAACAAAAAGTTTGTTGGCGTGGATGCAGGATTCAACACACTTATAAGGCCTGCCATGTACGGTGCATATCATCACGTCATAGTTGCGAATAAATTAGACAAGAAGCCAACAGAAACCTATGATATTGTCGGCCCCATCTGCGAGTCTGGGGACTTCCTCGCCAAAGACCGCCTTTTGCCAAAAATCTGTGAAGGCGACTTGCTAGCAGTCTTAAACGCAGGCGCTTATGGTTTCTCCATGAGTTCACAGTATAATTCTAGACCGAGACCCGCTGAAGTGCTGGTTAAAAGCGGCAGGTACGCCTTAGTACGAAAAGCCGAAACTTTTGAGGATTTAGTTAGAGGGCAGAGGATTGCAGAATGGTTAGAAAGATAAATTTTTGGAAAATGCATGGTCTGGGAAACGATTACGTAGTGATTGATAACCGAAATGGAGTACTGAATGAAGGAGAACTTCCAAAGTTAGCGTCTAAAATTTGCAATAGAAGGTTTGGAATAGGCGCAGATGGCTTACTGCTCATTTATCCCTCCAAGAAGGCTGATGTAAAAATGAGAATCTTCAATCAAGACGGCTCAGAGGCTGAAATGTGTGGAAACGGCATCCGATGTCTAGCAAAATACTGTTTCGAAAACGGCTTAGTACAAAGACCATCGATCCTTGTGGAAACATTAGCCGGTGTTAAAGCCTTAGACCTTAAAATAGAAAATGGACTTGTAAAGTCTGCGCGGGTTAACATGGGTTCTCCAAGCTTTAAGGCTGAGGATGTCCCTATAAAATGGGACGGACCATTCATAAACAATCCCATCCATGTTGGAGGAGAAACCATAAAAGCGACAGCTCTTTCCATGGGGAATCCTCACTGCGTGGTTTTCGTTGAAGATGTTGAAGGCTACCCGGTTCAGAAGCTTGGTCCGTTATTGGAGAATCACGAGCTTTTTCCGAAAAGAACCAACGTCGAGTTCGTCCAGATAATCTCAAGAGATAAACTTAAAGTTAGAGTTTGGGAGCGGGGTGTGGGCGAAACCATGGCTTGCGGAACCGGCGCATGTGCAAGTGTTGTAGCCGCAAAGGTTCTTGGAAAAGTAGATGAAACCGTCACGGTTAAGCTTCCGGGAGGCGAGCTGACAGTCGAATATCGCAGCGTCGTTTTCATGGAAGGCCCTGCTGAAAAAGTTTTCGAAGGCGTCATAAACCTTTGAGGAGGATAAACCCGTTGGATTTTGAGTTGTCCGAAAAGGTTAAGGCTCTTCCGCCATACCTTTTCGCCGAATTGGAAAGAATAGTTAGACAAAAAAGGCTGGAAGGCGCTGACCTAATATCCCTCAGCATAGGAGACCCGGATCTTCCACCACCGAAGGTTGTGGTGGAAGCCTTAAAAGAGGAAGTAGCCAAACCTGAAAATCATGGCTATTCATTCAGTGAGGGAGAATATGAGTTTCGGTTAGCTGTTTCCGATTGGTACAAAAGAAGGTTCAATGTAGATTTAGATCCAAATCGAGAGGTTGTGGCTTTACTTGGATCGAAAGAGGGACTCTGCAACATTGCAAGAGCTTTCCTTAACGAAGGCGACCGCGTATTGCTGCCGGATCCGGCATACCCGGTGTACGCTAACGGAGCCACAATTTTGAGCGGCGGCGTGCCAGTTTACTTCCCTTTGCTCGAAGAAAACAGTTTCCTTCCAAGTTTTGAAGGTGTGGACGTGAAAGGCGCTAAAATGATGTTTGTTAATTATCCCAACAACCCTACGGGCGCCGTGATATCCCTTGAAAAACTCAGGGAGCTTGTGGACTTTGCGCTAGACAACAAAGTAATTCTATGCTATGACAATGCGTACTCGGAGATATCCTTCGGTGATTATCGGGCGCCAAGTGTTTTACAGGTAGATGAGGCACGTGAGGTTGCTGTGGAGTTTCATTCATGTTCAAAAACGTTCGGCATGACCGGAAGTAGAATAGGGTTCGCTGTTGGAAACGAAAAATTGATTACGGGGCTCAAAAAGGTCAAATCGCAGGTGGATTCAGGTCCGCCAAAGTACATACAGCTAGCTGCAGCCAAAGCCCTAAAAATGTACGCCGAAGAGAACCCTCCACCCTTTGTGAAGGAGGCTTGCCAAACATATTATAGGCGCGTGAAGATTCTTGTGGAAGAGTTAAACTCTATGGGGCTGAAATGTCAAATGCCCAAAGCCACATTTTATGTCTGGGCTAAATGTGGCACAAGCTCCATAAACTTCGTTAAAAAGATGCTGGAAGTCAACGTTGTCGCCACACCAGGCGTAGGGTTTGGCAAATATGGTGAGGGTTACGTGCGGTTTTCAGCAACATGCCAAGAAGAAAAAATAAAAGAGGCTTGCGAAAGACTGAAGAAAATTCTTTAGTTGTTATTCAGTTGCGCAACAAGCCTTTCAACCAAATCGTTCAATTTTTTGTTCGCGTCCGTTATTTTTTCTTTCATCTTAGCTATTTGCGTGCGTGAAAAGGAAAGTATGCCTCGGCGAGAACGGATCATCTTTCGCATCTCGATGGGAGAAGGGCCTCCGAGGACATTGTGCATCTTAACAAAATTTATCACGTCAATCGAACTTTTAATGTCGTCTTCATCAACCTTTAAATTTATGCTTGCAACTTCCTTAGCAACCTCTCCAAGCATTTCAGATGTCAGGTCCTCTGGATTTAACCCTTCTTGGACCAGTTTTCTAACCAGAGCCCCCACAACTTTGTGAGCTGTCCTGAAGGGAATGTGATATTTCTGAAACAAAACTCTCACAAGCTCCGTGAAGGTTGAGAAGGATATGTTGGGATTCTTTAAGTCTTGTATTGGTTTGCACTGGGCGATTAACTTGGATAAAATCTTGAGGGCTTCGGTAATTTTGGCAAGTGACTCCCAAAGTTTTGGCGTTACTTCTTGAAAGTCCAAGTTGTAACCTGATGGGAGAGACTTCAAAATTAAGGCACATATTGCAAAATTGCCTACCACGTAGCTCATTCTTGCACGAATTACTTCAAGCACGTCTGGATTCCTTTTTTGAGGCATTATGCTGCTTGTTGAACAAAACTCGTCGGGAATATCGATCAGATTGAATTCTGGCGCACTCCAGATTATCAAATCTTCAACAAGACGGCTTATCTCGATGGCAATCATGGACAGGATTGCAAGAGTTTCCATGACAAAGTCGCGGCTGCTGACAGCGTCCATTGAGTTCTCCAAGACTTTATCGAAGCCTAGAAGCTCAGCGACTCTCTCTCTGTTTATTGGAAAACTCGTTGTAGCCAAGGCTGCGGCTCCCATAGGGCAAACATTAACCCTCCTATAACATTCGGCGAGTCTTTCAAAGTGTCTCTGGAAAACGTCAAAATGATACATGAGGTAATGGGCGAAGGTTGTTGGTTGAGCTGGTCTAAGGTGGGTGTATCCGCGTATGATTGTTGAGACGTGTTTTTCAGCCTTCGTCAACAGTTTTGTCTGAAAGTCAATTATAGTGTTCATCAAATCTATCAGTTCTTCGCGTAATTCCATACGGATGGCTGTTGCCACTTGGTCGTTTCTGCTCTTTGCTATATGGAGGTTTTCGCCAGCTTCTTTCACCCTTTTTATAACTTCTTCTTCGACGCAAACGTGTATGTCTTCAAGCCACGGTTTTACTTTGAATTCTCCAAGTTTCAAGGCTTTGAGAATCTTAACAGCGTCTTCCTCATCTATTATTTTCTGCTCCATCAGCATTACTGTGTGCGCCTTGTTTATCTCTACAACATGTTTTAAGAGCTTCACGTCATCCTTTATTGATGATATAAAACG
>Ga0105163_1001234_pt1 | contig 13751 bp, 10 predicted proteins | sample JNZ110809AmetaG_FD_81531 | JGI IMG/M metagenome (GOLD analysis project Ga0105163, IMG submission 81531) | Hot spring microbial communities from Jinze hot spring, China to study Microbial Dark Matter (Phase II) - JNZ 110809A | ecosystem: Environmental > Aquatic > Thermal springs > Hot (42-90C) >... | reverse complement strand
CGAAACTCCACTGGAAATGTGAGTTGAAACATTAAGTATGACTTGAACCGTCCTTCTCTAACTCGTGGCGAGGCTCATTTACGCTACCACTTAATAAGCTTATCAAAAGGGTGGGCGATGAAGGGTGGACGAGGATGGTGGGCTACGGTAGACGTTGGGTGGTTGAAACAGCCCTCTCAACGTTTAAACGCCAGTACGGAAAATACTGCATGGCAAAAAACAGGAAAGCATAGAGAAAGAACTAGAGGTCAAAGCATGAATATACAACACGCTAATAACCTATAAGGCAAAACCCAAAAACATAGCTTTGTGGCTTAATTATGTACCCGTCATTGATCCTACATTAAACACCTCACGTTAACTCATGTGGAGTTGATGTAGGGCTAAGAATTAAGCCACAAAGCAAAAAAAGAAAGTAATTCAAGCGACATTGAAGACTTTTTTCGTATGAAAAAGGAAAAACCAAGTGAAAGAGTCCAAATAAAGATAGCAAGCATCAATGAATTAAAAAGGACTAAGTTTAACTATTGGTTCGAAATAGAAGAGTTGAGAAGTTAAAAATTAAGATTAAGATGAGGAAAGGTATGAGTTCATCAATTAAGGAAGGCTTTATCGTTAGAGGGGCTCTCTGGCCAGAGCCAGTAGAGATCAAGAAAATCGAAGAATTTGATGGATATGTCCATATTATTGGAGTTACGGTTCATTCTCGAAAATTAGTAGATCAATTAATACCAAAAAGTGAGTTTGAAAAATTAGAAGTAGAAGATGTTTCGATAGATTTCTCAACTTCTGCAAAAGAGGCTTTTCTCGGATTTGAAGCTGTAAGATACAAGTTTGCATCTTCATTCGATCCCCTTTTAGCAATGAATGTTTCAAAAATAGATCCTCTTCCTTTTCAGATAGAGGCTGTTTATGGCTATATCCTCAAACTACCAAGGATCAGATTCCTTTTAGCAGATGATCCGGGAGCTGGAAAAACTATTATGGGAGGGCTCATATATAAGGAGCTTAAGCTCAGAGGAATTGTTAACCGCATTTTAATAGTTGTCCCGGGCCACCTCAAGGATCAATGGTTAAGAGAGTTAAAGGAGAAATTTCATGAAAACTTTACAATAATCGATAGAAACTCCTTTTACGCGTATTATGGGGAGAATCCTTGGGGGAGAGAAAATCAAGTCATAACATCTATGGATTTTGCAAAACAAGATGAAATATTACCTTCGCTTCAAAGTGTTGATTGGGATTTAGTGATAGTTGATGAAGCTCATAAGATGGCAGCTTACAGATATGGTAATAAGCTATTTAGAACCGAAAGATATAAGCTTGGGGAAATCATCTCAAAGAACACTTCTCACCTATTATTTCTAACAGCCACACCACATAAGGGGGATCCTGAAAACTTTAGACTTTTCCTTGACCTTCTAAGTCCCGGCTTTTTCTCAACACCTGAATTTATAAATGAATCGTTAAGGAATAAAGATAATCCCCTGTTCATTAGAAGGATGAAGGAAGATTTGAGAGACTTTGAAGGCAGACCTATTTTTACAAACCGTTATCCAAGAACAATAAAATTCATGCTTTCGGAAGAAGAAGCAGAGCTTTACAATGACCTCTCAGAATACGTAATCTCTCAATACAATTTAGCTTTAAGAAGGATCCAAGAAAGGAGGAAGAGAAACATTGCTTTTGCTTTATTAATCTTACAGAGAAGGATGGCTTCAAGCGTTTACGCACTTTTAAAATCACTTGAAAGGAGGAAGGAGCGGCTTGAAAAATTGTTAGAAGAACCGGAACTCCCAAGAGAAGAAGTTTCTATAGACCTTGAAGAAGTTGACGATTATGAGGAGAGGGAACGTTGGGAACGAGAAAGAATATGGGAAACATTAAGTATTGCAGAGAGTAAAGAGGAATTAAAAAGAGAAATTGACACAATTTCAAGCCTTATAGAAAAAGCTAAGGAGGTAATTAAAGAGGAACGCGAAGTCAAACTTATAGAGTTGAAGAAGGCAATTGAAGAGGGCTTCAGGAAGATAAAAGAGATGGGAGGAAATGAAAAGATCCTAATTTTTACGGAATCCAAAGATACAATGGAATATTTAGTGAGTAAGATAAGATCGTGGGGTTATTCGGTCAATTTCCTCCACGGAGGTATGAGGCTTGAAGATAGAATAAATGCTGAGAAAATCTTTAAACATAAAACACAGATTATGGTTTCGACAGAAGCTGGAGGCGAAGGTATAAACCTTCAGTTCTGTCATCTAATGATAAATTATGATATTCCCTGGAATCCGATTCGTTTGGAGCAGAGGATGGGGAGAATTCATAGATATGGGCAGCAAAAAGACGTGTATATTTTCAATCTTGTAGCAGAAAACACTAGGGAGGGAAAAGTTTTGATAAAGCTTCTTAATAAACTCGATGAGATAAGAAAAGCTTTAGGTAGCGATAAGGTTTTTGATGTTATTGGAGATATTTTCTATGGTAAAAACCTGTATCAGCTAATTTTAGAGGCCGTCGCTCAAGCACGAAGCATTGACGAAATAATTAATGAAATAGACGTTGAGATTGATGAAAATTACATTCGGAGGGTTAAAGAATTGCTCGGTGAGAGCTTAGCGACAAAACATATAGATTATACGAGAATTAGGGAAATGGCTGAAAAGGCAAAAGAATATAGGCTGATACCTGAATATGTTGAGGAGTTTTTCAAGAGAACAATGGAAATGATCGGAGGAAAATTTAGGGTTCGTAAAGATGGATTTATTGCTATAGATTCTGTGCCCTTCGAAATAAGGAGGTTGGCTGAGGATGTTAATTTTAAGAATAAATATGGAAGAGTGTTGAGAGAGTATTCCAAGGTAACTTTCGATAAAGAATCGGCTTTCAAGAACCCCGATGCTGAGTTCATCTCTTTCGGCCATCCATTACTTGAGGCTTTAATTGAATGGATAGAAAAGAACATTTCTCAAAAACTTAAAAAGGGCGCTATTTTTGAAGATCCTTCCGGAAGATATGAGGGAATCCTTTGGTTTTTTGAAACAGAAGTTAAAGATGGAAAGGGAGAAGTAGCAGGCAAGAAGCTCATTACGATTTACGATAGTGGCAGTGACCTTCAAGAAGTAAACCCAGCAATAATATGGGATTTAGTTCCATCTGGAGGGAATGGCTTAATGGAGGTTAAGCAACTTATCAGTTCAAGAGAAAGAGTAAAGAGGGATGTGATCAGAGCAGCGGAAAGGTATAAAGAAGAGATACTTTCAGAAAGATTAAGGCAGGCGGAGGTTAAAAAGAAGTATGGTATTAAGTCTCTAAATTATCTTTTAACCGAGCTTGATGCTGAGCTTGCAGAGCTTTATGAAAGATTGGCTAAGGGCGAGAAAGTTGAGATAGCGATAAAGAACAAGGAAGAGAAAAAGAGGCAATATGAAGAGGCATTGAAGAATTTGGAATCCGAGATTAGTAGAGAAACTTCTTTAACTATTTCGATGCCAAAATTTGTAGGCGTGATTTATGTTAAGCCATCACTTAAAGCACCTGAGATGGTATCGAGTGAAGAAGTTGAGAGGCTTGGTATGCAAGTAGCTATGGAATTTGAGAGGAGGCAAGGTAGAGAACCTGAAGATGTCTCAAAAGAAAATTTGGGTTTTGATATAAGGTCAAGAAGTGGAGAGGAAGTGAGATACATTGAAGTTAAGGCAAGAGCTGACGTAGGTCCTGTAGCTTTAACCCCTAATGAATGGTTTAAGGCTAAGAGATTTAAAGACCAGTATTGGTTATATGTTGTTTTTAATACGGTTAAAAATCCTGAGCTAATAGTCATCAATAATCCAGCTGAAAATCTGAAATGTGAAGAAAAGATTGAGATAGTGAGGTTTTTAGTTCCATTAGATGAGTTAGTGAAAAAAGGGAAGAAAATATGAGCTTAGAGAAAATAGATGAAAAACAGCTTTTAGATCAATTAAAAGAACTTTTTGAAGAAAAAAGAAGCTCAGCTTTAAAGAAGGTTTTCACAAAAGTCAATTTAGCAACAAAGCAATTTAAAGATATTTGGTCAACTTGGTGGGAGGGTGAAGTCCCCCCTCGTCAGGAAATCGACCTCATTCTAGTGTTTTCTGATCCTATTTATGAAGAACTCTCAATCATCGGGGCGGAAGTGGAGTATTTCAGGGATGCTAAGAAAAACCCATACGGGGGTCTTGAGCAAGCTTTATCCTTCAGCTTATTTGGTTTTGACAGCCTAGTTTTGTGGCATGTCTTTACCCCAATAATTGAAAATAGGGTTGTAGAGAGTTATGTGAAGACAGTTAGTGAATTAGTTGAGGGGCTTAATCTTCCACTTGTATATTTTGCAACAAAGTTTTTCGAGAATAGAAAATTTGAATTCTTTTCTCCCTTCTCGTTATCCTACCATTATGAAGCCGATAGTGTCTTAACTTCCCTACTAAAATATTGCAAGAAAAAGCGGAACCCCCTCCTTTATAAAGAAGAGGTTAAAAGGAGAAGGGATGTTCTCAAAGTAATTTTAAAGATACCAAGGTGAATGCCATGATTCAAAAAAGATTTATTGACGTGAATTTTCCAATAAAAGAAGTAAGTAAAGAATCTGTTAGAGAGAAAAACATAAGACATGGACATATCTCCACATTACATATTTGGTGGGCGAGGAGGCCTTTAGCAGCTTCAAGGGCTACATCTTACGCTGCCTTAATTCCCGCACCTAAAAGTAATTCAGAACTTGAAGAGAAAAAGAAATTTATAATAGAGCTTTCAAAATGGGAAAATTCTTTAAATCCTCAAATTATCGAGAGGGCAAGAAAAGACATCTTAGAAGCAAATGGCGGAAAAACTCTTAAAGTTTTAGACCCATTTGCGGGTGGCGGTTCCATTCCACTCGAATGTTTAAGGCTTGGCTTGGAAACCTATGCAGGCGAATATAATCCTGTTGCAGTTTTGATTTTAAAATGCACTTTAGAATATCCACAGAAATATGGAAAATCAAAAGAAGTGAAAGAAGGCTGGTTTGAAACAAAAAAGAATCCATTACTTGAAGATGTTAAAAAGTGGGGGGAATGGGTCCTCACTGAAGCAAAAAAGGAAATAGGCAAATTTTATCCTCAAGATAAAGACGGCTCAATACCCGTTGGCTATATTTGGGCAAGAACTATTCCATGTCAAAATCCTAAATGTAACGCTGAAATACCTTTGATGAGGCAGTTCTGGCTCGCCAAGAAAGCCAAAAGAAAAATAGCTCTAAAACCTTACGTTGAAAATGGAAGAGTTGAGTTTGAAATAGTTGGTCAAGGAAATGCTTTTCCAAAAGATTTCGATCCTTCAAAAGGAACTGTGAGAAAAGCAGTAGCTCATTGTCTTGTATGCGGATCGACTATTGATGAGAAGACTGTTAGGAAACTATTTCAGCAGGGAAAAGCAGGACAAAGAATGGTTGCAGTAGTACTCCATAATCCAAAATCTAAAGGGAAATTCTATAGAATCGCAACTAGAGACGACGTTTTAATATTTGAAAAAGCTGAAAAGTACCTCGAAGAGAAAAGAGCAAAACTCATGGAAGAATGGGGAATCGACCCTGTACCGGATGAACCTACACCTGAAGGAGGAGGCCCTGGAGCGGAGAGAGCTTTCTCCGTACGTAACTACGCTCTCAACACTTGGGGTGATCTTTTCAACTCACGCCAGAAACTTGCTTTGATTACTTTTGCGGAGAAAGTTAGACTTGCATATAAAAAGATGCTAGAGGAAAGATACGATGAAGAGTACGCAAAGGCAATAGCGACTTATTTAAGTTTTATTGTCGCTCGGATAGCTGATACTAATTCAACCATATGCCATTGGGGTGCGTCATTTGGCGGTGAAAGTATTACTCCCACATTCTCTAGAGCAGCATTACCCATGAATTGGGATTATATTGAAGTAAATGTTTTTGGGAAAAAAGGATATAATTTTCAAAGTATTCTAGAAACAATATTGGTTGTATTAGAAAGAATTTCTGGATTTTCTAATGTTGAACCTAAAATCACTCAATTCTCTGCTACACAACTTCCTTATCCTAACAATTATTTCGATGCGGTGTTTACTGATCCACCTTATTACGATAACATTCCTTATTCTTACATTTCCGATTTCTTTTATGTGTGGCATAAGAGGACTATAGGAGATTTGTATCCTGAATTATTTGCAACTCCTTTAACTCCTAAATCTGAAGAAATAGTTGCTTATACAATTAACCGAACATGGGAAGAAGCCAAGAAATTCTTTGAAGAAAACCTCAAAAAATCGTTCAAAGAAATTTATAGGGTGCTTAGACCAAATGGCGTCGCAAGTATTGTTTACACTCATAAATCAACGTCTGGTTGGGAAGCTTTGATAAATTCACTTTTAGATTCAGGTCTAGTTATTACAGCGTCTTGGCCAATACATACAGAAATGCAAGCTAGATTAAGGGCGAGAGAATCAGCTGCTTTAGCTTCTTCTATCTATTTTGTTGCCTATAAGATACCAAAGGAAGAGATCGGATGGTATAATGAGGTAAAAGAGGAGATTAAAAAGAAGCTTTATGAGAAACTTGAAGTACTATGGAAAGAAGGAATTTCTGGTGCTGACTATTTTATTTCAGCAATAGGCTCGGCGGTAGAAGTTTTCGGAAAGTACAAAGAAGTACGAGATTTGGAGGGTAATATCATAAGAGCTGAAAAGTTACTTGAATTCATAAGGTCTATAGTTACGGATTACGTTGTGAGACAGGTTCTTCATGATGGCATCGCTGGGGAGCTCTTGCCGTTAACGAAATTCTATATTCTCTGGAGATGGACTTATGGGGAGCAGATCGTTCACTTCGATGATGCGAGAAAGCTTGCTCAAGGAGTTGGGGTAGACTTAACTTCGGAATGGAATAGAGGTTTTATTAGGAAGGAGAAGGAATTCATTAGGGTTTTAGGCCCTCAAGATAGGAAGCTTGGTGAAATAAGGAGGTCTGATGAACTCATAGATGTTTTACATCGCGTTCTCATATTGTGGAAGGAGGGGAAGAATGAAGAGTTAAAGAAGGTGCTTACTGAAACTGGATGGGGTGTGAAAGATACATTCTATAGAGTTGCTCAGGCGATTTCAGAAACGTTGCCTCCAGAAAGCAGGGAGAAGAAGCTCTTAGATGGATTTTTATCTGGAAAGGAGAGGATTATATCTGAAGTTGAATCCGAGAAGAATGCTTATAAACAACGGAGGTTAATAGAATTCACGTAAAGTGAAAACTTCCATGAAGCCATTCTCTTCAATAGCCATTCCACATATCGATATTATTGAGGGGAAGCTTACTGAAGATGTGTTTGCAGCCGATCTCTGGGAGGTTTTTAAAGGCAGGGGGCCCGAGGATTATCGAGACCCGGACACATTCTTTAGGAAAACATATCTTACTGAGGGGATGAAGAATTTATTAAGCGTAGCCGAGAGAAGATTAAAAGGAGAAGGCGGCGATCCTATAATCCAGCTCCAAACACCTTTTGGAGGCGGAAAAACACATTCATTAATCGCATTGTACCATAAAGCTAGGTCTTGGAATGTCAATGTCGTTGTCTTAGATGGTACAGCCCTTGATCCTAAGGAAGAAACGATATGGGGGGAGATGGAGAAGCAATTAACAAAGAGAATAGAGAAATTTAAAGGGCAAATACCGCCGGGGACTGAAAAGCTAAAAGAGTTGCTTGAGCAATATCAGCCTATTCTAATTCTAATGGATGAAATCCTGACTTACACTACGAAGGCAGCCGGGGTGAAAGTCGGCGACTCCAACTTAGCAGCTCAAGTACTTGCCTTTATGCATGAACTAACTAGAGTTGTTAGATCCCTCTATAAAGGCCTTTTGGTTTTAACTTTACCATCAAGTTTATTGGAACGCTATGATGAAAGCGCTGAGAGACTTTTCCAGCAATTGCAAAAGATAACCGGTAGAATGGAGAAGGTTTATGCACCTGTAAAAGACGAAGAAGTAGCTTCGGTGATAAGAGCTAGACTCTTTAGTAGCGTCAACAAAAAGGAGGCTGAGAAAATAATCGACGAATTTCTAAACCATGCAGAAAGAGAGGAGATATTACCAAGGGGGGTGGAAAGGTCAGAGTATAAGAAAAGATTTCTGGAAAGCTATCCTTTTCAGCCAGAGGTAGTCGAGGTTCTTTACACTAGATGGGGTTCTTTCCCTACTTTTCAAAGAACAAGAGGCATTCTAAGACTCCTCTCTCTAGTTATTTATTCTCTTAAGGGTTCAAACATACCATTCATCCGATTAGGAGATTTCGATTTGACGAATGATGAGATAAGAAGAGAGTTAATAAAGCATATCGGCTCACAGTATGATAGTGTTTTAGCCTCGGATATTACGGGCAGTGAGGCTGGGGCGAAAAAGGTTGATAGCGATCTTGGGAAAGCTTACATAGCTTATCACCTTGGAACAAAGATAGCCACTACTATTTTCCTCTACTCGTTCTCAGGGGGTGTAGAAAAAGGTGCAACAATAGCTGATGTGAAGCTTGCGTGTTCTGAGATAGGAGTACCAAGCAGCATTGTTGTTGAAGCCTTATCGAAATTGAAAGAAAGACTTTTCTTTCTACAGTCAAATGGGAGGATGCTTTTCACAGACCAACCAAACCTTAACCGTATTGTTCTTACGAGGATGGAAAATGTAACTGAGGAGACGATAAAGGAAGAAGAGGAGAAAATTCTTTCTACGCTGTTTTCAAAGGAGTATTTTGAAGTTTACCTTTGGCCGAAAAATACAAAAGACGTTCCAGATACGAGAAAACTCAAATTAGTAATTCTTCGGAACGATGATAAAGATCTCTGTAAAAACATTATTGAAAATTGTGGAGAAGGTCCAAGGGTTCATAGAAATACCTTAATCTTTTTATGTCCAAAAAGTTCTGAAAGGATGAGCTTTGATGACTTTCTAAGAAGGAAGATCGCATGGGAAGCTATACAAAAAGATGAGCATCTTGCTTTAACAGAATCTCAAAAGAGAGATGTAAGTGAAAAAATATCTTCCTTAAAGAGAGAAGTTGGAAAGAGAACAAGAGAATTATATAGGATTGTATATTTTCCCTCAAAAGACGGTTTAGAAGAAATAGATATGGGGGTGCCTGTTATAGGTGCCTCAACGATTTTAAATAGAGAAATTTTAGAGAAATTTGCTGGAGAAAAGATAGCAACAAAGATCGACCCAAGCTTCCTAGAGGGGAAATATCTTAAAGGAAAAGATTATGTTAACGTGAAGAGTTTACTCAACTCATTCTATAATACCCCAGGGGAAATAAGAATACTTTCAGATAGCATTTTCGAAGAATGTATAAGAAAGGGAGTGGTGGAAGGTAGATTTGGATATGGAGTATTAGAGGGTGAAAAGCCAATTTGCAAATACTTTAAGACAGATTTTACTCTAGAGATTGCTGATGATAGCATTTTAATACGGCCGGAATTATGTGCTGTTGGAACTATAAGTGAGAAAGATTTGCAAAGTTATGTTGAAGAAATTCGAAAGGCAACGCATATAGAGGAGCTTGAGTCAGTAAAAGAACGAATAGCATGGAATAGGTTAACTGAAGGGCAAAAATCCCTTTTGGAAAGGGAAATAAAAGACAGAGATCAAAAAATACGAGGGATAAAGGAGTATAGGTTCATACGTTTGGTTCTAAAAGTTCCCACGGGAAAGATCTCAGACGTAGCAAGGATGGTTAACTATCTTAGAACAAAGTTTGAAAAAATAATTCTAAGAGTTGATATTTCAGCTGAAGAAGGGGGTTTGAAGCCAGAAGAGTATAAAGAAAAAATAGAAGAAACTATTAACCAATCACGAATAGAAGTAGAAAAAGAAGAAATAAGTTAAACATATTCTATCATTTCATAAACTGGTATTGCTAAAATTTCGTCTGTTTCAAGCCTTTCTACGTCTGCATAGCGGAATGCGTAAAGTTTCTTGCCAACCTCAAAATATAAGAAGTCCCTGTAATTTCCCTTCCTTATCCAGATTGCTGGGTTTGGACTTAAGTTTCCTTTCTTCTTTCTATAATTGTATTTTTCTCCAAGCTTGTCATACCTTGATTTTATAATGACATCACAATCGGCGCACCTCCATTCTATAACCTCCATTCTTTCGCTCTCGTAAACAGTTCGCCTGTAAAATACGTTTGGCGATGGCATACTGGACAGTAAATGTTTTTTATTTTAATCTTCATGTTCCTCTTTCTCGATTAAGGCGTAAAGCCTATACTTTAGCCTCTTTAACTCATCAATTAAGGCAACGACTTTTTCCTTTGTGTTGTTGAGGTTTAGCAATGATAAAGTAGAGCCTTTAATTATTTGATATTCTTCAAGCAAGGCTTTATAATTCTTAATTCTCTCATCGCAAATCTTAATAATGGAATTCAACTCGTTTTCAAATGTTTCAATATTGTTATCTTTATTCATGTTTAGTTTTTCCATGTCCGCTTTTGTATGAAGTTGACGTTGAAGGCGAATTTTGGTAAGGTATAAAATGCTTTTTTAAATTAGTTGGATGGTGATTGTTATGGGAAAGGTTGTTGAAAGGGTTAAGTTTACTAATGTGTTTAAGCCTGAAAGGTTTGTTGAGGTTGAGGCTTTAATTGGTACTGGTGCTACTATGGCTTCATTGCCTATTGATATTGTTGAAGATCTCGGGTTAATAGAGGTTGATAGAAGAAGGGTGAGGTATGCAGACAATAGGATAGAGTTAAAATCAGTCTATGGAGTTGTGAAAATAGAGATTAAAGAAAGGGTTGGTAATTTCGATGTTATAGGAGAGGTGAGAGGTTCTCAGCCTCTTATAGGGCAAGTAGTCTTAGAAACATTAGACCTTTTAGTAGATCCAACAACTAGAAAAGTTATAGCTAACCCAAGATCCCCAGATATACCTATGATTGAGCAGCTTCGTCAAACTTAAAGAGCTTTGTGGCTTAATTCCTAGCCCTACATCTACTCCACATGAGTTAACGTGAGGTGTTTAACGTAGGATTGATGAGGAGTACATAATTAAGCCACAAAGCTCTTAAAGTAGGAAAAATAAGCTAAAGAGGCTAAATTTAGCCTCTTTAGCTTTTTGTTTTAAAGAGCTAATCGGAAATTTTATCGGTGTTTGACTATGCTTTTGTTGCAGAATGGCTGGTATTGGCAGTATTTACATTCCCATTCAATCCATCTTGGAGCTTTCTCTTCCTTGACTAACTCTATGACTTCTTCTTCAGATAGGGGCTTCTCGATAATGAAGGATTTTAGTCTTTCTGGGCTTATGTAGAGCAGTTCTCCTTTTTCAGCACCTATAAGCCATAAGTATAGCCTCAATTGTAAGACGTGGCGTTCTTTCGGCTCGTCTTTCAGAGCAGTTTGATACTTGACTTCTATTGGCGTTTCGGTTTCTGGATCGATGATGTCGATTGTTCCACATATTACATAAGGCTTGCCATTGATGTTCAGTTCTTTCATATAGGTGAAGTCTAGCTCGTTTTTGAACCTATGTTTTAGCGCTTCCTCTATTAGTTCGCCGACGGCAAATCTAGCGTTGTACGTTTCAACCCTCTCCAATTCTGGAAACCTCAGCCTCATTTTCCGCTTGTTTGAACACTCGCAGATTTCATGGACAAAGAGAAGGTTTTTCCAGCATCTCTGTACTTGGCTCTCAGCTCTTCTCTGACAGTAATGTATTTTTCAGCTATGTTGGTGAATAACTGGTCAATCTGCCTTACTGTTGCTGGCTCCATTTCCTATTTAGCTCCTCAACAGTTTTAGCAATAGATTCGCTGTCACCTTCTTTCGAAAATCCAATCAGCCTGTCAAGGATTTCTGAAGCCTCTTTAAGCGAAAGGTTTGCTCATCGAATGTTGCTCTAATGATGTCCCTAACCTTTGACCACAATGCCTTATCTTCTAGCTCTCTTGTCTCGTCTGACTAGTCTATTTCATTGATTTCTAAGGTTTGTCTTCCAAGATGTATCTTTTTCAATGCGTAGGGTAGGATTAAGCCATTGTTACAGACTTTTCTTAGGATGAAAGGCTCTATGCGTAGGGCTGAGGCTCCAACCTCAGAGTTTCTAATGATTAGTCCGCCATAAACTATGTCTTCTTGCCTTATTGATTCTGCTAAGGTTCTGTCTATGGCTTTAATGTAAAGCATCATTTCTGTAAAGTCGATTCTATAGATTTCAACTGTCTCTTTCTTTTTGAACTCGTCTAAGGCTAAAAAGACCAAATCGTAGTTGTCTATCATTCGGTATCTGTCTGAGAGAATAGCCCTTATTTTGCCGTCGAGAATTCTTATCAGCCTTCTTTCCTTTTCGCCAAGCCAAGCGTTGATGTTTTCTGCTAAAAGCTCCCATTTTCCAGCCTCACGCATCCTATCATAATACTTTTTTGGAATTTCAAGCTTTTCAGCTAACTACGTGTGAGCCCACTCTGTTAAAGGCCACATACCATGCTGATATATACCAAGCACCAAGCCTAACTCCTCATTTGGAAATGCTGCCAAGTCTTTGTCTTCGGCGATTATGTCTAAGCTATTTTCTTTCCGCCTTTCCAACTCTTTAACTAAACCTATCAAATCCATATTCTCAACCCCCTTGGCAGAGCCCTTTTGCTCCGCCAGCTCAACCACCAAAAAATTTAGAAGCTAAGCTGGAGGAACAATTAAGGGAACAATATGAGTGAAGATGAGTATACGAGGCTGGCAGAAAGGATTGAACGCCTACAAAATATAATTAGAGAAAGGCAAAGCAAACGTGAACCTTTTATAAGCTCGTTTGGAGATGCACTTGAAAATATAGCTAAAAGAGCTAGAGAATGGTTTAATGAAGAGGCAGATTTGGCTGAAGAGGAACTAGAAATACTGAAGGAATTATTTCCTGACGAGGATTTTAGTGATGATAAATCGAATCTAACGGAAATAATGAGAGAATTTAATGAAACTATAAATAAATTCAACACAACAATTTCTTCCATTAAGAGCGGAGAAATAAAAAGTCTTAAGGACATCGCAGAAAAAGAAGTATTCGCTATTGCAAAGCCAGAATTCATAGAAGACCTCTCAAAATTATTCAATTTAAGCTTGAAGCTAGAGGAACTAATTGACTCGATAGAAGAAAGAGCTAGATACATACGATATACCCAAAGAATCATGGAGATAATATTAAGACGGCGAAGTTCAAGTTAATAAAAGCGAGCGAGCCGAAGGCGAGCGAGCGTTAAAAAGATTCTTATAGAAGATAACTCTAGGTTTCAAATCCTGTAGGCAATGACGATTCCGGCCCAAAAGATTGGATGATTTGGATTATGAGTGCGGGAGCCTACGTTTGAAAAAGCAGCGTTAGCGAGCGAAATATTGGTTCATTTTCCTTTCAGATTCTTCATTTTTCCTCTTTCCTTTTCATATTTAGGAAGCCAGCAAAAGAGGAAGATGTAAGGCAATATAAAGAGAGCATAAAATGGTGGAATAACTAAAAATGTTTCGAGGCGAAACAAGTGGACTACGTTGTCGTGGCGAGCAGGCACAGGTTCGCCAGGAACCGCAGCATAAAGATCACGGACGAGTACGGAAACATCGAGCACGTCGTACCCATACCTGACGGCGTGGTTCTATGCGACGTATGCGGCAACCTAATAGACACGTCAATGATAATGCTACTAGTGCTGGACGGATACGTGTGGGGAATAATATGCGAAGAATGCAGGCGTAAGTACCACCAT
>Ga0105163_1001229_pt1 | contig 13782 bp, 13 predicted proteins | sample JNZ110809AmetaG_FD_81531 | JGI IMG/M metagenome (GOLD analysis project Ga0105163, IMG submission 81531) | Hot spring microbial communities from Jinze hot spring, China to study Microbial Dark Matter (Phase II) - JNZ 110809A | ecosystem: Environmental > Aquatic > Thermal springs > Hot (42-90C) >... | reverse complement strand
GTATTGATCTAACCTCCTTCCTGGTCTGATGGGTGAAGGTTCCTCTGGGCGGGGAGGTCTGAGTTAAACTCCCTCCTACTAGAGGGTCTAGCCCTAGCAGAGTCTCTAGAGCATCACGCCAGCTACGTAGAGCGCGGGACTCGGGGATATGCTTTAACTACATCCACGAACACATCCCTCAAGAAACCTAAAGACAAAAGAATGAGCATACCCATAACAAACGAACGCCGCAATCCTCCTGCTTATCTACTTTCACTTCTTTTATTAGTTAAGACCTAGATGTAGGAGGGTGACGTGGGTTCAGTTAAGGCTGACTGGGTTTACCTGCTTCATCCCAGACCTGCTTTCGCTATATGTTCCTCGGCCGAGAGTGCTTACGACTGTCTAGCCGCATCTTGGGTCACACCCGTGTCTAGAGAGCCACCGATATTGATGGTAGCTCTATCTCCGAGGAGAGCTACTTACTCACTGATTAAGTCGTCGGGAAAGGCCACTGTTAACGTTCTCGATTGGAGTATGCTGGAGGCGCTACATTACTTGGGATCGACTAGCCTACATAAGAATCCCAACAAAATGGTTGATTCAGGCGTCAAGGTCTTACTCTCAGATGGCTACGTGAGGATCGAGGGCGCTCTGGCGGTTCTATACTGTAGTGTGAGGATGATTTTGACTATGGGCGACCACGATGCCGTATTCTTTGATGTAGTTGGCGTAGACGTGAATAAAGGGTATAAGCCTAAGGCTGAAGTAACGAAATACAATTACATAATGCACGTAGGTGGTGGCGAGTACACTACAAACGTAAATAGCGTGATAGTTCTTTGATATCAGTAGAGTCACCCCTGAAAATCGCAGTTATAGTCTTAGGTGTGCTATCTGCTGTAAGCTTTTTTGCTATTCCGGCCGCCTCGTTTCTAGCACTAGTTTTTGGGGTTCTAACGACTGCGATAACGTTGAGTGAGTCGAGAATTGCGGTACTGATGCCACTGCTTCAAACAGCTGTCTGTATAGCGAGCCTCTACTACCTTGGGGAGGCACTCATATACGAGTCTCCCACTTCGCTCGTAACGGGAGTAGCACTATCTTTAGTCTCTATCCTCATGATGTATGTAGAAAGTAAGCTGCTAGTATTAAGGACTGGAATCGGGAAAACAGGGGTCGTAGTTGTTACGGCTGTCCTGGCTACTTTGCTCTATACCTACACCGTATCCATTCCTGCTGTTAGTAACTTCATGAAGGAGGGTCTCTATGGGATAATTGAGTTAATAGCTTATAGCGGCCTTCTATATATTGGTGCGTCACTACCTTACTCCTCGACCATCCTATTCGGTCTCGTATATCTTATTTATGACTTACTTCGCTCGATTCAACCTAAAGAAGTCGTTCAACCTACTTAAGAGGCTGGGCAAGTTCGAGAAAACGGCGTCATACCTTAACCCCAGTAGTTCCTTAAAACCCTTTTTAAGGTACCTCCTGTCTGCTAGAACTATAAACGCTCTATCTTTTTCGGACCTTATGGCTCTACCGAACGATTGAGTTACCCTAATCGACGCCTGCACATCCATAACTAGAGTATCTGCTGCGTCACCTACCTCACTCCTTAATGCCTCTCTAAAGTCTTCTACGTAATCATCCGGGCTGGGGTAAGGAATGCCGCATATGACTACGGCACTAATCAGAGAGAGACCAGAGCTATCTCTAAACTCAACTCCCTCAACTATCTTCCCTCCCGCAACGGCATTGATTAGTGTGTGTGGCTCGGCCGCGAGCAGCTTCTCTATATCAGCTACTTTAGTCTTCTCGCTTTCTACATAGGTACTGATGGAGTCCTTCAAGTACGTCACTACCTCATTCATGACCTCGTAGCTTGGGTAAACTGCTAGAACCGCTCTGTCAGTGCTCTCATACACTGATCGAACCAGCTTTGCATACTCCATGAACATCCTCGTAGACCTCAGCGGGTAACTCGTAGTTACGGACGTGTATACAGCGTAGAACACGTTCTCCCGTGGAAAGACGTGCCCGTACTGCGCCTCGACATCCAGGTACTCAGTTTCCCTACCGACAACTTTATCTAGTACATCTTTAGGTGGTAAAGTCCCAGACATTAGGAGGACTCCGCGCGCTAGCCTAAGCCTCTCTCTCATGGGCTCGTAGCCTAGAGGGAGTGCGTGAAGCCTGAATGTATCGAAAGCAGATTGAGTGTAAAGAGAGAAAAAGTCCTTAGTGGCGAGCGCGAGAAACTTGACTAATCTACCTATAGATGAGGTCGTTCTCGCAAAAGCCTCGACTCCAACCTCCACTAGAGACTGTAGGTAGCTAAGCCTTATCGCATAGAAAGCTTCCTCCAGCTCGCGTAGGAGGTCCGCGTCTACTCCGATGCTTTGCTTCGAGACCCTCGTAAGCTTATTGAAGGTTACCCTGCTTAACGATTCCTCTACGTGTTTAACCTGTTGTGCTAGCTCTCCATAGCCGTGCCTCGAGAGCTCGCTCGCACTAGTTCTCAGAACGCTCTGGTTGACGGAGTCCGATAGAATTGATTGAGGAGAGACGAGAGTATGCGCTTCGTCAACGATGACGTAGAACTCGTCGAGTCCTACATCTGAAAAAGCGGTAGAGTACACAGTTTCGTTGAAGAGGTATGGATATGTCGCTATCGTGAGCTCTACCCTATCGGCTAACCCCGAGAGAGCAAAGAAGGGACAGGCAGAGAGCTCTCGAGCCACTAGTGATGCGAGCACGTGGGGGTCTAACTGGTCTGCGCTATTCAGTAGCTCGAGTAGCTCTTCTTGCGATACCTGCTTGAGGTTGGTGTAGTAGGGGCACATGCTCTTCAGCCTCAGGAGCCGGCAGTTTAGCCAGAAATCCTCTGGAGAGACCTCTGCTCCCCTCACTAGAGGGCACATCCTCCTCCCGCTAAACACTATGGTAAACGAGGCTCCGAGGTTTCTCGCTTCTCTTACTACTGGAGCGATCTCGTTCCTAGTCCTCACGACGTAGAGGACTCTCCCACTACCTACATGGCCAACTAAGGCCACTACAGTCTTACCGTAGCCAGTCGGAGCCTTGACAGCTAAATACCCCCCGAGCCTCGACCTTATGAAGTTAGCAACTTCAAGCTGTCCCTTCCTTAAGTTTGCGTAAGGAAAACGCATCAGACAGCCACCGCTTCAGCACCTATAAGAGGTTGTCGAGACTCTCATCACCGCGTGTAAATAGCTTTCGCAGAGCATAAAAACTCGTAAGCTAGTGACGGTAACCGTGCTATAAGGGAAGGGACAACCCGCTCTAGTAGGTAGGATGCGTCTGAGCGCACATTTCAGATGCGTAGTTTTAGATGCGTCTCAGCGAGAGACTTGAGTTCATTGACATCTCTCGGTAAGTGCCTCGCCCCTAGCCCCCCAGCTTTATAAGCCCCCATGAGGTTTCCCAGAGCGGCGCGCTGCTCCGAGGGTAGCCCCATCAGTAGCCCGTAGATAGCACCAGCATCGTAGGCATCACCGCAGCCTGTTGTATCGATTACCCTACTAACTCTAACCGCTTCGATGTGTGCGAACTTCTCCCCCGAGTACACTAGAGACCCCCTACTGCCTATCTTCAAAAAGAGGTTCTTCGGCTTGAGTGCCGAGATCAGACTGGTCAAGGAGTTCTGTGTGTCTGGACCGAATAGCTCTCTGAGCTCGTCTAGGTTTATGAAGACATCGTAGATCGCGCCCCTGTACTTAGCCAGCACTTCAATAAGGAACCTCTTAGTTACGCCCCCAAGGTCTATGCCCACGGGTAGACCTAACCCAACAGAGTTATCGATCAGGTACTCGACAGACTTTCCGCCGTCCACGTTCCTGCTGGTGAACCCCGATATGAACGTGTAGTCAGACATGGCGAGCAGGTCTCTAGACTCCACATCGCTCAGGGTGTTATATGCGTTAGCACCCCTGTACCCAATTATTGTTCTCTCACCATTCTTTCTGATGATGACCACCATGATCCCGGTTACCAGTCCCTCGACCCTTCTGACACTAGTAGCCTCAACTTTTTCTCTGGTCAAGTCCTCCAGTATTAGTTCACCAAAGGGATCCGCTCCCACAGTCGAGACCAGTATGGGTCTCTGCCCCAGCCTAGATAGGGCGACACTCAGATTGCCCCCGGAGCCTCCTGGGACGAGGGCGCTTGTTTGCGCTACGTAGGAAACGTCTCTGAGCTCGACTACGTCTAGGTCTAAGAAGAAAAACAGATCTAGGTTCAAGTCCCCGTAAACGAGCACCTTCATGCTTCAGCTATTCCCCGACCTGATTTTCTTCACGACATCCATAAGCTTCCTCACTCTCTCGGGGTCTACAGGGTTCTGGGTCACACCATTGACCTTGAAGTACGTACCGACGATCGCTCCGTCAGCGTATTTGAGGAGCTCCTCGGCGTTATAGGGAGTCAGACCGCTACCAACTATTACAGGTGTGTCCCCAACCAGTTCCTTGACTTTCCTCACGTCGTCTGGTGATGGAGCCTCACCAGTCATCCTGCCAGTGACCACTATGGCGTCTGCCATATAGAAGTCAGCCCAAGTCGTGTGAGTCTCGAGGTCAATACCAGGGAACACCACGCTGTGCTTCTTGACTACATCGACAAAGAACCTTACATCTTCTGCGTGAAGCACCTTCCTAAGCCTCATCAGGTCAGCTGCGTTTCCATGGTCTAGTTCTCCAGTATCCCACACGGCAGCACCAACGTATAAACATACCCTCACGAACTTAGCTCCAGCTGCCTTAGCGATCCCGAGCGCGGCCCTTCCCCCATTGTGAATTACTGTTATACCTACAGGAATACTTACATTCTTAACTACGTGCCTAGCTACGACAGCGTGAGAAGCTACCTCCTCTGGAGGTATCCGTCTATACCCACTATAGTAGGGTAGATCCCACATGTTCTCTACTATCAACCCATCCACACCATTCTCTTCTAGAACTCTAGCCTCTCTTAGAGCGCGCTCTTCAATATCCTCGATCCCCCATCCCCCGTACGCCGGAGAACCGGGGAGTGGAAGTAGGTGGATCATTCCTATAATGGCTTTATCGTTCTTGAACAGTTCCGTGATCGAGAACATCCTCCTCGAATAGAACCTCTTAGCCCAGTCAACAACCATATTATCGAGAACCTCTTTCTTCAAATACTACACCTATTACCTCAACTTTTTAACGAATTAAAGTACAACCTATTCCTCCTAAGGTCCGAGAGGTAGCCAAGTAGCAGACACAGTTCGCTCATCAGACTGACCACGAGAACTAGCATTAATTCTTAACATCCTTATTGTCGGCACCAGGCCTCCGCTAGCCCTTTAGCGAGTACCGTTTGATACGTTAAAAGCAGATATACTGTGGATGATGTACTGCACGGTGAGAGTGGTGTGCATGAGTGGGCTCTAGCTGAGGCAGTAAGCCTTGCTCTGTCTAATTACTCTAAACAGTCTGGAGTTAAGAGATTCAGACGCTTAGTTATAGGGTTAGGTGAACTGCAGTCGATCGATAAAGAGATACTGGAGTTAGCGCTCGGCGAAACACTCAAGCTATATGGACTAGAGGTAGTAGAATTCGAGTTCATAACTGAGGAGGCCTCGTTTGAGTGTAGGTCATGCGGTTTTAAGTGGAAGCTAGGAGATTTAGGTCTCTCCGATGAGGTTCGCGAGGCGATACACTTCCTCCCGGAAGCTACCTACGCGTACATAAAGTGTCCGAAGTGTGGTTCTCCGGATTACCTCATTACGGGAGGCAGAGGTCTCAGCATAATGGGTGTCGAGTATTGAGCTATTTCGCAGATCCTAGGTTAAACGCTATACCGGAAAGACTTAAGAACGTTAAATTGGTTGCTGTATTCACAAGTAGCAAGGGAGGAGTTGGAAAGACTCTGATATCTACTCTAACATCACTTATACTCAGCAGGAAAGGCATTGGAGTAGGTCTTCTCGACTTAGACGTGACCAATCCAACAGTGCACACTCTCTTAGGGATCGATCCTTACGAGGTTAGACCTCTAGAGGAAAGAGGGGTAGTGCCTCCTAAAGTGTTTGGAGTGAGCTTTATGTCACCAGTGTTCTTCACTATGGGTAAGCCGTCACCACTCAGAGGTGAGTCCGTATCTTCAGCGATTCGTGAAATGCTGTCAATAACTAGGTGGGAAGGAGTCGACGCATTGATTATAGATACTCCCCCCGGAATGGGTGATGAGCTTCTAGAGGTTCTCACATACATAAGAAGGTTTAGAGCCATAGTAGTTACGACACCCTCTGTACTAGCTATAGAATCAGCTACGAGAATAGCCGACGTGCTCGGTCATAGAGTCGAGGCAGTAGTTTTAAACATGTTTTCGGGAAGAGTAGCACAGCTAAGCAGACTAGATACCTTGAAGTCGCTAGCACCTGTTTACACACTATCGTACGATAGTGAAGTTGAGGAGTCGGTGGGGTCCCCGGAGAAGTTGATGTCTATAAAGCTCTCGCGTGAAGTAGATGAGCAAATAGTGAACCACATAGCTAGACTTATGGCGGTATAGAGATTGTTGCTTACTTCGCTCTATACACCCTGTCGAGTAGCTTAAGCTTTTTCGCAACATCTAGGGCGAGCTTCTCTGGGTTTTCTTTAAGGATGTAGAAGCCGTATGGAGAGTACTCCACTAGCTCACAGCTCCACTCAAAGCTAGGCAGATACTCCGGGATAGTTACTTTAGCCACGTATACGTCGACCATAGAGCCCTTAGTGATACTTACAACGTAAACTCTATCGTCTTTCTGTACAGATATTATGTAGCAGTCATCCATGCTCCTACTGACCGCCTTATACCCAGCATCCTTTAGGTGCTTAGCGATGCAAGTCACAGCTTCTTCTACCATTACCACCTAGAACGATTATTAGAGTCATGCTTAAATTTTTGGACCCAAAAGAGTCTTGTAAACCAGTTACCAAGAGCTGGAGGTCTTAGCTAATGCCAAATAGCATGAAGGTGGCCGAGAAATATAGGGAGAAAATTGTCGGAGGTGACCCACTTAAGGTAGTTCTATGGCTAGCAGCTCCACTAGTTGTCGCACAGCTAGTCCACATATCATACAACCTTGTTGATGCGCTGTGGTTGAGTAAGCTTTACGAGGGGGCGCTAGCCGTTCCACGCCAGGTATGGCCGACTCTGATGTTCTTTTACGCTATAGCTATGGCTCTCTCAACAGCGAACTTAGCTATGATTTCTCAATACGTTGGTGCCGAGAGGTATGATGCGGCAAGTAAGACTGCGTCAAAGCTCTTTGCGTTTAACTTATCTCTCGCGCTAGCCATCTGCGTGGCATACGCTATCCTCAGACCATACATATTCTTGTATATTACAACAGTTCCACCCGAGCTTTACGGCGATGTGCTGAAGTATTCTAACATCATGCTTTTCGATATACTGTTTATGTACCTTGGTTCGGCGTTTACTACAGTTCTACAAGCAATTGGTGATACGAGAACCCCGACTTACATTAACGTAGCTGGAGCAGTTCTCAACATCGTACTAGACCCGTTACTGATCTTTGGCTGGCTCGGCTTTCCTACTATGGGGGTCGCGGGGGCGGCTATAGCAACAGTTGTATCGAGAGCTCTAGTAGCTATGGTGGCCATAAAGATGTTTGTAGGAGGCTTTAAAGGGATAAAGCTGTCCCTTGTTAAGCCTGATAGAGAGTGGATCGCTAGGTCAATAAGGATAGCTCTCCCTATAGCAGCCCTCCAGATGAGTAACTCTCTCGCGTTCATGGCTCAGCTCAGGCTCGTTAATACCTTCGGAAAGATAGTTGCTACAGCATATTCCATAGGCTTTACTGTAATAGATATAGCAGATTCAGCTATGTGGGGGTTTTCGCAGGCAACAGCTATAGTAGTCGGTCAGTTAATAGGTGCGCAGCTCTTTAGTAAAGCTAAGAAGTCCGCTCTCTTGACTTCACTATTTGTTGGAGCGGTTACCAGCATAGGAGCCATCTTTGTTTACCTACTTCGATACCCTATAGCGTCTGTCTTTACTTCTAGTCCTGAGGTTCTAGCTGAAGCTACAAGGTTCATAGAGTACTTTGGTCTTACCGTCCCGTTCTTTGCTGTGTTCTTTGTAGGGTTCGCTGTTGGAAGAGGTTCCGGCCACACATATGTTCCTTCGGCAATAGCTTTCACTAGACTTTGGGGCATGAGGATAGGTCTAGGTTATCTCTTAGCATTAGGCCTCGGGTTGGGACCCGCCGGCATCTGGTTATCTATGGCTATAAGCAACGTTGGAGGCGGCATCATGTCTATAGCTTGGGTCGCACTAGGTAACTGGGCACGCCCAGTCATAGAGGTTACCACTATAAAGCCAGGTGTAGCTACAGTACCACCCTCACTAAAATGCATGAGGAAGGAAGTTAATGAGGCTAATGAAGGCGTTAATAAGGACTACTCGTAAGTAGCTAGAAGGAAAATGTAGGGTGGGAGTGTGAATATCGGTCGAATCGTTTCATCAGTTCTCCTAGCTACTTCAGTCTCTTTCTTTGCTTTATCGATATGGTTTGCCTACATAGAGAGATATATACCTTCCCTACTCTCGCTAACCTCAGGCTTAATTCTTTTGAGTAGTGCCCTAGGTATACTTAAAGAGCTTTTAGGTTCACGAAATTCAGGTAGGTAGCAAGCACAGTTGATTAATTCCCAGGTTTTGACCAAAAATATTTGAGTTTAAGCATTGTAGGCTAGTACCATACATCGTCAGGCAACATTTGTGTAACGTCGAGCTTAGTTAAGAGAACCTCTATCACTTCTTCATAGCTAAGTCTCCTCCCCAAGAGAACCTCTAACTCTCCAGCTACTCTGTCAAGTAGTTTGACTACTCTATCACTTAGCGAGACCGTAATAGCCATTTATACACCAAGTCTAAATATTTCTAGTCAAAATATATAAACCATCCCTACACGGCACCAAAGTCATAGTAACTTGGAGAGTCTAAAAACGATGTGTTATCATCTAAGTACTGCTGAATCCAAGACTGCTCGAAAGGTTTCTCCACTTAAGTCCGGATGCTAGCTTAAGCGTCATTAAGGCTAGAGTAGCTGAAACCACTGCTGAAATCAGTACTGCTGACATGAGAAGAGCTGAAGCTACGTGTACGGAGGCCGGGTTATACATTAACATGTTTACAACTACGGGAACTACTGGAACAGGGTGAGATGCTGAAACACCGTAACCTCCTGCTAGCACTAGTGACACACTAAATTCTGTAGAAGAGTATACTGAGGCTAGAGTAGCTGCTACAATGAAGGCATTTGATACTAGAGGTAGGGTAATAGTTCTAATAATGAGTCCTTGACTTGCTCCCAGGTTTAGTGCTTGCTCCTCCATGCTTCTGGATATCTTCTGGAGAGCAGCTGATAAAGGCCTTGTAGCGTAAGTTATCCTTCTTGATGCATATGCTAGAACGAGGTAAGGTGCTGGATTCGTTAGTGGGTCAAGAAGCGGTAAGCCTTTGAATACCTCATGAAACATCACGAAGTAGCCTATTCCTACAGCTATACCTGGGATAACTAGGGGAAGGGCTGTTAGTGCTTCAACTAGTGGTGAAAAAACTGTCTCCAATCTTAAGCTCACGTAAGTAGCTATGGAGGCTGTGAACATTATTAGGATTACGGAGAGAGTACTATAGACGACAGTATTTAATACTGAGCGCGCGTAGTAAGGATTGGTGAATACGGCTAGGTAGTTATTCAAGGTCAGTCCCCTTGGGGCGATGTATCCGTACCACCCGTCAGTAATAGAGTAAGCAATGGCTACAACCTTAGGTAGTAACGAGAGAGCTTGAAGCACTAGAGTTATAGTGATGGTAACGATAGCTAAGCGACCCATTCCAATCACTGTTGACTTAGTCGATACAACAGGGTATCTATAGGCCCTGAGGTTCTTCCAGAAGACTATGAAGATTGTGGACGCTAAAAGCGAGAGAACAACTACATACGTAATAGACCTGAGGCTCACTGCGTATCCGTATTCAGATATGAAATCGTAGTACGCTATGTAAGCCAATAGGTTTCTAGCAGAATTATACCTACTAAATGCTACTGGTCCAGAGAGGTCTTCACATGATAGAACGAAGGTGAGAGTCCAGCTAACAATAAGGGCAGGTTTAGATAGGGGTATCACTATGCTCCTGATTACCTTAGGTCCTCTAGCACCTAAATTACTAGCAGCATCTACAACGTTTCTGTCAATGAGGTCTACGTAGGCCGTCAAAACGATATGAGAAATTGGGTATAGGCTTAACACCTGGTAGATAAAAACACCGGTAATTCCCTCGAACGTAACTCGATATCCTGTTAAGTACTCAGCTACTCTACTCAGCACTCCAAACTCTCTATGAAATAAGTGCGTTATGGCGTAGGCTGAAATGAAGGGTGTTGGTATGGAGGCAAAAAGAGGTAGTAAGTAACCAACCAGTGTTCTGAGCTTGCCCCTTATCCCTAGGCATGCTGTAGCAGAAAGTAGAGCTAGAAGGACTGTAGTTGAGGACACAGCAAAGCCTAGTAGGATAGTGTTAACAGTTGGACCGAAATCTAATCCTGTAAAAGCGATTATCCTGGTATCTGATAGCTCGTAGGCTCTCAGTAGTTCTCCGTCGGGAGGGATCTTCACACCCAAGTACCGAATGCCTGCGAGGGGGCTTCCGGCTAAGAAGCACGCAAGGGACGCTATTGGGGCTAGTAGGAATATCGACAGGAAGCATACCGGGATCAATACCATTAAGTGTAAGCTGTTTACCATTTACGTTCGACTCTGTAGCTCACTAAGTATCGCGCTGTACCTAGCGAGAGCAGCTGCTTTCACTGAGTCATAGAACTCAGATCTAAAGGCTGAGTCTTCAGCCACCAACTTGTTCAACTCAGTAGCGAGGCTCTTGGAGAACACTCTAGGTTCTCCCTTTATGCTAATAGTAAGCGGCGACCCCAGCTTGTGCGCTATCTCGAGTAGCTCTGCTCCAGAAAGGGTGCCTTTAATGTAGAGGTCTATTGCTAGCGACCAAACTTTCTTCAGGAGGGTGTTTGTGTCGGGGTCAGCTATTGCGGCTTCGAAATAGTAAACAGCAGACCTCTCCCATAGAGCGGCATCTTCTGGGTCATAGCTAAACGTATTAATCGACAGTACCTCGTACAATCGCTCTAGTGGCGTTCCCTCGGGTTTCACGTATGGCAGGTAGTAGAAGAGTTCAGCAAGAGCTCTCTGTCCCTCAACACTTAGCAACCACTTTATGAAGGCTACGGCCTCTCGCTCATTTTGAGATTTTTTAGCTACAGCCACTGGGCTTAAGTCCGGTAAGACTTCACCAAGAGCAGGATAAAACATTGCTTTACCGCTGCTTAGCTCTTCTGCTCTAATGCCGTATACTAAGACCGTTGGTGCTAGACCAGATATTCCGAGTGCGACATCATCTCTCGCTCTTTCTGAGCTTTCTACTATGTAGGAGTTAGCCCCGATAATGGTTAGCAACACCCAACCGTTTTCCCAACCGTATTTCTGAAGAATCATCTGCACAGTTCTAGCGGAAGTAGTGCTCTTAGTAGGCTTTGGGAAGGAGGCTATGCTCTCACCGTAAAGTATAGGTGTTGAGTACTTCGGTAACAGTAAGTCCCCCCAGGTCCGAGGAGGCTCAAGTCCGTACTTCCCGAGAAAGTCGATGTTGACTGTGTAACTAAAGACCGTCCTAGCGACAGCCACGAAGCACACACTCCCGTTAGGAAGCCTGTAAGAGTCTGCGCTTAAGCTCAGGATGATTTCATTCAGCTCTACATCCGATATCGGCCTTAAGTAGCCCTTATCGCACAGGTCTTTGTAAAGGGAGTAGCCACCGATGAAGAACAGGTCGGCCTTACCCTCCTCGGCGAATATCGGCCACTTCGATACATCCTCCTTCAAGAACATGACGTCCTTTATATTGTGCTCGCGAGCTACACTACTATTTAGAAATATTCTACGTAGAGCTTCTCCCTCGTCTGGTGCTAGCCGTGTGACAACTATTAGGACGACCTCTTTAGGTTGTTGAATCGCTGGAGTTGCACTTGGAAAACCAGTTAGGCTCACATAAGCAATAAAACCTCCAAACACTACGACTGCTACAAGCAGAGACATGACTAAGTATCTTCTCATTGTCACCACCAAACAAAGCTCTACTTTATCGCTTTTAAGGACATCGCAATTGACTAAGAATATCCTATGTTATAACATGACGTAGAGTGATCAGAGCTAACTCTACAGCAAGCACTTGAAGAGCAATAGAATAGCCGCACCTTACAGCTGAGTGCCCTATTACTCGGGGGAGCAGATTAAGTTAAGTGTAGCCAGCTAAGTACGTAATCACGGCTCCTATGCCTGCTATAACTGATATAGCAATTCCTGGTACAGGTAATCTGCGTCTTTGAGTAGCGATAAAGGCTACGACATACGCTAGCATTAATATTAAACCCAAGGCTCCGTGAACTACTGTGTTGATAAACATAGTTATGCCGCCCAGCACCACTCCCAGATTCCATAGGAAATCCTCGACTAAGTCTACTTTTATAGCTTGCCACAGCCTGGGACTAGTTATTGACACCAGCTTGGGAACTATGGCAATGCTCATCAATAGGTACATTAGGGCGACGATAGCTACAGCTAGCACGTGACTCTCTAGTGGAAGCATCGAAATAGCGGAACCCAAGGCTATGTATGCTACTAGAATCGACGATATCAAGACTATGGAAACAGTGAATATGTATCTAAGCTTCATCAACACCACCTTTTTCTCTTTAATAGGTCTAGCAAGAGAGATCCTCACAAGTGAGTAAAACACGATAGTTAGAGCTGACACCGTAGATAAGCTAGCGTTACCTATAGAGGCATAGAATGCTGTTAAAACAGCTGCTGAAATGGGGACTACGTCGCGCCGCATAGCGTAGGTCGCAAAAGCGGATAGCGGAATGAGAACGAGGTACAGTAGAAGTTCTGCAGTGTTCACTTTCTACCCCCCTTAGTATATTGTAGCACCATGCTTTCTTCGATAGGCTCCAGACCCCCACCAGCTCTCTCTAAAATACTCGATATGATGCTGTACAGCTTCTCGAGATCTTCTCTGTCAACATAGTGCTCGTACTCGAACCTGGGTATTAGCACCCTGAGCCTACTTCCAAACACCTCGATTAGGTCGGCAAACCTCGTAGGATTTTCCGTGGCTAGAGAGATAGGGTTCGCAACGAGAAGTACGGCTCCGTAGTCTGAGGCTTGCCTACCCATGTACGTAGGAACACTCGCGTATACACCCATGTGAGATGAGCAATAGCAGTGTGGTGTAACATAAGAGAATACGTCAATGAGAGCTTTCGCAACGTCTTCGGTAGCACTTCTCACTACCTTAGCTGTAGCACTACAGCAGACTGCTAAATCTACTGGGACACTATATCTTGCTAAGCTTTGAACTAGTGAGCGAAGAGTTCTCAGCTCTATAGATGCGAGGGTGTTCGGGGGATTCCCGATACTCCAATCCCAAGCTCTCACGTCTAAAATCACGAGAACTCTAGCTGTAACCTCACCAAAGTCTTCTCTAACGTACACCCTCCCAGTACGAGCGTAAGCCTTCCAGACGATCTTTCTGTAGTCATCACCGGGAGTATACTCCCGGAAATCAGCTAGATCGTACATGCCTCCAGTAGCCTTACCGCGTATTATTAGACCCCAGAGCTTCTCCACACTCTTTAGAGATAATCCCATACTACCGTAGTAAGGT
>Ga0105163_1001224_pt1 | contig 13841 bp, 12 predicted proteins | sample JNZ110809AmetaG_FD_81531 | JGI IMG/M metagenome (GOLD analysis project Ga0105163, IMG submission 81531) | Hot spring microbial communities from Jinze hot spring, China to study Microbial Dark Matter (Phase II) - JNZ 110809A | ecosystem: Environmental > Aquatic > Thermal springs > Hot (42-90C) >... | reverse complement strand
TTGATCCCCCCTCCCCACGGCCCTTTGGGCCGTGGGGAGGGGGATCAATATGTTTTTGGGGGAGTCGCGCGCCGGAGGCGCGCGACTCCCCCAAAAACCCCCAGGAGAAAACCAACTGCGTAACTCCTACGAATAACGAAAGCGAATAGGGAAACGGACAGGGCCCATCCCTTCGGGAACGAGCCGGCGATGGAATTCCAGGAGGTGTATCTGGGCGATATGGGTCGCCGAAGGCGGCTCTCCTTTCCTCCTCAGGGTGCAAGCGATGCAGGAGAAACGATGGGTTCTGGCGATTGATCTGGGGACTACCGGGCCGAAGGTGAGCCTGGTTTCGCTGGAGGGGGAGATCCTGGGCTGGGAGAAGGAGCCAACCCGGCTGATCCTGCTCCCCGGAGGGGGTGCGGAACAGGAGCCAGCGGAGTGGTGGGCGGCGATCCAGCGGGCTACTCACCGCCTGCTGGATCGGATCCCGGGGGCCCGGGATCGGATCGCGGCCATCGGATGCACCGGGATGTGGTCCACCCTGGTCCCCGTCGATGCCGGAGGCGCCCCGCTCATGAATGCCATTCTCTGGATGGACACGCGGGGCGCTGAGGAGGTCCGACGCCTCTGGGGCGGGTTTCCTTCCATCGCTGGTTACCGGCTGGACCGTCTCTTTCTCTGGCTTCGGCTGACCGGAGGGGTTCCCGGTCATTCCGGAAAGGATACGATCGCCCATCTTCTGTATTTACGTCAGCATCATCCCGATGTCTATCGAGCGACCTGGAAATTCCTCGAGGCCAAAGATTACCTGAACCTCTGCCTCACCGGCCGCGCCGCCGCTTCCTACGATTCGATCGCGCTTTTCTGGCTGACGGATAACCGGAACATCCATCGGGTGGATTATCATCCCCGCCTGCTTCAACCAGTAGGCGTGACGCGGGAGAAGCTTCCGGATCTGCGCCCAGCGGTCGAGATCCTGGGACCCCTTCGACCGGAGGCCGCGCGGGATCTGGATCTCCCCGCCGGCATCCCGGTGATTGTGGGAACCCCGGATGTCCAAGCCAGCGCCATTGGGTCCGGCGCGGTCCGGGATGAGGAACCCCATCTCTATCTGGGAACCTCCTCATGGCTGACCTGCCACGTCCCTTTCCGCCGGGTGGATCTCATCCGCAACATGACCACGCTCCCTTCCGCGATCCCGGGTCGTTATTTCATCGCGAACGAACAGGAGACGGCGGGCGCATGTCTTCAGGCGCTCCGCTCCATCCTCGAAGATCCCGCCGCCTCCCTCGAGCTTCCCGAGCCGGTCCTGGATCAGATCGCTGCTCAGGCGCCGCCGGGAAGCGGTGGGATCCTCTTTGCCCCCTGGTTGTATGGGGAGCGGACGCCGGTGGAGGACAGTTCCCTCCGAGGAGGGTTCTTCAATGTCTCCCTGGGGGTCCGGCGGGAGCACTTCGTGCGGGCGGTGTTTGAAGGGGTGGCCTACAACACCCGCTGGCTCCTGGAGGCAGTGGAAGCGTTCCTGGGGCACCGGGTGGATGACATTCGGTTCATCGGGGGTGGGGCCCAGTCGACGGTCTGGGGGCAGATCATGGCGGATGTGCTGAATCGAACCATTCATCAGGTTCAGGAGCCGCAGCTGGCCGCCCTGCGGGGCGTGGCCCTGCTGGCCGGGGTTGCCCTGGGCGGGTTGACCTGGGAAGCGATCCCGGAGCGGGTGCCGATCGCCGCTACGTTCCGGCCCAACCCGGCTTATCGCGCCCTGTATGATGCGATGTTCCGGGAGTTCCTGGCCTTCTATCGGGCGACCCGCGGGATTTACCGCAGGCTTCAGCGGACTCTAACGCGGATGATGCTCTAATACCGGGAGGCCTGGAGGAGGGGCGAGCCGCCGAAGGCGACCCGTCCCTATCTGACTCCTCTATGGATTTCCCTCCGAGGGCGCGAAAAGCAGATCGTCGTCTCGCGGTTCCTCGGGTCGGGTCGCTTTCGATCCGGAAGGCTTTAGGGAAAGGGCGCTGTCCAGTGGGCTCTCCTGCTCGACCCGTATCGAAGAGAGACTACCCTTGGTGCTGGAGCGACCGGGATGGAGCGAAAAAGTTGGGCTTTCTGGCCGTGGCGGATGATCCGGGCGCTTATGGCAGGCGTGGGGCGCTGGATCCGCCCTCTTCTCTCCCGATTTGAACGGCCGTTGCGGGCGGTGCCGGGCATGGAGCGCCGCCTGGAGGCCGAATATGCGGCCGTGCTGCGGGAGCTGGAGCCGACCCTGAAGCCTTATCGGGATCTTCCGGGGTTCTCCCGGCTTCCCCGGGAGGGTCAATCTCCGGAGTGGGTGTTCCAGCACCTTCAAACGCTGGCGGCCCGGGAGGAAGCCCGCTGGCGGAAGGGATATGCCTCTGGGGCCGTGTATCACGGCGGCCCTGCGCACATCGGGTTCCTGAACCAGGTTTACGCCCTGTTCTCCCAGGCGAACCCCCTTCACTCGGATCTCTGGCCCAGCATCGCCCGGTTCGAGGCGGAGATCGTGGCGATGACCGCTCGCATGCTGGGGGCGAAGGAGGCGGATGAGGAGATCGTGGGGACGGTCACCTCCTGCGGGACTGAGAGCATCCTGTTAGCGATGAAGGCCTACCGGGACTGGGCGCGGGAGACCCGGGGGATCACACAGCCGGAGGTCGTCCTGCCGGTCACCGCCCACGCGGCCTTCGAGAAGGCCGCACACCTCTTTGGCCTTCGCCTGGTTTATGTCCCGGTTGATGAGGACTATCGGGCGGATGTCCGGGCGATGGCGCGGGCCATCACGCGGCGCACCATTGCGCTGGTGGCCTCGGCGCCGTCTTTCCCCCACGGGATCATCGATCCGATCCATGAAATCGCCCAGCTGGCCCAGTCGCATGGCCTCGGATGCCATGTGGATGCGTGTCTGGGCGGGTTCGTTCTTCCGTGGGCCGAGCGGCTGGGATATCCCATGCCGCCTTTTGATTTCCGGGTGCGCGGGGTGACCTCGATTTCCGTGGATCCCCACAAATACGGATATGCGCCGAAGGGGATCTCGGTGATCCTGTATCGTGGGCGGCAATTGCGTCACTACCAGTATTTCGCGGCCACAGACTGGCCGGGTGGGCTCTATGCCACGCCCACGCTTCTGGGGAGCCGCCCCGGGGGGCTGATCGCCGCGGCCTGGGCGACGATGGTGACGATGGGTGAGCGGGGATACCTGGAGGCGACGCGGGCGATCCTGGAGGCTGCCGCCCGGATTCGGGAGGGGATCCGCCAGATCCCGGAGCTGGAGATCCTGGGGGATCCCCTCTGGGTGATCGCTTTCACATCGAAAGTGATCGATATTTACCGGGTCCTGGAGCAGATGGGACGGCGGGGCTGGAGCCTGAACGCGCTTCAGCATCCCCCGGCGGTGCATCTCGCAGTCACCCTGCGGCATACCCAGCCGGGGGTGGTGGAGCGATTCCTTCGAGATCTTCAGGAGAGCGTGGCCTGGGTTCAAGCGCATCCGGAGGAGCGCGGGGATCTGGCGCCGGTTTATGGCATGGCGGCCACCTTGCCTTTCCGGGGAGTGGTGCGGGATCTGCTGTATCGGTATCTGGATCTTCTCTATGAGCTGTAGTGCTTTTCATTCAGAGGCCGCGATGGGCGGCATCGCATCTGTGCGCAGTGGATCAAAGAAAAGGGGACTTAGCCTGTTTTAAGAAGCACGCCCGAATGGAAAATCCCATATCCTGGTTGGTCCAAATCTCCTTTTCTCTCCAGAGCCTGAAGGGAAAGGAGAAGTGAAAAGCATCGGGTGGCCAAGCGGGTGGTTACTCGATCGGAAAGATCCTCTGGCCCTTTTGACGAGCGATCTCAATAATTGGGCGGGTTTTATCTTCTTCGAACTGGCGTTCCCCCGCCGGAATAGGCTCAATACGGCTATCAATGCGGGCGGCGACCCGCCAGAGAAGATTCACATCCTCTCGATTGTAATCGGGGTAACGTCCCTCAATGTTAAAGAGATTGATGTCTGCGAGTAGATCTCGTTGTTCGCTATTCAGAGAAAGCCCTGCTATTTCGGCTAAGCGAATCAAGTTATGAAGTTGGGCCGTGGGGAGGGGGGAGAACAATCCTTTTTGGGGGCGGAGCGGGGCGCCTTCGGCGCCCCGCTCCGCCCCCAAAGCCCCCATGGGAAACGAACTGCGTAAGTCCTACATAGTTCAGAAGGTGAGGCGGCCAGCGTAGCTGGTCGTCTCACCATCCCGAAAGCCTTCGCTTTGAAATTATAACAGCCTATCGAATCCCCATTTACAAACGTTCGCTGCTTATAACCGGCCTTCATCTGGCCTGGAGGCATAAGGAGACTCGGAGCCTATCGACACAGGCTTCTACCGTTCCTCTTTCACGAGTTCTCTTTGAGTTCCATGATCGTGATCTCGAAAGGCGCGAGGCGCAGCTCTCGCAGGTCCTCCTCCCTTCGCTCCGGGCGGTGGGTGGAGAATATGCAGCGCCCCCATTTGCGGAGGCCCGTGACGACCCGGATTGGGCGATCGCTCATGTTCATCGCCACCAGACAGGCCGGGCCGTTCGGCGGCAGAGCGCGCAGGAAGACCAGGGCTTCCTCGGAGTCCTCCGCCAGCGGGAGGTAATCCCCTGCCACCAGCGCGGGGGTGCGCTGGCGCAGATGGATCAGACGTCGATAGAAAGAGAGCAAAGACCATGCGTCTTCCAGCTGGTCGGCCACGTTCACGCCTTCCATATAATTGGGGTGCACCGGAAGCCAGGGCTGGACCCCCGGCGGGCAGAAGCCGGCGTTGGGGGCGGGGGACCACTGCATCGGCGTGCGGCATTTGTCCCGCCCGAATCGAGCGCCCCGGATGACGGCTTCCTCGTGAGGGGTTCCAAACAGCTCCCGTTCTACCTGATACCACCAGCGCCCCAGTGGGTCTTTGAACTGGGCGAGGTCCGTCAGGATCAGATCCCGCATGCCGATCTCTTCCCCATAGTAAAGAAAGGGTGTTCCCCGAAGGGTCAGCATGAGGGCGGCGGCGATGCGAGCGATTTCCATGTCATGCTGGCCATCGCCATAACGGCTGAGGACGCGGGAGAAATCGTGGTTGCCCATCGTGTTGCATGGCCACGCGCCGGACGGCATCCCGCCCAGCCGTTCCTGCTGGTTCGCCCGCACCACCGCCGGCGTCAGGCGGGGAGCTTTCATTAAGGGAAAGTTGAAAACGAGGTGCAGCTCGTCATTGCCGTGGCCGTAATAGGCCAGGTCCTCCGTCTCCCCGACCAGCACGATGTCTCCATAAGTGTCCACCAGCGCCCGGAGCTCTTGCATCAGGTCATGGACCTCCGGCAGGTCCTCCTGATAGCGGAACATCTCCTGTCGGATGCGCCACAGGCGCTCCCGCTCGGCCTCATCCGATGCGCTGTGCCATGCTTTCAGCCATTCCGGGTAACGGATGGGCGCCCTCTGGTCCGGCAGCATGGGATCCTCGAAGATCGTCCCCACGGCATCCAGGCGGAATCCGTCCACCCCCCGATCCAGCCAGAAGCGGACCACATCGAACATGGCGCGCTTCACCTCCGGATTGCGCCAGTTCAGGTCCGGCTGTTCCTTAAAGAAGAAGTGGTAGTAATACTGGCCGGTCCGGGGATCATATTCCCAGGCGGAGCCCCCAAAGACCGAATACCAGTTATTCGGTGGCCCGCTGTCCTTCCCATCCCGCCAGATATACCAGTCCCGCTTCGGGTTGTCCCGGCTGGATCGGGATTCCTGGAACCACGGATGCTGATCCGAGGTGTGGTTGAGGACCAGATCCAGGATCACCCGGATGTTCCGACGGTGCGCCTCGTCCAGGAGACGCTGGAAGTCCGCCAGGGTGCCATATTCCCGAGCCACATCCGTGTAGTCCGCCACATCATATCCCCAGTCCACCAGCGGCGAAGGGTAGTGGGGACAGAGCCAGATGGCCTCGATTCCCAGGTCCTGGAGATAATCCAGTTGACGGCGGATCCCATCCAGATCCCCGATGCCATCCCCGTTCGAATCCGCGAAGCTGCGGGGATAGATCTGATAGAACACGGCCTTCTGCCACCATTTGAGCTCTGGCATGGAACGCCCTCCAGCTGTGCAAGCGTGTGGCGATCCAGGAAAGGGCGGCAAGGATCGAAGCCACCCGCCGGATCTATACAGGAGAAAGATTTTAAAGGGGCTTGCGAGAAGGGGCAATTTCATCAGGCTGATGGCCTCATTATGGTGAGGGGCGAATTTTGTTCCCCGCCTATGCTTTCTGGAACAGGCCCACCAGATGGATGCGCCATCCGCGGAAGGGAGGCCATGCAGTGAGCCGTTCATAGAGGGCGGCCAGGGCGAACAGCAGTGGGTGAAAGGCCAGATACGTGGGATCCTCGATCTCGAACCAGGCGGTCTCCCGCAGGCCGACGGCATGGAGGAGGCGGCGCAGCTTCCCGGGCGTGTTCGCCCGATAGAAGACCGGGAAGGTATCCTGAGGAGCGCGACCATAAAGACGTTGCACCAGGGCGGGCCGCAACCGCATGGGGATCCAGCGCCCGAGGGCGATCAGAGGATGGCGCGCATTGGGGGTCAACAGGAGGAAATGGCCTCCGGATCTCAGGACACGGGCGATCTCCTGAAAAACGCGCTCCGGTTCCAGGAGATGTTCGATCACCCAGGTGCAGAGGATCAGGTCGAAGGTGTCAGCGGGGAATGGCAGCGCCTCCAGACGGGCCTGCGCTCGCAGGGGCAGAATGAGGTTTTCACGAAGCGAAAGGAAATCCGCATCCACTCCGACCGCCAGCGCCACCCGATCCCGGAAGCGACCCAGGACCCCGAACCGGCCGCATCCAGCATCCAGGGCCCGGGCGCCCGGGGTCAGCAGGGGCTCTAACAGGGCATTGAAAACCTCCCCAGCGGGCCGCCACCCCGGCCGTCGGGCTCGATATTGAGCGCGATGGAATTCCTGACGGGAAAGATCCAGCATCTGCAATCCAACCGTGGGGATAGAGATGGGTGGGGTGCCGGATCAACGGGGGTGAGGATTGACCATTTCGCCCTCGCCTCGAGCCCCCTTTCGGTTTTACATCGGACTATTGTAGCATGGGAAATCCGGGTTCCATGATGGGATATGGGGTAAGATTCCTGCCGAAAACGATGGCAGGCCACCTAAACTTCCCGATCAGGAGGAGGGCCCATGGATGCCTGCATCTTCTGCGCCATCGTGGCACGCCAGCAGCCTGCGGAGATCGTCTATGAGGACGAGCGGACCATGGCCTTCCTGGATATTAACCCGGCGAACCCGGGCCATACCCTGGTGATCCCCAAGCGCCACGCGGCGACAATTTTTGACATTGACGAAGAGGACGCCGCCGCGGTGATGCGCACAGCGGTCCGGGTGGCCCGGGCGATCCGCCAGGCGCTGGCTCCGGACGGCCTGAATCTGGTGCAGAGCAACGGGCGAGCGGGGGGTCAGGAGATCTTCCACCTCCATGTCCACGTGATCCCTCGCTGGGTGGGCGATGGGTTGCGCCTGGCCCGCCCGCCTGTGGTGCGCCGCGAGCGTCCCCTCCCGGAGGTCGCCGCGGAGCTCCGACGGGCACTCAAATCCTCTTAAAACTCGAGGCGATTTGAGGAAAGCGTGTGCCTGCACAGATCTGGGGGGGAAGAGGTTCCATGAATGAGCTGCGAGTGCAGGAGACGCAAGCGGGATGCGTGTTCAGCGTGCACGTCGTGCCGGGAAGCCGCCAGGATGCAGTGCTCGGCCTCCATGGCGATGCGCTGCGGATCCGATTGAAGGCCCCACCCGTGGAAGGGAAAGCCAATCAGGCGCTACGTGCTTTCCTGGCGGAACGACTGGGCGTGCCGGTGGACGCGGTGGAGATCATCGCGGGCCACGCCTCGCGTCGCAAGATCGTCCGCGTCTCGGGGGTCACTCTGGATCAGGTGCGCAAGCTGTATTGCTCTTAACAGCTATTCCTCCGCTAAATTCCGGAGATCCGAGCAGGGGATTACACCATTGATTTTCTCCCCGGGTTTTTCTAATGGGGCCGGGTGCCTTCAGCGCTGGCCAGCCGGAGAATAAAAGCAAGGGCTCAGCTCCTGGGGGTATTCCCGCATGTGTTATGATGGAAGCGCCTCATGATCGCAGGAACTCTGGATGCCAGGAGGAATGGGGATGCGCAGCCAGATCAGTGCCCGGTGGATCGGGCTGATTCTGGTGCTCAGTCTTGGGTGCGGCGTGGCTTCCCCAGGGCCTCGGGCCGAAACGCCGGTTCCCGCTCGGACTCAGCCCCCTACGTCGTCCCCGGTCTCCGAAAGAGGCCTTCCCGATCTGAACCTTCGGAGCCCCGCCTTCGCGGAAGGCGAGCGGATCCCCCGCGATTACACCTGCGATGGAGCTGACCGCTCTCCGCCGCTGCGCTGGGATCCGCCCCCGCCCGGCACCCGGAGCCTGGTTCTGGTGATGGATGACCCCGACGCCCCGATGGGACGTTTCATTCACTGGGTCCTCTATGCGATTCCTCCGGATCGCACCGAACTGCCGGAGGGCCTTCCCCCTCAACCTTCGATGGAAGGGATCGGGATCCAGGGGCGGAACGACTTCGGGCGCATCGGATATGGAGGACCATGCCCTCCGCCGGGCCCGGCCCATCGTTACCGGTTCACGCTCTACGCCCTGGACACCACGCTGGATCTCCCGCCCGGGACGCGCCCCATGGAGGTGGAAGCAGCGTTGTCCGGCCATGTCCTCGCGGTCGGGCAACTCATCGGGCGCTATGGACGGTGAGGGAAGCCGTCGATGGGGACCGTGGAGTTGCGGCTGGCGCTGCTGGGCCTGGCGATTTATACCTTCCTGATCCTGTCGCTGGGCCGATGGTCCGCCTGCCGGGAGGCCCGGCGTATCCGTCCCGCTATGGAGCGGGCTCCTCTCGGCTTCCTGCGGCTGTTCCCGGATGGCCGTTACGCAGAGGCCAACCCGGCAGCCCGCCAGCTGCTGGGACTCCCGGAGGCCTCCGGCCGTCTGCCGGATGCAGGATGGCGCCTGCTGCTGGAAGAAGACGTCCGGGCCGCGTGGGCCGACGGAATCGGCCGGACCCGCCTGGTGGCTCTGGGGGAAGGCGAAGCGATGCGCTGGTGGATGATCCCGGGGAAGGAGGAGATGTGGCTCTTCGTCACCGACGCGGGGGAAAGCCACCGGGGCCTCCAGGCGCTGCGCCGCCTGTTGTCCGGCCTGGCCCATGAGCTCCGCACGCCCCTGGCCACCATGCTGACCCACCTGGAGGTGATCAAGCTCCCCTCAATCGCTCCGGAGATTCGAACCCAATCCCTTCAGATCCTGGAAGAGGAAACCCGGCGTATGCTCCGCATGGCCCACAACGTGCTGGATCTGGGGCGTCTGGCGAGCGAGCCTCTGGCCCTTCGCCCGCTGGATCTAACGTCGGTGATTCAGGCCGCGATCGCCGAGAAGCTCCCGGAGGCCCAGGCCTGCGGTCAGGCCCTCAGCGTCGAGATCGAGGCGGGATTGCCTATGGTCCTGGGAGACGCGGATCGTCTGAAGCAGGTCTTCCTCAACCTGCTGGATAACGCCATCCGCTACAGCCGGGCTGGCGATCGGATTACCGTCACGCTCCGCCGGGCTCCCGGAGGGATCCGCTGTGTCGTTGCCGATACCGGTCCGGGGATCCCGGAAGCGCATCTTCCCCATGTGGTCGAACCATTCTATCGCGGTGATGCGGGGGAATCCGGCGGCTCCGGCCTGGGCCTGACGATCGTGGCGGAGATCCTCCGTCAGCATCAGGCCCGGCTGGAGATCGAGAGCCGAACGGAGGGAGAGACCGGGACGTGGGTCCGGTTCACGTTGCCGGCATGGGAAGGGAGCGAATGAAGCGGGAATGGGGCGCATGGCTTCGCCGATATCGAGGGTGGGCTCTGGCGGGCCTCCTGGGATTGCTGGTTCTGCTCGTCGCGCCCTCCGGAGAGGTCTCCCTCCGAATAGGCCCCGATGTGGAAGGCCCCTGGCCCCGGTTCCGGGCGGATCCTCCCGCGCCGCGGCCCGGGGACATGGTCACCCTGGAGGTGCGCGATGTGGTTCCGTGGGCCTATATTCTGCTGACCGTCAATGGGGCGCCGGCCATTCTGGAACGGATCGAAGCTCAGCCCGAGGCCGGGACCTGGCGCTGGGTCTGGCGGTTCCGGATGCCGGAGGGATCGGCGCGTGTGGCCTTCTACCGGGATTGCCATCTGGGCTGTCAGCTTCGGTGCCGTCTGGCTCTGGGGAAGCCGGAGCCTGCCCCAGCCCCGCGGCTGCCTACCAAGCTGGGCCTGGTCTTCCCCCACCCCGAGCGGGATTGGAAAGGTCGGTCTGGATGGGCCGTGGAGTTGACCTACACGCAGCTGATGGAGGATCCGGATTGGGGGATCGACGCCCTGGCCGCCCGGGTGGCCCGCGATGAAGCACAGGGCCTGCGGGTTCTGGTGCGGGTAGATTACGATCGCGGGCAGACCCTTCCGCCTGCCGGCGATCGGGACGCGCTGATGCGCTATCTGCGTGTCCTGGAGCGAATGGCCCGGGATGATCGGCTGCAGGGGGTTTACGCGTATTTCCTGGGGAGCGGCCCGAACGAGGCTGCAAGCAATCGACTGGCGTTGGATCGACCGATCACCCCGGCCTGGTATGCGCGGGTCTTCAACGGTTATGGGGAATCCCCCGCGCGCACGGACAACGCCGTCGCGGTGATCCGCATGGCCAATCCCCGGGCGCGTGTGCTGGTGGGGCCGGTGCGGCCCTGGGTGCGGGATCAGGACGGCGAGCGACGGCATCGGGTGGAGGCACCCTGGCTGAACTACTTCAACACCCTGGTGGCGTTCGTCGATGAAGCCGCGCGGGCGAAGGCGACGATGGGGATGTGGAACCCGGGGCCGGACGGCTTCGCCCTGCACGTGCCCGGGCGGCCGGAGGCGGCGCGGATGGCCGGGTATACGGAAGCGGAGGAGCCGCGGCTCGATCTTCGAGGTCCAGAGGGCGCGCGGATCGGGTTTCAGGTGCTCTACGACTGGCTGGAGATCCTCAACGCGTATCCCTCGACCCGCGGCCGGCCTGTCTACATCACGTCGTCCAACACCTACACCCCGGATGAAGGCATTCCCCCGGCGCACAACTACCCGCGAGGATGGTTGACGGCGGCATGGTCCGTAGTCGCGCGGGAGCCCCAGGTGGAGGCCTTCTGCTGGTTTCTGGATGGGGATCCCCAGTGGGAGGATTTCAGTCTGTGGCAGGGGAAAGGCCGCCTGCGGGACGCCGCCGAGGAGTTCGAAGCCCTGTTAACGGGCGCGCCGTAATCATCATCGCTTTGACTGTCTCTTTCTTGCTGAACATGGGGCACTTCGCTTCGCTCCGTGCCCTGCTACGAACAAAGGGTCTTTCCTGTTCGTAGTAGGGCACGTAAGTGCCCGTTGTCTTTTTGTGAACGCTTATGACGGGCACTCCGCTTCGCTCCGTGCCCTACGACAAACAAAGGGTCTTTCCTGTTCGTAGTAGGGCACGTAAGGGCCTGTTCTCTTTATGAACGCTTAAACGGGCGCTGCGCTTCGCTTCGTGCCCTACTATGAACAAGGGCTTTTCCCGTTCGTAGTAGGGCACGTCAGTGCCCGTTGTCTTTTTGGGAACGCTTAGACGGGCACTCCGCTTCGCTTCGTGCCCTACTACGAACAGGAGAAGCGCCCTTCGAAAAACCGATTCCAGCACCATGATCGGGAGGCAGAACGGATGCCCATTCGGGTGTTTCTGGCAGATGATCATCCGCCGTTGCGGCTGGGCCTGCGGGCTCTGTTGAGCACGCTTCCGGACTTCGAAGTCGTGGGAGAGGCGGGGGATGGCGAAGAGGCCCTTGCCTTGCTGGAGCGTTTGCAGCCCGATGTGGCGGTCTTAGACATCCGGCTTCCCCGTTGGGATGGGCTCGCCCTCGCGCGGGAGATTCAGCGTCGGGGATGGCCCATCCGCGTTCTCCTGCTGAGCGCTTACGAGGACGACGCGCTGATCCGGGAGGCCATGGCGATTGGAGTGGAAGGTTATCTGCTCAAGCAGGAGGGGGTGGAGGCTATCGCCGCGGCCGTGCAGAGCGTGGCCCGGGGTTTAAGGGCCTTCAGCCCGGAAATCCTGACCCGGGCCCGGGCGCTTGCCCTGCAAAGCATCGAAGGGCTGACGGATCGAGAGCGGGAGATCCTGACCCTGGTGGCCGAGGGGCTCACCAATCGAACCATCGCGCAGCGCCTGGGGATCTCGACGCGGACCGTGGAGTATCATCTGGGTCAGATCTTCCAGCGGCTGGGGGTGAACAATCGGGCGGCCGCCGTCCGGGAAGCGATCCGACGAGGATGGCTCCAATGGCCTTCGGACGAGCAGGAATCCCGATAAGAGCTCTCCTAACAAAGGGTGGATCCCCTTTTGCCTCTTAATTCTCCGCAGTGAATCAATCAGCCAAATTTTATTTGTGCTGTCCCTCTCGCCTGCGGGTTGTTTCTCGAAGGAAGCGAACGCCCGGGAGTCCCGTAAAGAAGGCCTGTGGAAATTCACAGGAGAAAGCCTAGGGAAAATACGGTTGTGGGGCCATTTCCTCTTGATTACGATAAAATCGAAGACGGACATAGAGTATTTTGCTTATAGGGGGGAGCCCATGAAAAATCATAAGCATATGTGAACAGTTCATCTCTGTCCAATGCATCCTGGAATCGTTATAACAAATGCGGAGGATCTGCGTATGAAGCTATCTACATCTGGTTCAATGGGGGTCAAATCCTGGAGAATCAATTTTATCACACAGATACTCGATGGCGGCAAACAGGAAACCCAACGTCAGGAGAGGTAAATTACTCTTTAGGTCGCAATCTGTGGAGCTCTGATGATTGGTTAGGAAAATTGGTTTACGGATCAAATTAATCTAAAATTTACACAGATCCACCGGGTTTGACTCCTTAATTCGCATGTTTCATGCTATCTGTGCTTCTGAATGAGGAGATTAAAAATACCGGGAAGCCATGGATTTTTAAGAACAGATGAATTTCTAAAACGGGGCTTCTCATGGGGCCAGTAGGATAACAAGTCGCGATGATTTTATGTAGTGTAGGAGGTAACAATGAAAGCAAAGATAATGTTGAGCCTGTTGCTTAGCGCGTTGTTTATCGGGGCCACGTTCCCTCGGGTGGGGGCGATTCCTCTTTATTGGCAAACCGAAACGGAGCGGGCCACAGCGGTTCGGGAACCTGAAGGTCTCTGGGTGATCCACGCGGAGCTCCCGGCCAATACCCCTGAGCGCCTGGAAGCGTATCGGAGCGCCAACGCGATCCGCCTGCGTCGCTTGCTGGAAGCGCCATGGCCTGGCCCCATTCCGGTTCAGATCACTTTCCGGTCGCCGCTTTCGCTTCGGGCGGTTCGGGAGCTGCTGGATTCCAACCATCTGGAGTTTGACAGTGTGGCGGGGGTGCTGGCGCCAGATTTCGCGTGGGGCGGCTGGGTGGATCCCCGGACATGGCGGCGGGAGGAGATCGATCCCCGCTGGCTGGAGCGGGCGGGATGGTCCGGGGATCCAGAGGAGGCGCCCATCATCACCCATATCACGGGATGGCTGCATCAGCCGGAGGATCTGCGGTTCTGGCTCCACCGGCCGGAGGTGGAGCTGGTGGACGCTCTGGGGGCTGAGCTGGAGGCCTGGGTGCGCGCCCACTGGGTTTACCGGGCATGGGGAGGCCGGCTGGGTTACCCGGATCGGGTGATGCCGGTGTTTCCATGGATTGAATATGCGCGCTTCTCGAACTAACTCACAAGGAGGGAGAGCCGTGAAGCGGTGGTTTGGGC
>Ga0105163_1001221_pt1 | contig 13864 bp, 13 predicted proteins | sample JNZ110809AmetaG_FD_81531 | JGI IMG/M metagenome (GOLD analysis project Ga0105163, IMG submission 81531) | Hot spring microbial communities from Jinze hot spring, China to study Microbial Dark Matter (Phase II) - JNZ 110809A | ecosystem: Environmental > Aquatic > Thermal springs > Hot (42-90C) >... | reverse complement strand
GGTATGATGATAACAAAGATAAATGAGAAAGAAGTGAAATTGAGTTATGAAGAGTTTTTAAGTGGTTCTCTCCTTCTTGAAGAAATGAAAGATGTCAAACCTAGTGATGAGATTGTTGTAATTGCAAACAATACGCAATTCAAACTTAAATTGGCTTCTCGACCAGAAAATGAAAGTATGCCGTACATGGGAATAGTTGCATCTCCTTTAACTAGAGTAAACTACAATTTTTCGATTTCTGTAATTCAAGTGTTAACATGGGTTTGGGTGATAAATTATGCTGTAGCAATTTTTAATATCTTACCGATTTATCCTTTGGATGGTGGCTTGATAGTTGAAGCTTTAATAGAAAAATTGAACAAGAAAAAAGCAAAGAAAATAACAATAGCTATTTCTTTCATAACTATTTCTCTTCTTTTGTTTGTGGTTGTTGCTCCTCTTTTCCCATCACTTCAACTTTCCTGATTTCAAAATTCCTTATCGGATAAATTTTCTTTGCTTCTTGGATCGCTTTGTTTTTAATTTCGTCTGAAATCAAGCTTTTAATGAATTCGTCTAAAGTTTTTGATTCAACTTCTTCTTTGATGATTTCCTTTAACTTGTTGCTTAAGTTTTTTTCTATGCTACTCTTCGCTTTTCTCGAAATTACACACAAGCTTTTAACTCTAAGCTTAACTTTATCTTTCGTCAATAAATCTTGTATTGTGTCTATCCTTCTAACCCTTCTCACAACCATTCTTGCTATATAATCTTGCATACATTCAGAGCCATGAAATTCCGTGAAAGCTTTGTTTCCTTCAACTCTCACGATTTTGAAAGAAATCTTCAAGTAATATTTGTTCATGTTGTCAACAACTTCAAGAGCACTTAAAGTTAATTCTCTACCCAAAAGCTCTTTTGGCTCGCTAGCTAATGTAACCCCTATCTCTTTTTCTCCAAAAACTTTTGGAGCTATTACAGTGAACCACTCTTTGGCTTTAGCCTTTTTCTTTACCAAGCATCTCACCAAGCTTTTTATCTACAATATTAACAAAATCGTTTTGAAAGTTTTTATCTATTAATGCTCCTGCTGCATGAGTGTGCCCTCCAGCCTCGCCTTTCAGTTGTTTAACGGCATGCGACAAAACTTCTTTTAAATTTATATTCAAACTTTTATTTGCTCTTGCTGAAACTTTTAATTCGCCTTCTTCATTTTCAGCTAAACCAAAAACTGGTTTGTTTGAATTTAAAATGTTGGAATTCAAAGCTATTGAAACTATTGTACCTATAAGCGTGTCTGGAATTTTGTTTCCAGCCAAAATAAAATTTGCATTTTCAGTTGAAATTATCATTTTTTCTTCTCTCAAAAGTTTTATTGCTTCGCTTATTTTTTTCCTGTAATTTTCCATAATCTCCCAAACTTTTGCAAAATCTTCTTCACCCAAACACAATTTTATAGCTAAATCAAAATTGTAAGTTCTTCCGCATGCATTTAAAATTGTTGCAAATTCTCTTGCATCTTGAAATTCTTCCCCTCTTCCAACTATTGTGTAAATTTCCCCAAAAATATCCACAGCATTCGGATGAGAAAATTTCAGCCTCTCCAAAATTATGGCTGAAGCCAATTTCTTTTGCTCTTCTATCGTCAAATCTTTAAGTTTTTTCCAATCATTTCCATCTTTTACAGGAATTCCAAGCTCAGCTAAAAATTGGATGGCTTGAGATTCGGAACCTGTTATGCCTGGGATGAAAGGGTCAAAACTCAATTCCAAAGTTTTGTGGATTGGGCGAGTGTTTCTTCCATAAAGTCTTATACCTTTCGTAACTGTTATTTTTCCTAAATTTTCAGCTTCTTCCAAAACTTTTCTAGCAAGACCTTTTAGAACCCAACCTTCGTCTTGCTCATCGCCCAAAGCCCCGACTATAGCTAAATCTATCAAGTCTGTGTTTTGAATTGAAAAGCTTTTGGCAAAAAGGTAAGAGATGATAGAAGCAGAAATTTCTTCTTCATCGAAAAGTAAAGGATTTAAATGGAAAAGATTTGGGTGTTGCAACAAAATTGGCTCGTGATGATCAAGGATGAAAACTTGTGTTTTTTCCATGAACTTTTTAAGCAAATCGATTTGCCCGCTTCCCAAATCAGAGAAAATAAGCACATCTTCATCAGTAAACTTAATTTTTTCAACAATTCTTGAAGTCAATTGTTTCAAAATTTTTACCTCAAAATTAACATTCGCCCTCAAAAACATTTTCAAAAGAATTGAAGCACTTGTTAAGCCGTCTGCATCGTAATGTGAAAAAATTTTGACTTTCTTTTCTTTAACTATGGCTTTTAAAATTTTTGCAGCTCTCTCTATTTCTTCTATGAGCAAGTTATCACTTTTGCACTAAAAGTTTAGCTTTTTCAGGAGAATATTCCCAATCAGGTGGCAATATACCTTTTCTCGAATAATATTTACCCAACCTCTTTATCTTTGATTCCAAATTCTGAAGCCCTCTTAAAGAGTGTTTATCCTTTTTATGTTTCTCTAAATGTGCTCTAAGGTTTACAGCTTTTCTCATCAAATTCAATAAATCTTCTGGAATTTCTGGGTAAACTCCTTTTTCTTTCATTATTTGAGTTATAGTTTTTCCAGTAATAGTCTTGACACTTGTTATCCCGTATTGGTCTCTTAAAATTGTACCAATTTGTGCGGAGCTTAGCCTTTCTCTTGCCAACTTTTCTATCAAATTTTCTATTTCTTCTTTTTTCATCTTTACCCATCTTGGAATTATTTTCACTGGAGGCTTATGGCTACCTGATTTTCCTTTTTTCCTTGAATACCTTCTTGCCATTTGAACCCCTTTTTATATCATTTAAAATTAAAATTTAAAAAACTCAGCTTAAAAATTCTTTTACCAACCAAGAAAAAATTAGAGCTACAGTAGAGACAAAACTCAAAGCACTCCCACACATCAAAAAAATTGCTGAAAGACCTTTCGGGTTAATTATTGTCAATAAAAAACCCGAAGAAAAAATAAAAACTCCTACCAAAATTCCTAAAATGCAAAAATTTTCTATGGATTCGAATTTATCTTTCCCTTTTAACTTTTCTTTCAGCATACCTAGCTCTAGCTTCAATTTCTTCCACCTTCTCTAAAACTTTTTTTGCATCTTTATACACTTCTTCATATCCTTTGATTATACTTTGCCAACAAACATTTAATATTTTGAAATGAGTCGCTTTTAAAGCTTCATAAAGCAAATTCAAATCAATTCCTTGGTCTTCGATTCTTTTCGAAAAGAAACCTAAACCAAAATCTATGAAATAAATTTCGTTGTTCTTCAATATCATGTTTGAAGTTGTTAAATCGCCATGGATAATGCCATTTGAATGTAGTTTTCCTATAAGCTTACCTACTTCCAAACAAACTTTTTTAATTTCTTCCTCACTTGCTTCGTTAAAAAATTCTTTAAGCCTTTTTCCTTCAACGAACTCCATAACTATCTTGAAATTCTTGTAATCCACTTCAAAAATTTTAGGTGTTATCACACCAACTTTTCTTGCTTCTGTTAAAAGTTTCACTTCTTCTTTCGTCCTTTCTTTCCTCAATTTCAAATCTATCTGCTCTATTCTATAATCTTTTTTAATTCTCTCTTTGACAAGAACTTTTTTGCCTTCTCTTTCTTCTAAATAAAGAATGGCTTCAGCCCCTTGTTTTATAACTTGCATGAAAAGAAATTGTTATTGAATTTATTTAAGGATCTTTTATACCTTCTTCCACTATTCTAAAAACAGCTTCTCCTTCAGGTAAGCCTGGGCTATCAACAAGTCTTGCTATCCTCATATTTTCTTTACCTCTTCTCAAATAAAGCCTGTAAGTTGCCATGTGAGCCAATACATGTCCTCCAACTGCCCTTGTGGGGTCTCCAAAAATCACAGAAGGATCTGCCATAACTTGATTTGTCACATAAACGGCTAAGTTGTAAGCATCCGCTAACCTTTGTAATTGATGTAAGTGTTTATTGAGTTTTTGTTGTCTCTCAGCCAACTCCCCCCTTCCGACAAAATCTGCACGGAAGTGAGAAGTTAAGCTATCAACAACTATGAGTTTTATGTTGTTCTGCTCTATCATCTCAGGAGATTTTTCTATTAGGAAGATTTGATGCTCAGCATTGTAAGCTCTTGAAACAAATATATTCCTTAAAGTTTTTTCTGGATCTAAATCCAAAGCCTTAGCTATTTGAACTATTCTTTCTGGCCTAAAAGTATGCTCGCTATCTATCCAAAGAACATTTCCTTCCAAACCACCTTGATTTTTTGGCAATTGAACGTTAACCGCTAACTGAAAACCAAGTTGAGTTTTACCACTTCCATAAGCACCATAAGCTTCTGTTATAGCTTGTGTTTCAACACCTCCTCCCAGCAAATTGTCCAAATTTTTCGAGCCAGTTGTTATTTTAACGACTCTCATCCTTCTTTCCAAAATCTTGTCGGCAGTTTCGTAACCTATTTCGAGCATTTCCCTCACTGCATTTATTATTTTGGCTGCTTGTCCTTCTCCAATTTCAGCTATTGCTGCAAGTTCAGAGGGAGAAGCAACCGCTATGGCCATGGGGTCTGTGTAACCTACTTCCCTCAATTTCTCGGCAATTCTTTCTCCAACACCAGGAATATCTTCAAGAGTTATTTCCTTTTTTTTATTCATTTTTCCAGCTCCTCAGCTAATCTTTTACTCTCTTCCAATACATTTAAATCTTTTGATTCATTCACAATAAATTCTACCCTATCGAATAATAAATTCTTTTTAACTCTGCCTGTGAGTTGCAATTCTCTGCCCAAAAGCTTTTCTTTAACCAATTCAAACCTTTTTTCTTCTTCCATTTCTTCCAACTCTTTTGCTGAAATTTGTATCACTTTTTCCGCTTGCTCTCTGAAGAAAACTGCTCTTATGTTTGCTGTCCCATCATCTATTATAGCTGTTATTACCAAAGCTTTTGAAGGTAAAACTTCCCCGTGTTGCGAGCAAATGAACTTTTGTTCTTTTTTGACCAAAGTGTTTTCGCATTCTGGACAAATTTCGAAAAATAATTTGTTCTTGAAAACATGCACGACTGTTCCAACTATTTCTGCTCTTCCTTCACTCAAATCTTTGATCGGCATTCTCTTGATTGGTTGAAAAAGATATTTCTTTTGCAAGTACTCCAAATCAGGAATATCATCACATTCGATTTTGCTAATTAAGCCGTATTTCCCTATCGAAACTTCAATCCCGTAAATACCTTCTTTTGAAATTCCGTTTGTGACTTGAACTGTATCACCAATTTTAATTCCACCTTCTTCTATCAATTTCACTTGATCATTCCATAAAGGAACTCTAACAAAACCCGTATCGTCGCCGATGAAAACATTAACAACTTTACCAACAGAACCATCTATTCGCTCGAAGCTTACGATTGGTGTTATGTTGAAGACCCTTCCGACGAAACTAACATTTTTCATCCCAGCAACAATATTTCTTATTTCCAATTGCCTTCTTTTTTTCTCGATTAAATCCAAGCCAAAATCGTTTGCAACTAGATAAGCGGCACCTTCTTCAGTTAACAAATCCGAAAATTCTTTTCTTTTCTCTTCAATTCTTTTAACAACCTCTTCTCTACTTAAACCAGAAGCTTTTTCGATTTCTTTTAAAATTTCTTCAAACTCCATAAAACCCTAATTATAATGAGGGATAACAAAATTAAATCTTTCTTCTTGCTAACCTAACATCTTCGTCAAGAATTGTTTTTCTGCCAGCATGCTTTGCTAACAAAGCAGCTTCCTTAGCTATTTTTAAAAGTTCTTCTTCCATGATTTTTGCCATTTCATCTAAAGCTGATTGAGAAACTCTTTTTGCTCCAACTTTCTTAAAAATTCTTTCAAAAGGTTGTTTTGGCAAAATGGGCATGATTAGATTTTGTTACGCAAATTTAAAAATTTGATTTATCAAACAAACATTTCATAAACTTCTAAATGTTTTCTAACAGAATTTTCCCATGTGAATTTTTCTGTATATTTTGCGCCTCTCTTCCCCATTTTTTCTGCTTTCTTTTTATCAGTTAAAAGCTCTATTATGGCTTCCGCTAAAGCTTTTGAATCTCTTGGTGGAACTAAGATGCCTGTTTTCCCGTTAAGTATTATTTCTGGTAGAGAACCTGCGTTTGTTGCTACAACAGCTTTTCCGCATCTACTAGCTTCTGCATACATAAACCCAAAACCTTCTGTTATTGAAGCCCCTGCAACGATATCACACATTCTATAAAATTTGGGCATTTCACTGAAAGGACGCTTTCCTGCATAAACAACAAACTTTTCTATTTTAAGTTTCTTTAAAAAGGGTTTGACTTCTTCAAAACCAGTCCCTCCTAGCACAAGACATGCTTCATGAAGCTCGTTTGTTACAATCTTTGTAGCTTCTAATAAATAAGGTATGCCCTTTTGACCTATATCAGACAACCTTCCACTAAAACCAAAAACGAGCTTGTCTTCCAAACCCAAAGATTTTCTTAAATCATCACCGCTTACTTTCGGATTAAAAATTGGGTCTATACCATGATAAGCAACAGTTATTTTGTTTTCTTCTGCTCCACACTTGATTAAGCTTTCACGAGAAAAATTTGAAGGACAAATAAACCAATCATAAGGACACCTTCCTATGTAATCTTCCACGAGAGGATAAACTTTTTTTGAGAAAAAGCTTTCACGCATATAATTCCAACTTTCACGGAAAAATTCATGACAAAAAAGGATTGTTGGTTTTTTTAGAATTTTTCCTATGAACCAGCCATTTAAAGCTGTGGGATAAGTGGCTACTTGAATTATATCTACATCTTTAAAAATTTTAAGTTTAGTGAGAATCGTTAAAAGTGAAAGAAATCTTCCCCTTTTGTAATTTTTTGTGAAAATCGGGATTCTGTAAATTTTTATTCCTCCATAATCCTCGAAAAAGTTTGTGTTTGGTAATCTGCTTGTCACATGAACTACTTCTATTCCAAGCTTAACTAGCCTTGTTTCAAGATTTAAATGGTAAACTTCACCTCCACCTACAAATGGATAAAAGAGATCTGTGAAAAAACCTATCTTCATTCAATCACCTTTTTTGAAATTAAAAAATAACTTCAAAAATTTTTACTTCTGGGTTTGAATATCTGAGTATAAAGTGTTCAAGTTTTGGTATTTCGAATTCTTTTAAACCCTCACCGTTGAAGAAAAACATGTTGGTAAAAATTGATTTTTCTACATTCTCTTCCATAAAAATTATAAATCTAAAAGTGGGATCAACATAAACTAAACCGTTGATTGTTGCGTTTTCCAAAACTTGATTTATTTGTCTACCTCCTTGGAAATAAATTAAATCCCTTATCACAGCATTTCTTATACCTTGCTGTGGAAAATTAAGAATTGGAATAAGCTTATTATCTTTTTGAACTAAAGAAATTATTCCGTTACCATATTCCAAAATCCCTTTCTGTTGATTATAATTTGTAAGCTGTAGTTGAATGAAATTCTTCCCTTCACCTGCTTCTTTTTTCTCGTCATAACTACCGAAATAGCTTAGCCAGTAATACTTCCCTATCAAGTCTGAACTTGCTATTACATACATTTTGTTTACTGGCTTACAAGGATCTTCTTTCAAAATGTTATCGTAAATTTTATCACCAAAGATTGATTTGACTTTTTGGCATTGATCTTTAGAAAGAAAAGTGTATTTCTTTAGTATTTCTACTGCTTCACTCTCATTTTTAGTAGAAAATGCTCTGCCCATATCTCTTATTCTTATATCGTGGTTGTAAATCACACAACTTTTTGCATCACAATGAGCACCGTCTGCCATAACTTTGAATGGGTTGTTCTTGTAATAACTGTAGCCAGCTAAAATATGACCAGGATCCCACCAAGTCGCAACTATCGTATCTTTATCACTATTAGCTACGAGCCAATCTAAAGCATCGTACCAATTTTGACTTATTTCCATTCCAGTTGCTTGGCTAATTTGAATTGAATTCGAAAGGAAGAAAAGAGCTTGAAATGCGAAAATTGCTAAACTCAAAATTTCAATAAATTTTTGCTCTTTTTTGTAAATTGCTGTGAAAGAAAAACCAAGGATTATGAGCAAGATTAAGAAATCTAAAGATGTTTTTAAGAAAATTTGTTGAAGGAATATTAACCCTAGAAGCAAAATCAACAAAATTATAGAGGGATATTTCTTGTAATTGCCTATAACATAACCACTTGCAACTGCAGCTGCAACTGAAAATTGCAAGCTAAATCTCACTCCTCTTGAAATTAACATGAACATGCTTAAAATCCAAATGAAAAAGAAGATTTCTTCATTTGAAATCTTCTCTTTCTTCCATATTTTATAAAAAGCAAAGATGAATAGACCGAATGAAAGAATTGTTGGGAGTATTCCTGTTCTACTTGCAACTGCGAGAAAGCCTTCTCTACTCAAAATGTTTATTGGTTGAAGTTCTGCAACTGAAACATTTACTATCAGCGGTTTTGTTGGAAGCGTTACAAAAGGGATGAAGATTAAATAGAAAAAGATCACAGAAGCACATAAACCAAAAGAAAAGTACAATCTCTTGATTGGTGATTTTTCATTTCTTGTTGAATTAAAGAAATAATAGGCAAACATTCCATCCCACAAAATCAATACAAGAAAAACAATCCATCTTATAACTAAACCTAAGCCTGTGAATGCAATTGCATCAAAAAATGAAGCAAATTGTGTGAAGTTGAATAAGAAATAGGATATGAGATTTGTTAAAACTATGATGAAAAAGATTGGTCTTCCAACTAAAACCATCTCTTCTAACCTCTTTTTCAAATCAATTTTGAGAGAGAAAGAATGGATGAAATCTTCAAAAATTCTGAAGATTGGGAGAAGGAATGTGAAGACTGTAAATGAAATCAAAGTTATCCAACCTCCTCCCCAATTCCAAACGAAAAGTAAGTTTGCAAGAGTTGCAAAAATTATAGAAATTGGTTTAGGGTTTTTTAATGCATATAACATAGCAAGTATCGATAAGAAATAGTAAAAAACTACAGGAGCATCTGAATCACAATAGCCTGCCATGCTCACTCCTATGAAAGAAGGGGCTAAAACAGCGAAAAAAGCTGTTACCAAACCTCCTAACTCGTTGCTCAAAAGCTTGCCTATGAAGAAAGCGGGTATTGGTATTAAAGCTATCATCAATAAAGGCGAAAGAATAGAAGAACGCATGAAATCTGTAGAAGAGAATAAATTCAAAAATTTATGGAAAAAAACCATTGTATAAGGCCAACCTGAAAATGGTGTTGTTGGCCTTCCTGGAAATGAAAAGCTTTGAATATCCCATTCTAGTAACCTTCCATTATCCAGAATCATTTTAGCATACCTATAAAACCACCAAGGGTCGTAATCTAGGACTGTTGGTGTGTTTATTGTACTTAACCTTGAGAATATGGCCAAGTAAATTATAACCAACAAAGCAATTGTTGTTGCTAAATTTTTTAAAGTTGGTTTAGGCAGTTTAATCTGAATCATATCTTATCTAAGAAATATTAAAAAAAGAAGTATAAATTATTTGGTTGTTGGTTTGACTACTTCATAAATCTTCACTGCACCATCAATCTCGTTTATTAAATTCAAGTTTTTTTCTTTTTCAATAAATTTGATTTCTTCCCAAGTTGGTTCTTTTGAACTTACAACCATGTATTCTGCATACTTGAGTTGGTTTTTAAAACTCATTTCATTAAAAATTATGCTTACTGCATTTCTTCCAGAATCTGCAACTATTGGTTCGAGATTCGTTAATACTGTTGAATTTTTTGGTATCTCTTTTTCAAGGTATTCTTGAGTTTTCATATAAAGTTCGAAATTCGGATTCTCTAAAATTTCTCTATTATTCGAGTACCAAGCAACTGTTGTTATGCTTAAGAGCAAGTTTAAAAACCAAATTGAAAATACAAAAGCAAAAATTTTCCCATTTTTTTTAAAAGTTTTAACAAAAAATAGAGAAGAGAATATGGAAAAAATTATTGAAAGCTCGTTGAGAAATCTTATACTAGCTCTACCAACTGAAATTAAAAACAAGATGAATGTTATGAGAAAAATTAGAATGAGGAAAAAATCTTTTTCTCCAATTTTTCTATAGAATAAAAAGTACAGTAAAGTTGTAAAAGAAAGGAAGCTTCCAACAAAAGGTAAAACAAAAAAGTAATATGCTGTTCTAGAAAAGCTCAGTTTGAAATTCAAAACTGGTAAGTTTATTGCTTCAACTGTTTGTATGCGCTTATTTATGGCAAAATTTTTGATTAAAGGTCCTAACAAGCTTCTATAATTTTGAAAATTTGCTAGAAACCAAGGAGATAAAATGATGAGGAAGATGAGGAAAGAAATGTAAAGATAAGTGCTGAGAAAAACATCAAACCTTTTTTTCAAAAGAATGAATGCTGCATAAATTAAAAACAAAACTACTCCTGTGTATCTTGTAAGTAGAGAAAATGCTGTGAAAATTCCTGTTAACAAAAAATATTTTTTATTTTTTTCTAAACCAAGATAAAAAGTTGTTATGCTGAGGAGAAAAGAAGTTAAAAAAAGCGTTTCTGTGAGAATTCTGGTTGATAAGAAAAATGGGACTGGAAGAGAAGAGAAAAAGATTGATGAAATTACACCAACTTTTTCATCGTACAGAACTGAAGCAAGATGATAAATCAAAAAAATGTTTATCAAAGATAAAATAGGCATCGAATACTTTACAATTCTTAAATTCTCACCAAATAATTGGAAAATCAATGCTATTAATGTTGGTAAAAGTGGTGGTCTATCGGAAGTATAACCAAACCCATCTTTCATGTTTTTCGCAGCAACAATGTAAATATATTCATCCCACATGAAACCTGAAAGAGGACCTTTAAATGTATTTACAAGGTAAAGTTTAAGGAGTGTTGACAAAAAAATTGCGAGGAAAAATAAGGTTTTTAAGTTTTTTGAAAAATATCTTCTTTTCATCAGTTAAAATTATAAGCTTGTAATTAAAAAACTTATAAGGTGAAATTTTGAAAGAAATCGAGCTTGATATAAACACGAAAAACTTGAAAATTTTTTCTTTAATTTTAATTCTTCTAACAATCTTGTTTTTTGAAGTTGTACAACCTTTAAACACAAGAATAAATTTTGGTGATGAAGGATTTCATACCACACTTATAAAATGGATTTCAAGCAATAAAGAAATGCCGACATGGCTTCCCGTGTTTTATCCTGAATCCATGAAAAGTGGTTATCCCGGAGCTTTTCTTTACCACTTAACAGCAGCTGGTTTAATGATATTAGGGTTTCAAGAAATTTTTGTAAGATTTCTAGTTCCTTTTTGCACATTTCTCTCTGGAATTTCAATTTTTATTCTTGTTAAAAGAATTTTTAATGAGAATACTGGTTGGTTGGCTTCTTTAATCTTAGTAACTTTCCCTTCAATCGTCACCTACTCTGTTTTTCTTTACAGAGATGCTTTTTTCACCCTATTCATGACGCTTTTCTATTTGACTTTTATTCTTTCGTTCAAAGAGAATAGTAAGAAATATTTTCTTCTTTCTTCAGTCTTTGGAGCGTTTGCTATTCTATCAAAATCAGCAGGTTTTGGCATTTTATTCTTTTTAGCTTTTGTTTTCTTTTATGAAATCTTAAAAGAAAAACAATTTTTAACAACTTTCAAAAAATATTTGATTTGGTTTTTAATTTTAGCAGCAATTTTAACCCCAGTTTACTTGAGAAACATCTACTATTACCATGCCCTTTGTTATCTTCCTTATTCTCCAAAATTCTTTGAAAAAGTTCCTTTGTTAAGCTCAAAAGGCTGTACAATAAACTTTTACCAAGAAAAATATCAATTTGCTGGAAGAGTAGAGCAAGTTGGGACAGAAGCAAATGTTTTTTCCATAGGTTTAGTTTCTTACATCGATTTTGCTTATGGGAATCTTATGGTTATAGCTTTTCCTTTTTTCTTAGGAATCTTTTATCTTCTTTCTTCAAGAACAAAAATTGACATTTTATTTTTACTAGCTTTATTAAGCGTTTTGCCAGTTTTTTATGTTTCTGTTGGAAGGGCTGAAGATACTGCAAGATATATACTTGGATGGGCTCCGCTCATAGCTATAACTTCTGCGATAGGAATGAATGAAATTGTTGCTTTCCTTAACAAACAGCATAAGTACCTTGGTCTTCTTTTTTCTCTTATTGTTGTGTTTTACTGTATTTTTGGTGGAACATTCATTGGAACAAATGCATACGGTTTTCTAAACAGACTTTCTGTCCTTCTTCAAGTGAGAAAATTTTCTCCAAGTTTTTTTGAAGCTTGTGATTGGGTAAAACAAAATTTGGACAAAAATGCAAGGCTTTTAACCATTTGGGCTTACAGAGCTGCTTACAATTGTGAAAGAAATGTTATGGGGAGTTTTGCTGATATTTTTTTGAGTAGAGATTTGAATTACACTCTTAAAGCAGCTAAGCTCAACAACATTACTCATATCTTCATACAAAAATTCAGTATAGACCCTGAAAATAAACATTATTCTGAGCATTATGATTTAGAATTTGTTGAATTCTTAGAAGCTCATCCTGATCATTTTGTTAAAGTTTATGAGAATGGTGCTTCTTTAGAGCAATGTAAGCAATATTGGCAACTTGGATATCAGTGCGATGGTAATATAATTTATGAGATAAAATTGTGAGAAAATGACAAACTTAATTTTACTGCAATTATTTTTGCTGGTAATTTCCACTTCTTTTTTCACAACTTTTTTAATCACAAAAATTTGGATAAAAGTTGCTAAAAAATCAAAGCTTGTTGGAAGAGATTTAAATAAATACTCAAAACCCGAAATCCCAGAAGCTGGTGGGATTGCTTTCGTCATTGGTACAACTTTTGCAATTCTAATTTACATCTTCATAAAAACTTTTTATTTACTTTCAACTTCAAATCTAGTTGAGATTTTAGCAATTCTTTCAACTTTACTTTTAGCGGGATTTCTTGGTTTCGTTGATGACGTTTTGGGTTGGAAAAAGGGATTAACTCAATGGCAAAAACCTTTGCTAACAATTCCCATAGCAATTCCTCTGATGGTGATTAATGCAGGGAACTCAAGTATGAGCATTCCTTTTTTCGGTCAAGTTGACTTTGGAATTTTATATCCCCTTTTAATAATTCCTTTGGGAATTGTAGGTGCTGCTAACGGTTTCAATATGCTTGCAGGCTTAAATGGTTTAGAAGCTTCTATGGGTGTTGTTATTCTTGCTACTTTGGGAACTTTTGCTTGGCTCACAAATTCTTTATGGGTTGCTACAATTACTTTTTCATCAGTTTTTAGTTTGATTGCTTTTTTGATTTTCAACAAGTATCCTTCAAAAGTATTTCCTGGCAACACTCTTACTTATGCTACAGGAGCTTTAATTGCTTGCATCGCAATTTTAGGAAACATGGAAAAAATAGCTGTTTTTCTTTTCATCCCTTATTTTATTGAATTTTTAATAAAAGCAAAGAATAGGTTTAAAACTGAATGTTTCGGTATACCGCAAAAAAATGGAAGCTTAAAAGCTCCTGAAAGGGTAGGCTCTTTAACTCATGTGTTATTAAAATTCGTGAAAAGTGAAAAAAGTGTTGTAATTTCTTTTTTAGTGATAGAATTTTTGCTTGCTCTATTAACTTTTGCTTTTTTCAACCCACTTTGATAAAAAGCTTGCTAGCTTAAAGAAAAAGTCCTTAAAGAAAGGAGTTCTTCTTCCCAAATAATTTAAAATTCTAACTTCTTCTTCTTGGTAAAATTAAGAGGGATTAGTATAAGGAAATAGATCAAGCATGAAACTGTAAAAATTGAAAGTTTTAGGT
>Ga0105163_1001212_pt1 | contig 13966 bp, 14 predicted proteins | sample JNZ110809AmetaG_FD_81531 | JGI IMG/M metagenome (GOLD analysis project Ga0105163, IMG submission 81531) | Hot spring microbial communities from Jinze hot spring, China to study Microbial Dark Matter (Phase II) - JNZ 110809A | ecosystem: Environmental > Aquatic > Thermal springs > Hot (42-90C) >... | reverse complement strand
ACAAGAAATTAAATCAAGAAAAGTCAAAATAAATCCGAAAAAAGTAAAATTTATATAGGGTATGCCTCTGCCTCCAAAAGATGTGAAAATCCTTGTGGTAGATGACCAACCCATGATAAGAAACATAATAAAAGACATATTATCTAAGCTTGGATACACAAATGTGAAAGATGCAGAAAATGGAATTCAAGCTCTTGAAAAGCTGAAAGCAGAAAAATTTGACATAGTGTTTTTAGATTGGAATATGCCCGTTATGCAGGGAATAGATGTTCTGCGTGAGTTAAGAAAAATGCCAGCTTATAAAGACACCCCGGTCATAATGGTAACCGCAGAGGCAGAAAAAGAAAAAGTCATAGCTGCAATACAAGAAGGAGTAACAAATTACATAGTAAAGCCATTCAAACCCGGCACACTTAAAGATAAACTCGCTGAATCATGGAAAGAAAAAACTGAATAGCAAAATATCTCAAAAATCTTTTCAGCTCTGCAATTTTATAGAATTTCTCGCCTAAAATATTTCAAATATGACCGCTAACTACATAGTTCCACCTATTTTCCTGAAAAAAGAAGGAAAGATAATTTTGGGACTTGAAAGGTTAGAAAAAATTCTTGTGTATTTTGGAAATCCTCAGAAAAGGTTTTTATCTATCACGATCGCTGGAACAGTAGGGAAAGGTCAGATCACAACTCAAATTGCATTTGAGCTTTCTCGTTTTCTGAAAGTCGGACTTTACACCTCTCCGCACCTTGAAAGGTTCTCAGAAAGAATAAAAATTGTTTCTGATATGAAAGAGGAAGAGATTTCAGGAGAAGATTTATACGATTTTTCTTATCTTGTTTCAGAGGCGGAAGAAAAGTTAGGTGTTGAGCTCACATATTTTGAGCATGCTACTGCGGTAGCTTTTCTGTATTTTGCCGAAAAGAAAGTAGATTTCGCCTGTCTTGAGATAGGTCTTGGAGGAAGGCTTGACGCGGTTTCGCTCGCACGCTCCCCCATTGCGGTAATATCACGAATTGACTTTGACCATGAAGAACTTCTTGGAAACACTCTTTTCTCAATCGCACTTGAAAAAGCTCTCTGCGTACCCCCTGAATCAACACGCATAACAATACATAAAGAAGGTGAAGAGCAGTTTTCAGCAATAAGCTCTGTATCAAAAGGAGAAATAATAAATGACTTTTCATATTCGCTTGATAACATAGAAAAACATCACTTTTACGAAAAGTTCTCAATAAGAATAAGCGAAAGGAAATATGGGGAAGTTTTCACCGATTTTTTCGGCATCAGACCTTTTGTTGAAAATGCGGTTCTATCTTCTTTCGCCTCTTTCTTCGTTCTCAAAAACTTCTTCGGAAAAGAAAAAAGAGATTTCTCATACGATATAAGAAGAGTCAAAGGCAGATTTGAAGTTTTTCAAAACATCATATACGATGGAGGTCATAATCCTATTTCTGCAAAATGCTTATTTTTATCACTGCCCGATGACAAGTTCAACTTCCTCGTTTCATTCAAAAAAGATAAAAAATGGAAAAGATTTTTAGATATACTCTCCCCGAAAATCAAAAACCTCTACATAACCCGCTACCCAGATGAAGGATGGGAAGAAGAAGATAAAATATACCATTTTGCAAAATCAAAAGGAATTAACGCTTACAAAATACCGTATGAAGAGATAGTTGATTTTGCTACCGCTTTATCTGAAAAAGAACCACTTGTGATAACAGGAACATTTTATTTGTACCCCGCATTTGCGACAATAAAGAAAAACATGATGAAAGAGAAAAAACCCTGAACATTTTTGCTATCGCCAAAATTAATTTTCTCACTTTCTCAGTATATTTGTTCTTTCAAGAATGAGCTTATATTCTATTGAGTCCATAAGAGCTTTCCACGATGCCTGAATTATGTTCTCTGAAACACCTACCGTTCCCCATCTTCTTTTCTTATCTCCTGACTCTATAAAGACCCTCACTTTTGCTCCAGTGCCTTGACTTCCAGATACCACTCTCACCCTGAAATCTGTGAGTTCTATCTCTTTTATTTCAGGGAAGAACTTTTCAAGGGCTTTTCGCAGTGCCTTATCAAGAGCATTTACAGGACCATTTCCATCAGATGCGGTGTGCTCTCTTATACCATCTACCGATAATCTAACTGTTGCTTGACAATGTATATCGCTTCCCGATTTTTTCCCTTCTTCGTTTTCCGCTCTGTATATAAGAACGGTGAAGCTTTCAAAATCAAAAAATTTCGGTTTTTTCCCGAGCTCCTCAAGAATAAGGATATACAAAGAAGCGTCCGCCATTTCAAAATCATACCCTTCCTTCTCAAGGTGCTTTATCTTTTCAAGTATTCTTTTAGCGACCTTCTCATCTGGTTCAAAACCAAGTTCTTCAAGTTTGAGTTTTATGGCGGTTTTTCCTGCAAGGTCTGAAACCAAAATCTTTCTCTTATTTCCAACAAGCTCGGGGTTCATATGCTCATAAGAAGAAATCTCTTTTGAAATGGCGTCAATATGAACACCCCCCTTGTGAGCAAAAGCCGATTCTCCAACAAATGGCTGATTTTTCGGAGGAGAGAAATTTGATAACTCCCATATAATATCTGATACCTCTTTCAGTTTTGAAACATCTGGCGATATGTCAAACCCCATCTTGAACTTCAAGATAGGGATTATTGATGTTAAATTTGCGTTTCCACATCTTTCTCCAAGTCCGTTTATTGTGCCTTGAACTTGTGTGACACCCACTCTTACTGCTTCAATAGAGTTTATAACGGCAAGGTCAAGGTCGTTGTGAACATGAATTCCGAATTTGATCTCTGGAAAAAGCCCGATAACCTCTTCAATTGTCTCTCTTACAAACCAAGGGAGAGAACCACCATTAGTATCACACAGAACAATCCAGTCAGCTCCGCCTTCAATAGCGCTTTCAATGCATTTTATAGCGTAGGTTTTATTGTATCTGAAACCATCAAAAAAATGCTCGGCATCAAATATAACTTCTCTCCCTTCACCTTTCAAAAACTTTACAGAATCCTTTATCATTCTCAGGTTCTCTTCAAGTGTTGTTCTGAGAACTTTTTCAACATGCAGAGTCCATGATTTTCCGTATATGGTTATAGTAGGAGTATCGGCAGAAACGAGCTTTATAAGTTGTTCGTCAGTTTCTGCTTTTTTTCCCTGCCTGCAAGTTGAGCCGAAGGCGACAAGCTTTGCTTTTTTCAATTTCTCTCCACGCATCAGTTTGAAGAACTCTTCATCTTTCGGATTAGACCCTGGCCAGCCCCCTTCAATATAGTCAACCCCAAAATCGTCAAGAACCTTTGCTATTTTCAATTTATCTTCAAGAGTCCATGAGTAGCCCAGACCCTGGGAGCCATCTCTCAGTGTTGTATCATAAATGAAAATTTTTCTTCTTTCTCCACTATTTTTCTCATCTGGACTTGATTTTTTTTCCATAAAATTTTATTTTAACCTTGAACACAGAAGTTAAGCGTTTTTTCAGAATTCCAAAACCATAACAAGAGATATTCCTCACGAATTTTTCCCTTTCTTTGTTCAGATTTTCAAATCAACACTGCACCAATTTCAGAATGTCTAATATCTATTTCACTTTACTTGTAGCTATATAGAAATAAACCTCACTTATTTTTCTGTGTATCTTTTTTGCAAGTTCTATGTTGCCCTGCAATTTGGCAAGAACATATCTTTGGTATAAAGAATCAAGTATTTTTGATTCAAAGAACCTTGGAGATATAGAATCTATAAGAATAACCAGAAAACCAAAAAAGAAAGAGCCGATCACCAAAGACAAAGGAATAATAAGGAGAGGGTTCAAAGACAGGACAAAGTTTTTCATTTCACATGCCATAGCGAAGTTCTTTTTGTACCCGAAAATTATGAAGGACAAAAACTCGCCCGCCTTACCTAATCCGCAGATAGCAAAAGGGAAGATAAAACCAAAGATCGCTATTGATATAAGAAGTGGAATTAGACCATAGCTCTGCACTATGGATTCAAATATTATTTTTGTTCTGCTTTTCATCATAGAGTCACCTCCTTTTTTTCTAATCCTATAAAATATCACCCCGTAATTTCCCCGTTATTTGAGCAAGCCGAACATCAAACCCCGTTTTTATTCACTCCCGCTTTGAACCCCGTTAATTGATTAAGTTTTGACCACGAAATGATTCTACTGAAACTTACTTTTTCATATATATATTAGTACTTTTTGCATGCAAAGTCAAAATTTTGTGAAATTGTTAGTAAAAGCAAATTTAAGCACAAGCAACAGATGAAATGAATAAATTTGAAATAAAATAAGGTTGGAAAATGAGAATTAAAATGAGATTATATGATGTCGGGTAAAGATGGTTCAGAAGTAGCTATATCTCAAAATCCCGCAACAGAAGAAATAATTGCAGAACACAGATACGAAACAAAAGATGAAGCGATAAAAAAGATAGAGCTTTTGAGAGAGAAATTTCTGGAATGGAGAAAAAAGCCGATAGAGGAAAGATGCGAGGTGATAAGGAAGATTGGAGAAGACCTGATGAGGAACAAAAGAGAGTATGCAGAACTTATCACAAGTGAGATGGGCAAACCTATATCTCAGGCGGAGAGCGAGGTAGAAAAATGCGCAAACACTTGCTACTTTTTCGCACAAAACGCAAAAAAATTTCTTGAACCGGAATATGTGAAGACAGAAGCAGATGAAAGCTATGTTGAGTTTGACCCTCTTGGAGTAATACTTGCTATAATGCCGTGGAATTTTCCATTCTGGCAGGTGATAAGATGTGCAATTCCCGCAATAGCTGCTGGGAATGTTGTTGCTCTCAAACACGCTCCGAACACCTTTTTGTGTTCAAAAAAAATCCAAGAGATATTCTCAAGATACGAAGATGGAATACTCATAAGCATATTTTTGAAGGAAAAAGATGTGAGAGATATCATACATCTTGTTCAGGGAGTATCTTTAACCGGAAGTGTGAGAGCGGGAGAGGCGGTCGGAGAAATAGCAGGTAAAAACATAAAGCCGGTTGTCCTTGAACTCGGCGGGAGCGACCCCTTTATTGTGTTTGAAGATGCAGATATTGAAAAAGCAATAGAGACAGGTGTAAGAGCAAGAATAATAAACTCAGGTCAAAGCTGTATAGCAGCAAAAAGATTTATAGTCCACGAAAAAATATATGACGAGTTCGTAAAAGGTGTAAAAGAGAGAATAAGAAAAATAAAAATAGGCAATCCCATGGAAAATGTAGATATAGGTCCGATAGCGAGAAGGGATCTTCTTGAAAATGCTCTGCGAATAGTGAGAGAAACAGAGAAAGCCGGCGCAAAAGTTGAAGGCGGAAGAAGAATAACCGAGGTAGGATTTTTCTTCTCACCTGCAATAATAGAGGGGGCAGATTTTAGCTCTCCCGTTTTCAAAGAAGAAACATTTGCTCCAATAATGCCGATTTTCAAATTCAGAACAGAAGAGGAAGCAATTGAACTTGCGAATAAAACTGAATTCGGTCTTGGCGCTGTTATATTCACAAAAAACATTCAAAGAGCAAAGGAGATAGCAAAGTTCATTGAAGCCGGGAATGTTTTTATAAATCAGATGGTAAGAAGCGACCCGAGATTACCCTTTGGCGGAGTTAAAAAATCTGGAATAGGAAGAGAGCTCGGAAGGTACGGTATTCTTGAATTCGTAAACATAAAATCTGTATCAATCCTCTATCAATAGAGCAAATATGATAAAGCTGAAAAGAATTTACGAGAAGCCAGAAAAAGACGATGGTTTTAGAATATTAGTTGAACGGCTTTGGGTCATAAAAAAGAGAGATGGCAAGAATTTAAAAAGAGATATAAAATTGAGGTTTTAAAAGATATATGAGCAGGCAAAATAAAACCTCAGAATTTACTCGGCTACCTTCTCCCTACTACAACTTATCTATCTTTGCTGCTAAAATAAAATCATTCTCATGAAGTCCCTTTATTGCATGAGTCCATAACTCTACTTCAACTTTATTGTAAAAAATATAAATATCTGGATGATGTCCTTCTTGCTCTGCTATTTCTGCAACCTTATTGACAAATTCGATAGCTTCCCTAAAATCCTTGAATTTAAATCTTTTTTTTATTCTATGTGGTTTCCCTTCCTCTCTTATTAGTTCCCAACCGTCAATTTCTTTTATGTATTTTTCTTCTTCTTCATCGCTCAGCGGAAGAACTCCGCCTTCGCACGGAACACAACGCTTTTTAGTAAGATCCATAGTTTAATTTTAATTAAGGCAAAGAAAAATTTATTAGTTTTAGTTCTATAAATTCCACTTGCTATTAAAATTTGTTTATGGAGAAAAAAAAGAACGAAAAAATTTCAGATAACATTCCATCAAAAGCAGACGGAATAAGTTTATCAGGGCTGAACCTCAAAGAGTTCTACAACATAAATGATATAAAAATAGATGAAGATTTTTATAGAGAAAATCTTGGAGACCCAGGGGAATATCCGTTCGCCCGCGGGATACACAAAAACATGTATAGAGGCAAGATATGGACAATAAGACAGTTTTCCGGATTTGGAAGAGCAGAAGATACCAACAGAAGATGGAAATTTCTACTCTCACAAGGGCAAACCGGTCTATCGACTGCGTTTGACATGCCAACTCTAATGGGGCTTGATTCAGATTCTCCTCTTGCAGAAGGAGAAGTTGGAGTAGAGGGAGTGGCAATAGATACACTTGCTGACCTTGAAAAGCTTTTTGATGGAATCCCACTTGAAAAAATTTCTGTTTCTTTCACCATCAACGCCCCAGCAATATGGCTCTACTCAATGTATGTGTTTCTGGCAGAAAAAAGAGGAGTAGATACAAGATCGCTCAGAGGAACAATCCAGAATGATATTTTGAAAGAGTATCACGCACAGAACGAGTGGATTTTTCCACCGGAACCATCAGTGAAACTTATTGTTGATATGTTTGAGTACTCAAAAGATCACACTCCGAAGTTCAACATAATTTCTGTTTCTGGATACCACATAAGAGAAGCGGGCTCAGACGCTGTTCAAGAGCTTGCTTTCACACTTGCCGATGGTTTTGCTTATGTTGAGGCGGGAATCCGGAGAGGACTTGATGTAGATGAGTTTGCTCCGATGATATCTTTTTTCTTCAACTGCCACATTGATTTTTTTGAGGAGATAGCAAAGTTCAGGGCAGCAAGGAGAATTTGGGCAAGATATATGAGAGAAAGGTATAAAGCGAAAAATCCGCGCTCTATGATGCTTCGTTTTCACACTCAAACAGCAGGATGCTCTCTTACCGCTCAGCAACCCGAGGTAAATATAATAAGAACTACTATTGAGGCACTCGCAGCAGTTTTAGGGGGGACACAATCTCTGCATACAAACTCATTTGACGAAGCAATTTGCCTTCCATCTGAACTTGCAGCAAGAATAGCTGTGAGAACTCAACAGGTCATAGCTTACGAAACAGGAGTCGCAAATGTTGCTGACCCACTCGGTGGTTCATTTTTCGTAGAATCACTCACAAACAAGATTGAAGAAGAAGCAGAAAAATATCTCCAAAAAATACTTGAAATGGGCAATGGTTCATTCTACTATGGAGTTATAGAAGGTATAAAGTCCGGATTTTTCAGAAAAGAGATAGCAAGAGCATCTTTTGAGTTCCAGAGCAAAGTTGAAAGAGGAGAGAGAATAATAGTCGGAGTAAATGCATTTCAAGATGAAGAAGGAGGAAAATTTGAGTTTCCGAAGTTCAAAATTCCTCCGTCGTGCGAAGAAGAACAGAAAAAGTTCCTTAAAGAAATAAAAGCAAAAAGAGATGGGAGGGCGGTTCTGAGAGCTCTTGATGAGTTAAGGTCAGCGGTAAAGAAAGGTAAAAATCTCATACCATATATAAAAAATGCTGTAAAGGAGTATGCAACAGAAGAGGAGATAATGAATACGATGAAAGAGGTATGGGGAGAATTTACAGAACTCAAATCATTCTGATAAATGAGCAAAAATGAGATAAATTATACTGATAAAGAGCAAAAAACTCCTTTCCTGAAAAGCAAAAGGGCGTTTTTTCTTGTCGTAACACTTGCATCGGTATCTCTGCTCACTGTTGTTTTGACACAGATGACCTCAAACATTTCACAATCTGCAATAATTTTAGGTAATATAAAAAATACAGTAGTAGCTGATTCGGTCTGCGATTCTGCTCTTGAAATAGTCAAAGAAATACTCAAAGACGACAGAGCAAAAGGCAGAGTCGATTACTACTCAGAGGACTTCTCTTCACAAGATGAACTTTGGTCAAAAACATATATACTGCCAGTAGATGTCATTTACGGTAGGGTAAGGGCTATCATAACAGATGAGAACGCAAAAATAAATTTAAATGCTCTTGTAGATAGTCAAGGTAAGGCGGATGCTCCCGCAAGACAGAGCTACCTGAAAGCTTTTCAAAAGTTCCTCAAAATAATGAAAGTAGATGAAAGATTAGCTGGATACATTCTTGATTGGATTGACTTTGACTCAGAGGGCATGTTTGAAAGCGGATTTGCCGAAATTATTCCGAGAAACTGGTTTATACCCTTTCCAGAAGAATTAGTTCAGATAAGCAACTCGGTCGGCATAAATATAAGCAATCTTATGCTTGAATATTTTGAAGGGAGACCGGATGCCACGGGGTCGCCATACATAACTTTTTGGCCTTATGCGGGAGCAATTAAAATAAATATAAATACCGCACCAAAAGAAGTCATAGCATCATTCATAGATAAAGACGATGCTATTGACATAGCAGATAAAATAGTCAAAGAAAGAAAAGGAAATCCTTTCAAAAGTTTTTCTGAGTTTATGGCTTTTTTATCTAAGTTGGTTCCGGTTTCTCCCGAAAATTTTTTCAATTTGAGACCAGAGATGATTTTTGACATAGGTTCAGATATATTTTCAGTGAAAATATTCTGTGAATCAGGAGGAGTTCAAAGCGGAATACAAGCTGTAATCTCAAAAGATGATGGAGAAATATTATTTTTCAGGAGGTTCTGAAAGAGCAAGGGGTGAGATTTAAAAACTTTTTATATATTGCAAATCTGAAAGTTTATTGCTTACTTTTTGATTTATGCAAAGACCGGCGGGAATAATTTCTATTCCGAAGATACCAGAGCTAAAAAACAGATTGCTTTTCACTCTTGCTATGCTTACCATATATCGTATAGGTATTTTTATACCTATACCTGGTGTAGATGTTCAGGCGTTGAAGGAATTTTTTGCAAGGGCGGAAGGGACACTTCTTGGTTTGTTTAATCTTTTTTCAGGTGGAGCGATGGAAAACGCGTCTATATTCGCACTTGGAGTGATGCCATATATAACATCATCGATCATTATGGAAGTTCTGAGCTCTGTCTTCCCGAGATTGCAGGAGCTGAAAAAGCAAGGGGAACTCGGCAGGCAGAAAATAAACCAGTACACACGTTATCTCACCGTGGTATTGAGTTTCTTTCAGGGAGCTTTCTGGGCTCTTTCACTTGAAAGAAGCACTCTTGGCGCTGGTGCGCTCGCACTTGAAGGAGGAATATTTTTCAGAATTTCAACAGGAATAATCTTATCTTTCGGAACGATGGCTCTATTGTGGTTAGGAGAACAGATAACCAAAAAAGGAATTGGCAACGGTGTCTCTCTCATAATATTCACGGGAATAATTGCGAGAATTCCAGGTTCAATCGGAAATGTTATAACACTACTGAAACTTGGTGAGATAGAACCTATGAAACTTATGATTGGGCTTTCTATAATGATTCTTGTCGTCGGTCTTATAGTTTATATTGAAGCTTCTTACAGGAAAATTCCTATTCAATATGCAACTCGTATAATGGGAAGGAAAATCGCAGGAGGGGTATCATCTTACCTTCCTATAAAACTTAACATCTCTGGTGTTATACCTCCGATATTTGCTTCTTCAATATTGATGTTCCCACTTACGATTGCTACATTCTCTCAAAATGAAATAGCGCAGAAAGTGGCGATGTTCCTCAACCCTCTATCAGTAGGGTACAACATAATTTACTTTATTCTTATTATCTTTTTCGCTTTCTTTTATACGGGAATAATCTTCAACCCATACGACATAGCCGAAAATTTGCAGAAAGCCGGAGCGTTCATCCCGGGGGTAAGACCAGGGCAACAAACCGCTGAATACCTTGATAAAATCATAACAAGATTGACATTTTTCGGTGGAATATATGTTGGCTTGATATGTGTTCTGCCAACATTCTTTATAGGCGCTATGAACTTACCTTTCAGATTCGGAGGAACCTCACTCCTTATAGTCATCGGAGTAGCAATGGATACAATAAGACAAATTGAATCAATACTCTTTATGTCAAGCTATGAAGGACTATTTGGCAAAGAACCTCTGGTAAGAGGAAGAACAGCATACTGATAGAAGAAAGCGGAAATTTTCACTTATGGTAGATTCGCACGCACACATTCACATGATTTCAAAAAACACCGATGAAGTCATAGAAAGGGCAAAAAAAGAGGGAGTAAAATATATTTTGTGTCCCTCAACATCTTTTGAAGATATTGAAGCCGTTATTTCGCTATCTCAAAGGTATGAAATCGTTTATTCGGCAATCGGCATTCATCCCCTGTATGCCGAAAACCTTGATTATTCTGACCTCAACAGATTAGAGAGAGAGATTTTGAATTTTGCAGAACATAGAAAACTTGTAGCAATAGGTGAAACTGGACTTGACTTTCAGAAAGGGAAAAATATCAAAAAACAGATAGAGTTTTTCAGAAAGCAGATTGAAATTGCGGAGAAGATTTCAAAACCTGTCATCATTCACACACGCGGAGAAAAAGATGGCAAATCTGCTTTCTCTGTGGCTTACGAAATATTGAAAGATTTTAAGGTCTCTGCTGTTTTTCACTGCTTCAGCTGGGGGAAAGAAGAAATGCACAAAGCATTTGAGAAAAATTTTCTCATATCTTTTTCGGGAAACATAACATTTGACAGAAAACTTGACGAAGTGATAAAGCAAGCAGATATGAGCAGAATTCTTGCTGAAACCGATTCCCCTTTTCTGACTCCCAAACCTTTCAGGGGCAAAGATCAAAATGAACCGTCTTATGTCAGATTCGTCTTCAAAAAAATATCTGAAATAAAAGAAAAAGATATAGAAGAAATTTCTCACAAGATAACTGAGAACTTTGAAGAAATTTTCCTGAAAAAATGAACAAATATAAGTTAGTTTTTATTTTCTTCTTGAAATAAGGAGGTTTGCTAAAATGAAGGGTCTGAAATACACAGCGTTTTTGGTATTTATTTTTGCTTTTGCGGGGAAAACATTCGGCGAAGATATGCTTCAGTTTGCGAACCAAAAAGGTTGTCTTGCATGCCACCAGATAGATAAAAAAGTCGTAGGTCCAGCATGGCTTGATATATCGAAAAAATACACTGAAAAAGATATACCTCAGCTTGTAAACTCTGTTCTCAACGGCTCAATGGGTAAGTGGGGGCAAGTTCCCATGCCAGCAAATAAAGGTATAGTTACCGAAGAAGAAGCTAAAAAACTTGTCACATGGATAATTTCTCTGAAAAATCAGCAGCCAAAAACACAAAAGAAATAAAGCCATAAGTGGATTTAATTTTCAGAATACTTCAGCTTTGATTTATCTCCTGTAATCCTTCCTTTATTCTTTTTATTCCTTCTATTATTTTTGATTCTGAGAGGGCAAAAGATAATCTTATGAATCCTTCTGCACCGAATCCCGAGCCGGGGATAACAAGGACTTTCTTTTTATTGAGCAGAAAATCGCTCAATTCATCTGTGTTTTTGACCTTCTTACCTAAAAACTGTGATACATCAGGGAAAATATAAAAGGCACCTTTTGGTTTTACAACTTTGAGCCCCATCTCAACAAGTAAGCCATAGATAAGATCTCTTCTTTTTCTGAACTCTTCTGTTGTTTCTCTGACAAATTTTTGTGGTTCTTCTTCAAGCGCCGAAAGTGAAGCATATTGCGAGATAGTTGTGGGATTTGAAGTTGTCTGGCTCTGAACTTTTTTCATAGCGGAGATAATTTTCTCAGGTCCGAAAGCAAACCCTATTCGCCAGCCGGTCATAGAATATGTTTTCGACATACCCCAGATGACAACAGTTCTATCCTTGAGAAATTTCGCAAAACTTTCAAACTCTCCATCATAAACCATAGTCCCATATATTTCATCAGATATGACGAAAATGTCTTTGTCTCTTATGGCTTGTGCTATTTCTTTGAAGGTTTCGGGAGAGGCAACAGAACCAGTAGGATTGCAGGGAAAATTCAAAATTATAAGCTTTGTTCTCTCACTTATACTTTTTGCTATGTCATCTGGTATTGGCTCAAAATCGTTTTCAGGTTTTGTCTCAACAATTTTCGGTTTACCTCCAACCATCTTTATCATATCAATGTATGAGACCCAGTAAGGAGAAAGTACTATGACTTCGTCTCCTTCATCTACGAGAGAAAAGAGAGCTTCATAAATAGCCATTTTCGCTCCCGGAGTTACTATAACTTCCCCGATATCGTATTTTACCCCGAAAAAATCGTAAAATCTTTTTACTGCTGACCTTTTGAGTTCTGGTATTCCATCCACTGCAGTGTATTTTGTTTTTCCGAGGTCTATTGCTTTTTTTCCCCCTTCGCTTGCGGAGTGCGGTGTAGGAAAATCTGGCTCACCTGCCCCGAAAGAAATTATATCCTCACCCTTTGATATAAGCTCTTTTGCCTTCGCATCAAGAGATAGTGTCGGAGACGGCTTTATCTCCTCAACCCTTCTTGAAAGCTTCATAACAGAAAAGAAATTTCAAAAAATCCAGAAAAGTTTTATAATTGTCAGAAATAAATAAATTTTGATGAAGGAGGTAGAAAACAGGATGAGAAACGGAAAAAAAGTTTTTGACCAGAGTTTGGGAGAAAAAATCAAGAGGGAGTTGAACCTTCCAATTCTCCCAACGACATCTGTTGGAAGTTTGCCAAAACCCGACTATATAAAAGAAGCAAGAAGAAATAAACTATCCCCATCTGAACTCAGAAAGCTTGAAGATAAAGCAACAGAATACTGGGTCACATTCCAAGACGAAATAGGAATAGATGTGATAGTTGACGGAGAGGTTTATAGGGGAGATATGGTCACATATTTTGCTGAAAACCTTGATGGCTTCAAAATGAGTGGACTTGTTCGTTCTTATGGCAACAGATACTATATAAAACCAAGAATAGTCGGTAAAATAAAATGGAAAAAACCTATCACAGTTGATAGATGGAAATTTGCTCAATCTCTGACGAAAAAACCGGTAAAGGGAATGATAACCGGTCCCTACACTATGATGGACTGGTCGTTTGATGAGTATTATGGTAGCAGAGAAAAGGTTTGTTTTGCTTTTGCAAAAGAGTTGAGAAAAGAAGTTGAAGCGTTATATGAGGCAGGAGCAAAAATAATACAGATAGATGAACCTGCTATCTCTACAAGACCGTATGAGTTCAAAATAGCCCAAGAAGCTCTTCACATAATGACAGAAGGAATACCAGCTTACTTTATAACTCATATATGCTATGGTGCTTTTGAGTTTGTCTATCCTGATATACTCTCTCTGCCAGTACATAACATAGACCTTGAGATGTCAAACTCAGAGCTTGACCTTGTGGAACTTTTCAAAAAGCATCCCTTCACAAAAGACATATCTTTTGGAGTAGTGGATTCACACTCTCATGTAGTTGAGGATGTTGAGCTCATAAAGCAGAGAATAAGAAAGGCGCTTGAGGTTCTTTCAGTAAATCAGCTCTGGATTGACCCTGACTGCGGTCTTAAAACAAGAACAGAAGAAGAAGCAAAAGGAAAGTTGCAGAACATGGTAAAAGCAACACAGGAGATAAGAAAAGAACTTCAAGAAAAAGGAATAGAAATTTTTCCTGTAAGCTGAAATTT
>Ga0105163_1001202_pt1 | contig 14014 bp, 21 predicted proteins | sample JNZ110809AmetaG_FD_81531 | JGI IMG/M metagenome (GOLD analysis project Ga0105163, IMG submission 81531) | Hot spring microbial communities from Jinze hot spring, China to study Microbial Dark Matter (Phase II) - JNZ 110809A | ecosystem: Environmental > Aquatic > Thermal springs > Hot (42-90C) >... | reverse complement strand
TCAGAAATTCGTATGCAGTGTTACCTTTTAGTGTAACAACCGCAGCTATCGGCTGTCTTCTACTTATGCCAAATTCTCTTATAGTTTTCTTGGCACGTCTTATAGAGGGGTTCAAACCTGTTAGCTGATTTAGGAGCTTTACCGCTTTTTCCAGTCTTTCACTACTACCGCCAACAGAAATGTTGATAACAACCTTCGCCACTCTAGGTACCAGCATCGGATTACTTTTCCATAAGCTTAGAATTCTATTTACACTGCTCTGCTCTAGAATTGAGCTATCGAATTTCTCCGGTATGACTTTAGGTAAGATAGAGTTGTTGTATATGGCAACCTCTACAGCCATTGTTTTCACCCTTCGTACACCTTCATAATGGGTCTATCCTCGCCAACTGCCATAATATAGTTCAAAATTGTCTGGAATCTATGTCCATTCAAATCTTCAATTGTTACAAGAGAATGTCTTCTCTTTCTACCTTCGTAACCTTCGATATCTATTACCTTTCCAATACGACCAACATTCTTTCCATCAATAACTATAACCAGCTTACCTATACCCAATGGTATGTGCTGCACAATACTCTGTGATGGTAATTCTATTAGTAGTGTGTCTAGCGTTTTAAATGAGGAGGCCTCTACAGGATTCTTGGGATCTTTAACTGTTATCAGTACATTTCTTCCATCGTGTAAATTTAACTGGATATTACCGTTTTTCACTGTCGTTTTATTTTCTATTCTTACTAGTTTTAGTTTAGCCTCCTCAGTAGGTATATTTATGTACCATAGATGTCTACCAACATAGGGCACTATCCTTAGGTATAGATCTATCTCAGGTATGGATACTACATCCATGAGTCCAACTGGAAATTTGTAGTCTCTTACCACACGGTTATCCACGAATACTTTTCCATCATAGATAATTCTCTTAGCTTCCCTAGCATTTTTTGCAATGCCAATCATATCTCTGATGAGTAGTAACAATGGTACACATCTATTTATAGGATGTGGCCCTGGGGATGGCTTTACTACCCATTTGTACTCTTTTCTCAAAATATACCAAAAGGCTGGTGCTACCAAACGTTTTAGGTGACGTGAACTACCCATTTTGGCCACTGTGATGCACCAAAACAAGCATCTATTTACTCGATACCATACTCTTTTGATCGTTACTCAACGGCTTGGCTTTACCACTTTTAACAAGTTCGTTACGAGCGCTCTGTCTCCTTTCAATGATCTTCCTTCTAACATCATCGATGTCACCGAGTTTCACTATCATTACTTTAGATGGATGTATAGGATAGAAAACTTCACTGCCATCAGCTTTCTTTAGTGTAACGCCTTCAATAAATATCCTAGCCCTTTTCAGATCAATCTTCATAACCTTACCTTCATGGCCTTTCCAATCTCCCCGGACGACTTTTACGGTATCATTTTTTCTCACATATAGTCTTCTGATTCCAAGCTCTTCCCTAAGGCTAGGAGACAAAGGTGCTGCAATGAGATGCCATCTTAGGTGCAGTGGTAGATTAAATAATATCTTTCTCTGCTTTCTTGGTTGTGCAGTATTCAACTCCATGCTGATGGCACCTATCGCTTTAGATAACCATAGATACAAGGTTTGCTATCTGGGTCCACCTTTCAACAGCTTCTCTTGCTACAGGTCCTCTAACTTCCTTACCCTTGGGCATTCCCTCAGGAGTTACAAGGACACATGCATTGTCTTCAAAAGCAATCCATGTTCCATCAGGTCTTCTAAACGGTTTTTTCTGTCTCACTATTATCGCATGCATTATCTGTCCTCTCATGTCTGGCGGTCCCTTCTTAACCGTGACTATAACCATATCACCTACAGTAGCAAACGGTATTCTTCTAAGTCTGGTCTTTATATCCATACTTCCAACAACCATAACCTCTTTAGCTCCACTATTATCGGCAACAACAAGTCTAGTCCCATTAATTATACCAGAAACTCTCCTCCTTCTCGGAAACGCTGCACCTGTTTTAGCTCTCTTAGCACCCATACTTCACCACCCTAGCCACCTTTTTGTGAAAGTATACCTAGTACAACAAAAGAAACACTTTTCGCTAGGGGTCTGGTCTCGCCAATTAGAACAATATCACCCTCCCTAGCGCTTACACAGGAAGGATTGTGTGCATGTATTCTGCTTCTCTTTCTCTCATATCTCTTAAACTTTCTAATCCATACCAGATGCTCCCTCTCAACTACAACTGTATTATGCATTCTAGCCTTAACTACCTTACCAACAAATAGGGAGCCTCTTATACTGATATTTCCATGCCAGGGGCATTTTTTATCATTACATTCCTTCTCAGGAGGGTTTAACCCTGGATACACTATGCCTATGTTTCTCGCCGCTTGTGGCACCTCTATCACCTTTACTGAGTCACCTTTACTGAGGTAAGCTATACTAGTTTAGACTAACTTTTTAATCTTTTAAGCCTATCCTCGGGTCTTCCAATTATAATAGATCCATCAATATCTGCATAACCATTGTCTGGGATCGCTATTCTAAATACTCCATATAGTTTTGGAACTACGATTTCTCGTCCATCATCCTCCCGTATTTTTAGGGTGTACATTGTTTCATCAACAATAGTACCTTTTCTACCAATTAAACTTTTATCGCTATGAGAAAGCACTAGTATGTTCAAGCCTATTAATTCGTGATATATTATGTTCTTTAATGTACGCTTCACCTTCCGACACGTTCTTGATTTATTATCGTTAGGATTCTTGCAATGTTTTTACGTAACATTTTTATCCTAGCAACATTGGTTAGCGTACCAGATTGTGCTTGTGTTTTTAATCTTATCAATTCCAGTCTAAGTTCTCTAAGGAGGCGAAGCCTTTCATCTAAATTCATAGATCTTATTTCATCTGCTGATAAAGGTCTATCACTCAATATTGAACACCTCACTATTCTTAGGTTTTCTCTTGCTGGGCTGCGCCAGCTTTTTCAGATGGTACAATTTCGACATAGTCTGAGGTTATACCAGGCTTCGTTATTAGCACCTCTACACCAAAGATGCCAGGCTTTAGCAGTACGTGCGCCACGGCCCTATCTACAAGTTTTAGACTCTGCTCACCTGATTTGTATACCTTACCTGCCTTTATCTTTTCATATCTAGCTCTCTCAGCTACAAGTTTTCCACTTATGATTATTTCACAACCAATAGCACCTGCAGCAAGGACTCTCCTTAGAGCTATGAATGCTGCACGTCTAAAGTGTATCCCTCTTTCTAAAGCTAATGCAATGTTGAATGCTACGACTCTTGCACTTAGATCAGGGTTCTCAACCTCAACCACTGTTATCTGTGGATTTTCAACACTAAACAGTTTTTCTAAAATGAGCTGTATTGTCCTTAGGGTCTGACCTCTCCGACCAATAATCATACCGGGTCTTGCAGCATAGATTATTACTCTCGTGCCCAGTGGTGTTCTTATGAGATCTACACCTGCATAACCAGCACGCCAGAATTTACTTGCTAGATATTCATCGACAGCAACCTTCTTTATTCCCTGTTCAATGAAATATCTCTTGATATTTACCAATTGCTACACCTCTGCGACAATAACCTCTATACTTGTATGGGTCTTAAACCGCGGTGTAGCTCTTCCAAATGCCCTGGGCATCCACCTCTTTAAGTAATATCCTCTATGGGCGGCTATATGTACTATCTTCAGCCTCTCACTGCTAAAACCCTTTACAATTGCGTTGTTTTCAACATTGTCTAGGAGCTTTAAGATGTATTTAGCTACCTTCACTGGGTATCTACCTATCGGACTACCCCATCTTCTCCATTTTTTAGCGAGACCTCTCTTATGAGCTATACTAAGCTTGTATCTAACATATGGTACAGGTTCCTTTAATTCAATTATCTGCATTAAAAAATTCTTAGCATCGCTTAGCATCATACCTCTTAATAACTTACACACCTCATAAGATTCCTTAAAAGATATGGGAACATCTCTTATCACAGCCTTTGCTATTCTAGATTCATCTAAGTTCTCGATTTTTGGATACTTCCATACAGGCATGCTATTCCATCACCATAGACATGATAGGTATCCTCAATTACAATACGTATCCTAGTTAAATATGTTCAAAATCTTAGCAGTGTTAAGAGAGCTTAATAAGAATTCAACAAAATAAGCTATAAAACTGGGTATAATACTATCCACGGTTTTCATCCTCTTTACTCTTTGAGGTAAGAGATCCAATTCATTTAGATAGTTGAGTCACAATATCCATTTCTTGGTTTATATTGATTAAGCTTATTAAATTCTGAAGCGGTATCTGTCCAACGGTATATGGTGGTGATTTTGGTTGTAAATCTAAAGCGTTTAGATGACGTAACATGGCTCATTCCCAAGGAGTATAAGAGGTGCATGCACGTACCAGCAGTAATTTATGCGGATGAGTTCCTGCTCAATAAGATGAAGGAGGATGCGACTCTCGAACAAGCTGCAAACGTATCATGTCTTCCAGGTATCGTTGCTGCAAGCTATACTCTACCAGATGGTCATCAAGGATACGGATTTCCAATAGGTGGGGTAGCAGGATTTGTAGAAGAAGATGGTGTTGTAAGCCCTGGTGGTGTAGGCTACGACATAAATTGTGGTGTAAGGGTTCTAAGAACAGATCTAACTTTAAGAGATATAAAACCGCATATAAAGGTACTTGTAGATGCTCTATTCAAGAATATTCCGAGCGGTGTTGGTGCAACAGGTAGACTTAGATTAAGTGAAAGAGAGTTGGATAACGTTCTAGAGGAGGGAGCTCTATGGGCATATAGACAGGGATTCGGAACAGAATATGATATAGAGCATACGGAATCTAGGGGTAGTTTGAACTGGGCTGATGCTTCAAAAGTAAGCAGGAGGGCAAAGGAAAGAGGAGCTCCTCAACTAGGTACATTAGGTAGCGGTAACCACTTCCTGGAGATTCAGATCGTTGAGAAAATATATCTACCAGATATAGCTAAGAGGATAGGAATATTTGGGGAAGGCCAGATAACCATAATGGTACATACAGGCTCCAGAGGTTTAGGACATCAGGTAGCAAGCGATTATCTGGTTTTAATGGAAAGAGCTATGAGGAAGTATGGTATAGAGGTGCCTGATAGAGAATTGGCTGCGGTACCGTTCAATAGTCGTGAAGGGCAAGACTATTTTGCAGCAATGGCAGCGGCAGCAAATTATGCTTGGGCAAATCGACAGATAATAACCCACTGGGCACGTGAAACATTTGCAAAGGCTTTAGGATCGGATCCTGAGAAGATTGGTATAAAAATGATATATGATGTGGCTCACAATATAGCAAAGCTCGAGGAGCATGATTATGAGAACAAGAGGTATAAACTTGTTGTTCATAGAAAAGGTGCTACTAGAGCCTTTCCACCTCAGCATCCAGAAATCCCCTCAGATCATCGAGAATTTGGACAGATCGTACTCATACCTGGAAGCATGGGTACCGCAAGCTATATACTAATACCTAGCTCAAGGGCTAGGGAAACATGGTGGTCAGCCCCTCATGGAGCTGGGAGATGGATGAGTAGAGCAGCAGCGATAAGATCAAAATCGCCAAAAGAGGTTGTAGATGCTCTTGAAAGGAAGGGGATATTTGTTAGGGCAGCGACAATGAGAGAATTATCTGAAGAAACACCTGAGGCATATAAGGATGTTGACAAGGTTATAGATGTAGCAACGAGGGCAAGTTTAGCAAGACCTGTGGCAAGGCTTGTACCAATAGCCGTCATCAAGGGATAGCTTTATTATAGCCTCCGCAGAGAACCTATGTTCATAATCACCCACGGATCATCTATCGCATAGGCCAGCCTCGGAGGCTCAACAACACTAAATTTCTAAACGGATTAAAAACAAATTAATTGAAACTACATAGCATAAAATTACCGTAGACTACCTATGAATATAATACTGTTTACTTTTGTGATGCAACGAACAGCTTAGTTTAAAAGATTATATATTTCTCTATCTTGCTATATTTTGGGGTCTCAACTCTATGCCACGTATACCGGTAAAACTAGTCTCATGGGAAGAAATCGTTGAGTGGAGCTGGGAATTAGCAAAAATAATAGAGAATAGTGGATACATTCCAGATGTTATAATAGCTATTGCTAGAGGTGGCTATGTACCTGCGAGACTACTATGCGATTTCCTAGGTGTTGAAAATCTGCTATCGATACAATCGCAGCATTGGACCGAGGCGGCCAAAAAGGGTGAGAAAGCTATGATAAAGTTTGAATATAGTGTAGATTTAACTGGATTCAAAGCGCTACTAGTTGATGATATTATAGACACAGGAGAATCTGTAATACTAGCTAAGGAATACATACTGCAAAACTGGAAACCTAAGGAACTAAAGATAGCTGCACTTCAATGGATATCAAGTGTTGCAAAGTTAAAACCAGACTTCTACTATATCGAAGTAAAGGAATGGGTTTGGTTCCAATATCCTTGGACACGTTTAGAAGATGTTACACAATTCTTAAAGAGGATTATCGAATCCTCTTATAGAGAGGATGGTAGAACATCATGGTCATTAGAGGAACTTGATAGGAAGTTTAGTGAATGGTATGGCATTTCAGTGGATAGAAGATACATAACTGAGGCAGTGAAGATGTTAGTTAAGCACGGTCTACTGAAAGCCATAGACAACAAATACATCTATACAATATCATAGTATACAATCCTCAAGCAACATAGATGCAAATACACTTTGTACAAGGCATTAGATTAATGCTATCAATATGTAATAGTGTATTGGATAAGGTGCTGCTATCGAGATATAGAAGGATACTAATTTATGGTGAAGCGGGAAGTGGAAAGACCAACGTCATGCTAAACATACTATTGTGTAGCTTAAAATCAGATAGCAATTTTTATTATATCAGTACCGAAGGTTCTGCCTTTCTAAATCGAGTAGTAGAACTTGGAATAACATCGAATAATATTTTATTTTCAGTAGCATTGGATCAGAACCATCTAATTCAACTAATTATAGACATCATTACAATGTATAGACATCCGCAGGCAATATTTATTGATAGTATAAATCACTTCTACAGGATTGAGGCTGTGGAACAGCAGAGCCTTAGAATGTTCCTAAATATGCTTACACTTCTAGATCTAATTAGCTATGGTAATATTTACGTAATTACTTCAGCGCAAATAAAAGCCGATGAACAATATGGTGAGGTGATAGCAGGCTATGAATATCTATCAATATGGGCGGATGCCATAGTTGCTATCGAAAAGCTTAGTAATCGTACTAGGATTTTGCGTTTTGTAAAACCCTCTACTGATTTAGAGTTCAGATTTCTGATTACTGAGAATGGAATTAGATGGCTTACTGGGATATAGTTCGTCCCTGTCAATTCAGTAAGTATAGAATCTATACTAACTTTCGCTAGATTGTGGAGGGCTCTTTTTGCTAGCTGTGTTCACCAGATGTGGATATTTGCTAAAAATCCTGTAGGCTACGTATCTATCTTCAGGTGAAAATTTATGAGGATGGGGTACCACAGTTTTCGCATTGCAGTACATGCACATCTCCTTTAACGTATATCTTTTACATATGGGGCACTTTCTTATTCTCCATCTCATTGCTATCCCTTTTCAATCTCTTCATGGACCAGCTTAAAACGATCTATTTCAAGAGCTTTGGACTGCTCTTCAAGGTATCTGCTTATCCTATTGTATATGTCCTCAGCTATTTTATAGTCTACAGCCTCAATTTCAATCCTATATCTTGGAGCACCGATGGTATACACTAACACCTTAGTATTGCTACCGTAATCCATGCTACTTATATCGCTCAAAATCTTTTTTATCCTTTCAATACCATCGCTCTTATAGCACACAAGCTCTGCCAATGCTCTGATCTTCACAGTTTTTATCGATATATGTCTCTGTGCCTCACTAAATATAGCATTCGACCAATCCTCAGGAATGCCGCGTTGTACAAGCAATTGCGGTCCCTTCAGTACGGCCTCCTCTAATACTGACAAGGGATCGGCTTCTCTTTCAAGAATCGTCCACACATATTTGTAAGCGTCCTCCAAACTTCTATTGCTATTCTTAGTCGCCATCTCTATAATCTTTTGAGCCCTTTGTATTCTTTTCCATCTCAATATTTTAGTTCTCTTCTCACCCTCCAGAACCCTTTTAATAGAAATATCAATCTGTATCTTACCAGTTCTCCTCTCTACCCTAATCACCTTTCCCACAACAACATGGTTTTCTTTAATAACATCCCTAATATCCTTCACATACCTAGTACTTATTTCACTCCATGGAATGAACGCTTCGAGATTCTCGTATTCCAAAAGATCGGCATACGCACCATAGTCAAATACTTTCTTTACCTGAGCCACTACAAGCTCTCCAACATCAGGAATACCATGTTTTCTAAATGGGATGCTCATAGAATGCCCCTGTATCAATTTACCTATGTTGTACTTAAAAATACATCTATAGATGGATTAGCCTAAGATCCTGACTACTTCAGCATTAACAAGTCTTGCTTTACCACCAGTAGGCTGTACAATAATAGTACCACATACTAAGCAGCGTGTTGGAAATGTTGCGTGGTCGAAGACGGGTTGTTCATTACCACATACACTACACTTTACTCTAATGAATCTGCTCCTTGGTTCGGGAATTAGAACTTTTCTCTTCATAGCCAAAAGAATTTCACCTTCAGGCTTTTTCTGCAAGTTCAGGTTTTTTAATCCTTATTCCTTTTCTATGCTGCATATATCCACACTTGCTACACTTCAACCTAAGTACAACCTTTTTTGTTACCTTTGCAAATCTTTTCTGTTCAGGCTTGCGTTTGGAACCGTAACCTTCCTGTTTCCTTAAATATCTACGCTGACCTTCGGCTAAAGTCCTCCTCTTTCCATGTTTATATATAACAATACTTTGCTCTGTATGGGTTCTACATCTTGGGCAGTATGTTACAATGCTCCTTGGTATTTTCAAAGGCATCTACCCTTCTAAGTAATTAGTAATTAGAATGCTGTAGAGTTTTATAAGCGTATACTCTCCTGTGTTTCAATAGTGGTTACCCGTGTTGTTTATTTGGGTTTGTTTAGGTATTTTTAAATATCATGGGTATTATTGACACGGGCTTTTCCCTCAGCTCCTGCTCACTTGTCGCAGGGTCATCGGGAGCTACATCGACGGGCACCACAGAGCCCGCCTCGAGGGGTAGGTCTTATTCCGGTTAGTGGTTCCACCGATATTGTCTGGCTAATAAGTGTCGATTAGATCAATGTAACCTAGGGAAGCTAGCACTACAGCATATTCGATTGGAATCAATATTGTATACCCTGGGAGGGCAATACTATGCTGGACGTGAAATGCTTTTTTCACTCTACATAAAATCCTACCATTGTACACTATAACAGATCCTAAAATAGCGTGTTTGAGCATTTCAGAAATTTTAGCGAATATTGTGAGAATGTTTCCTATGGTATCCTGTTCAAGCGATACCTCATTATTCATCATTCTTACTACAACATTTTTTACAGATGATTCGACGAGCTTATGCATGAGTACCTTGAATTTATCGCAGACGTCCTGGGTGTAAGGCTCTGATGACAGGTTGCACCAATAGTTTGTTGAAACATTTAGTTTATTTATCTCATTAAGAACCTTTGTAATAAGGGCAGTAGACACCTTATCGTCAAGCAATAGAGAATTTAGCATCTTTGCGACATCCTCTAGAACGCCAACCGACATAAATCATCAGCTCTTAGTATCAATAAGTGTAGCTACGCCCTTAAATACGAGGTAGGATGCATAGGCATAATCTAGTACAACCTCCTCTCCACGAGTAAAGGAGAAGCTACCATCGGCAATTTCTAGTTTAGGTAAGCCAATGTTGATGCGAACCTTGAACCTTGTATTATTCTCTGGCGAGAGTTGTGAAGGATCCATAGAAAACTCGCTGATATCAAGTTTTTTAATACTATAGGCTATCCATCCTGTTTTTCCATTTATACTATTTGGTACTCTTACTAGATGTGTAACATCTATAGTAACCTTTGGATCTATAGGTATAGACGCTTTTTTCACTGCGCTATCTATACAGCTTTCAAATATCTTATGTATTCTTAGAGCATCCGAAAAATCGAGCCTACCTAACTGACCCATTATATACCGTCTGGCCAATTCATCTATGGACATGCTGAGAAGTTCCTTTGCTATACGACGCCTGATACCTCCTTCACTAACCTTCGGAGGTAATGGGATAGCTTTTTTCTTATCCGATCCTAATAGATATCTCTTAATATATGTAGCTATGGATTCATCCAATCTAATGTATGAGACGATTTCACGTCTAATTTCGGGATCCATTCTATCGAACGGCGGATTCAACTCCACTATCAGATGGAATCCTCTATTACCAGAGAATGAAGCTTTCAGCATGTTAAAACCAAAATCATTTTCAATTACATCAATTAATTTACCTAAGTAGAGCAAGGCCTTGTATATACAGCTGCTATTTACATGCTCAAACCTTAGAAGTTCAGAATTACAGTTTGGGCAGAGCTTAACACTATCGTATGTGATATAGCCGCAAGTCCTACAGAATCTAAATTCTATTACACCGTTTTCCAGTTTGCAATCCTGAATATCGTTAGCATCTATATCAAATATGAGGTCGCTTCCCATCCACTGTTTTTCATCCATGGATATATTAGCGGGTTCTCGATACTTTGCTGATGAGTAATATAGGTGGCGGGGAACTTTTTCAGTAACTGTTTTACGAAGTTCAGAAATAGTAGAAAATGATAGATGTCTAATATAGGTTTCACTATATAGTGGTTGTAAAGCAACTTCACGAATGTAGAAATCGTTAGGAAGAATTAAATTTGCTCTACTGTAATATTTTCTAAAAATTTCTTCGTATATTCTAAGCCAATTATGTAGAGGGTCGAGCTTATTCATCTATTATTCAACCCTAGGAGCTACATAGAGTTTTAGCCGCGCTCCAGCAATCATCTCTAACTCTATTTCGCACGGCATATCTTGACCTAACTTTATTGTGGCAATCTCAGATAGTTTAGTCAACGTTGTAAGTAGCGATATATAGTTCATAGAATACATATTTGTGAATTCGCTAAAGTTCTCAGAAACCTGATAATCTATTAGAGTACCCGTTACTATGCTAAATGCAAATTCAACTTCACCTAGATCTGACGTAGCTATAAGTGAAATGCCCTCTCTACTAACTTTAAACTTCAAAACCTCTCCTACATCTTCAAGTACTGATAGTGCTGATGATAGTGTTGCACCGAGAATTTTTGCCTGTATTTGAAACTCTAAAGAGAGCTCCGGTACCTCTTCATAGCTACCAGAGATGAGTGGTAGTGTAAAAGATCTTAACGTTCCACCCTTAGATATAAAGCCTAGCGTTAATTTCGATCCATCACTTGAAATCAGAAGTTTATCTGACTTTGATGCTCTTCGTAAGATTTTCGAGGTATTTTCAAGGTTAATTAATAGTGTAGTCTCTTTTTCAACAGAGTACTCTTCGAATGCTGAAATAGGAACGTGGAAGTCGATAAGCATTACATGGGTGGGATCCATCGCTTTAATCCTTACACCATCGCTTGGGTGGAGTGTAATGCCAACGGTCTCTATATAATCAGCAATACTCCTCAATACATATCTCCATATCCTAGCATCTGCAAAAACGAATTTTACACTCATTGATTCTCCACCATCTCTATACACTATCTTAAAATGTCTAAAAATTTAAATCATAAAATTCATAGTAGTGGTGCAACGTCTCCTTAAATACCATCTATTCTATACATCTAATATTTGGGGAATTCTTCATAAATTCGTCTTTATCTTTGCTAAGTTCTACAAAAATCTTACAATGGTAAAAATCGCAGTGATTATCTTTACATCTACATGAAATATTATCTATATTGTATTCCTTAAGAAGCCTCAACAATGTATCTCTACTTATTACACCACTGCAGAATAGCGTTCTATTTGGCTTAGATAGATGTAGTTCAATCTTATTGTTATCCTCATCAAAAACCAGGATAAGCTTCTCACCATCGCTAATATTTAGTAAAAGCCTTAGAGTAGCAGGTATTGTTATCCGACCTTTGCTATCAACCTTTACAACCTCGCTAAACATCTAACCTACACCATCTGATAAACTTATCCCCTCGGTGCTACCCATACCGTTACTTTACCTCCTCCAGCAACATCTAAGCTTATTCTAAGAGGTTTTTCAGGACCGAAGGCAATGCTGCATTCATCAGCAAGGTCCAAGATCTTTAATAGAGCCTTGAGATGATCAACACTATATCTTGCTATAGCATTTCCAATGTTTGCTTCGAGATATGTAAGTGGCTGGAATTGCTTTAATGTTGTTTCATATGTGGCTAGCTCACTAGTGGCTACAGCCTTTATAGAGTTGCTTTCTGATGAATACATTAGCGCAATCTCGTCTCCGACTAGTGACGAATCCTTTAGGATGTTAATCAATTCTGATGATGGAAGGCCGGCAGAGACTTCAAGCTCAATATCTATAGAGCCTATACTTTCAAACTCTATTTCTGAAAGTGGTATTAGATACTCTCTTTCGATATTTGATCTGATGTTGAAGATCTTGATATTAAGTTCTCTCATTCCTTCCGTATATGAAATCTCCACTTTATCTCTTTTTGTAGCTCTCCTAAAAGCTTTAACAAATTCGTCTCTATCAGCTATAATCCTAACCTCTTTACCAACATTGAACTCTTCAAAGGAAGAGGCAGGCAATTCAAATACTATCATAGATACTTTATCTGGACTTAGAGCCTCAATAGAGAATCTATCCGGGGATATCACTAACGGTATTTGATCTACAATACCTTTCAAAGCGATTGTAGTCTTTTTGAATACAACACCAACTGGATAGACCAATTTTACACTCATATTAAAATTCCCAATAAGATATAGATTACTTTAACAGAAATTTAAATTAGAAGCATCATAACATATTTATTAACAAGGTTAGGATACTAATCTATGGTACACAGCTGACTAGCACATATATTTAAGGGGATAGACTGTATGGTGAAAGTATCTATTGGAACAGTAGTTGGTCAATATGTTGCAGTAGAAGTAAGGGCGGAACATGCAGTAGATATACTTACTGCTTTGAGGAAGGCATTGAATAAGGGTGGAGATGATGTTAACGATGCTATCAGAATGATTCAGCACTTCGACATCTTCTATAATATTATGCATAGAAAATTCAAGGAGTACTTAACCCCCAGAAAAGATGTAGGTGATCTAATAAAAGGCAACGTACTGATCGATAGAATAAAACTCGTTAAGAAAGATAGTGAAAAATATGTTGTTATAGTATTTGATAAATCTATTTCCAAAGAAAATCTAATAAACATTTTAAACAGTCTTGGATATGAGGTAACCAACATCTAGGTAACCAGCTTCTTAGTATACAACGGTTACACTACAAACCACTTCCGTCCTAAGTCATTGTAGGTCTCGTTAAAAGGTTACACTCTCCACCACGGGTTTACTGTAGCTCCTAGGCCACCCTTACGCGTATGCCGTGGGCACCATTCAAGGTCAATTACATGAGGCTTGCAATATAGTTCCAAAATTACGTTCCAAGCATAAACCTTATAGCCAAAACGGTCGCATAATCCTCTGCTACATACCTTTTAACAACCTCTACTTCTTCTTTTTCTGTAAATGAAAAACGCTCCTCAGACGCCGAGAAGTTTCTACCAGCAAAGAATTGCACAGTTCGTCAAAGTATTGACATAGTATTGAATTATGGAAACATAGGTATAAAGATGAACAATTATTATCTAAATAGGAAATGGTATAATCTTAGACCAAAAGAAGACAAAGTAATTCTACAGAGTTGTAGAAATAGTTATGAACTCTATCTAGATCTATGAAGAGCCGGAAAGATAGTGCGGGGGG
>Ga0105163_1001199_pt1 | contig 14025 bp, 13 predicted proteins | sample JNZ110809AmetaG_FD_81531 | JGI IMG/M metagenome (GOLD analysis project Ga0105163, IMG submission 81531) | Hot spring microbial communities from Jinze hot spring, China to study Microbial Dark Matter (Phase II) - JNZ 110809A | ecosystem: Environmental > Aquatic > Thermal springs > Hot (42-90C) >... | reverse complement strand
TTATCTGACGGGAGAGTCTACATCTACGCTGTTGGCGATGAGGGGGCGCTGGAGAAGTTTCTTGCAAACGTTCGCAAGGGTCCACCTTTAGCTGTCGTTAGAGACGTTGTTGTTAAAGATGCCCAGCTCCAAGAGTTCGAAAAGTTTGAGGTGAGACGCTAATGGTTTCAAAGCGCATCATTTCCTGTTTAGACGTAACTTATAGAAACGGAGTGGCAAAGGTTGTAAAAGGTGTCGAGTTCGTGAACCTTCGTGAAGCTGGTGACCCAGTTGCGCTTGCAAAGAGATACAACAATGAGAAAGCAGACGAGCTCGTTTTTCTCGACATAACAGCGTCCCCTGAGGGCAGGAAGACGATGGTCGAAGTTGTTGAAAGGGTTGCGGAGCAAGTCTTCATACCATTAACCGTTGGGGGAGGAATAAAGAGCGTTGAAGAAATAGACCACATCCTCTCTGCTGGAGCAGACAAGGTTTCGATAAACACATCCGCAGTTAAGAATCCAAATTTCGTAAAAGAGGCTTCTCAGATCTTTGGCACTCAATGCATCGTCGTTGCGATTGACTGCAAGAGAAACTTCGATCTAAAGAAGGGAGAACATATAATCGAGCTCGAAAACGGGCAAAAAGCCTGGTATGAAGTCTACATCTACGGCGGGAAAAAAGCAACTGGTATTGATGCGGTTTCTTGGGCCAAGAAGGTCGAAGAACTTGGTGCTGGTGAGATTCTGCTAACTTCTATGGATAGAGACGGAACCAGAGACGGCTACGATATACCAATAACGCGGAAAATAAGCGAGGAGGTCTCGATTCCGGTCATCGCTTCAGGTGGTGCTGGAAGGCTCGAACACTTCTATGAGGCATTTATTCATGGAAAGGCTGACGCTTGCCTAGCTGCAGGCATTTTCCACTACGGTGAGATCAAGATCGAGGAAGTAAAGAGGTATCTCAGCGAAAGGGGTGTGAAGATCAGATGGAGATAAGGGAGTTCCAGAACATGATCGCAGAAATCTACTTGCACCGAGACTTGCAACGGGGACTCGAGAAAACGATGCTGTGGGTTGTGGAGGAAGTTGGTGAGCTTGCAGAAGCAGTGAGAAAAGGGGAAAACATCGGTGAGGAGATAGCGGACGTTATTGCTTGGATCATAAGCCTTGCAAATCTCTGCGGAATCGATGTCGAAAAGGAAATCCTTAAAAAGTATCCGATGTCATGCAAAAAATGCGGTAAAAAGCCTTGTGAGTGTGATGATGTATGAGATTCCTTATACCAAGTGAAGAAGACATCACAAAAGGTCTTACCACAGACAAATACTTTATATGGACTGAAAAAGTTCTGAAAACCAAAGGTTTGAACCCAAAGGTCGTGATGGAAGTCACAACCTCGGAATGGGGAATTTTTGCGGGTCTTGAAGATGTCTTGGGTTTGCTCGAAGGTTTGCCAGTCGACGTTTACGCAATGCCGGAAGGTTCTCTTTTCTTCCCACACGAGCCCGTGTTGACGATCGTGGGCAAATACTTGGATTTTGCGAGATTTGAAACTGCGATTCTCGGATTTCTCTGCCATGCAAGCGGTGTTGCAAAGCAAAGCTTCAAGTTCAAACTTGCAAGCGGAGACAAAAAGATCTTTTCCTTCGGAACACGAAGAGCTCATCCAGCGATTTCCACAATGATAGAGAGATCCGCACTTATCGGTGGCGTCGACGGAGTTAGCAACTTCATTGCGGAGAAGTATCTTGGAGTGGAGAGCGTTGGAACTATGCCCCATGCGCTGATAATAAGCTTTGGAGACCAGATTTCAGCATGGAGAGCTTTTGATGAAATCGTAGACGAAAAAGTGCCAAGAACTATGTTGGTAGACACCTACTACGATGAGAAAACCGAAGCGATTATGGCGATCGAGAACGTAAAAAGAGTTGATGCAGTTCGCCTTGACACACCCTCGTCAAGGAAGGGAAACTTCAAGAAAATAATCGAGGAAGTAAAGTGGGAGCTTAAAATACGTGGAAGAAAAGACGTGAAAATCTTCTTGAGCGGTGGCTTGAGACTCGAAGATGTCATCGAACTTCGCGACGTTGCGGATGCGTTTGGTGTCGGAACTGCGATCAGCGCTGCGAAGCCAGTTGATTTTGCTATGGACATCGTTGAGAAGGATGGAAAGTTCTGTGCGAAAAGAGGCAAAAGAAGTGGGATGAAACAAGTCTATAGAGACTGGGAGAAGCTCGAAGACGAAATAAGACTTTTTAGAGATGAGAAACCAGCTGACAAGGAGCCTATGCTCAAGAAATTCATCGAAAACGGTAAGATCATCTCAAAAACAGACATGAACAGCGCAAGAAATTTGGCTTTGAAACAGATGGAGATAATAAAAAGGCTCGGAAGAGAGGAGGAATTTCTAATGTCCGAGTGAAGTGTAAATCCTCCAGAGCTTTTCTTCTATTTCACCATTTTGAATCTTTGTCGCGTAAGCTTTTCTGATCTTTTCTCTCAGCTTTTCGGTTTCGTATTCTACGAAGACTTTGCTGAGTTTCTCCTGCGCCTCTATGTATTTCTCAACGTAGATCGGAACCTTTTCCGTGATCTTTCTTTCTTCGATGAACCTCGTGTGGATGTTGCCTTTGACGAACTCCTCGTCGTCAAGGATTGCCATGTGCAAAGGAATGTTCGTCGTTATCCCTGCGATTACGTATTCCATCAACGCTCTTCTCGCTCTTGCAATCGTTTCTTGTCTCTTTCTGCCAAAAACGGTTAGTTTTGAGATCATCGGATCGTATTCGTCCGGAATCCTACAACCGATGTGGACTGCACTGTCCAATCGAATCCCGAAACCGCCGGGACTTCTGTAGAACTCAATTCTCCCGCTAACTGGTAGGAATTTGATCGGATCTTCTGCATATATCCTTAGCTCCATCGCATGTCCGCGGAAAGATACGTCGTGTTGCTCAAACTCGAGTTCGTCTCCATATGCGATCCTTATCTGCTCCTTCACTATGTCCACTCCCGTTACGATCTCGGTTATAGTGTGCTCCACCTGAAGCCTTGCGTTGATCTCGAGGAAGTAGAAGTTTCCGTTCTCGTATAAGAATTCAAAAGTTCCCGCGTTCTTGTATCCTAAGCTCTTTGCACCCTTTATCGCAATTCTCCCTATTTTCTCCCTCGTTTCCTCGTTCACGATTGGTGACGGAGTTTCTTCTACTATCTTCTGATTCCTACGCTGAACACTACACTCTCTCTCGCCAAGATGGATGAAGTTCTTTCCGTCGCTCAGGATCTGGACTTCAATGTGCCTTGGCTTCGTTAACCACTTCTCAATGTAAACAGTTGGATCGCCAAAATATTTCTCACCGAAACTGCTCGACTTCACGAACGCAGATTCGAGCTCTTCTTCATTTTTTGCGATTGTGATCCCAATTCCACCACCGCCACCCGAGGCTTTGACCGCAACTGGGTAACCGACTTTTTCAGCCCACTTGTAAGCGTCGTCGATTGTTTCGAGCGCTGGAGAGCCGGGAATCACAGGAACTCCAGCAGAAATCATCTTTTCCCTCGACTCAACTTTTGAGCCAGAAATCCTCAGCACGTCAGAAGACGGGCCGATAAAAACAATTCCTTCCTCTTCGCATCTCTCCGCAAACTCTGGATTTTCAGAAACAAAGCCATAGCCCGGATGTATCGCTTCTGCCTCACTTTGCTTTGCAATCTTTATTATCGCCTCGATGTTCAGATAGCTCTCCCTTGGATGCGATCTTCCCACGTAGTAAGCTTCATCCGCATAGTAGCGATGGAGTGCCCTCTCATCTGCGGAACTATAGATTGCAACGCTCTTAATTCCGAGTTCTCTGCATGCACGCATTATCCTTATCGCTATCTCCCCACGGTTTGCGACAAGGATTTTTTTGAACATCCTGTTGCCATAACTCCAGCAGTTATTAAACTTTTCCTTAAAAAAGGCAAGCCGAATACAGAAACAAAGTATTTTCCAGAGTTAGATACGTATTTCCTTAGTATTCGGAAGAATAAAATTTATCATTGGAATTTATCTAATTTAGTTACCGAAAACGATTTAGCCAAAAAGAGCAATGTAGGGCGATGAAAGTGATAAGCGTCTTCGATACAACACTTAGAGATGGCGAGCAAATGCCTGGAGTATCTTTACCTCCGTTCTACAAAGTTCAGATAGCAAAAGCTCTTGACAGACTTGGGGTTGATGTTATCGAAGCTGGATTTCCTTCTGCTTCCAAAGGAGAGTTCGAGTCCGTGAAAGAGATCTCATCCCTTGGACTGAACGCAGAGATCTGCGGACTTGCGAGGATCGTGAAAGAAGACATAGACCTCGCCATAAATGCGAACGTGGATATCGTTCACATCTTCACCCCCACCTCCAAGATTCAAATAGAGCACACGCTGAAACTCAACTACGACGAAATAATCACAAAATCCGTCGAATGCGTGGAATACATAAAATCCCACGGGTTGAAGTGCATGTTTTCAGCAATGGATGCAACTCGAACCGATTTTGAGTTTTTAAAAAAGATCTACAAAGCGGTCGAGGATGCGAATGTGGACATAATAAACATCCCAGACACCGTTGGAGTTGCAACTCCTTTCAAGTTCTACGAGTTGGTTAAAAAGCTTAGAGAGGAACTCAAGGTCAAAATAGATGTCCACTGCCACAACGACTTCGGACTTGCGGTTGCAAACACATACGCAGCAGTTCTTGCAGGCGCAGACGAGGTTCAAGTCACTGTGAATGGAATTGGCGAAAGAGCTGGAAACGCAAGTTTAGAGCAAGTCGTGATGATACTACACTCGATCGAAGGTATCAAAACAAATATAAAAACCGAGCTTCTTTACGATACCTCAAAGCTCGTGGAAAGGCTTACAGGTATAAAAATGCCTCCAAACACACCAATCGTTGGTGAAAATGCGTTTAGTCATGAAAGCGGCATTCATGCGCACGGTGTGCTGAAGGAGGCTTCAACCTTTGAACCAGGAATTCTAAGGCCAGAGATGGTTGGGCATAGAAGAAGAATCGTCATCGGAAAACACGCTGGTAGGTATCAGATAAAGAAGATACTCGAAAACGCTGGATACAGTGTAAGCGATGATGCCTTGAACAGAATATTCGAAAAAGTGAAGGAAATGGGGGACAAAGGTAAGAAGCTAACAGACAGAGATCTTTTCACGATAGCCGAGATCGTTTTAGGTGAGATGGTAGCCGAAGAAAAAGCAGTTGAGGTTGAGGAAATCACCGTTATAACAGGGAACAAAGTAACTCCAACTGCAGTTGTGAATGCAAAAGTCTTCGGAGACAAAAAAGTTGCATCCGCAATTGGCGTCGGACCTGTGGATGCGTCGCTGAAAGCAGTTCTCCAGCTCGTTGGCGGAAAAATGCAAATTCGTGAATTTAGGCTTGACGCAATAAGTGGTGGTAGCGATGCGATCGCAGAGGTATACGTTACAGTTGAAGACGAAAATGGACATGTCTTCACTTCCCGTGGTGCATCGCAGGACATCGTCATGGCTTCATTCGATGCAGTTGTCAATGCAGTTAACTTCCTGATGAGGAGGAGAAAATGAAGTTCACGAAAATGCATGGAAACGGGAACGACTTCGTTTTGATCAACGAATTCAACGAGATCGTTGTTCCCGAGACGAAGAAAGCCGAGTTTGCGAGAAAGATTTGCAATAGAAACTTTGCAGTTGGCGCTGATGGAGTTATATTCGTTCAACGATCCGCAATAGCGGATGCAAAGTTCAGATTTTTCAATCCCGACGGCAGCGAAGCGAAAATGTGTGGAAATGGGATAAGATGCTTTTCGAGGTTTTTAGTCGAAGAAGGTTATGCGAAAATGGGAAAGATCAGAGTTGAGACGCTAGCAGGTGTGAAGGAGCTTGAAGTTAGCTTTGATGGAAAGTGGTGGGTCAAAGTTGACATGGGAAAGCCCGAGTTCGAATTTAGCAAAATTCCGACGAAGAAAGAAATCTGGGGAACGATTTTTGAGTTCAAAGGAAAGAAATACGAGCTCTATGCCGTTAACACAGGGGTACCTCATGTCGTGATTTTTGTTGAAGACCTCGATTTCGACATAATTCCGATCGCAAGAGCAATCCGATACTCAGAGCTCTTTCCCGAAGGGACAAACGTGAACTTTGCAAAATTCCAAAATGGCAAATTCTATGTTAGAACTTACGAGAGGGGAGTTGAAAACGAAACCCTGAGCTGTGGAACGGGTAGCGTCGCAGTTGTTGCGGTTGCCAAGAAACTCGGAATCACAGACAGGGCAGAAGTGATAACAAAAGGAGGAATCTTAAGAATTGAAGTAAACGATACTGCCTTCATGACCGGTGGCGCAACTCGTGTTTTTGACGCTGTGCTGAGAGATGAGATTTGAGAATCGTTTAGTCCTATCTGCAATGGCTGGGATAAACAACGCTGAGTTCTGCAAGAAACAAAAAGCGGGACTCGTGATTCTCGGCGGATTTAACGCGGATAAAGGAGCAATGGATGCAGCGAGAAAAGCGGTTGAGCGGGGAAGGAAAGAGTTCTTATTTGAAGAACCGATTGAAGGGATCGAGAGGGAGATTAAAGCGATAAAGGGCAGAAATTTCGCAGTTAACGTTCGTTCTTCAACCATTGACGGCTACTTAGAAGTTGCAAACCTCGTTGAGAGCTACGGAGGAATCCTAGAGATTAACGCACACTGCAGACAACCAGAGTTCGTTTCCGCGCATTGCGGGGAGTGGTTGCTTTTCAATCTCGAAGAGCTGTTGAAAATCGTGAAAGCAGTTTCAAATGTTGCAATTACTGCGACAAAGATTCGAGGAGGCTACAATTTAGACTATGAAGCGATTTGCAAGAAAATTTTTGAAAACGGATGCAAAATCGTCCACATCGATGCGATGATTCCGAATTCAACTTGCGATTTTGAGCTAATAAGGAAGCTCTCACCACTTGGTTTTGTCATAGGGAACAACTCCTTCGTTGACATCGCTACAGGAGAGAAGATGATTCTCTCTGGGGCGAAAATGGCCTCTGCTGCAAGAGCCGTGCTCGGGGATGAAAGATTTTTTGAAAAAATGCTTAGGAGCAAAATTCTATCGCAAGCGGTCGAGCTTGAAGTATAACAGCCAGTATTTATATACTCTGAGACCACGTTAATGCGATGTGGAGCATACTCAAAGCACTCAGAGAAAAGCCTGAGATTTTATACGAGTCACAAAAAAGGCGCAACCTAAGCACGGAAATCATAGATAAAGCGATAGAGCTTGACAAAAAATGGCGAGAGAAGCTGAGAGAAGTTAACGCGCTTAGGAAACGAAGAAACGAGCTTTCTAAGCTATTAAAGGAAAAGAAAGACCAAAAATTGGTCGAAGAGGCAAAAAAAATAAGCGAAGCTGTGAAAAATGCGGAAGATGAGCTCAAGAATCTCGAAAAAGAACTCGAAAACGTTTTGCTTTCGATCCCAAACATAGTTCACGAATCTGTGCCAATTGGAAAAGACGAAAGTGAAAATGTCGCAATTCGCTACTGGGGAAAGGCAAGGGTGTATTTCGAAGATGTCGACAGATTCTTGGAGATTACGAATCAAAAAGCTGATTACGAAGTCGTAGACTACAAGCCCGTAGCCCATGCAGACGCAGTCGAGCTCTTCGGTTGGGCGGATACAGTGAGAGCAGGAAAGGTCGCGGGAGCTAGGTTTTACTACCTCTTCGACGATCTCGTGTGGCTCGATTTTGCTTTAGCGCTCTATGCAATGGACTTCTTGGCGAAGAATGGATTTAAAATCGTAGTTCCACCGTTTATGCTGAGAAAAGAGGCTTATCAAGGTGTCACAGCTTTCAGCGATTTCGAAGACGTGATCTACAAGATTGAAGACGAAGATTTACACTTAATTGCGACAAGCGAGCACGCAATCGCTGCGATGCACATGAACGAGACACTTGAGGAGAACGAGTTGCCAATGCTCTACGCAGGCTTCAGCCCCTGTTTTAGAAAAGAAGCAGGGGCGCACGGAAAGGATACGAAAGGAATTTTTAGAGTTCACCAGTTCAACAAAGTTGAGCAATTTGTCTTCTGCTTACCAGAACAAAGCTGGGACTGGCATGAAAGGCTGATTGAGAATGCTGAAAAGCTTTGGCAGGGATTAGGGGTTCCTTACAGAATAGTGAACATCTGCACGGGCGATCTTGGAATTGTTGCGGCGAAAAAATACGATCTCGAAGCTTGGATGCCATCGCAGGCAACTTACAGAGAAATGGTCTCCTGTAGCAACTGCACGGATTGGCAGAGCTACCGTTTGAACATACGCTACGCAGAGAGAAAAGGAATGCCAAGCAAGGGATTTGTGCACACGCTCAACTCGACTGCGATCGCAACAACGAGGGCGATAACTGCGATAATCGAAAACTACCAGCTCGAAGATGGCAGGGTTGAGATTCCAAAAGCTCTAAACAAATACTTGGAAAACTTCGAATCTGCGCCGAAGGACTTCATAGAGCCAAAAAACGTTCGAAAGGTGTAAGGATTTCGCAACCATTCTTCTTTATCAAAACAACGTCCTCAACTCTAACTCCGCCAACATTCCTATAGTATAGCCCCGGCTCGATCGTCACAACCATCCCGCTCTTTAGCGTAGCGTCAACGTCGCCGATTTTGGGCTCTTCGTGAACTTCGAGCCCTATGCCATGACCGGTTGAGTGAATAAAACCTTCTCCTTTCCTTGTTTCAAACCCATAGTTCTTTAGAGTATCCTTCACTGTCTCGTGGACTTCTCTACCGTTTACACCTTCCCTAAGCATCGAGATCGCCTTTTTCTGCGCTTCAATGACTGCTATGAGCATCTCTTTCAGCTGTGGGTTGTCTTTCAGGATCACAGTTCTTGTGAAGTCCGCATAGTAGCCGTTTCTGTTTTTCGGAAAGACGTCAACGAGCAGATGCTCCTCAATTTCTCCCTTTCCAAGTTCGTGCGGATCTGCTGAGAGCTTTCCAGAAACGCAAATAGTATCTTCTGCAATTAAGTCAGCTTTCCACAACTCAAGCTCGATGAACTTTCGAACCTCTTCGCATTTAAGCGAGCGAGAAGTTAGAAGCTTAAGTGTCTCGGAAAAAACCGCAACTACTTTTTCGCAGTTTGCTTTTATCTCTGATATCTCCGAGCTGTTTTTCACCGCTCTAACTTTCAAAAACGGATTCTCGATCGTTTCGACTTCGAAGTTTTCCTTCAAAGCAAAGGCAAAAAAAGCTGGAAACTCGTTTGGGATCAAAACTCTCTTAGCCCTCCCCTCTTTGAGAATTTCAACGAGAATTTCTGCAATCGCTTTCTTCGGAGATTTCAGTTCCTTGAGCTTTTCCTCGTATCCAAGCGTTTCGTAGCTTGCAATCTCTTTAACTTTGCTCTCCCTCAAAGCTCTTTGTAGCTCCATCTCCGGCAAAAGCAAAAGCTCAGTTCCATCGACTCCAACGAAGTAGAACATCGCAGAGGAGCTTTTGAACTTCGTTGCGTAAAAGAAGTTTGCGTTTCCCGATTGCATTAAGAAAAAATCCGCATTTTTCTCCCTTAAGACTTCGATCACCATATCAGGATTTTTGCCCAGCCTTCCGCAACCGCCTTGTCGTTGACTTTACAAACGACGTTAACCTTGTAGCGGTTCTTCTCCTTTTCAACGATTTCACAATCTACTGCGACAAGATCACCTATGCGCACTGGAGCCAAGTAGCGAAAGCTCGTTTCAAGCAAAACCACAGTCCCAGGGAGCATCGCTACAGCTGTCGAAACCAAGCTCGTGGTGAGCATCCCGTGAACAACTCTACCACCAAACTTCGTCTTCTTCGCAAACTCTTCGCTAAAATGTATTGGATTGAGATCGCCAGAAATTAAGCCAAAAAGCTGAACGTCGATTTCGTTTATTTTCTTCAAAAAACTGAACTTCAAACCAACATCAACGGTTGCTGAAATTTTTTTGAACTCCTTGAAATCTCCGCCAGACTTTTTGTATATCGACTCAAGTTCCGAAAAATCCATGAAAAAAGTTTAGAGGGAAGTTTAAAAGCTTTTCTACCTCTTCGCCTTCTTCATCTTGAGCTTCTTCAGCCTTATTATGTTCTCCCTATCCATTTCCTCGAGTTTGAACGCAATGAACCTCGCAAGCTCATTCATCCTTGGAATTACACGATACTCGAGCGCATTAACTCTGCGCTTCGTCCTCTCGATTTCCTCAAGCAGTTTTCTGATCGTCGTCTCGATTTCAGCGACTTCAAGTATCGAATCCACGAGCTCCTCGTAAGCTGTTACAGCTTCATCAACTCTTACGCTTGTGCTTAGAACGCCATAGGGCTTCTCTATTGCTTTTCTCGCAACTTTCTCCCTCTTTATCACTGGCACAACAACTCCCATTATGCTCTTTTTCTTCAGCGTAAAGCTTGGCTGAATCTGACAGCAAGAGAGAGCTATGGATCTTAACGCTGTAAACCCATCGAGGGCCATCGCAATCAAAAGCTTTTGCCTCGCTTTGTTGTAGTTCTCAACCATTTTCTGAATCGCAACCTTCGCTTCCTCGAGCAGTTCCCGGAACTCCATTATCAAGCCGTCTCTTTTCATCTTCAGCAATGCGTGCCCACGAACTGCCATCCTGATTCTTCTTCTGAGCTTTATGAGCTCCATTCTCGTCGGTTGCACTTCTGCCATCGCTATCCCTCAAAAAATTAGGATGAAGCTGCCTTCTTCTTGTACGCAGGATGATACTTCTCGATGTATTTCTTCTCGATCTTCGTAAGCTCTCTTTCTGGAAGCATCGACAAGAGCTCCCAGCCAAGGTCGAGCGTGTATTCGATGTCACGGTCCTCGTATTTGCCTTGGTTAACGAATCTTCGCTCAAACTCATCTGCGAACTTCAAGAAGAGACGATCTCTTTCGCTCAACGCCTCTTCGCCGACGATTGCAACTAAACCGCGAAGATCTACACCTTCAGCGTATGCTGCATACATCTGGTCGTTCCACTGCTTGTGGTCATCTCTTGTCATTCCCGGTCCAATACCTTCTTTCATCAGCCTGCTGAGCGATGGCAAAACGTTTATCGGCGGGTAAATGCCCTTTGCATGCAGTTCTCTGCTCAAAACTATCTGCCCTTCAGTGATGTAACCCGTGAGATCCGGAATTGGATGTGTGATGTCGTCCGCGGGCATCGTAAGGATTGGGAACTGCGTTATCGTGCCCTTTCTTCCACGAATTCTTCCCGCTCTTTCGTATATTGTCGCCAAGTCAGTATACATGTATCCCGGATACCCTCTTCTCCCCGGAACTTCCTCTCTTGCAGCACTTATCTCTCGCAACGCCTCGCAGTAGTTCGTCATGTCCGTGAGAATGACTAAGATGTGATAGTCGTAAGTGTAAGCAAGGTATTCCGCAGCTGTTAGCGCCATTCTCGGGGTTATCAGTCTTTCGATCGCAGGATCCTTTGCAAGGTTGAGGAAAACCACCGCCCTTTCGAGGGCTCCAGTTCTTTCGAATTCCTTCATGAACTGATACGCTTCTTCGTAAGTTATGCCCATCGCAGCGAAGACGACTGCAAACTCCTCGGCTTGTCCACGAACCTTTGCTTGTCGAGCAATCTGCAAAGCGATGTCGTTGTGTGGCAAACCGCTACCGCTGAAGATTGGAAGCTTTTGACCTCTAACCAACGTGTTCATTCCATCGATCGCGGAGATACCGGTCTGGATGAACTCTCTCGGATACTTCCTTGCGTAGGGATTTATCGCAGCGCCGACTATTGGTATTCTCTCCTCGGGAATTATCGGCGGACCGCCGTCGATTGGCTCACCTGAACCACTTAGAATTCTGCCAAGCAGATCCTTCGAGCAGTTCAACTTCACTATGTCCCCAGTAAAGCGAACGCTGCAAGTTTTGTCAACTCCTCTCGTGCCCTCGAACATCTGCACAACAACCATGTTTTTCGAGGTGTCGAGGACTTGCCCTTTTCTCACAGAGCCGTCTGGTAGAGTTACTTGGACAAGCTCTCCGTACGCAACGGGTTTCGTTTTCTCAACGAACACAAGCGGTCCCGCTACTTGAGTTATCGTCCTATACTCCTCCATACTTCACACCCCCAAACTCGCCTTTATCTTCTCCATCGCCTTCGTCATCGCAGTCTTGTAATCCGGCTCGAGCTTGCTCCTCATGAAGTCGTCGAAGCCTTCGACTCTTTCGATCTCGTCGTAGGTCTTTCCAGCTTCGAGGGCTTTGTAGAACCAGTCGTTAAGAGTCTTTATCGCCTTGAGCATGTCATACTGCTTCCTTATATCGCAGTAGCTATCAACTTCGTGGTAAGCGTATTGAGACAGATAGAACTCTCTGATTATTCTTGCAACGAGCAACAAGAGGCGCTGAGACTCTGGCAAAGCGTCGCTACCAACGAGCATGACGATCTCTTGCAACGTCGCTTCTTCTTGCAGAACGCTCATAGCCCAAATTCTTAGCTCGTTCCAATCTGGGGCGACGTTCTTCTCGTACCACTCCGCAAGCGTCGCAGTATAGAGGCTGTAGCTTATTAGCCAGTTGATCGCTGGGAAGTGTCTGCGACCAGCGAGCTTTGCGTCGAGTCCCCAGAATGCCTTGACGATTCTCAACGTGTTTTGCGTCACGGGTTCGCTGAAGTCCCCGCCAGGCGGTGAAACGGCGCCAACGACGCTTACGCTTCCGATTTCACCGCAAAGCGCTCTCACTCTACCAGCTCTCTCGTAGAATTCCGCAAGCCTTGAAGCAAGGTAGGCTGGATATCCCTCTTCACCCGGCATCTCCTCAAGTCTTCCGGAGAGCTCTCTCATCGCCTCAGCCCAGCGTGAAGTTGAATCTGCTTGCAAAGCAACATCGTAACCCATGTCCCTGAAGTACTCTGCGATCGTGATTCCTGTGTAAACACTCGCCTCTCTCGCAGCGACAGGCATGTTCGATGTATTGGCAACGAGAACGGTTCTCAACATCAACGGCTTCCCAGTTCTCGGATCTATCAGCTCGGGGAATTCCTCAAGAACCTCTGTCATCTCGTTTCCACGTTCTCCGCAACCAATGTAAACGACGATCTTCGCATCACTCCATTTCGCAAGCTGGTGCTGCATCACAGTCTTACCGCTTCCGAATGGTCCGGGAATTGCAGCAGTTCCACCTTTTGCAATTGGAAAGAATGTATCAAATATTCTTTGTCCAGTAATCAAAGGAACAATAGGAGGTAGTTTCTCAATGTAAGGTCTCGGAATTCTTACCGGCCACTTGTGAGCCAATTTTAACTCAGTCCCATCTTCAAGAACTGCGATCGTTTCGTCTACGGTAAAGCTACCCGAGTATACTTCCTTTACCTTGCCTCCCTTAACATTCGGCGGAACAAGAATGCGATGCTCTACGACTTCAGTTTCTTGAACCTTTCCAATTATCTGCCCAGCCTTAACTTCGTCGCCCTTCTTTATCAACGGCTGGAACTCCCACTTCTTCTTCTTATCAATCCCCGGTGCCTCGATTCCACGACTTATGAAATCCCCGCTAACTTCTTTCAGCACTGGAAGCGGTCTCTGAACTCCGTCATATATGTTCCCTATGAGACCCGGACCAAGATCGACGCTTAACGGCATTCCCGTGTTCACAACTTTTTCTCCTGGCCTTAGACCGCTCGTATCTTCGTAGACCTGTATCAGCACCTTCTCTCCCGCTAAGCCAACGACTTCTCCCATCAGTCTCTCTTCTCCAACCCTGCAAAGATCATACATCCTCGCTTTCAGCCCCTCCGCAACAACCAAGGGGCCTGAGATTCTGAAGATCTCACCCACGCTTACCTCCATAGGTCAACACCTATCGCCTTTCTTATCTTTTCCCTAATCTCCTCAACGCCTCCCGTCGCGCCTACAGCGATGAAAGTGGGTTCAACCCTTTCCTCGATTTCCCTACGAAGCGCAACGGGAAGCTTTTTTAAAAACTCGGGTTTAATAACAACGACACCAATATCTTTTCGCCTCAAAACATCTTCGACTGCCTTTATCATC
>Ga0105163_1001194_pt1 | contig 14030 bp, 15 predicted proteins | sample JNZ110809AmetaG_FD_81531 | JGI IMG/M metagenome (GOLD analysis project Ga0105163, IMG submission 81531) | Hot spring microbial communities from Jinze hot spring, China to study Microbial Dark Matter (Phase II) - JNZ 110809A | ecosystem: Environmental > Aquatic > Thermal springs > Hot (42-90C) >... | reverse complement strand
TTTTTTAATTTTTCTAAAAACTCGTTTATGTGAGATATTTTAGGTTGTACTTTGCTTTCGCCTACGATCAAGATTTCTCTTCCCTCCTTTTTAGCTTTGCCAATTATATTGATTTCAATATATTTCTCAGGGGCAATTTCCACAAAGTCCCTTTTTAGTTCTTCAGTGACTTCAATTTGATAGTGTTTTTTGAGGAGGGCTGGCAGATATTTGTAGGCCTCATTTTCTAAGGTATAGCCTACTGTATTAGCCAAAGCTCCTAAATGATCCTTAACATTTTCTAAGTCATCCTTTATCTTTTTAACTTCTTTGGTTAGAAGCCTGATCTCTTCCTCGGTTTTCTTCTGTGCCAGAGCGAGCTCTTCAACTCTTTCTTCAGTTCTTTTTTGAGCCAGAGCGAGTTCTTTTAGCTCTTTTTGAGTATCTCTGTGGGCAAGGGCAAGTTCTGCGACAATGGCCTTTAATTCGTTGAAGTCGTGGACTTTAACAAGTTCATCTAAAAAGTCAAAGAGCTCTTCTAAGACCTCTGCCTGCATTGGCGGAAAGGCCTCTCTGATTTTTCTAATTAATTCCTTTCCTCTAAGAGGCATAGGTTTTAAAGGGACATAATTAAAGTTAGAACGCCCCTGGCAGGATTCGAACCTGCGACCTTGAGATTAGGAATCTCACGCTCTATCCTACTGAGCTACAGGGGCACCCTCCTAAAGAATATTCATAATGGGCGGAAGAGGATTTGAACCTCTGACCCCCGGCTTGTAAGGCCGATGCTCTCCCCCTGAGCTATCCGCCCATCCTTTCCCAATCAAGGATAATTTACCAAAATTAATTTTAAAAATAAACTATTTTCTCCGATTGTCAAGCTCGTGTATGCGTCCATAAGATTTTAGCTGGAGCTTTCCTCTTTGGCAAGATCCAGGGTATAAGCCCTGAAGGCAAGGTTATAAGTGACCTCACAGGGTATTTGATAGATAAACCTCAATTTTGGGGTCCCCTAAAAGCTCTTTTGCAGAGCTATTCTTGATAGCTATTTCCAGGAAACCCTCACTTCCAAAGAGGGCAATAATTTCTCCATCCCCTCCCTCTGCGTAGGTTCTCACCATCCTCACCTCTTTCCCATTTACTAAAACCTTTATAGTTGAAGTTACTAATTCCTGAGGAAAGTTGGTGATAAGATTACCAAATCTATCTACATCTATCACGGAGAGACGGTATCCATAGGGAGTCTTCTGCGGAGAGGGTATATCTATAGTTACTAACAGGGAAGGGTCAAGGGGTTTAGTCCAGGTCTCAAGCGGAATTCCCTTAAATAAGAGACTAACTGCAGGGGCAAAGAGGTCTCTTCCGTGGAAGGTGGCACTATATGGGGGGTTAAAAATTTTCTCTTTTACTATCTCAAAGGCTTTAAATTCAGCACATTCCTTAAGGGGATAGGTAAATACTCCGTTGTCAGGCCCAATAAAATAGTAATTTTCTGTCTGCAAAAGGAGAGCCTTTCGCTCTGTGCCAACCCCTGGGTCGACGATGACTAAAAAAATGGTCCCCTTAGGAAAGTATTTATAAGAAAATCCCAATCTCAGGGCAGCCTTCTTGATATCCTGTGGGGGGATGGCATGGGTAATATCTATAAAAGTAGGATAGGGTGGCCCTGAAAGCTCTTGTAAAATTCGCCCTTTTACCACCCCTATGTAGATATCTTCTAAACCAAAATCAGTAAGTAGAGCTACAACTCCACTATGCCCTAACTTTGACAAGACTTACTTCTCCTCCTTGCGCTCTTTTGGCCTGCGCCTTTTTAGAGTGTTTAAAAAGATATTCCTCAATGAGTTTTTCCGATGGATTTCCTTCTATTACAGCAAGAAGAGGAGAGGGCTCGCTCAAGGTATAAAGAGGGAAGTGCCCTATGGCTATCTTTTTGATAGTCTCATTTTCTTCTTCCCTTCTTCCTAAGACAAACCAGCAATCTTCCACAAAATAGTGCCTTCCAAGGACAAGAAGTTCAGCAGTCAAAGGATTCAAAGTCCTTTTCTCTTTTATAACCCTAAGGACTCTACTCCCTATTATAGGATCAGTAAGAAGACAACCTCCTGCAGGGGTTGGGATTTCTTTTAACCCAAATCTCTTAGCTAACTCAAACTGAAAATCTCTTCTCCTTCCCTGATGATCATAGAGATATTCCCTCTTTATAAGGCCCTTTTTTTCTGGCTCAGTTTCCTTCAAAAGTTTAGCCGAAAGTGGCCTTACTAAGAGGCCCTCAACTCCAGCTTCCCTTTCTATTAATTCGAGCGCATTTTTATTTTGGCTCATAGGTCTTTGCCCCTGAACCTCTCCTGTTACCAGGAATTCAGCCCCGAGCGCTTGAAGAAGAGATTTTGCCTTTTTGAGGAGAAAAATCTTACAATCTATACAGGGATTAGCATAGTCGCCAAAACCATATCTTGGGTTCTTTAAAAGGGACAAATATTCTTCAGTGATATCAAGGAGTATTCCTTCATCAAAACCAAGGTCTTTAATTTTTTCTTCGTAGAGCTGAGGACTACTTTTAAATTTCCAGCCAAAGAAGGGAGTGATAAATCTTACAGCTATAACTTCTATGCCTTGACTTTTGACAATAAGACCAGCAAGGGTACTATCAAGTCCACCTGAAAAGAGGAGAATAGCTTTAGCCAAAATTACTCTCCCTAAGTTTTTTAAAAAAGTTTGGTCATAGAGGAATCAAATTATCTTCACCACGCATACGGGCTAACTCTAAGGCCCTCTCTTCTTCAGAGAGTTTTCTAATTCTGGTTAAGGTCTCTTTCTCTCCTATAAGTTTTTCCACCACAAAGTGATGATCAGCAAGTTTAGCTATCTGGGGGAGATGGGTGATACAGAGAACCTGATTGTTCTTGGCTAATTCCTTTAACTTTTCTCCGACCTTAAGGGCGGTGATCCCTCCTATACCTGTATCTACTTCATCAAAGATTAGGGTTTCTACTGGATTAAAAGCCTTTTCTAAGCTTTTGAAGGCAAGGAAGAGGCGTGAGAGCTCCCCACCAGAAGCAATCTTTTCCAAGGGTCTTGGGGGAAGCCCTGGATTTGGTGAAAAGAGAAACTCAACCTCGTCTAAGCCAGTTAAACGAAGATTGGAAGATAGAGCTTCTCTCCTCTTTAACTCAATCTCAAAATCTGCTCTTTCCAGAGCAAGGGCTTTTAATTCTTTCCGTAGCTTTGCCTTGATTTTTTCAAGACCTCTTTGCCTCTCCTCGCTTATCTTTTGAGCCCTTTTAAGGAGCTCTTCTTCCAAGGCCGCTTTCTCCTGAAGATAGCGCTCAAGTTCTACCTCTGAATCCTCCGATAAAGAGAGCTCTCTCTTTAAGCTCTCGCGAAGCTTTAAGAGCCCCTCGGTGTCACATCTATATTTTTTCTTAATTTTTTCATATTTAGCTAAGCGCGCCTCTACCTCTTCAAGCCCTCTCTCATCCTCTGGCAAGCTTCCAGATAAGCTACCTATCTCCCGTAAAAATTCTCTAAGCTCGTAGTAACAACCTTGGACAGATTCAAACCTTGAGGCAAATTTAGGCTCAAAGGGGATAACCTTCTGGAGAATAGCCATAGACTGACTAAGTTGGTCAAGGGTAGCCTCAAAAAGTCCTTCCAAGGCCTTGAGAGAGTCCCTTAAGAAGGTGAGATTTTTTAATTTATCTCGAAGCAGGAGAAGGTTTTGCTCTTCCTCAGGATCAGGATTTAGGTCTTCTATTTCCTGAAGTTGAAAGAGGAGATAATCTCTCTTAAGCTTGGCCTGAGTTACCCTTTCTCTTAGTTCCTCAAGTTCCTTCTCCAGTTCTTTAAAGCGTAGATACAGTTTTTGATATTCCTCAACAGAAGGGGTAAGCCCTAAAAAGTCATCTATAAGGCGTAGTTGGTTTTCTTTGTGGAAAAAACTATAATGTTCGTGCTGGCTGGTAAGGGAGAGTAGGTCTTTAGTAAGGGTAGTAAGTTCAGAAAGGGTAATAGGGGAGCCGTTTAGATAACACCTTTGCCTTTGTGAGCTGATAATTCGTTTGATATGGATCTCTTCATCGGCAGGATATCCCTTGGCGCGTAGTTTTTCAATAAAGGCCTCTCCCACATAAAAAAGGGCCTCAATTTCAGCACTCTCCCTTGCAGGCCGAATAAATTGAGGAGTAGCCTTATCACCAAGTAATAGCTTTAGAGCCTTGATGAGAAGAGATTTTCCCGCACCTGTTTCTCCTGTAAAAACAGTAAGCCCTTCATCAAAATGTAAGTGTACTTCATCAATAAGAACAAAGTTTGAAATCCTTAGCTCTGTAAGCATTTTTAATTAAAACATAAAATGGTTCTGGATTTTTTCAATGGCTTTGCTTATTCCTGTTTTGAGGAGAATAGAAGTTTTTGCAAATAGGTCCTTGCCTCCTCTAAGGTAAGAGGTAAGTGAGGGATGTGGCCGTTTAATTCCTTAAATAGTAAGGTTACTAAAGGGGGTCTCAAGTGATAGGGAGATAAATCAAGGCCCTGAAAGACCTCCCTTGGGGATCCTATAGCAACCAACCTTCCCCCATAGATTATGAGCACCTTTTCTGCAAAGTAAGGCACAAGGTCCACATTATGGGTCGCCACAATCAGGGTGACCCCTTGTCGCTTAAGCTTTTGCAGGAGTTCTACAAATTTTTTTTCTAAAAGGGGGTCAAGCCCGAGGGTAGGCTCATCAAGAAGAAGAATTTCTTGACCCATAGCCAGAAGTCCAGCTAAGGCTACTCTCTTTTTCTCCCCAAAACTCAAGTTCCTGATGAGCCTTCCCTCATATCCCTCAAGCTCTACTAACTGCAAAGCCCTTTCTACTGCCTTTGTAACCTCTTCTTTACTCCAACCCATGTTTCTTGGCCCAAAGGCTACATCCTCAAAGACCACCTCGGCAAAAAGCTGTTCTTCTGGGTTTTGGAAAAGGAGCCCCATCTTGCTATAAATCTCTTTTGGGCTAAGATGCCTTATCTCTTTTCCATCTAAGAGTATTTCCCCCTCAAAGTTTTTATACAGCCCGTCAAGAAGCCTAAGTAAAGTAGACTTTCCTGCCCCACTGGGACCTAAAAGGGCTATCCCTTCCCCCCTTTTAACCTCAAATTTTATATCCCGTAGGGAGAAGTTACTTTCAGAAAAGGAAAAATGCCTAATATCAATTCTTAGCCTTAAAGAAGGATCCACAAAGACCCCCACAAAGTTAAAGAGCTCAGGAGAAAGAACAAATCCCTCTGAGGTATGGCTGGGAGAAGGATGAGAAGATTCTTATAGTCATAACCCCTTTGATACATGGCCTGTAGGGTATCTTCACAGTGCTTCAAAGTCTGGAAAAAGGCCCCTTTAATGAGGGAACTTAAGGATCTCAAGGAGGTCCTAAAATTTACATAGCCAAGTCTATTCCTTTGGGAGAGATAAATGGCATAAATCTCCTGATGCAGGAGAAGCACAAAGCGAAAGGTAAGATAAATTAGTTCCTGAAGAAGGAGAGGGAGCCTTAGCCAGTTTAAGAGAGCAAGAATCTCAGAAAAAGTGGTCACCAGATAAAAGAAAAGAAAGAGAGAAAAAGAGGCAAGTATCCTCAGGGCAATGACTAAACCCTCTTGTAGAGAAGAGGTATCTACATAGAGGGGATTAAATTTGATAGTCTTTATGAGCACTAAAATTGTGGCCATAACTAAAGGTTCTGCCAAAATCTTAGGAACCTCCCTCAGAGATAGCCCAAGAAGAAAAATAAGCCCAAGGTGAAAGAAGAAAAGAAGAGCTAAAAAAGAAAGATTTTTGGAGGAAAGGGCAAGCAGGAGGAGGAAAATAAAGTAAAGTAGTTTAACCTTAGGGTTAACCTTTTCTAAGAGGGGTGATGGTTTCTTTTCTAAGCTGTGAAACATCTTCTTTTTCGCTAAAAAGTTTCCGCCAGTAATAACCTACAATAAAACCAGAAATTCCTGAAAATAGGGCAAAGGCAGAGAGTTCAAGATCGCCCTCTAAGACAAAGAGGCTCCTTGGTTCTCTCCCCCTTTCTTCTGCTAATTTTTCTATAACCTTTTCGTCAAAGCCCTTCCACTTCTCCTCTTCTTGGGCAAAAGAGGGACTCCAAAGTAATAATACCCAAAGGAATAAAGAGAGCACCACTCTTTTCATTTTACTCCCCCTTTTTAAAAATTTAAGGCCTTAGGCAAAAGAAGATCTCTTCGCCTTTTGGCCATAGCAGTAACAAGAGAGGCTGTGATCACGCCCTCTAAGATTCCTAAGGGTAACTGAGTAGGAATAAAAGCAAGTATTACTTTAAGATAAAGGCCTAATAGAGGCTCATCCCCTTTTAAGGCAAGGCTAAGCTGTAAGGCAGTAGTGGCATAGGTGAACCAGTCGGCTAAAAGGCCACTTAAGAAGGCCTTTAAATAGAGGGGAAAGGAAGTCCTCTTGAAAATTAAGATAATAAGGTAGGCTGAAAGGCTTCCCATAATGGCCATGGCAAAGGCATTAGCCCCAAGACTGGAGAGCCCACCATGGGCAAGAAGAAGGGCCTGTAAAAGAAGGACAATAAAACCAGCTACAATGCTTCCTGATAGACCCAAGACAAAAACCCCTACCCCTACGCCTACAGGGTGAGAACAAGTTCCCGCAAAAGGGACAGGAATGGGAATCATAGATATTAGAAAAACAAGGGCTGTGATAAAGGCAAAAAGGACCTTCTTAGTTGAATCCTCCTTTAATAAAGAGGTAAGATTTTTGAGGGAAAGGGCTAAAATCACTAAAAAACATAACCACCAAAATAGAGCCCAGTTAAAAGGAAGTATCCCTTCAGCTATGTGCATAGCAAAGCCCAATTGGGGATGAATTAAAAGAGAAAGGAAAATTAGAATTAATACCTTAAACATAGGGGTCCTCCTAACTTTAAATTAAATCAATTATACCAATTATTTCGATTTTTGTCAAGATTGTTATTAATATTATAACAGTAACACTAAACGAGGTTGTGGCTAATCTTTTAAGTTGCAAAGTTTCTTCAGAAGCTTTCAAAAAATTAAAACAAGAAGGACAACCTAAGGGCTATGGTTATCAGGTGGGTAATTTTTAGCTATCCTTCTTATCTGGAGACTAAATACTTATCCCAAGTTAGGAGTCATTTAAGAGGTATAAAGGTTCTTGTCTTTGAGGGGAGACTGTGGTATCCTTTAAACTTAAGGCATGAGGAAAATTGGAGGGTGAAATGGAAAAGACCTCATTTAGTGGAGAAATCCTTTTAAGAGAACCATCCAGGGTGGATAGCTTTATATACGAAGCTGTTTTTGAGGAGGACTCTTCAAAAAAACAGGAAAAACTTTCCTCTCTTTTAAAGGCTTTAAATGAGATAGGTCTTAAAGGTGCCTCTATTTATCCCTTGTATAAGTTCTTTTCTCGTAGCTTTTTAGGCTTTACAGTCCCTGCCTTTAACCTTAGGGGAATGACCTATGATGTGGCAAGAAGGATCTTTCGAGTAGCTAAGAGACTAAGAGTAGGAGCTTTTATCTTTGAGATAGCGAGATCAGAAATGGGTTACACCAAGCAAAGGCCTCTTGAGTATGCGGTGGTGATTCTCTCAGCTGCGCTAAGAGAGGGCTTTGAGGGCCCTATTTTTCTTCAAGGGGATCACTTTCAATTCAATAGAAGGGCCTTTTTAGCTAATCCTGAGGCTGAAAAGGAAGCTATTAAAAGACTCATTCAAGAGGCCCTTGCTGCTCAATTTTACAACATAGATCTTGATGCCTCTACCCTGATTGATTTGGAAAAGGAAGATGTCTATGAACAGCAAAGGCGCAACTTTGAGATTACAGCTGAGATGGCTCAGTATGTGCGCTCCCTTGAACCTGAGGGGATTACCGTTAACTTAGGGGGAGAAATTGGTGAGATTGGGGGGAAGAATAGCACTCCAGAAGAGCTAAGGGCCTTTATGCGGGGCTTTCAAGAGTGTTTTACTGGCAACATTGGTATCTCCAAGATTAGCGTGCAGACTGGCACCTCTCATGGGGGAGTGGTTTTGCCTGATGGGAGAGTGGCAGAGGTTGCCCTGGACTTTGAGGTGTTAAAGAGGCTTTCTCAAATTGCTCGTGAGGAATTTGGTTTAGCAGGGGCTGTGCAGCATGGAGCCTCTACCCTTCCTGAAGAGGCCTTTTATAAATTTCCAGAGGTAGAGTGTGTGGAAGTCCATTTAGCTACAGGCTTTCAAAACTTTCTTTATGATCATCCAGCTCTACCCTCATCCTTCAGAGAAAAGATCTATAGCTATCTTAAAGAGAATTTTCGCCAGGAATGGAAGGAGGGACAAAGTGAAGCCCAGTTTCTCTATAAAACCCGCAAAAAGGGCTTTGGAGCCTTTAAAAAGGAGTGGTGGGATTTAGCTCCTGAAATTAAAGAGCGGATCCTTACTGACATGGAGAGGCTCTTTGAAACCATCTTTAAGGCCCTAAAGGTGGTCGATACAGAAGAGTTAGTAAGAAAGACCATCTCAAATTAGCCCTTTTTAGAGAAAAATTTGCCAGGAAGGCTCTCGATTAATCCCTCCATCTCCATTTGGGTGAGTAGGGGCAAAAGTTGAGAGACGGGCTTGTTTAGCTTTAGAGCAAGCTCTTCAAGGTGCATAGGATAGGAGCTTAAAATTGAGAGTATCTCTTCTTCCTCTGGGGAGAGAGGGGTAATTTCAGGGGTATTCTCTGGGTGATTTGAGGTTATTCCATAATACTCAAGAATCTCTGTAGGAGTGGACACAGGGATTGCTCCCTCCTTGAGAAGCAGATGGGTGCCCTTGCTTTGCTCGGAAAAAATGTTGCCTGGAATGGCAAAGACCTCTTTTCCTTGTTCCTGAGCCCACTTAGCGGTTATAAGGGTGCCGCTTTTTACGCCTGCCTCAATGACCAGTAAACCTTTAGAGAGGCCACTAATGAGGCGGTTTCGTCTGGGAAAGTTTTCTCTCCTTGGCTTTGTGCCAAAAGGGAACTCAGAAATAATAGCTCCTCCTGCGTGAACTATTTCTTGAGCAAGTTGGTAGTTTTCTGCAGGGTAAATAACATCTAAGCCTGAACCAATGACGGCTATGGTATGGCCTCCCACTTTTAGGGTGGTAGCGTGAACAATGGTGTCAATGCCTCTTGCTAAGCCCGAGACCAGGGAAAAACCAGCTTGAGCAAGCTCCTGAGCAAAAAGTTTTGCTACCTCTTTGCCATAGGGTGTGGGTTTCCTTGAGCCTACGATGGCAAATTTAGCCCTGGGAGAGAGCTCTCCCTTGAGATAGATAAAGGGAGGAGGATAGGGGATAAACCTAAGTTCTTCAGGATAGCTTTGCTCATTAAAAAAGAGGATCTTAGCCCCCAATCTTTTGGCCCTTTCTATTTCCTTTTCGGCAAGGGCCTTAAGCTCAGAAGGTTTGGCTGTGGTAGTTTTTAGAATTTCCTCTGGTGAAGGAAATTCCTCTATCCACTTAGTTGCTCTGAAGGTTCCCTTTTCTTTAAGATATAGTCCAAGGAGGAGAAGCTTATTTTCCATTAGGAGTTAAAGGAGAGAATAACCTTATGCGACTCCACTTCAAGATCACCTATGGAGATATAGGGAAGCCTTGTTTTTAATTTTTGCAAAGCCTCTTCTTCAAAGCCTTGAGAGGTCTCAAAGATAATTTGAGGTCTGTCCTCTTGGGTAAGGATAATCCTTAGGTGATCTCCTTCTTTTAGAGCTGGATAAAGGGCTTCCTCTATTAAACATAGAGTTCCCCTCAATTCATTAAGGGGGCATTGGATAAAAACCTTTTTTTCTTCAAGAATTTCCTTAGTGACCTTGTGTTTAAAGAAAAGATTAGCCTCCCAAAAGAGAAGCTCTTTTTCCATAATTTCCTTTAGGTCCCAGGGCCCCTCTTCATTATTTGAGAGATCTTCCAAGGCCACTTCAATCTGATTTTGAAGCTTTTGCAAAAATTGTAGGGCCTTTTCTATGTTGGGATGGCCCTGAGGAGAAACTAAAAGGTCCTTTTTCATATAAAGAATTTGGAGCTGAAGGGAGAGAGATTGCAAGGTCCCCTTAAGATTATGAAAATAACCCCTCATAAGAGAGCCAAGGGCTAAGGTTCTACAAAGCTCCTTATCCATACTTAGATACCCCCAACTTTAAGGATTTCTCTTCCCTGAAAAGACTTTTTAAGAGTTAAGGGGTCTGCAAACTGGATTTCCATGCCCATGGGTAACCCACAGGCAAGTTTGGTAATTTTCACAGGGAAGGGCTCCAAAATTTTAGTAATATAGGCTGAGGTTGCCTCTCCTGCCAAAGTCGGAGATAGGGCAAGTACTACCTCCCTTACTGGCCTTGACTTAAGTAACTCCATTAGCCCCTCAAGCCCAAGCTCCTTTGGGCCAAAGCCTTCCTTAGGAGCTAAAAGATAGTGAAGGACATAGTAATAACCTCGGTAGATGTTTGCCCGCTCAATATGCATAAGGTTAATGGGATTTTCCACAATGCAGAGCTGAGAGACATCCCTTGACTCATCCAGGCAGATAGGGCAGTATTCTTCCTCTGAAAAGTTACGACACATCTTACAAAGCCTTACTTTGAAAGGAAGTTCCTTAATCAAATCCCCCAAAACTTCACAAAGCTCTGCCCTTGAAAGTAAAAAAAGGGCAAGTCGCCCTGCGCTTTTTTCCCCAAGGCCTGGGAGGGAACTTAACACTTGAATTAGTTTTTTAAGGGTAGGGGGATAGGCCTTTTCCATGCTTAAAATCCAGGAAGCTTAAAACCAGGAGGCAAGGCAAGCCCTCCTGTGATTTTGGCTATCTCCTCTTCCATCATAACTTTGGCCTTTTTCAAGGCCTCATTAACCCCTGCTACAAGTAGATCCTGAAGCATCTCCTTTTCTTCAGGCTTAAGGAGCTCTTCTTCAATCTCAATAGCTAAGATCTCTTGCCTGCCGTTTGCGGTAACCTTGACCATTCCACCACCTACCTGAGCAGTAACTGTCTTTTCCTCAAGCTCTTTAGCAGTCTCCTCTATTTTTTTTTGCATCCTTTGCACTTCTTTGAAAAGTTTCTGTAATTCCTTAGGTAACATAGCCTCACTCCTTTGTGGTTTCTATGTATGCAATTTTGGCCCCAAAGGTCTTCATTATAGCCTGCACCTCTGGCCTTGCCTTTATTTCCTCTTGAGAGATGGTTTTGGGCTTTTCAATGATAATCTCTAAGGGCCTTCCAAAAAAGCCTTCCACACTCTCCTTTATTTGGGGGAGATATAGGGATTTTAAGATAGATTCTTCCTCTTTAATGATGAGCTTAATAGCCTGAGGAGTTATTTCAGGAGGGGATAGGAGCTTAGCCACTCTATAGAGAGGAGAACTGGTCTTTTCTAAATATTCTAAATAGCCTTTCCAGGTTAGCTCATACCTTGGTTCATGACTCTGAGGTAGTCTGATCTCCTCAACTTGGGAAGAAAATTCCTCTAATTTTTTTAAAAGTTCTCTAATTGGTATTAATTTGTCATACTCACAAATTTTGGCAAGAGTTAGCTCAAATTGAAGTTGTGGATAGGAGCTCTTTTTTAAGCTTTCAAGATCCCTAAGCAGGATCTGAAAGATTAATAAGAGATCCTCTATGGTTGTGGAGATAAAACTCTCCTTTAATTTTAGGCTTTGAAAGTTTATATTGACCTCTCCAGGGAGGGCCTTAGCTAAGAAGAGGTTTCTAAAAAATTCTGTGAGTTTTTCCGTCAGATAGATAAGATCTAAGCCCCGTTCAAAGATTTCTTCAGCAAGCTTGAGGGCCCTTGAGAGATCCCTCTCCAAAAGAATTTCAGCAAGGTCCTCTACCAAGGATTCTTCATGCCACCCTAAGGCCTGGATAATTTCCTCTTTAGTGGTTGCCCCGTAGGCCATAGCCTGATCCAAGAAAGTTAGGGCATCTCTAAGGCTTCCTTGAGACTCCCTGGCAATAAATTCAAGGGCAGAAGGTTCCATGGGATAATTTTCTTGCTCACAGATTTTTCTTAGGTATTGGGCCATGGTCTTTAGCTCAAGTCTTCTAAAATCAAACCTCTGACAGCGAGAGAGAATAGTGGGAGGTAGCTTATTGGGCTCAGTGGTAGCCAAAATAAAGTAGACATGGCTTGGAGGTTCCTCTAAGGATTTTAAAAGGGCATTAGCAGCCTCTTTGGTAAGCATGTGGGACTCATCTATGATATAAACCTTGGCCTTCCCTTTGGCTGGAGCATACTTAAGATTTTCAATAAGCTCCCTCACCTGATCAATTCCCCTATTGGAGGCAGCATCTATCTCTAAGACATCTACAAAGATACCTCGATTGATCTCCTGACAATGGGAACACTCATTACAGGGTTCATAGCCATCTTGTAACTGCTTACAATTAAGGGCTTTAGCTACAATTCTTGCAATGGTGGTTTTTCCAGTTCCCTTAATCCCTGAAAAAAGGAGGGCATGGCTGAGTTTTCCTAATTTTAAGGCATTAATAAGGGTTTTAACCACATGGGTTTGCCCTACTACTGAGGCAAAGTTTTGAGGACGATACTTTCTCGCTAAGACAAGATAACTCATAGTCATAAATTTTATATAGGCTTCATCAAAAAACAAGGAGTATTTCGGGTTGATTTAAATTCCTGGTTTTGAAGCCAGTTTAGCTGTGGTGCCTCAGCCATTAAAAGATACCCCTATCAAAAATATAAAAGTTTTTTTGTTTTGGCAAGAAAAAATTTTTTAATTTAAACGCACACAGGTGAAAGCCACAATTATTTTAAAGAACTGAAAAGAAACCCTTAGAGATTTAAGGTAAGCATAAATACACTATTAAGTTTGAGGCCCAAAGCTCCTCTAATTCTATATATTCTTGATTTTTTTACTAAAGGTTTTATTTTTATGTTGAATATGAGCTGGAGGTGAGGGTCATGGAATTAAGCAGGAGGCAATTTTTTAAGGTGCTTGGAGGGCTTGGGGCTTTAGCCCTTGTTCCTAAGGAGGTTACTGCCCATCCTGGTAAGGTAGCAACCCTTATTGATCTCACCAAGTGCGATGGCTGTAAGGATGAGCCCATACCAAGATGTGTTAAGGCCTGTCGTGAAGAGAACAAAGACCGTTTTCCTGAGCCCAAAAAGCCTATTCAGCCTTACTGGCCAAGACCAACCTATGAAGATTGGTCTGAAAAGCGAGACCGAATTGATACTCTCACACCTTACAATTGGCTCTTTGTGCAAAAGGTAGAGGTAGAGGGAACCACTCTCTACATACCCAGAAGGTGTATGCACTGTGATTTGCCCCCCTGTGTTAAGGGTTGTCCCTTTGGGGCCCTATCTAAACAACCTGAAGGAAACACGGTGATAGATCATAGTATCTGTTTTGGTGGGGCCAAGTGTAGAGATGTTTGTCCCTGGGGTATTCCTCAGAGGCAGGCTGGTGTAGGGATTTATCTCAAACTCATGCCCAAGTTGGCTGGGGGTGGGGTGATGTATAAGTGCGATCTTTGTGACGCCCGTATCAAAAGAGGAGAGGAGCCAGCCTGTGTGGTGGCCTGTAGAGAGCGCCTAAAGGAAAAAGCGGTTTATAAATTTGGTCCAAGAGAAGAGATTTATCGAGAGGCAAAGGAGAGGGCCCAAAAAGAGGGTCTTTATATATATGGAGATGTGCAAAATGGAGGCACCTCAACCCTCTATCTCTCAGCCATACCCTTTGAGAAAATAGAGGCAAAGTTAAGGGAGCTTAAGGCTCGTTTTCAGATGCCTGTTTACGTGAGAAATCGTTATAAAGAAGAGATTAATCCCTGGGGCAAGGTGGCCTTAGGGGCTGGGGCTTTAGGAGCCCTATCTGGCATTGCTGGTGCCTTTTTAAGTAAAAAAGAGGAAAAGGAGGAGGTTTAAGATGAGAAAGATTAGGAGATATGGCGCTATTGTTAGATTTGAGCATTGGATGGTAGCCCTCTCAGGTATAATGCTTATTTTCACAGGTCTTGGCTGTTTACCTCTTTTTAAGAGATATTACATAACGGAGATCCCAGGTTTTAAGTGGA
>Ga0105163_1001191_pt1 | contig 14040 bp, 14 predicted proteins | sample JNZ110809AmetaG_FD_81531 | JGI IMG/M metagenome (GOLD analysis project Ga0105163, IMG submission 81531) | Hot spring microbial communities from Jinze hot spring, China to study Microbial Dark Matter (Phase II) - JNZ 110809A | ecosystem: Environmental > Aquatic > Thermal springs > Hot (42-90C) >... | reverse complement strand
GAGTAAGGTGCTGCGCTCTGGCAGGATGGGGAGCAACAGCAAGCCTCCTCCGCCCCCCAGCGGGCTTGAAGTCTCGGCTCAGGAGCTGCATTTGGTAGCGAAGAAGGTAGCCAAGCTGATACAGGCTGGCGAGCTGAACGAGGCAGGCTTCCTGGCTAACAGGTACTGGCTTTTGCTGGCTGCCTCTGGAGATGCTTGTAGAGCTCATGAAAAGCTCGGCTGGAGGAGAAGCGAGTGCCACATCTGCACGAAAATGGTCTACCCGGAGCTTGACATCAGCAGGGGCCTGGTACTGGCGGACATAGAGCGTGCTTTAATTATCTTATCGGCTTCGGACAGTTTTCCAGAACTCATCCCGGAGGTACTCACGAATATTGCCGTCGCTATTCCAGGAGCACGAAATCTGTACGATATCGCCGCTATTCCGGGTAGAATTTCGAAAACTAGAAGCGGTGAACTGCTCTACCGCAAGCCCGAGTTCGGGGCCAGCAAGCACTTAGGCGGAATTCTTTTGTCAATCGAGGGGAAGTACCGCGCCGTGATGAACATAAAGTACAACAGAGCTGTCAGAGAGGCGATGCTCGCCCTAGGAGTGGTTTTCCGGGAGTTCAGCAGCGTCGAGTACCCGTCCTCTAACCCTGCAGCCTTAGCGGCTAGACAGCTCTTCAACGAGTGCCCCGCTTGCACCGCGCTGGTAGATTCTGGTGGCGAGCACGTCGAGCCCGTCGTATACTTGTTTGGTAACAAGGCTGTTGAAGTGGCGAACTTAGCCGTGAATCTCTCGGAAGTTTACTATGCGGTGTCCAGGAAGCTTGGCGGGAAGCTCGAGGAGGGGGTGCGGCTGGCTGCCAGGTTTCCGTGACGCGTAGCCTATCGAGAGAAAAAGAGTATATTAGTATTAGATGCAATCGATAAATGGTAGGGCATTATGAGCGAGAGCGGGCCGATCGGCGTGGAGGCTGGCACGCCGCGCGAGAAAGCGATACAGCTTCTCCGCATACTGGGGTTAACCGGCTTGGAAGCTGAGCTCTACCTGCTTCTGTTAGAGAGGGGGCCCCTCAGCGCTCCCGAGATTTCCGACTACTTGGCACGCCACCGGCCTCAGATCCACGTTGCCTTAACGCGCCTCAGCTCGAAGGGCTACATAGAGGAGCTTGGAGGGAGGCCGAAGAAGTACCGAGCTGTTAGTCCTACGACTCTTCTCGAGATGTTCACCAAGGAGTTTGAGAGCATGACGAAGAAAGCGCTTGAGTACATGAAGAGCATAGCCAAGCCGGCTCCAGAGGAGAGGTTTGGTGTCTGGGTGGTTAGGGAGCCTGAAGTGGCTAAGAGCCGCATGGCCGACCTCTTCGACGAGGCGAGAATTGATGCCCTCGTGATGGGTGATATCAAGTTCATTCACCTCATTGCGGATAGGCTCGAGAAAGCCGTGAAGAGGGGGGTGAACGTTTACGTGCTCTCGTACTCCTTGGGGGAGCGGGGAGCGAGGTTCCTTATGGAGGATCTACCTTTCCTGCGTAAGCTTCGCGTCGCTATCTCGGGCGATATAGTTGTCGTAGTTGACTCTCAGCTTGGAGGGGTGCTGAAAGCTAGGCCCACTCTACCTATGCGGCACGGCTTCCTCGTAGAGGAGAGGACCCTTATCGACTACTTATCCCACGATTTCGTCAACAGGTGGGTTGGCGCTCGCGTGGTGGTGGATGAGAAGCTGGAGCTGCCTGCTCGCTTCACCTTCCACAGGTTGGCGCTCTACGAGGCAAAGCGAATGCTTCTCGAAAATAGGAAGCTTAGGCTGCGTGCTGTAGGTTACGAAACAGATACCGGTGCGAGAGCCACCATCGAGGGCAAGATTCTAGATGCGGTGCTCGAGCTTCCGGCAGGGTACGCTCACTTTAAAGTGGATACAGGCTCGGGGATCGTGCGCGTAGGAGGACTCGATGCGATAGCTGAAGAGATTGCCGGAGAGTACTTCGAAATTCAGGAAGAGCCTTAAGCTTGGGTGACCGCGTACCTGATAATCTCTCCAACTAGCCTGAGCGTCATGTACTGGAGAGGTATCTTGCGCTTAGGGTAGAGCTCATCCTCTCTGAGAGTTTCCTTCTCCCGGAAGCTCTTCACGTGCTGGCCGCTTCTCGCAGCTTCCACACTGGCCTTGATGCGGCTAAACTCTTCCTCGCCGAGAAGTCCTAGCTGGAGCTTAGCCTCCGTTAAGCTCAGCACCGCGTTGTAGGTTGCCTCAGCCACCTGCTCGCGGGACATAAGCTCCGTCTCGTAGTTTAGCATTTCGAACCATTTCTTCGCGAGAAGCAGCTCTCTGTGCTCACTCAGCCTGTGTGCGAGAATGCGGTAACCCATCCTGCTTGGCATGTGAAACGCCAGGCTCCCTGGATCCACGAACGGGGCAAGGGGGGCGACGAAGGCTTCGAGCTTTCCTCTAGCATCTTCGTATAGCTCTTTGAAGAAGCCTCCTAACCCCTGGACGCTCGAGGGGGTTTGACCCGGCAGCCCTACCATGAAGTACAGGTCGATTCTCTCGAAGGATAGCTCGACGGCGTTTCTGATAAAATTCCTTATCTGAGAGTTCGTGTAAGGTCTGCCGTACCTTCCGCGAACGTTATCCTCGTGGGACTCCGGCGATAGGTGGAGATACACCCGGTCGCCGGCTCTCCTGTAGAGCTCCAGGACATCCCTCTCGGGAGGCACGAAGAACTCGAAGAATATCTCAACATCACTCTTCTCATCGGCTAAGAACTTCATCAGCTTCTCGATGTAGGATTTGCCGAGCAGCTGCAAGTCGTTCACAAAGAAGATAGGGGCCTTCAGTCTCTCCGTAATCCCCTTGAATTCTTCAACCAGGGTTTCCGGCTTCTTCACCCCTACAGCCTTCCTCCTGTAGATCGTGCTGTACGCGAAGTTGCTGCCACCGCACGCTAAGCAGTTGTGGAGGCAGCCCTTGTACGTGATTACCGCCGTGACAGGGTGCTCCAGGAACGAGCTCCAAGGAAGCGAGAGGGAAATGCCGCTCCTGACCATGGCTCGCAAAACCAGGCCGTAATCTGCTGCGTACTCGTCGAGATGCTCTGGGACGAAGCTGATGCCGTTGAAGCGAACCCTACTGCCCGCGCGGTACGCTACGTTGCAAACCCCCTCTAGGTTCTCATCTCCCTTCTGCAGTTTCTCGACAAGCTGGAGGAAACACGGTTCGGTCGTGTCTCCGAGAACAACGGCGTCTACGAATTCGTACCGGCTAAGTATTTCCCACCAGTAGTAAGTGGATGAGAGCCCACCCAGAACCACTGGTGCACCCTTCAACTCCTTGATTAGCCTCGCTACCTCGAGGGCGCCGTGAGCGTGAACAAGCCAGTGGAGATCAACCGCGTAAACGTCAGCGTCTAGCTTCCTGATGAACCTGGGAACATCGAACCTCTCATCGTTAACCATCTTCGCAGCTAAATTGAAGATGCCGACTCTAACGCCGTTCTTCTCGAGGTATGAGGTTAGAGTGAAGAATCCTGCCGGGTACATATCGAACACGGGCTTTGAGGGGATGACGTCGCTTATAGGACCGTAGTGCACGTAACCTCTTTTCCTAAAATCGTACACGCTGGGGGCATGAACTAAAGCGACATCAAACCTCCTCATCAGCATCCCACAGGGGGGCTCCCGTGAGAGGTAATCTTTCCCACGCTGTTATTTGCTTTATGTAAAGACGCTGCTTAAGAACACTAAACCGTAGTAAGCGAGGATTAGCGTGAGCGCTACCTGAACGAGGGTCATTCCTCTCGGAAGCTTAGCCCCTCCCGTGCGAGCGAGGTGCGCTACTGCCGCCAGCCACGCGTAGTCCATCCACACGTGAGTGGCATAGGATACCAGAAGGAACGTGAGGCCGCTTGAATAGGTGAGAATATCCGTGACCAGCTTCACTCCCGCCGAGAGCCACCAGGCAATGAAGAAGGGGTTAAACGCTGTTAGCATGAAGCCGACCGCGATAGGGTGCACAGAGGGGGCCCTGGGCTTAGTCGGCGAAGCTTCTGAGAAGAGGCTCCGCAGAGTCAGCACAGCGTAGGCTAGCAGGGAAATGCCTCCGAGTGCTGATACTAGCTTGAGTGTGCTAGAACCTGCTACTATAGCCGAGCAGCCCAGGCCTAGTAGAACGAATAAAGGCAACTCGAAGGCTGTATGCCCTAAGGCTTCGAGAAGACCGTACTTCGCTCCGGAAGCACGGCCACCTACTATCGCCGCGAAGGTGAGGGGGCCTGGCGATAAAGCTCCTGAAGCGGTGACGCCGATTATCTCCATTGCTAGTGATAAGGGGATCATCGAACCTCTTTGGAAGAGTAGAACGCAGTAAAAATCTTCTGCGCCGACAAGGCAATTTTTCTATTCTTGCGAAAACGCCTAAGGGATAACTTCCACAGTATTGTTGAAAGGCGGGTACCTGATGTCCTCCTCAGAGATGATACCCTCTGAAAGCAACTCTCTCACTCTGGGAGCCATGCGGAGAACGATGTCTATCAGTGCTTGAGAAGCGCGGCACACCTCGCGGAAACCCTCCTCACCCCACAACCTCTCCTTGTAAGCGTACAAGCACCGGCCACCGCAGTAAGTAAAGTAGACGCAGGATGTGCAAGGCTCTCCGATACCGGCTCTCGGGTTCACTAGGCCTTCTTCAAGGCTTCCTACGCGGCTCCACTCTTCCTCCACCGCGATGGGGCAGGAGAGCAGTGTCCCGTCCGTGAGCACCGCGAAGGAGTCTATTCCGGCTCCGCATGGGGGAGAAGAGTAAACGCCCCAGAAGTGCTGCGAGAGAATCGCCTTGAAAGGAGCTACCCCCAGGACGACTCCATTCTCGGCCATGCTTAGCCACAGCTTAGCGAGCCTCGATAAACCGGGTATGTAACTTTCATCTCTCCACTTGGGGAAACTCCCCCACCTGTCGCTCCACACGACGTCTAGCTGCCAGTGCACGTGAGAGAAAAGCCCCAGGCCCAGAATGTGCATCACGTCGCGGTAGATATCAGTATCCTCCGTCACAGTCATGCGCGCTATCAGGTCGCCTCTGAAGCCCCATTCCCTAAGGCTGCTGGCGGCTTCTAGCACCCTAGCGTACACGCCTCGGCCTCGGTACTTGTCCGTCAGCTCCTCGATGCCATCTAGCGACAGTAATACCGAGCTGAACCTAAGCCAGTACTCTACCTCCAGGGATCTGAACAGGGTTCCGTTAGTTTGGATGACAAAGTGCTTTGCGCTCACGTTATCCATCACCCACTTAACAAAGCCAGCGTTGAGGAGAGGTTCACCACCGTAGAACGCGACAACAGCTCCTGGATCGCTTTCGATCAGTCCTTTAAGCTTGTGAAGGCTGTACTGTACGCTCCAAGGAACCCTCTTGGGGTTGAAGCTGCCGCCACAGTACTTGCAGCTTAAGTTGCACTTACCTGTCGTGAACGTGATGTAGAGCATGGCGGCCCTCAGCTCCGCAGCTTTAACCTAGGCGGGTAGGAAAACGCTTGGTCTCGCCTAGCTCCGCTCGAGAGATCCTCAAGCGATACGTAGTAGCCTTTCACGACCAGGGGGGAGATGCTCTTCGGAACGCAGAATAGTTTCGTCATGTTACCAGAGCCCTCCTCCTCGAGGACGACCTTAGCGGGTTGGCCGTAGTACTCCTCGTAAACGCGCACCACGTACCTGCTGTTGGGTCCCGCTAGCACTATGAGCTCGGAGCAGCTGCCCGAACTTATGGAGGAAGCGTTCCACCCCGCCCATAGGAGCGGGCCTCGCAGGATGCCCGATTCGAACTCTGCGCTCTGATTCTCTCTAGCAACACCGATGCCGACAAGGAAGAGCAAGTTAGTCGTGAAGATAGCGCTGGCTTCTAGCCTGCAGCTACCGCGAACTTCACCCTCAGCTTTCACGGGAACCCAGACCGTGAAATCGCCCCTCGTGACGGTGATGTTCCTTAACTCTGAGTAGAAGCTCGCCCCATCGCAGGTTAACGTTACCTGAAGACTCAGGAGGCGGACGGGCAGGGGGTTAGGCTTCGATATATAAGCTCTGGTGAGGATGCTCAAGCCGCCCTCTCCTTCCACGCTGCCCGCCACCTCGATGTACGTGAACTTGGTTGTAGAGACGGCGTAGTACTCTAGCACTTCGAATGCAACAAGTGTGAAGAAAAGCGCAGCGAGTATATTCCCCAGCTTCACCTCGGGAAACCACCGCGCAACGCTATAGCCTAGCTAGAAGTTCCTCTATACACGAAACGTACTTCTCAGCTAGTTCGCAGCGCAGAATAGTCATCCCGGGAACCCCCTCGTAGCGGAGCCTCAGCTCTTTAAGCACTCCTCTCTCCTCGTGAAGGCAGATATTCACCTTCTTCCCCCCGGAGATAACCTCTAGAACGCACTCCCCCTCTTCCCTTAATCTCCTCGTCTCGTAACCCTTCTCTCTAAGCTTCCTCTCGAGAATCTCTAACGCCTCCCGTGGATTCACGGGCACACACCAAGCTGGAAACTGTAGAAGTTAAACTTAACCTTTCCCCCTCCATGCGGGCAAGGCGGGGACAGAACCCCTTACAGAGCGGCGTTCTCGTACCACCTGACAGCCTTTATCGCTATGTAATCCTCAATCCTAGCTGGCGACAGCACCGCCGCTCGAGTCACCAAGATCGCCCCCGCGCTCGTAAGCCTGGCTTGAACCTCACGCGGTACATCCCCTACCGCTATCTCGGCATCCACATTGCTAACCGCTTCAGGCGGCGTAGAGTCGAAGCCCACCAGCTCGAACTTCCGGTTAAAGTACCACCTTGCAATCACGCGTCTCTGGTAGTTTTTAGAGACAACCACAGCCACGTAACCCCCTTGGGGCTTGTAAAGCTCCTCGTCTATGTACACTATAGCTTTCCGCGGGCTCCTCCGCCCAAGCGGTGCCGTGTAGCGGGACTCAGCAGCTCTAGCAGCTTCCTCTACAAGCTCCTCAGGATCCTTCACCGCAAGAGTTCCAGGCAGCCTCTCTACGGGTCTCTCGACCACAACCTCCAATGCTCTGCGAAGGTTCCTTCCTAGCGAGAAGACCATGTGCCAAGGTACACTCCACCAGCTTCCAAAGCGCTTTATAGGCTCCCAGCTCTCGCCGAAGCGGTACCTCGTTACCAGCTTCTCCGAGAAGGAGAACAGCGCTTTAAGAGAAGCGCGCCCGCCCTCCAGCTTGGACGCCAATCCAACTGCCCATGCTCGCATGTGGGAGCCGGGCAGAACAATAAGCATGGTGTCTCTCAGTATAGGGCTCTCCCCTCTCCGCCCCAAGACTTCGAGAACTGCAGCGTGGAGAGATCCGGTGATCCCTGGGTGGAAGACGTCTGCCAACCTGGCAAGCCTCTCGTCAACGTAGACCGCACCCAGCTGGGAGGCTATTACCTCTGCCGCAGCGCCGCCCGTTACGAGAAGCTCCTCTCCTCTAAGCTCGGGAAACGGCTCCCCGCACGCTACGGGGTTCGCTAGACCCGCGTAGCAGCGTACAGGCTTTAGGTGGTCGTCGAGAAGCGCTATGGTCCACCCACCCTCCTCTCGAAGAAGGAGAGGTAGGGTTGGGGAAGTTAAAGGCTCGGGGAGGTATAGAAGGAGCCTATACCTCACCTCCTCTGGGCGAAAATCGCGTAAAAACACTCTTGAGTGTTAACTATAACGTTTCCGAACCCGGATTTACGTAGCCTTTCAACGGCCTGCAAAGGTTCTGGAAACGGTGAAATATCCCAGAACCTTAGAAGCGTCTTCAACCCTTCCCGGAAATTACCGGGCAGTAGGTAAGCTAGGTAGCCTTTCGGTTTCAGGACAGTTAACGCTAGGGAAAGCAGAGTATCCCAGCCCACCTTCCAAGCATCCGGTGAGCCGGCGAAGATTACGTCAGCAGTACCCTTTAGGGCAGCCGGCCTGCTCAGATCCTCGAGCTCTACAACCTGACCCTGCACATCGTACCTTCTAAAGTACTCTTCCACGACTTCCCCCACGATCGATACCTCGGCTAGCTCCCTCTTCTGCACCAGAGTCACACTAGCACCAGCCCCCGCGCTTAGCTTGGCCGAGAACAGCGGAGCAACCGTGTTAACCTCAACTACCGACGGCTTGGACGGCAGCGACGGGGCTCGGAGGAGCCACTCGAGAAGGTGCCTGTACGGCTTGAGCTCGGCCACGAGCTCGGTGAACAGCACGTGGGCTCTCCAGTCGCCTTCCGCGAAAACCCTCTTCAAAGAGAGGAAACCGTACCGCATAACCTCTCTGAATTGCTGCAGCTCCGGGGGAAGAGTTATTGCCCGCAGCCTCTCGCTGGCGTTCGCCACGAAAGAGTAAAGCTGGCTACCTGCCTGCAGGAGCTCGGCCTTGTTAGGGTGGTCGAACTCCCTAAGCAGTCTCACCGCTTCGGGAACCAGCGTTAGTGAGACATCGTAGTAGAGAGAGCCCGCGTACATCACGTGACCACCAAGTCGACGGCTCCGCGCCTATAGAGAGCCAGTATGGCCTCCGCTGAAGAGAGGAGGAGCTGCGGACTCTCCGCGGTGAGCAGCTCGCGAAGCCTCGCTTCACCGCTTTCAAGTACTCGGCTAACGAAGCCTCCGCCGTACCGCTCGAAAATTGCAGAGGGCTTAAGAGTCCGGACGAGCTGCGCTTCAGGCATCCTTAACCTCGTCTTAACTATCGAAGAATTCGCCACGAGCCATAAAACCTGGCGTGCGTAGACGAAGGGCCTTTCCTCGAGAAGCACATCCAGGACTCTTAAAGAGTTTACGTAGTCCGCGACTTCGATAGAGTACGAGGTGTCTATAACTTCTAGAAGCATCTCGAGCCAGGGTCTCGCAGCTTGGTAGTCCAGGTTCCTCACGAGCTCCAGCTCTATAGAAGTATCCCCCTTTCTCCCCTTCAGCAGGAGAGCTGCTCTACCAGCGGGAGATGTGAGCCTCAAACCCAGCTTCCCCAGCTCAATTGTAAACCCTCCGATATTCCTCAAACCCTTAAGCGCGTCGCTGGGAACGAGCACCTCTGTCATCTGCCTAGCAGCAGGCGTCTGGAACGATTTGAAAACGCGAAGGCCCCTCTCTCCCCCCGAGCTGTCGACGTAGACTACTAGCACGTGGTCACCGTGCGGGAGAGCCACACCGGCTAGGCCCATCGGGCTTTGAGACGCTTCGTTAAGCACCGCCGTCGTCACATCGAGCGTGAATTCAGCACCGCACTGGGGGCAGCGTACTTTCAGCACCTTCAAGGTAAAGCTCGTGAAAATCACCCTCTCGAAGTAACTATTTTCTGTAGTAACAGTATAAAAGGTTTATCGACATCGAATGAATTCTTTGCTGAAACTTCGAAGTATGCGAGCATACCATTCCTTTCAGCGTACTTCTCGGCAACGTCCCGGAAAACGGTCCTCATCGGCTGCAGGTCTGCCTTATTACCTATAAGAACCGAGGGTACGTTCCCCAAAACCAGCTTCACGATCTCTACCCATTTGTCCAGCTCTAGAAACGTCTCCTCTCTGGTTATATCGAAAACATAGACTACGCCCTGACTTCCCCTGATTAGCGCGGGTGCCAATAAGCGGAACCTGTGCTCTCCACCTATATCCCAGATAGCGACTGCCCTATCTTCACCACCCATGTAGATCTTGGTGAAGAAGTGCTGAACACCCACCGTCAGCCTTTCCCGGGGGTTGAAACCCTGCCCCGTGAAAACCTTCGCTAAGCTAGTTTTCCCGACACCCCCAGCACCGCATAGAGAGATCTTGATCACACTCCTAGACAGCTTACCTCCCCAGCACCGTTAGCGGTAACTGAATTAAAAAGTAATCTCGTACTTAGAGCTCACGCTCTCTCGCTGATCCACTCTTTTATTCTCTCAATACCCTTCTCTATATCTGCCTCGCTAACAGCAAACGACAACCGCAGGTGCCCCACTCCACCCTCTTTCGGGAAAGCAGTACCAGGCAGCGCGACAACACCTTTCTCGTATAGCAGGCGGTCGGCGAGCTCCCTCTCGCTTTTCAGCTTCATTGACTCTATCACTTCACTGAAGTCAGGGAATATGTAGAAAGCTCCCTCAGGCTTCCTGACCTTGACCCCTGGAATCCGGCTGAGCTTCTCGTATATCAGATCCCTTCTCCTCAAGTAACCTTCCAGTATCGGCTTAAACCAGGAGAGACCGTACCTTAACGCTCTCGCAGCCGCTACCTGAGCAAAGGTGGGAGGGCACGAGTACATGTTGTTCGCTACGACAGAAAGTCTCTCGATTAGCTTTTCGTTCGCGACCACGTATCCAAGCCTCCAGCCAGTCATCCCGTAGGTCTTCGAGAAGCCATTCACGTAGTAAACGCAGTCTCGCCAAGCGCTAGTCTGGAGAGTTGAGAAGTGCTCACCCTCGTAGACGAAGTGATCGTAAATCTCGTCGCTGACGACCACGATACCCCTCTTAGCAGCAAGCTCCACTATCTCCTCGACGTCAGCCCTGTCCATCGTCGTCCCGACAGGGTTCTCGGGGTAGTTCAAAACTATCATCCTGGTCTTGTCGGAGAGAAGGCGCTCAACGTCCTCGTACCTGATCTTGTAGTTGTTACCTCTGTGAAGCCTCAGGAACACGGGCCTAGCGCCGACGAATCTTGCTACCGACTCGTACAGCGGGTAGCTTGGATCAGGGACTATCACCTCGTCCCCAGGATTTAGGAGTGACAGCATGCCGATGAAAATCGCAGCCTTAGCGCCGACAGTCACGGCAACCTCGCTAGGCTTAACGTCAACCTTGTACTTTTCACTTAAAAACTCCGCTATAGCTTCGCGCAGCTCAGGCATGCCCAGGCTAGGACCGTACCCGTTGAAACCTTCCCTCATAGCCTTGTAGGCTTCCTCGATAACAAAGCTGGGAGGCTGAAAATCGGGCTGCCCTATACCGAAGGATACCACATCTACCCCTTTCCTCTTCAGCTCTAAGCTCCTCGCAAGGTACACGAACGCCTCCTCTGCACCAAGGCGGAGCACACTCTCGTTTAGCTGAAAGCTGCCTGCTAAGCGCACGAGAAAGCTGCAGCCCCGCCCTCTATATTACTTTACATTGAGTTTTCTCTACATTTTTCGGGGGCGAGCCGGTTGGACCTTGAAGCCTAGCCTTTAAGCTTAGTAAAAAAGTTAAAATAGATGCAAGTATACTTTATGCACGGAATCCTATGGAGGAGCTGCTGAAGCAGCTCAATTCGCTTCTCGAAAGCATGGAGACTGGTATAAGGGAGAAGAAATACCCCGAGACTGTCCGGCTGTACGTCCAGCAGCTTGGTAGGCGAATGAAAGAGTTCATGACCGCTGTGGAGGTAAGCGTCCGGGAAAACACGATACAGACACCGATAAGTCCGAGCTCTCGCAGCGCTCTCTTCAACCTGAGGAAAGCTTACTATGCGACTCTTTCAAGACTTGTGAAGGAAAAAGGCCTTAACAGGGAGAAAAGCTTGGAGGAGTGGAGGAGTGCTGTCTCCAGAATAATCGAGGAGTACGAGAAGAGGGGCTTGTCTGAAACTCCGTCAAAAATCATCGTTACATACGAGGTGAAAGAGGAAGGAGGGGTGAGGTACCTTTCCTTGAAAGAAGCTCGCATATTCTACTTTGAGCTCGAAGGGATACTGAAGCTCGATCTAGCAGCTACCCATGCAAGTGCTTCAGCTACTTCACCCTAACCTTGTACACTTGACCCAGGGACTCCACTATCACGCAAGGGGGAGGAGCACAGATACCCCGAATCCTGATGCTCTTACCAGCCAACTTCCTCATGAAAGCATCTAAGGTTATTTCCTCCATTTCCATCACCGCTACCTCTGAGGCTTCACATTAAGATATCAGTGGCAGAAAATTCGCTGCTCTCCTGCAAAATTCCTTCGTTCGTGCTACAAGCTTATTAACGAAGAGCCAAGGAGTTGGTGGTAGATGTGCGGCATCGTAGGTGTAGTGAGTGAGAAAACTCCCGTGGCGGGTATTATTCTAGAGTGCTTGAGAAGGCTCGAGTACAGGGGTTACGACAGCGTTGGAGTCGCGACTTTGAACGGTGAGATACTAGTCCTGCGTAAAGGGGCGGGGAAGATAGAGGCGGTTAATGCGCGCTTAAACTTTAAGTCGATGCCGGGTACTGCTGGAATTGGCCATACTAGGTGGGCTACCCACGGACCGCCCACCGATGATAACGCACACCCTCACACGGACTGCACGGGTAGGGTAGCAGTCGTCCATAACGGGATTATCGAGAACTACGCCGAAATCAAGCGCGAGCTGGTTTCGCGCGGGCACGTGTTCAGAAGCGATACGGATACAGAGGTTATTGCGCACCTCATAGAGGAGGAGCTTAAAGGCTGTAGTGAGGCCTTCGAGGCTTTTAAAGCCGCTGTGAAGCGTCTTAAGGGGAGCTACGCCCTAGCCGCACTGGTGAGCAGCACCCCTGGAAGGATATACTTCGCGAGGAGGCTCTCCCCTCTGCTCGTGGGCCTGGGGGATGGGGTCAACTTCGTTGCATCGGATCTTCCTGCAATCCTTGAGTACACGCGGAAGGTGATAATCTTAGTAGATGGAGAGGTCGGCTACGTAACCCCAAGCAGCATTGTCCTCGAGCGTGAGGGGAGAGCGGTCGACCCTACCAGCCGAATTTCCGTTGTGGATTGGAAGCCCGAGCAGGCTAGGAAGGGGGGCTTCCCTCATTACATGATAAAGGAGATTCACGAGCAGCCGAGAGCCATCGCCGAGACTCTAAGCGGCTTCGGCGAGGACTACCTGAGAGGGGCTAGGGAGCTAGCCTCCAGCGACGTGATTTTCGTCGCTGCAGCGGGTACTAGCTTTCACGCTTCTCTGTACTTCGCTCTGCTTCTCACCAAGCTCGCTGGAGTGAGAGTTATCCCGCTAATCTCGAGCGAGTACGAGGTCTACGCCAACGCGGCGAGGCCGGGAGATACGTTTCTCGCCGTTTCTCAGAGCGGTGAGACAATAGACACGCTATCGGCTCTCAGAGCCTTCAGAAGCCGGGGCTGCAGGATCGTGTCGCTTACGAACGTAGTAGGCAGCGTAATTGCGAGAGAGAGCGACGTGGCTATATACACGAAAGCAGGACCTGAAATCGGGGTTGCGGCAACCAAAACCTTCACGGTGCAGCTCACTGCGCTAACCTGGATCGCGTATCTCGTAGCCGCCGAGAGGGGAGAAATCCTTGAGAGTGAAAAAGCGGAGGTACTCGAAAGACTCCGACGCCTTCCCGACTTAGCCGATAGCGTACTCGCAGAGTTCAGTGGCTGGGCAAAGAAACTAAGCCGGGATATCGCCCAGAAGCAAAGTGCGTACTACCTGGGGCGCGGACTAGCACTACCAATCGCTCTGGAAGGGGCGCTTAAGCTGAAGGAGATAGCCTACGTTCACGCAGAAGGCTACCCTGCAGGTGAGAGTAAGCACGGCCCTATAGCGCTCGTCGAGAAAGACTTCCCGGTGTTTTTCGTCTCGGTTGAGAGGAAGCTTGAGAGAAAGTTAGCCGGTAACATCGAGGAGATGAAAGCGCGCGGCGCTTTTACAGTCGGTATTCTACCTAAGGATTCGGAGCTTTCCGAAACCCTCAACGTGGCAGCCACGCTACCCACGAATGATGAGCTGCTGGTGCCCGTTCTCGGCGTTATTCCTCTCCAGCTGGTGGCTTACTACGCAGCAGTTGAGAGGGGGCTCGACCCGGATAAGCCCAGAAACCTCGCGAAGACTGTGACGGTGGAGTGAATGAAGCTCGTGGTTCTAGCCGGGGGGAGAGACGAGAAGATGAAACCGCTCTCGGAGGGCTACCCCAAGGCACTTCTCCATCTGGCCGGGAGACCTCTTTGCTCCTACGCGCTGCTGAATCCGCTAGAGCTGGTTAGCAGAGCTGCTCTAGTGGTCTCTGAGGGGATGGAGGATGTGGCAGGATTCCTCTCCGAGAGAGGGCTTTCCGGCAGGGCCACCGTTCTCCTGCAACGCGGCGAAGGCGTTGAGGCAGCGCTGCTGACAGCGGAAGAGTGGGTGGG
>Ga0105163_1001186_pt1 | contig 14060 bp, 10 predicted proteins | sample JNZ110809AmetaG_FD_81531 | JGI IMG/M metagenome (GOLD analysis project Ga0105163, IMG submission 81531) | Hot spring microbial communities from Jinze hot spring, China to study Microbial Dark Matter (Phase II) - JNZ 110809A | ecosystem: Environmental > Aquatic > Thermal springs > Hot (42-90C) >... | reverse complement strand
TAAGCTTACCAACTTTAGCAGAAGCTTTCCAATGAATTCTCTTAAAATCATCAAAAGGCATAAACTCTCTAACACTAAAAACCTCGGAACCAACACCTTTCCTCCTAGAAGACCTACCCTCGAAGATTTGGATATGAGGGAAAACTGCACCGATATTGAATTTTGGTTTATGCTTGATGGGGATGAACTTCACGTTTATTGGGTTATCGAATTCTACATCTAAGTAAATTCTATATATTGAGAATAAGGAGCTTAACTCGATATTAAAACCGTGTACTTTATGGGTTCCAGGATAACCGGATAGGTATAATTCGACGAATCCCTCTTCATTGAGGCTCCATCTGCTAACTCGTATACCTCTATCGCTTTTTAGCTTAACATTGTTAATTCCGATGATATGGGATATCCTCTTGCTTGAGAATCGAATTCTTATCGGAGTATCTAATCCTTCAACGGATTCTAGGTTATCAGAACACGCTAGGTCTAACTTGATTCCACTAAGAGTTTTCATAGAGATAGTAGAAGCTATTATAGCGAAAACGTTTACGTTCAGCAAATAAATTAGTAAGAAATTCTTCAGATAGCTAGGAATATATTCGCCAAGGAGTAGAACAGCTAAGTATATTGTTAACGTTGTAGCGGTTAACGCAATGAATCCTTTTCCTAGAGTTACACTATTAAATTTGTACTTAACCATTTAGTTATCCTCAAGGTTTAGGAACCTCAACCTTTGTCAGAATTTCTTGAACTACTTTCTCACCTGTATACCCTTCTGCTATGTACTCAGGTTTAAGGAGAATTCTATGCGATAAAGCTGGTATAGCAGCAGCTTTAACATCGTCTGGTATAACGTATGTTCTTTCATCGGCTAAAGCGAATTCTTTAGCTAGTAATAGAAGCATTAGAGCTCCCCGTGGGGTTACACCTAGCCGTAGAGCGCTGTGTTTATAGCTGTACTCAGCTATGTTAGCCACATACTCGTATATAGATTCATCTACGTAGACTGATTCTAGTTCCTTTGCGATGCTGATTATATCGTTTATATCTGCAACAGGTTTTAGAGATTCAAACCCCTGTTCAATCGTTTTTAATCCTTTCCTGAGAAGCTTTATCAAGGGGTCTCTATCAAGCAAATCCATGGTTAACTTTATGTAAAATCTATCAAGCTGTGCCTCAGGTAGAGGAAACGTTCCTTCAAGTTCTATAGGGTTCTGCGTAGCTAAAACAACGAAAGGTCTTGGGAGAAGATTTGTTTCACCATCTATTGTTACTTGTTTCTCTTGCATAGCTTCAAGCAAAGCGCTTTGAGTTCTTGGAGAAGCTCTGTTTATCTCGTCTACAAGCAGTATATTCGTGTATATAGGTCCTAGGCGTACCTCGAAATCCCCTATTTTCTGGTTATAGATTTTAGTCCCAATTATATCCGATGGAAGTGTATCTATTGTGCATTGAACTCTAGAAAACTTTAGGCTTAGAAGCTTAGCGACAACTTTAGCTGTTAAAGTCTTAGCTATACCCGGTACACCCTCTATAAGAACATGTCCCTCTGCAACAACAGCGAAAATAAGCATAGTTATGTGCTTCTCTCTACCCACAAGTACATTAGATGCTTCATCGACAGCCTTGTTTATTATTTTGCTGAGGGTGGTCATCTTCGTATAAGAATATTAGCTTTTTTCACCAATATAAGCTATCATGATTGCCATGGATAAACATACTAAAGCTGCAATTCCATGTCTACTACTAGCCATTGTTATTGTAGCAAATTTTACTTCTTTTCATATATATGCCGAAGATGTTGCTAGACACTCTAGGAATATTCTGGATATAGCTAAGAGAGACCTTTACACTTTTAATAAATTCTTTGAATGGCTTAACAAAACATATCTACTCCATCGTTACAGTATAAATTCATTCAACTATAAAGACATTGAAAATAAATCTCCATACATAATCAGCGATGTTTTCTCTAATCCTTCGCTCTCGCTATTCGTTGGAGGTCTACAGCTTAGGATCTTAAAAAGATTTGCATACGGTTCAGCTAGCATCGATTTAGCTGATGTCTCAAACCTTCTACTAAATATGACTAGAAAACTAGGCTTACATACAAACAAGATTAGGTGTAGTGACCCTTTATCAAAGCTACTGATAAACACCTTCTATGCTAAGGGCTTCTGTAAGTATAGTTTAAGCGATTTAGATGATTTCGTTCTGCTTATCTCTACCTTAGGTATAGATGTATCTAGCGACTACATGGCATTAGTCTTAGGGAAAGTATATATTGTAAGAATGGCATCACAGCGTAGGATAATCCATAAGGAAGTTCTTCAAAATATAGTTTCTAAGCTAATATACGAAGAATCTATTGTAACAGGGTTATTTCTCGTAGACTTTGTCCGTAGCACAAATATCGACGTAGTAGACTTCTCCATAATTGAACCTCTATCTGAGACATATATAGGTAAAGGTAATTTATCGAATGGAATACTAACTTTAGAGGATGTTGAATTAATCTTAAACTCCATTGCACGCTTAATAAGCATGCTTAAGCAAGAAAATATCGATGTCTCGCCTAGGAATATTATAGCTATAATAAACTACGTATTAAGCCTAGATATAGATAAGGTTAAAACAATTCTAGAGAGCATTAATACAGGTGAGTATCCTTCTACCCATAGTATAGATATACCCTTAGGAGAAGAGCAACGCTACGAAGTGATCAACGAGAGTATTACATGGAATATTAGTATTACTTCACCTACTGAGTATTCAGAGAATGAATATGAAGAATTGCAGACACCAAGTACATTGGTAGGCGAGATAAATGCTAGTGATGAAGAAGCAGAGTACGTATATCTCGACCTACATTCATCAAGTGAATTTAGCTCTTTCGATAATGAGCTGGAGAAATATGTCGAAGAAGTAAACAAAGTCAACATCGTTATGGCAACAACTTTGGATTCTTTATTTATATCGAAACCTTCTGAAGAAGCCCAGAACATCGTTATATCATCGGGTAGTTCTTCTAGCATTAGGTTAACTTATTTTCTTTATCTTTACTTAGCATATACATCCCTAGTAATAGCTTTAACCACGATAATCTTCGCAATACTTTGGAGGTTTAGGATGAAAAACCTAGGATTCGAGTTTTCTATTGATAAGAAGATTAAAGGCTTATCTTCAGCGAAAAAGTATTCAGATCCATTCTTCGTTATGTTTTGGGAGCTTATGTACAAAATAGCAAGCATACTACGAATTAAGGTGAGTGGTTCCGAAACCCATAGGGAGGTATTTAAGAGAATTATGGATGAGTTAAGCGATCAAGATGCTCAATCTAGATATAAGGAGCTTGTTGCGATGAAGAGCCAATTAAGGGATATTGTTAAAGGTTATGAGGTTCTCCGCTACAGTAGAGATACATATAATAAGAATCAGTGGTTAGCTTATATACGTAAATTAATACGTTTTGTGGGGAAGAGAGTTGCTTAAATTAATTAAATGGAGTACTATTTCCTGGATACTCTTGCTGATTTTGGGGATGATGTTTACGTTTATACCGTTTATTAGAAATCTTACCTACGTAGATGCCTTATTCACCTTAATTTTATTAGTTCCTTCAACATGCTTACTGCTAGATATGTTTTTCTCTATTTATCTAAGTATACGTTATAGCCCTCCTATAAGGTTCTACATACCGTTCAAAGGGCTGAAGAAGGGCTTAAGCTATTCTATTTCAATATTTCTGCTAGGTACATCTGTAGACTATGTTATAAATTTATTTATTTCACGATCTATTTTATCAACTATGATATCTATCGCAACGCTGCTCTCTATATTATATATGTTCAGGAAAATCCTAACTCGTAGATCCACAATTTGGCTAACAATTGTTTCCATAGCCTTACTTTCATTTCTCTACATACTTGGGTTGGTAAGAGAAGAAGAATTTACACTTATAGACGGTATTTTATCTTTGCTTGAGGGTGGTTAAAATGAGTAAGATTACCCGAGAAGATTACCTGCTATACCTAGCTATAGCTATAGTGGTTACCACTATAGCGTTGGCTGTAGCTCAAAGATATGTAGCTTCTTTTATTTCGCTAGCTTGCGCTCTGGTTATCTTATCCTTCTTGGATGAGAGAAGGTGCCGAGAATGAAGAACATTCAGAGTAGACTACTTTTAGCAACTGTAGTTCTTGGGATACTGTTTTTTGCTGCTCTAGAGAGTAGTCGCGAAGGACTTATGCATGGAGGAGCTTCACCTTACAACTATAGATGGGATGGAACTTCTAACTTAGTTAAGTACTTAGCTAGAAGATACGGAACTGTTATTCTTGTAGAGAATTGGCTAGAGGTTGAAATGTTTGCAAAAGAATTCGAAGATGCCTGCAAGGTTATGATGTTTGTTTCCCCAGAGAAGAAGTATTCTAGGTTAGAGATAAATTCTATTTCAAAACTTGCCAGAGAATATGGTTTCAATATAGCGGTATTCGATGAAGGTTCTTACACAAACGATATATTTGTAGCTTTGGATGCTCCTGTAAGAATAGATGCTTTTAACTATGTAAGCGTTAGAGGTCCCGGTAACAAGGTAGTTAAGGATGTTGTACCAGGTCGTGTAGATCTCAACCGTAGTTACGACGTTGTTTTCTCTTTTGCATCACCTATTGCTGTATTGGATTCCCAAGCTCTTTGTATACCTATAGCTTTTGTGGAGAATCAAATAGTTGGCGCTATATGTGGTTTTGGTATAGGTAGATTGCTTGTATTAGGGGATGGCTCTATAGTTACTAATGTTGCTATCCCTTCAGTAGATAAGGTAAACATATATACTATAGTTGTAGATTTATTTATTGAAAGATTATGTGGGAATAAATATGGCAAAGCTGTATTTTTTATTGAATCCTCTAAGTATAGAATCAGGCCACTAGCATTAAACGAAATGGTTGAGCTCGGCTACAGCGGGCTAGATATTATTAAAATGGTTTTGAACCCTTTTAGGTACTTCTACGCTTACGCTATTGAAGCTGAACCCACGATTTTAACCCTAATGATATTCCTGGTGTTAACCTCGTTAACAGCTACAGCTTTGTACATACGTAGAATACCAGGGTATGCAAAGAAGTTCGAGCTATCCGTAGACACTATTTATGGTGCAGGATACAGTAAAGATGCTGTAGACGTCGTTGTGGATTCATGTAGAGAAGATGAATACTGCAGAAAAGTGGTAACCTGTATTTTTAGAAATATTAATTCAAAGTGCGTTAAAGCTCTTAGGGTATATCTATCAAGGAATACAACGTTTAGGAAACGTGTTGTTGAAAAGCTCCTAAAAAGTGTGTAGCTTATGCTTACGTAGTTTAAGAAACCTAATCGAGTTAGCAAACTTCAATAGAAAGTTTGCAGATGGTGATAGTTTTATTCTGAGCTACTTTAAAACAATTTAACCTTATTAACTTGACGATGATCATCCTTTCTAGGTGAAGGTGTTGGTAAGTATAGTAGATGTATTTAAATCTCCATACGCAAAAATTATCCCAATTCAATTAGGTAACGTTGTTCTAAAAGATAGCTTCTGGAAACCGCGTATAGAAAAATTGATTAGAACTAGTTTACCGCTTCAGTATGAATACTTAGAGAAAACAGGTAGAGTAGATAATCTAAGAGCTGTAGCAGGGAAAGAAGTTAAGGGTTGTCTTGGTCTTGGCTGGTTCAACGACTCAGATGTCTATAAATGGATAGAAGCTGCTGCTTACGCTCTCAACTACGTACAAGACCCTGATCTTCTCAACAAGATAACATCTTTATCGAAGATAGTCGAGGAAGCTCAGGAGGCTGATGGTTACCTGAATACCTACGTTAAGTTAAAGAATAAAAAAAGATGGGAAAACTTAGCATGGTCCCACGAACTTTACTGTGCTGGGCATTTAATTCAAGCGGGGATAGCCGTAAAAAGGGTTTTACAGGATTTAATCTTATACAATGTTGCAAAGAAATTCGCTGACCTTATCGCTAACACGTTTGACTGGGATAAGCTCGAAACATCAGATGGACACCCAGAGGTGGAAATGGCTTTAGTTGAACTTTACAGAGAAAGCGAAGATAGAGCGTATCTTGATGCTGCTAGGTTCTTTATCGATGTTAGAGGATACGGTAAGGTTGCAAGACAAGTACCTGAGAAAAACCGTCCAGTAAACCCTGTTTACCTTGTTGACCATGCCCCGATTAAATATATGGAGGATTTTGCTGGTAGTCATGCTGTTAGAGCTCTATATTTCTTCGGAGGAGCTACAGATCTATACCTTGAGATTGGAGATCAAGAGCTTTGGGATGCCCTTAAAAGGTTGTGGGTTAAAACTACGATGAAGATGTATATTACCGGAGGTCTAGGTTCTAGGTATGAAGGAGAATCCTTCGGTGAAGATTACGAACTACCAAACTACAGAGCTTATTCTGAAACATGTGCTGCTGTTGCTGGGGTTATGTGGGCTTGGAGAATGTTCCTAGCCTCAGGAGATCCAGAGTATATGGATACCCTCGAAACAATATTGTATAATGCAGCACTAGCGGGTATATCGATAGATGGATCAAAGTATTTCTACGTAAATCCATTAGCAGATTACTACGCAAAATACGAGAGACAACCGTGGTTTGAATGCGCATGTTGCCCACCGAATATAGCAAGGTTAATAACATGGGTTCCAAGCATAGCTTACTCGTTCTCTAAGAATGTACCTAAGATATGGGTGAATTTATTCATAGAAAGCGAGGCTAAGTTCAATCTACTTGGCAACACCGTGAAGATCTACGTAGAAACTAAGTATCCTTGGGATGGCTATGTATCGGTAAAAGTATACCCAGCTAATGGGGATGAGGTATCCATAGCTATTAGAATCCCTAAGTGGGCTAGAGGAGCTAAGGTTAAGCTAAACAACGATATAGTTGATGCTACCCCCGGTAAATACTTCGAAGTTAGTAAATCATGGAATTTCGGTGAAACAATCAAAGTACACATACCTATGAAACCCAGATTCATCGAGGCACATCCCTGGATAGAGAGCAACTACGGTAGAACAGCTATTGTACGTGGTCCTATTGTGTACTGCGTTGAGCAGGTAGACAATAAAGACTTCGATATAAATAACCTAGTAGTAGATGTAAATAGCGCCAACTTAAGAGAAGAATATAGAGAAGATATACTAGATGGCGTTACAATAATCAAAGGCGAAGGCTATGATACGAATGCTAGAGAATGGGGTAGCACACTATATAGAGACTTAGACGAAGTTCCCACTAAATACGTTAGAAGAGTATCTTTCACAGCTATACCCTACTATGCATGGAACAATAGAGGTCCGACGAAGATGTCTATATGGTTGAAGAAAAGATTATTGCATTACAGTAACGATGAATAAACCAAATAATAAAGTTAGCCCACATCAATAAGCTTAATGTTAAGAGGGTTTTCTCCTAGGTTTATGGATGGTGTTTCTCTAACCATTCCTTCTTTTTACCTATGTAATACATGTAGTTTTTAAATGAAACCTCCGGTGGAACTCTATGATCTACCGTTGGTATATAACCTCCTTCCTCAAGCAAGGGTGTTAGCCTTTCTAATTCTTTATCTACAGCTTTTCCTCCTTCAACTAAAGCTCTTTTATCTACACCTCCCATAAGCAGGATTCTTTCGCCGAATTCTTTCCTAAGCTTGTATGGGTCTACGTACCTTGCCTCAAGAGGAAACATACAGTTTACCCCTGCTTCAAGCCATCCAGGCACCAATGGCTCTATATCTCCATCGCAATCCACTACAACAATTTTTACACCATAAGCGTTAAGGATTTTAGTGATCTTTTTGTATCTTGGTACTACGTATTTCTCGAAAAGCTTAGGAGATATCATGGGACCTTTACTGTAGGCTATATCCTCCCAAAACCAAGCCAGATCAGGCACTACATCTCTTAACACTTTATCCAGTACATTGACAACCATATCCGCTATAGTGTCTATCATCTCTTCAACCCAGTCAGATTCTCTATAAAATGCTTTAGATAATCTCTCAATACCCATCCAATCCCTTAGCCATCCGCAGAGACTTCCAACGAAAACCCTTAGAGGGTAATCTCTATCCTTATATTTTTCAGCGACATCGCTCCAACTCAATGGTATTCTTCCAGGGGTTTCTGGATCGAGGAACTTCTTTATCTTCTTCCAGTCCTCTCGGTCCTTAATAGGGTATCGAATATAGTGAGGCGTCGCTGAAGCATCTTTTTTCCTAACATATATTCCTCCTAGACCGTCAGCTACGATTTCCTTGCCTTCTTCCTCCTTCAGCACCACCTCTCTTGAAGGAGGCCATATACCTATAACAATAGGTAAACCCTCTAAACTCTCAAGACCTTCTAAACCAAGGTAACGCTCAATATCTCTACTTGTCCTTATATGCAAAGGTAGCCCTTCTCCATGCCATCTCTCAATAGTTTCTCTCCAATAACCAAACTCGTAGTTCGGAACCCTATCAACACCCTTGAACTCGAAAACCCTTAAAAGACGCTCCCTATGTGATAACACCATATATTATCAACCTACCCTACTCTATAGCTATCTTTCATTTTTCTTCTCTTCTACCCATTTTCTACATATAAGGGCCCCTTCATATGCATCTACACCACCAGCATCTGCTCCCACAGCTTCTACGAATTCCTTAGAAACAGCCGCGCCACCAATAATAACCTTGACCTTATCTCTAAACCCATGCTCCACCAATAACTTTATGGTTTTCTCTATAGAGGGTAAGGTTGTTGTTAATAGTGCTGACATTCCTACTATGTCTGGTTTGTATTGTTTTACTGCTTCTATAAATTTTTGTGGAGGTACATCAACACCAAGATCAATAACCTCAAAACCCATTGACCTTAAGAACATTATGAAAAGATTTTTTCCTATATCGTGTAGATCTCCCTCAACTGTTCCTACGACAACTCTCCCTATGAACTTTATTTCTCCTTTTTGAACTTTGTTTTCATATACCTCAAAGCATTCTTTAGCACTTTCACCGGCAACTATTAGTTCCGATAGGAAGTATTCACCTTCCTCGTATTTTTTACCTACAATTTCTAAAGCCTTAGAAACAATGGATGTTATTTCTTGTATGCTGATACCTTTATTCGATGCTTCTTCACAGTACTGCTTAGTAGATTCAAGGTTAACTAAAGCGTTAAAAAGATGGTTCAAAACATCGTTGCTGCGTAAATCCATTTTATTTACCTAGGATTAGTGTATCCAAGACCAGTGTTTAAAAATTGTTAAGTTGTTTATTCTATTATTTTCTCTACGGAATCTTCTGCATTATTGTTGAAATCCTAGCAGCTCCTTGATAATCAAAGCAATAATAGGTTTCTTGTAGTAATTGAAGCATGCATAGATTATGCGATAAGATAGGCTTAAATTTTCTAATTAATTAGATTTTCAAAGGTGTATAATGTGAGGGACACACTAAATAAAATTAGGGATTCGTTGGCAAACCTTGAGCTTGATTCTACTCTTAACCTTGTTGATGAAGCTTTAAAGAGCAACGTTAGTGTTAAGGATATTATTGATTCTCTTGCTGAAGGTATGAAAATCGTTGGTGAAAGATACGAAAACGGGGATTACTTTGTTGCAGATCTTATTGTTGCTGGCGAAATCTTCAAAGAGGTTATGAACATACTGAGACCTAGAATTATAGCTGAAAGAAAATCGCAGCCCATAGGCAGGGTTGTTATAGGTACTGTGTATGGCGATGTACACGATGTAGGTAAGAACCTTGTCGCAATATTTTTAGAAGCTGCAGGTTTTGAGGTTATTGATCTTGGTGTTGATGTACCTCCACAAAAATTTATAGAAGCAGTAAAACAATACAAACCAGACATAGTAGGAATGTCAGCACTACTAACAACAACCATGGTTCATATGAAGGATGTTATAGAGTCCTTGAAGAAGGAGGGGTTAAAGGATAAAGTTAAGGTTATTGTCGGGGGTGCGCCTTTAACGGAGGAGTTCGCTAAATCGATTGGAGCAGATGCATATGGAGAAAATGCTTTTAAAGCTGTTGAAATATGTAGGAAAATGGTAGAGGAATTGAGGAAGAAAACATAGATTCTATTAACGTAGCCCTTAGCTAATAAAGGTTGGCATACCTAGAATCACGAATTTATTTATTGAAGTATTGGTATAGGATAGCCTTTTTACCTTTGAATTGATGGAACTTTTATAATACTTGGGGTAGATTTAAATACCTTACGTTATTGTAGCTATATTCGGTTAGAAGCTATGAACGTTAAAACGCTAGAAACCTTAAGTGTTATTGATCCTAGAGTTGAGTTTTCGAGGAATCCCCTAGGTGTTGATGAGCTGAAGCCTAGATTTTCATGGATTCCTGTACATAGCGATCGTGGTCAGAATCAGAAAGCTTATAGAGTTATAGTCTCTAGCTCGATGGAGAGTGCGGAGAAAGGCATTGGGGATGTTTGGGATAGTGGTGTTGTAGAATCGGATTCCAATATCGTTGAATATAGTGGTCCACAGCTAAAGAGTTTTACGAGGTATTTTTGGAGGGTGAAGTGGTGGGATGGTAATGGTAGGGAGAGTAAATGGAGTGAAGTAGTGTGGTTTGAAACAGCTATCCTTGATTCAAAAGAGTGGAGAGGCGCATGGATTGGAGGTGGACAGCTATTTAGAAAAGAATTCACAATAGAGAAGGATATTGCCGAGGCAAGGATATACATAGCTGGTCTAGGGTACTACGAACTTAGGGTAAATGGCGTGAAAGTAGGCAATAAAGCTTTAGATCCGCCTTGGAGTGAATACGATAAGACAATCTATTACAGTGTATACGATGTAACAGATCTGATTAAGAAAGGTTTAAACGTTATTGCTGTTATGCTTGGTAGAGGTAGATATAGCCAGAAGTTTAGAAAGGTTAAGTACTACGATGAGCCGAAATTGTTGATGATGATTAGAATAGCGTTCAAGGATGGAGGAGTCGAGTACATATATACAGATGAATCTTGGAAATGTCTCGAGAAAGGCCCCATAGTAGACGACGATATATACAGGGGTTTCAAATACGATGAAAGGTTAGAACCTTATAACTGGGATAAACAAGGATTTGATGATTCTAGCTGGAGGAACTGCTTAAAGGTCTCTCCCCCTAGAGGTGCGCTAAGATCTTCAGCTGTTATACCAAGTACAAAAGCTGTAGCTACGATAAAACCGCGGGAAGTGTATAATCCGAAGCCCGGTGTTTATATCTATGATTTTGGGCAGAATATAACGGGATGGGTTAGGCTTAAGGTTAAATGTTTCGGCGAATGTGAAGTTAAGATACGGTATGCAGAGCTTATTAACGCTGATTATACATTGCATACGAAGAATCTTAGGGGAGCTGATGCTACTGATGTATTTGTGTTGAAAGGTTATGGCGAGAAAATAGTTGAGCCCTGTTTTACCTACCATGGGTTTAGGTATGCCGAGGTTAGCGGTATTTCTTACCCGCCGTCGATAGACGATATAGAAGCTGTTGTGATAAGCGCAGATCTAGAGCCTATAGGATCTTTTGTCTGCTCTAGTAAAATGATAAACGATATTCATAGGCTATGTATATGGAGTTTAAGGAACAACCTCAACAACGGTGTTCAAACTGATTGTCCTCAGAGGGCTGAGAGAATGGGTTGGCTGGGGGATGCATGGTTATCGTCTGATTCAGCAATACTTAACTTCAACATGGTTAAGTACTACGAGAAAATAGTTCGCGATATAATGGATTCGCAGAAAGAAGACGGTTCAATACCGGATGTGGTACCACCGTTCTGGGAGTTCTACCCTGCTGATCCAGCTTGGGGAACAGCTTTAATCTATATACCTTGGGTTCTATACGTTTACTACGGAGATAAGAGGATTATAGAGGAAGTATATGAAAGCGCTAAGAAATGGTGGAGCTATCTATACAGTAGATCAAAGGATGGTGTACTCTACTTCGGTAAGTACGGTGATTGGGTGCCACCAGGTAGGGTTAGATCGGTAGAGAATAGTCCATTTGAAATAGTATCCACATGGATTCTGCTTAGGGATGCGAAGATATTGCGTGAAATGGCTAAGGTGTTGAATAGAATTGAAGATGCTGGGTACTTTGATAATATTGTAAGGAGCTTAACTGATTCCTTCAATAAGGCGTTTCTACATGGAGAAGGAAAGAGTAGCGGTTATTGCTCAGAGTACAAGGCAGGTGATGGTTCAACTATTTGTTTAGGTAATTCGCAGACATGCTTAGCTCTACCGCTAGCCGAGGATATTGTGCCAAGCGATAGAGTTGAGCACGTAGTTTCAAGACTTGTTAAAAGTGTTAAGAACGAGTGGGATAAGCATTTCAATGTTGGTATAATTGGGTTAAAATATGTTCCAGAAGTTCTAGCTAAATACGGGTATACCCAACTAGTATACGAAGCTCTAATGCAAGATACTTACCCGAGCTTTGGCTACATGATTAAGGAGAGTGCAACAACTCTTTGGGAAAGGTGGGAAAAGCTAACAGGCTCTGCTATGAACTCTCACGATCACCACATGTTCGGTAGCATAGATGCTTGGCTGTATAGATGGTTAGCAGGGCTACAGGTTGTTGAACCTGGCTTTAAGCGTTTCAGAGTCCTTATACCCGATATACAAGGGCTAAATAGCGTATCTACATCTATTTACACAATTAGAGGGCTTGTAAGCATTTCATGGCATAAAGACGATGAGAAAAGCCTTATTGTAGAACTAAGTATCCCCGTTAACTCGGTAGCTGAGCTAATAATACCTAGAAAAAGCGGTGCAGAAATCTACGAAGGAGAGACCTTAATATGGAAAAACACAGCTGAAGAAGATGACACGCAGGGGGTTATCTCAATAAGAGAGCTCAACGACAAGATAGTGCTAGAAATCGGTTCTGGGAAGTATAGGTTTACAATAAAGTGGTCTGGGTAGTAAAATGAAATATACTGTAGCCCTAATGATACTGGGCTATATAATGGTTTTTTCCGGTTTACTTGTTGCTCTTAGCGGTGTTGAGTATAAGATATGTGTAGCATCAATAGAGGTTCCTGCCGAATTCAGTGGTAGAGTATACCCCATATCAACTCATTTAAAACCTCAGCTAATAGTGAGCAAGGAAGATTTTCAAGTGTCGCTTAATGAACGTTACGAAGAAAAATTTACGGTAGACAATACCTTCTTCTATCCAACAATAAACATAGTAGGTAAAACAAGCGATGAAAACTACCGTGGGTTTATAGTTATAGCTAATGCATCGAACATAGATCAGGTATTCGTATTCTATGAGTTAAAGCCTAGTGAAAAGAATAGTGGAAAAGTTTTGAATATATCTATAGCTCCTCTGTTAAGCATAGACCCAGGAGAATACGTCTTAGCATTACAGTTCAACACAAGCGCCTTCATAGATAGAATATGGATTAAAGGTCTTACTGAAGCTTCAGTACCTATACCGGAGGTAGTATTCATAGCCACAGATCACCAGGTAGAGACCTTTGATTACCTATGTGGTATAAAGTATACTAACGCTCTTATCGGTGTAGGGATATCCGCTTCAGGGTTATCTTTAACAGCTATTTCCATAGCTTTAATAATAATTGAAGTGAGATCTGCAAGGAAGCCTAAATTTAAGAAAAGATAGAAATATTATCTACACTATTTTTCGCTTGACAAAATTATGAGATCTCTATTCTTTAATAGAAAAGCTATTATAAGGCTTAGGAGTATTAAACCTGAGAAAAAAGCCGCAATATTTACGTAATAGGAGCTTGAACCCGGTTCTATGAATAAAAAAGCTATTAAGGAAAATATTATTACTATTAAAGCGATTTTTAGGGACTCCTTAGCCATATCCTCTAATGATATCGCATATCACCTTTTCATGTAGAGCCAACAAGCAACAAAATGATCTTTATCCATCTCCACCAAAGGAGGTTCTTCCCTCCTACAGATATCCATAGTATAAGGACACCTAGGATGAAACCTACAACCAG
>Ga0105163_1001180_pt1 | contig 14097 bp, 10 predicted proteins | sample JNZ110809AmetaG_FD_81531 | JGI IMG/M metagenome (GOLD analysis project Ga0105163, IMG submission 81531) | Hot spring microbial communities from Jinze hot spring, China to study Microbial Dark Matter (Phase II) - JNZ 110809A | ecosystem: Environmental > Aquatic > Thermal springs > Hot (42-90C) >... | reverse complement strand
TTCAGGGCATGCCCCAACCCCCATATTAATGCATTTAAAGGGCGGAAGAGGGGAAATTCTATCACCTTACCGTCCCATTTAAGCAATGGCCCTAACCCTAAGGTTAATCCAATTATTGCTAAACTCAGGAGGCTCCGGGAGCGTGTTTCCTTTCGCAGAATTATGATCGACCCTATTAAAGCCAATATCCATGTACTCAAGCCAAAGTTTGGGGTCTCGGTCTCACTATATGGACCATGATATATTGAACGAGCAACCTTTTGAATCATTGGAATGGGGTGGTAAGCGGAAGGAGCAAACAAACTGTTCAAGCTCGCCCCCCAGTAAACATTATGATCCACTCCAAAAAACAGGGTTTTATCCTGCTGGCGACCTGTAAATTGAAGTGCAAGTACTGGCGAAGCTAAAACGCAGGCTATAAGGGCTGACATTAGAAACTGCTTTAGCCTCTTTTTCTGGAAAATCTGAAGCCCCCAGAGGGCAAAAACCATGGCTCCGATGAAAAGGCTGTAAAGGGCAAAATTAATCATCACACCCCATATTAGGCCGATGGCAAAAAGCAAACGTTTTTCCATTTGAGGGGAAAAGGAGTATTTAACTTTCTCCATTGCTAAAGCTAACCAGGGCAACAGGGCAAAAGCCCATAGCATATGCACGTGTCCTTTCGCCCGGGAAAAATGCATTTCAATGAACGTGAAAACCAGAGCTGTAACGATGGCTGGGAAGCCAGTGATAAAAAGCCGGGAGAAGCGAATTGCCCCTGCCAAGGAAAGTGCAAGGGCTGCAATAACCAGAACATTATATGCAAAAGCTTCTCCACCGACCTCATACAAGGGCAACGCGATGGTGAAAAGAAAAGGGGTGTGGGCTAATGTAGCAGTATGCCATCCGAGTGGATGAAAAACGAAAGGAGTGAACAGGGGAGAAGTGTGCTGAACAAAAATAGTCTCATGATACCATCTGATGCCCCAAACTACTTCCAAGACATCTTCGTATGCGGGTATGTGGGTGAAGATGTTTTTTACTCTCCAGCCCCACGAGAACAATAGCGCAAAAGCTATCCACGGGCCTAATTTTTTAATTGTTTCCTGGCTTAAGGGTTTCATGGAAATGGTTTCCTGACACCGTCTTTGGTTGTTCAAGTTTATACCACCAAAGAACTAGTGGGGTCAAATTTTGGGGTTCATTTGCCGCGAGCTTTAGCCCACCCGAACTTGTGCAAAATTGAATTGCATTAGGTTTGCTTCAAGAGTATTTCCTGCACTCGCTCAGCGAATTCAGCACTGGGTGCATCGTCCGTAAGGAATTGGATCTCTTCGGGCCTGGAGATGCCCAGCCCCAGTTCCACAGCCCGAGCAATCTGCTCCTGGGCAAACACAGGTCCGCGCTCCACTTCCGGAGTAGTGCCAAAGAGCCGGAGAATTGCCACGCCAGCAGCGTCTATGGCGACACGATCAGTTCCAGCTAAGATCACCTCTGCCTGAACCTTCTTTCCCCGCTCAGGCCCACCGGTTACAAAGGCTTCCACGCCATCAAGCACCACTAAGGCTGGTTTGTATGCAAAGTTGATTTCAGCGATCATTTTCCGCTGATGCGGTGAGCTGTGCAGCTCGGCCATGTAATCGTAGTAATCGGGGCCATACCTTGCTACCATGCCTACGGAGTTTTTAAGAGAGAGGGTGAAGTGCCCACCGTAACGGTGAGTCTTTAAGCAGCAGGTCTGAACTATGACATCGGCCTCCAATATGGGGCGGGCGAACAGGAAACCGCGCGACCAATGGCTCCCCGGAGGCTGGATCTGAACCCAGTCCTTCGCTCCAAGTTCATCTAAGACTAAGGTCCTGAACCCCAGCTCAGCCGCCATTGCAAAAATGCCTTTTTGCTCCATAACTTTGTGGGTTTCACCCATCCCACTCCGATCGGCAACGGTGATGGAATGAGCTTCCCCTTCCCACAGCAATTCTACGAGGGTACGGAGGACATCGTTGTGGGTGGAAGCAGGGGTGGGATCAGCGCTATTGAAGTTGGGTTTGAGTAAAACATTTTTGCCTTTTACATCCGGCATACCCAGGAGGACTACAGCGCGGCGCACTCCCTCCGCCCGATTTGTTGTGCGCACCAAAGCCACCCGCGCTGGTGGTTGTCCTTCAAACTTTGTAACTTCGGGAGTAGGTGAGGGGCAAGTTGTACTCGTTGGCGAAGGGGCCAGAAAGGTTGGGGAAACTTTTTCCTCCGGAATTCCGGTTTCATGGGAAATTTGCCAGCAGGAACTCAAGACCGGAGCCAGCATTCCCACACCGATCATCTTTAACGATTGGGCCAGAAAAGCTCTACGAGATAAATCTTCTCCTACATGCATCTCTCCTCCTTTCATCTGATACATTACTGTGCGGTTCGGGAATGAATTATACTGGAGGTTCGGTGATAATTTCAAACTGGCAGCTCAGAAGCTCGCCGAGGTGGGTCCAGCTTTTGTTTGCTCAGCCGTTTGTTTTGAGTTATTATTTTACCTCTTTACCAACCAATGGGATGGGATTAGGATTTGCCCTCCCCTCCAAAGTAGATCCAACTCTTGCCCCACCCGGCCACCATGTTCTCACGATAATGACCCTGATCCCCCAACCGGAAGCAGCGACGTGGGATCGCAGAGCACCGGATTACAAAGCCCGCAAGGCGGCCTTTGCCGAGGGAATCATCCGGCAGGCTGAGACATTGCTTCCTGGCCTGCGCAAACACATCGTAACCTGGGACGCAGCAACGCCTGCCACGGTCACTCGCTACACCGGCCATCCCGACGGCGCAATATATGGTTCTGCCATCGGCAACGAACGCCTGCCGCTGCAGACTCCGATCCGGAACCTTTACATCGTTGGTGCCAGCTCATGGCCGGGAAGCGGTGTGGAAGCAGTGGTCATATCCGGTATAACGGTAGCCAATTTGATTTTGCCCTCAAGTTCGTAAAAAATGCCTGGAAGCACTGGCCTCTGACTCCCGCTCGCCTGCCAGGCGCTGAGGTTGGCAGGTTGTGCTTTTGCTTTCTCCTCCTCTTCGTGCTATAGTATACCCTAGTTAGGGGTTTGATTCATGCCTGGCGATTTGGCGATAAAAACCGAAAATCTCTGGCGGATCTATACAGTGCAGGGGAAGCGTCGGGAACCACGCAAGGAAGTGATCGCCCTCAGGGATGTGAATCTGGAAATACCGAGAGGAGAACTCTTTGGCTTGCTGGGCCCCAATGGGGCAGGGAAAACTACCCTTATTAAAATCCTTACCACCTTACTGGCCCCAACCTCCGGAAGAGCATGGGTCGCAGGCTTTGACGTGGTCCATGAATCTCACAAAATCCGCCCTCTGATCAACATGGTATCCGGCGGGGAAACATCGGGCTATGGATTGCTTACAGTAAGGGAAAACCTCTGGATGTTCGCTCAATTTTATGGAATACCTTCTTCTGAAGCGAACCGGCGGATTGAAGAGCTATTGCGCCGGGTGGGCCTTGCTGAATGGATGCATGCTAAAGTATCTCAACTTTCCACCGGGATGCGCCAGAAGATGAACGTCGTGCGGGGCTTTTTAACGGAGCCGGAGATCCTTTTCCTGGATGAACCTACTCTCGGCCTGGATGTGAATGCTGCTCGCCAGATCCGGCAACTTATAAAAGAGTGGCTGGCAGAACATCCTAATCGCACCATCCTTTTGACCACCCATTACATGCAGGAAGCCGATGAATTATGCGATCGGGTGGCTATAATTGACCAGGGCAGGATAGTAGCCTGTGATTCTCCGGCAGCTTTGAAGCAACGCCTCCAACGAGAAGCTATCTTTGAGCTGGATATAACTTATCCCAACGATCTGGCCCCTCGCTCACTGGAGGCTATTTCTGGTGTTCGGCGAGCTCTGGTCTCTGAAACTGATACGGGTGCAAAGCTGGATTTGGTACTGGAAGAAGAGTCAGTTCTGGCTGAAGTTATCCATGTTCTGAGCACGCACTCTATTCAAGTACGGCGATTAACCAAGCGCGAACCGACCCTGGAGGATGTCTTTGTGGAGCTGGTGGGTCGCCCATTTGATGAAGAGTAAAGCCAGGGGCTGGAAGCTTTTTCTCAAGACAGTAATAGCCCGCGCTTATCCGAGGGTTATAGCCCAGCAGAGAGAGAAATCGTGGATTTTCTTTGACGTTTTCCTCCCAATGCTGGCAGTTTCGGCTTACGTTTTCATTTACCGGGCTATTGGAGCTCCAGAAGATTACGTGGGCTTTGTGGTACTGGGTGGAGCGATGACCGCTTTCTGGCTCAATGTTCTCTGGAGCATGTCCACCCAGTTTTACTGGGAAAAGGAGACGGGGAATCTTTCTCTTTTCATTATGGCTCCAGCCCCCAAGATGGCAATCCTCCTGGGCATGGCCCTGGGAGGTATGGTAGCTACTTCCCTGCGAGCCGGGACGATAATCATTGTAGGAAGTTTCCTTTTCCGGGTGCGATATTCTGTATTCAATCCTCCCCTCTTAGCGGTGGTTTTTATCCTTACCCTTGTAGCTCTGTATGGACTGGGGATGATGAACGCTTCCCTTTTCCTCCTCTGGGGACGGGAGGCCTGGCACCTGGCCAGCCTGGCTCAGGAACCTATATACCTATTATCCGGATTCTATTTTCCCATCAAAAGCCTGGGATTCTGGGTAGCAGTGTTGGCCTCTTTGATACCACTGACTCTTGGCCTTGATGCCATGCGCCAGTTGCTTTTCCCCTCCGGTTCAGCCCTTGGTTTCTTAAACGTATACCTGGAAGTAGCGGGGCTGGCTGTTTTGAGTGTTATTTTCCTCGCAGCAGCCCGGTTCCTCCTGAATTACATGGAAAGGAAAGCCATCAGCGAGGGAAGATTGCTGGAGATACAGCGATGAAAGGCCGGTTGCTTTCAGCCTGGCGGGCTTTCTGGATAGCGACATGGCTTGGGTGGCAGATTGAGTCCAACTGGACAGACCCTTTGCTCTTTGCCATTTACTCCATAATAAAACCCATAGCCTCAGCTGCCATTCTGGTAGTGATGTATGGGGTGATAACGGGAGGCAAGTTCAGAGAACCCATTTTCCCTTACATTTACCTGGGCAACGCCTTTTATATTTACGTGGGCTCGGTAATGACCGGCATTTCGTGGGCTGTTATAGATGACCGGGAGCATTCCCGAACCCTGAAATATATCTACGTTGCTCCTGTTCGCATTTACCTCTACTGGCTTGGACGAGGAGTTGCCCGCTTCCTTATAGGCACCTTTGCAGTTCTGGTAACCATTGTTTCCGGTGTCCTTTTCCTTCGCCTGCCTATCAATCCCGGGCAGGTGAATTGGCCCCTTTTCTTCGCCTCATGGGGTTTGGGAGTTGTGATGCTGGCCCTCTTAGGGCTTATTCTGGCTAACGTTAGCCTTCTTGTAGCCCATCACTTTTTCCTGATTGGCGAGGCGGTAGCAGGAGCCCTCTATCTCTTCAGTGGGGCCGTTTTTCCCCTGGAGGTCCTGCCATCCTGGCTTCGCCCTGTAGGTTTCATAATGCCCATAACTTACTGGCTGGAATTAATACGCCGTTCCCTTCTCGGAGAAAGTACCATAGCTTTCCCTACCCTTGCTTCTTTCAGCAATTTTGAACTGCTGGGAATATTGTTAGGTCTATCGGCTCTTTTTGGAACAAATGCCATGCTTTCCTTTAAATTGTGCGATTCCCTGGCTCGTGAGCGCGGCCTAATTGACCACACTACGAATTACTGAGAATTGTACAGGTTATGTGGCCCCAGAGTGTGTACTTTGGCTTTATCGGTTCTTCCAAATATAATGCGAAACAAAACCCTAACATCAGGAGGTAAAGCCGTGAGCGAGCACATGGATTTCATAGAGGCTCGTTACCAGGAACTTTCCAAAAATTTCCACTACTGGGAAAAAATCAAGGACATAATAGACCAGCTTATTGACCTCATGCTCAATTACCGCCAGAGTGGCCACCCCGGCGGCTCCCGCTCCAAAGTCCACATCCTCGTAGCCACAACTTTGAGTGGGGTTATGCGGTGGGATATACGCCACCCCGAGAAAATTTTTGGGGACAGGTTCATCCTGGTAGGAGGACATACCGTCCCACTTATTTATGCCACATTGGCCGTATATAACGAAGCTTTGAGGATAAAATACCAGCAAACGAAGGACCCCAAATACCTTATCCCCAACCCGGAGAAATATGCCCTTTACTGGGAGGACCTCCTCAAGTTCCGGAGGAACAAAGGCCTTTCTGGCCACGCCGAGATGGAGGGTAAAACCCTTTTCCTAAAGTTCAATACGGGCCCATCAGGACATGGTTCTCCCGCTGCGGCCGGGGAAGCATTAGCCCTTAAAAGAGCAGGTGCTTATGGGGTTAAAGTGATCGCCCTGGAAGGAGATGCGGGCCTTACCACAGGCGTCACCCATGAAACTCTGAACTCCGCCTGGGGACTCGGCCTGGATAACCTTTATTACCTTGTAGACTGGAACGATTATGGAATAGACGAACACCCCATCTCTTCTGTGGTCTACGGCTCCCCAGAGGTCTGGTTTGGCTCTCATGGTTGGAGAGTAGTGGGGACCATGCGGGGAAACGAGTGGGGCCCCGTGACCAAAACTTTGCTGCAGCTTTTCTACGGCCCCAATCCGGAAAAAGTCCCAAGCGTTGCATGGTTCAGGACCAAGAAAGGGCGGGATTATCTCAAGTATGACTACAAATCGCATGGAACCCCCCACCCCCTCAACAGTGAACTTTTCTGGGAGACCAAGCGCCCCTTTGCTGAAAAATATGGGGTTAAGTTTGAGGGGTTTGGTCAGCCAGCCCCTAAAGATCCACAGGAGCTTATGGCTCAATACCGAGCAAACCTGGAGGCAGTTATCAACGTCCTGCGCCAGGACCAGGAGCTGGTGGATTACCTGGCCAATACCCTTATTGCCATCGCTGAAACCGTTCCTGACGACATCCCTACGTTAAAGATAAACCGGAAAGCTAATCCCTTTAAAGATCCCCGCCTTTACGATTATCGCAATTACCCTTCTAAGCTCTTTGTCCCCCCGGGAACTAAAGCGGCCAACAGGGAAGCATTTTCCAAATGGGGAGCCTGGGTCAATTACTTTGGACATAAAGAGTACGGCCGCCCCCTCTTCATCGTGTGTGCCGCTGATTTGGCTGATTCTACGATGATTTCCGGCTTTGCTAAAGGATGGGAAGATTTTCCTGGCTACGGATGGTATGAGCGTTTTGGGTCATCTGATGGTATCCTTTTGCCCCAGGAAATAACGGAATTTGCCAATGCCGGGATAATGGTAGGAATGGCTACGGTGAACTTTGCTGAGAACCCCTGGGAGGAATTTAATGGCTTTTACGGAGCTTGCTCCACTTACGGGTCTTTTGCTTACCTCAAGTATGGGGTTTTCAGGTTATTCAGCCAGCTGGCCCAGGACTGCCAGCTTAAGGTGGGCAAAGTTATCTGGGTAGCAGGTCACTCCGGCCCCGAGACCGCTGATGATTCCCGGACCCACTTTGGGATTTTCGCTCCGGGCGTCACTCAGCTTTTCCCCAAAGGGCAAATAATAAACCTTCACCCCTGGGAGCACAATGAAGTTCCAGTGGTCCTGGGAGAAGCCCTCAAGTATGATGTCCCGATAATTGCCCTGCACCTTACTCGCCCGGCTATAGAGATCCCTGACCGGGAAGCCCTGGGGATTCCCTCCCATTTTGAAGCCGCAAAAGGGGCTTACATTGTGAGGGATTATCGGCCTGATCTTCCCAAAATGGGCACCGTTATAGTCCAGGGCACAAGTGCGATGGTAAGTATTATCAAAATCCTCCCTAAATTGGATGAGGAGGGGCTTAATGTTAAAATAGTGGCGGCTATAAGCCCCGAGCTGTTTTCTTTCCAGCCGGAAGAATACCGTAACATGGTCCTCTCAGAGGGTGATAAGATTGATTCTATGTGTATAACCACTCAAGCTCGCTGGCTCATGCATGATTGGTTGTTCAACAAAATAGCGGAAGAGTATTCCCTTTCAGCCGATTGGGATAACCGCTGGCGCACCGGTGGCACAGTGGAAGAGGTTATAGAGGAAGCGCGCCTTTCACCTTACTGGGTTCTTGAAGGCATAAGGCGATTCGTAAGGGATAGGGAAAAGAGGCTGGAGCGGATTGAAAGAGCCCTTAAAGAAGCCAGAGGTAAGGCTCCTTAAGGGAAAATGGGGGCCAGTGTGCCCCCAAAGTTTTCCAACAGGGGCAAACCGCTAACATTGGCAATTTGCCCACGAAAGAAGGTAGGCCAGAAGGACTTATTCTTCAGGCCCACCAAGTTTTACAGCACTAAAAATACGTTTTGGGCTCACAAATCCGCCAGTTGAATCTATACGGCCCGCACTACCGAAAAGCCTTATCTTCTCACGCACAGCTTCTTTAACATATTCGCGGCTTATCGCAAGGAACTTGCGGGGATCAACTTCATCAGGCATTTTCTCAAGCCCCTCTTTAAGCCCCCGCACGAAAGCCTGGTTAAGGTATGTAGCAACGTTTATTTTGCTTATGCCGTTTTCAATGGCCTCTAAGATGCTCTCATCCTTAACCCCTGATGACCCATGGAGAACCAGTGGTATGTTTACCTTCTTGCGGATAGCCTTGAGCCTCTCAATATCAAGGGTAGCTTCTTGCTCCCTCATTGCGTGGATGGAGCCAATGGCCACCGCCAGGGAATCAGCTCCGGTGAGACGAACGAACTCAGCTGCCTGGTCAGGGTCAGTCATGGCTTTTTCCACATCTTCAGGGGTAACCTTATCAGTTACCTGAAGGACCTGACCAAGCTCAGCTTCTACGGGAATCCCCACGGCATGAGCCACTTCGCAGATCTTACGGGTTATGGCCACATTTTCTTCGAAAGGCAGCTTGGAACCATCAAACATTAGAGAAGTGAATCCAGCCCGGAGACAAAGGATATTCTGCTCAAAGCTTGTGCCGTGATCCAAATGCAGGACCACAGGGATGTTCACCTGCGAAGCTACTATTTTCACCATCCCTGCTGCCAGTTCCAACCCAGCATAGCGGATAGCTCCCTGGCTTACTTGCAGGATCACAGGAGCTCGCTCCTCCTGCGCTGCTTCCACAATGGCCTGAATCTGCTCCATGTTGTTAGCATTGAAGGCACCAATGGCATAATGTTCTTCAAAAGCCCTTTGAAGCAATTCTTTACTGGTTACCAGTGGCATGTTATCCCTCCTTAAAGCAATTTCCTGGGAACTTTTACCCCCCTGAGCCTGGCATAAGGAGGCAAGGCCTCCCCAATCAAGGGGCGGGCATATTCAATGAAAGCTTTGGTTACAAAGTTGCTTTCCTCGTTTATGTATTCATCTGGCAAGTAGCGCTCAACATTAGCCACTTTTTCTAACTCCACAAGACCGGTGGTGGAACGGTAAACCGGGCCTGGTTCCCGGATTATTGTGACCATCTTACCAGTCTCGCCAGCCAATGCTGCTTTCACCGCAGCCCTTCCTACTTCATAAGCTTCCTGGCGATCCACCTCGGAAACGGCCAGTGCAAAGGAACGGTAGAGGTAATTAGGCTTGTCTATACGAACGCTAAGGCCAAGTTCAGCTTTTATCAGGGAAGAAGCGGCATCCGAAGCCCCACCTTTGAGCACGTGCCCGAAGGCGTCAACTTCTTTGGGGGCAAATTCTCCACCGAAAGGCTCGCCAGCCTCGTTCTTCACCCCCTCACTCAGGGCGATGACTACATAGCCATATCGCCGGTAGGCCTCTTCTACATCTTTGAGGAGTTTTTCCCTGGAAAGAAGCCTCTCGGGAAAATAAATGAGGTGTGGGGGGTCATCTTCCTGTTCTTTGGCCAGGGCGGCCGCTCCCACAAGCCAGCCAGCATTTCTGCCCATAACCTCAATAATTTTGACCGGGCTATTTACCCGCATGGCTTTTGTATCCCAACCTGAATCCCTCACAGCCATGGCAACGAACCGGGCAGCGCTTCCGTAGCCCGGGCAATGGTCAGTATGGGCAAGGTCATTGTCTATGGTTTTGGGAACTCCTATAACCCGAAGCTCATAACCGGAATCCATGGCCAAGCGGTTAAGTTTCATGGCAGTATCCATGGAATCGTTCCCACCGATATAGAAGAAGTAGCGGATGTTATGAGCTCTGAAAACCTGGAGGATTCGCTCATAGTCCTCTTCTTTGACTTTGTACCTTATACTGCCCAGAGCAGCTCCGGGGGTATAGCGCAAGCCCTCCAGAATCTCTTCCGGCTCCTTAGTAAGGTCAACGAAATCCTCTTCAAGCACCCCTTTTATTCCATTGATAGCTCCATAGACTGCCTCTATCTCGGGATGTCTGAGGGCCTCGTGGATAATTCCTACCAGGGTGCTATTTATGACAGCTGTTGGTCCTCCAGATTGTCCAACTACAACTTTCCCTTTCATAGCTTACCTCCTTAAAAAGGAAAGAGGGAAAGGCCTTCTTTGGCCCTTCCCTCCACACTGAGTTATTAATATTTTACCACGCACTCCAAATTAGTTCAAGGCTTGACGCAAGCTCTTACAATGGTTATAATTTTAACTGGATGGAGAGGTGCGAGAGTGGCCGAATCGGCGCGACTGGAAATCGCGTGGGCGTCTAAAACGGCGCCTCGTGGGTTCGAATCCCACCCTCTCCGCCTGAAACCAAAGGGCTGGCTTAAACGCCAGCCTTTGTTTTTTATCGCCTTTCTCCTTGCTTCCTGCTCTGGCTATACCCCCTGGAAACCAATCCACTACGGTCTTAAGGCTCAAGCTTTTGTCCTTTCCATAGCTGAAAATTCCACGGGACTGTGGGCCGCCATATACGCTAACCCCGGTTTATATCTATCCTGCGATGAAGGACAAACCTGGTACCCACTAAGAAACGGCGTCCCTCCAGGGCCAGTCTTCTCCCTCAAGACCGATCCTCTAAATCCCGGAGCCATTTATGCCGGAACATCAAGCGGGGTTATCCGGTGTGAGGGCAAGCCCCCTTATTGCACTTATGTAGGCAGGAATCTTCCTCCCGTTAGAATTTACGCCCTGGCTTTTTCCGCGGACAAAACCCTTTATGCTTCTCCTGATGAAGCACCCATCTATCGTTACATGAGCGGAGAATGGAAACCCCTTTCCCCTCTGAAAGCCACTGCCCTTGCCCTCCTTCCCCACCCGAAGGACCCATTAACCCTTTACGCCGGGACAGCCGGTCAGGGCATATGGAAAACCGAAGATGGGGGCTCAAGCTGGCGCAATGTCTCAAAAGGCTCAGGAATACGCCACGTTTACGCTTTAGCGGTTAACCCTTTAAACCCTCAGGAAATTTTTGCTGGCGCAAAGGAGGGCCTTTTCGCCTCTAAGGATGGAGGTGAAACCTGGGAGAAGCTTAACTCACCGCTCACAGTTCCTGCAGCGCTACTATTCACCACTGATGGCATTTTATACGCCGGGGAGCAAAACCCGGACCCCAGCCGCGGCCGTTTCGGGGTTTATAAGAGCACGGATGGAGGGCAATCCTGGGAAAAGCTTCCCGGCTTCCCCCCAACCTCTTCCATATTCTCCCTTGCTGAAGGCTCTTCCTCCCTTTATGCGGGCGGGATTCAAGGTATTTTCAAAAGCCCTGGTAAAACCTCACCCTGGGAAGAATTAGCCACAGGCCCTGCGGGGCCCCTCGTCCTGGGAATAGCTCTTTCCCCTGAGGGCGATGCTCTTTACGCCATGACCGGCAAGGGCCTGTATGTCTCCTATGACGAAGGAGAAAATTGGGCGCCGCTCCTGGAAGGATGGGGAGTACAAAGCTTCGCTTTCCACCCCCGTGACCCAAGGATTTTCTATGTTGGGATTATAGGGCATGGGATATGGATTGGGGACAAATGGGAGCCTATAAGTCCTTCCTTGAATGGGCTAAGTATCCCCCAGCTAATAATAGATCCGGATGATCCCCGCTTCTTCTATGCTCGCATATCTTACGATCGGCTCTACCGCAGTTCTGATGGCGGTAAAACCTTCCAAAGCATTTGGAACGGCATGAAACTGAGCGATGAAGTCCTCTGTTTTGTCTACGACCACCACAATTCCGGAACTCTCTTAGCCGGTGCAACAGAAAACCTTTACGTTACCCACAACAGAGGCGATTCCTGGGAGATAATCCCTGGCCCTTTCCAGGGACAAAGTATCCTTTCAATAGCCATAGACCCTGTTAAACCCGGACATCTCTATGTTGGTGCCACCAGAGGCTTATACGAAAGCCACGATTATGGCCATTCCTGGCGGCTTGCTGGCTTTGAGGGTGTAACTGTATCAGTTATAACCTTTGCTCCCCCAGATTACAATGAGATTTACATTGGGACAAGGTATTCAGGCCTGTTCCGGAGCCGGGATGGGGGAAAGAGCTGGGAATTCATCGGAGAAGGGTTGCCCCAGGAAATAAGGCAGGTGCTTGTAAGCCCCGCAGGAAAAGTATTCGTCCGAACTCCGCAAGGAATTTATCGGATGGAAAGGAAATGAAACGGGCCATCATCCTATCAATTTTGGCCTTAATCCTTACCTTATCTGGCTCTCCTGAGGACAAAAAAATCCGCTTCGGAGCTCATGTTCTTGATTCCCAAGACGAGACCTTACAGAAAGTCCGGGAGATGGGGGCTACCTGGGTTATTTACCCTGTCTTGTGGCGAGATGTTGAACCTTACCCTGGCCGATATAACTGGGCGGGGCTGGACTTAACCCTTCAGGCCATGGAGTATTACCGTCTAAACACAATCCTCAGGGTTGATCACCCCCCAGCATGGGCCTCTTTAACCCCCTACCCCAATTCCCCTCCAATGGAGCCGGACCTCTATGCCCAATTCCTGCGGAAGCTTTCATCCCGATATAAGGGGCGGGTCAAAGCTTATATAATCTGGAACGAACCGAACCTTGCCCAGGAATGGGGCGGCCTTCCGCCCGATCCCCAGGGTTATACTTCTTTACTAAAAGCCGCCGCTAAGGCTATAAGGGAATCCGACCCGGAAGCTATAATAGTAAGTGCCGGACTTGCCCCCACGAACGAGATAAGTCAAGAAGCCATGGATGACCGCATTTATCTAAGGCACCTTTACGAAGCGGGCGCCTCGGCTTACTTTGATGTCTTAGGTGCTCACCCTTATGGTTTTGCCTATTCTCCTAAGGACCCACGTGGTGCTCACGGTGGCCTTAATATGGCCAGGCTTGAAGACCTGCGGGAGATCATGGTCCTTTATGGCGATGAAAAGAAAGAGGTATGGATAACAGAGTTTGGCTGGACCACCGAGGGCTATGGGGTCTGGGATTGGGCCAAAGTAAGCCCCGAAGAGCAAGCCCGCTATCTTGTGGAAGCTATAAAGATAGCAACTTTCCGCTGGCCTTGGGTTGGGCTAATGGCTGTTTGGCTTCTGAGCTCAGGTGAAGTTGAGCCGGCATATCGCGGCTTCAACCTCTTAAACCCTGATGGCTCTCCAAAACCAGCATGGGAAGCTTTAAGAGCTTTCGCCCGCTCTTCTCCCTTTATTCGCCGTGACCTTCCCCCACCTCCCTCTTCTCCACAGCGTGTCCTTATCCTTGCCCCTGATCAAACGATACACCTGGGCGATAGCGAATATCCATACCCCTGGGAGCCACTGCACCTTATGCGTAATCCAAGCCCTTCCTGGGAATGGTCCTTTTATGTCCATAGGCCTGAAGATAAGTGCTGGCTTATGACATTGGAATTAATGCAGAGCAATGAATGGGGAAATGCCCTCTTTTTAAATGGGAAACCCGTGGCCATTTTGCCGGCAGAGGTCTGGGAGGGAATGTGGGTAAATTATCCGGTGGAAATCCCTCCCGGCATATTAAAGGAGGGGCGCAATGAAATAGCCCTAAAGATAACCAAGCGTATGCCTCCCTGGCAACATGATGACCTCATTTGGGACGACATCCAGTTCCGGAACGTAATCCTGTGGGAAAAAGCTTGCCCCTGAGCCAAAAACCTTTGAAAAAGGGTAAGTATTACCTTGGCGCATACGCTGCTTAATCCACACGGCTGGCTACTTTGGCCACTACCCGGGCC
>Ga0105163_1001179_pt1 | contig 14103 bp, 12 predicted proteins | sample JNZ110809AmetaG_FD_81531 | JGI IMG/M metagenome (GOLD analysis project Ga0105163, IMG submission 81531) | Hot spring microbial communities from Jinze hot spring, China to study Microbial Dark Matter (Phase II) - JNZ 110809A | ecosystem: Environmental > Aquatic > Thermal springs > Hot (42-90C) >... | reverse complement strand
GTTCGAATTTTAGCTCTCACTATAAGATGCCATGTATTTCCAGTGTGAAGAGTATACAAAATTCCATACCTTCCTGTCCATTTCCAGCCGCGCTCACCTAACTTTGGATGTCTTTTGAGATCGGGGTTACCGAGCAGTTCATGGACAAAATCCTCTGTAAACTCGTGAGCAACTAAATCGCAAAGCGATTTTCGCAGTTTATTAAAATCAAAAGACGTTCCACAATTTCCACATCTCCATCTGTTCCTTCCGATTTTTTCTAGAGAATTGTAGCAACACTGCGGACAAGTCAATTCCGCTTCACTCATGATCCGATCTGATCAAAAACGGCTATTTAAGACTTCCTGATCCGATAAAGGCCTTTCCCCAAAAACTCGATGATCCCGTGATCTCTTAATATCTGCAACTGTTGGCGGATTTTCGGACGGATGTGCTTGTTTTTCGGATGGAGCTGTGCCAACCTATTCTCAAATGCGTACACATCTCTGAGCGTGAACTGTTCCTGACCCAGCTCCCTAATGCAGGCAAGTACATCCGCTAACCAACCGCGAGAGCGGAGTGATTGCTCACGCATGAATATAAATCGGTTCCATGAATCCCTCACAACAGCCGCTGGTATTTCTCGACCATTTTCTATGATCGGAATTCTGGCGTCTGGGGGGAGGTTTCCTAAAAGAATGTTTGAACCTACCCAGCCACGCCTTCTAGCACTTTCTCCGAGAGGTTTCCGTTTTTCTATTATCGATTCCGTGATGAAATGTTTTGGCACTAGAAAAAGATCTAACACTATAAACCTCCTTGGATCATATCGAAGGAAGAGAAAATTCGGGATGGTTCCAGCCCGGATAGCTTCTATCTTTGGCGCATAGGCGGAATTCACAATACGATTCCCAAATGGATGAGATTGGCTTTTTAGTTGATATTGCTCGCTACAATTTGGACAAACAAAGTCAACGACTCGCTCTCCCCTACGTGTAGGAGATAGATGATCTGACGGACATGCTGGACAATACATATTCTCTTGAATCCAAGCCTCTGTTAAGATTCGCGCCCGCTGAGAGAAGCTTTTGTAACTAACGGCTAGTTCTGGTTTTAGTTCCAATTTCAAGCATATCCCCAACTACATTAGATAACGAAATGATCTAAAAGTTGCGGAAAGTTTGCTGTTTTCCCTCTTGCTTAACCGCGACCTTCCGATAACCCCCGGCGGACAATTACTAATATTAGTTCTATCGTAGATTTTGTGACGATGAAAGTCAAGTGGTGGGGTCACGCCTGCTTCGAGCTCAAAAACGAAATCACAATCGTTTTCGATCCCCATGATGGTAAAGGTGTTGGGCTCAAGCCACCAGAAACCAAAGCTGACATAATCCTCATTTCCCATCTTCACTATGACCACGCCGACGGGGCAGATCTTGTCAAGAAAGCACAATCTACTATTATAGCTGAACAATCTGGAGAATTCTCAGTAGCAAAAGCAAAGATAAAGGGAATCTCTTCCTATCACGATGAGAATTTCGGAAAGCTCAGAGGAAAAAATATCATATACGTCGTGGAAATCGAAGGCCTGAGATTTTGTCACCTCGGAGATCTTGGCCACGTCCCGACCGACGCACAAGTGAAAGATATTGGAGAAGTCGACGTTCTATTCGTTCCAGTCGGTGGAACATACACAATCGACGCAACCGGTGCAACGAAAACGATTGAAAAAATAAAACCAAAAATCGCCGTCCCAATGCACTATGCAGTGAAGGGCCTAAAGGTGAAAATAGCTGGAGTTGAAGAATTTTTGAGAGAAAAGAAAAATGTCCGCAGATTAGAAACTGACGAGTTTGAAATCACTAAAGAGAAACTGCCTAAGGAAATCGAGATATGGGTATTCACAAAAATTTAAAATACAGAAAAACGAAAACTATTGTGAGATGAACAATGAAAGTTTTGACAAAAATGCATACTTAAACCTTGGTTTAGATGAATTAGTCATATACGCTGTTAAAGAAGTCTTGAAAACTAAAAAAGTCTGTACCTTTGAAGATATGGTTGTAACTTGTTTCAAATTGTTTCCGGCAGTGTTCTCCCTCCACGGATATCCACAGTATCCTGATTCTTTGAGAGTCAATAAAGCATGGTGGAGATGTAGAACCGATAGAGGTTGGTTATCCGGCAATGTAAAGTCTGGATTTGTATTAACACCCTTGGGAGAGAAGATTGCCTCACAAGTTGAACTTAAACTTCATGCTGGAATAGTTAGTAAGAAAAAAATCACAAAGCCTAGAACAAGAGATGAAGCGATTATCACTCATCTCAAACAGCATCCGTTGTTTAACAAATACCTCGCTGATAGAAAGAACTTCACAATATCTGAGGGAGAGTTTAGATCTCTGTTGATGTGTACTCTCGAAACACCTGAATGTGTCATAAAAAGTTCGCTAAATGAACTAAAAACAATATTGAAGAATTGTGATGAAAAAGACCTCTTAGAATTTATAGAAACTTGTGAAAAGAGGAGAAAAACATGGAAAATTTTGAAGAAACACCACTAGAAATAGACCCTGCCTTGGTCCCCCAATTAGCAGAAAGTACCATTAGAACACCCATACATGCTCTTGTAGAGCTCATCACAAATAGTGATGATAGCTACAGAAGACTAGAAGCAGAGAACCAGAGAGTTTCTGGTTTAATTCAAGTTTTTGTTCAGGTTAATAGAAAAAACGAAGTTGAGTTAATTGAGGTAAAAGATGATGCCGAAGGGATGAATCAAAAAGAGCTGAAAAATGCTCTAAAATTTTCGGGGACTCCAGATATCCGCTTTAGAGGAATTCGTGGGCTTCTTAGAAGAGGATTGAAAGAAGCTTGTGTTGTTTTTGGTTTGGGCAAAATAGTCACTATAAAAGACGGATTAGTAAACCTAGCTTACGTATATAGAGGAGAGAATAGGAAACCCTATAAGAAGTTATTGAAGGAACCGATCTCATATTCAGATCACAATGCTGTTCGCAATATAATCGAAAATCCTCCTCCCCTGAAATTCAAGTTACCTAGCAGAGGCACAACAGTAGTAATCATACCATTGGGAGAATCTCGATCAAGGTTCAAGTTCTTTGAAGATGACATAGAAAAACTATGCAAGCATTATGGAATACGCCATATAGTCACAAATCCTAGAAGAAAAATCGAGCTTTATTACAAAAAAGAATCTAGAAGAGAAAAGTTTTATGAATTGCGATTAGATTTCCCGCGTCCTCGATCACCTATAAAAAAAGAAATTCAGATAGGCGAAAATCAGATCCAACTAGAGATATATGAATACGAAAACCAGATTGATGAACCTCCTTTCGACGAAAGTAACTTAGCCGGTTTTACGGTACTTATCGATGAAATTCCCGTAGATCATACGTTTTTTGGTTTTGAAGAGGACCCTGATGCATACTTTTTCTCTGGTTGTGTTAGAGCAGATTTTCTTTTGAAAGAACTGCGAGAAAATCCTGGAAAAATTTTGACACCAAATCGGATGGGTATCGACTGGCGCTATCAGCTATGTAGAGAAATAAAAAGAGCGATAATTAATCAATTTCGGCCCCTAGTACAGAGAAAAAAAGATAAAAGATTTCGTGGATGGTCCTCACCACTCGAATCTAAAATTCAGGGAGTCTGTGGAAAATTAAATGATTTAGCTACGAGATATCTGAATAAAATAAATGTATCCACTGATATTGGACAACTAATAGAAGGAAAAGTTGATAAACTAACTTTGGTCCCTCCAGTAACCTGGGTGGAAGTAGGCGAAGAAAGAAATATTTCAATTTATTGTCCAAAAAACATGGTTGGCGAGTCTAAGTGTAAGTTACAAACAGATAGCGATTGCATCGAGCTTTCTACGAAGGAGATTACACTTCAGCCTTCGGAAAAATATCCAGATTTATGCTACAATTATTTTACGGTCACTGGAGTAAACTTAGGGATGGCTACTGTTTTCTGTTCACTCGGAGATAAAGATAGTAGTAACTGTGTAATTAATGTTGTAAGAGAAAAAGAGATTGGTAAGAAAAAAAGAAGAGACAAAGTCGCAGGACGAAAGGGCTTATTTAAATCCATAAAGTTTGACGATCTAGAAAATCCAACCCAACGAGTAGCATATCTCGACGGAGTGATATTTATATACACTAATTTTCCTTCCACCATGCCCTACATTTCCGCAAGAGGGCGTTTATCAAACAATCCAGCGGCCAAAGCGATATTAGCGGAACTTATCGGAGATGCGTTCTGTAGAGTTCTAGCTAGAAAGGCCTTGGAAGCTGGTAAACAATTGGGAGATCCGATTGATTCGTACATGGCACATTATAATGAAATTCAAAAACTTTTTTTGGAAAAGATTCATCGAGAAATCGATAAAATTGTCTCCGAATACCAATCTGATTTTCAATAGCCATTTTTGGAAAAGATATTGATTTTAACTTTAAGAAAAGAGTTGATTTCGATGCTTCTCAAACGCGAAAAGGAAAAACTCCTCATCAAAGCTCTGCTCTCAAAGCTCGATGTCGATCCCGAACAAGCAGAAGTCACAGCGGACGTTCTAACAGAAGGAGATCTTCGCGGTTTTTCCTCGCACGGGATCATGCGCCTGCCATACATTCTCAGGGCGATAAAGAGAGGAACGATAATCGGAAGAGCCAATGTGAAAATCGCGAGAGAGAAAGGGGCAACCGCTTTGGTTGATGGTGGCCATGGGCTCGGCCATTACATTGCAAAAAAAGCCATGGAGATCGCCATCGAGAAAGCCAAGAAATTCGGAATCGGCGCAGTAGGAGTCATGAACTCAAACCATTTCGGAATAGCCGGCTACTATGCGGAAATGGCCGTCAAAGAGGAGATGATCGGGATTGTGACAACGACGACAGATGCCCTCGTCCATCCATGGGGAGGAGTCGAGCCAATCCTCGGAACAAACGCTTTGGCCATAGGCATCCCAGCAGAGCCCATTCCCATAATCGTAGACATGGCGATGAGCAACGCTGCAAGAGGCAAAATCGTCCAAGCGTTGAAAGAAGGAAGAGAAATTCCGCTCGGGTGGGCAATAGACGAGGAAGGAAATCCAACAACAGATCCAGCAAAGGCGATAAAAGGTGCACTCAGTCCCTTCGGGGGCGTGAAAGGATATGCGCTGGCGTTAGCGCTTGAAATCTTGGCAGGTCCACTTGTTGGTGCGGAGGCTGGAAAGAAGGTAAGGGGAACCCTCGAACCGGTTGAGGATTTCTGCACGAAGGGTGATCTGATGATAGCTATAGACCCAACAACCTTCGTACCAAAAGACGAATTCAAAAGAAAGGTGGGAGAATTCATCGAAGAAATAAAATCGTCGAAAAAAGCCAAGGGGGCTGAAGAGATTTTGCTGCCAGGAGAACCGGAGCTAAGAACTAGGGAAAAAAGACTGAGAGATGGAATCCCGATATCTGAGGAGGTCTGGAAAGAAATAGAAACTTGGGCAAAAGAGCTTAACGTCGATCTCGAAGAAATCCTCCGTCAGTAAAACTCTATTCCTCTCTTTTTCAGATACTCCAGAAGTTTCCAAGAAATCAGCGGCTTTCCATCGACAAGCGGATAGGCGAATGGTAGAATTATCGAACAACCCTTTTCAATTGGTATCTCGACCTCACAGACGACCGGAATGTCTCTCAATTTTCTCCCGCCCATTATCTCCCTGACAACAAAAACGCTACCGTCGATCGAGAACTGGGATTCACCTATGTTTCTTTTTCTACAACCCGGTAATCTATCCGTCAAAAGCTTCTTCGTCCGTCCGAGAGGAGGATCGTCACCGAGAATTCCTCCGATGACCACCCCATCCATCCCGGAGAAGTCCTTTCCACTCAGAGATTTCTCAGCCTGTGGATCCAAAACCAAAAGCCTGCGAGAATCGAATACTTCTGCCACGCTCTCTTTCACGGCTCGACAAAATTTTGAAAGTTTTCTCCGCTCTGACTTCAGCTTGACGTTCGTTATTAGCAGATTTCCATCTAAAATCTCCGCCGCATGAGAGTATTCCGCTAGTAACCAATCGCTAAGCCTCGGTTCCAAATGTTCGATGACGATTTGAGGTTTTCTCATTTGACCCGCTGAGCGGCTTTCGTAAGAGCTTCAACCACCGGGAGAGGTTCGCCAGTTAGGAGGCTTATCGTTGCGCCCCCGCCCGTGCTCACGTGCTTTATACCGTCGGCTGCTCCGCAAGCGTGGGCTGCTGCAACAATGTGACCACCGCCTATAACCGTGAAAGCGGGAGATTCCGCCATGGCTTTAAGAATTCCAAAGCTTCCTTTCTCGAAGCCTGGTTCCTCAAACGCTCCCAAGGGTCCATTCGCCACGACAGTCTTTGCCTTCATAATCTCCGCTCTGTAAGCCTCTACCGTTTTTGGCCCAATGTCGTAAATCGGCACATCTTCGGGAAGCTTTACTCTCTTGCCGCCGCTCACTAGAGCTGCGATCTCCCCGACTTTGAAGGTGGTAACTCCAAGCTCCAAAACCTTGGGTTTATCTTCCATCTTTACGACGTGGTCTATTGGAACCAACACCCTATCTCCGTACTCAGCGACGATCTTCTTCGCTTTGTCAGCGATTTTGTCATAACCCTTCGAACGGATGAACTGCTCGTTCTTTTCTCCAAGGTCCACGCCGGCTGCCACGAGAAAAGCTTGACCGACAAGGCCGCCGGTGAGAACAAGATCCGCGATACCCTCCTTTAGAACGCGCTCGGTGATCTTCACGGAGTCATCAAACTTCGCCCCTCCGAGAACGTAGAGACACGGATGCTCCGGTGTGACCGCTCTTGCCAGTCCCCTGAGCTCCCTCTCCATCAGCCTCCCAGCATATGTCGGCAAAACTTCGGCGAGACCAACGAGAGAGGGGCTGGCCCTGTGAATCGCCGCAAAAGCGTCATTCACGAAAATCTCTCCGACGGACGCTAGATATTTCACCATGAAGGTTTTGGAGAGCTTCTCCGGCGGAAGTTTGGCAACCTCTTCGGCTAGCATTCTGACGTTCTCTGCGAGCATTATCTCCCCTGGCTTCAATTGCTTTATCTTCTCGACAAGGGTGGGGCCGACGAGATCTGGAGCGTATTTCACATCCTTTCCTAGAACTTCAGATAGTTTCTTTGCGTGTTTCTCGAGCGTCGTAAAGTCCGGATCCTCTGGTCTACCCTGGTGCGCAAGAACAACAACTTTTGCTCCTCTATCTGCCAGCTCCCGGATGGTTGGAGCGCTCTCCCTTATCCTTGTGTCATCTAAAATATCGCCAGTCTGCGGATCTATCGGCGAGTTTATGTCGACTCTGACGATCACAACCTTTCCTTTCACCTCGACGTCATCCAGCGTTAGGAATCTCATGATTATCAACTCAAGTGTTGAAAGATTCTTTTAAAGATTTGCTTCTTTCCATTTCTGAAACGTGTTCCAGAATAGTTATAAACCCGAAAGGAGACTTGAATCGGATGGTGGAAAAGATAGAGCTCATGCTGATGTTGGCAGAGTTTGGAGCACATCAACAGAAGATCAGACTGAGACTGGGAGAGCTAGCGGAAAGGTTAAGCTGCTCAAAACAGACTGTTCACCGCAGACTTGTCGAGCTTGAGCAAGAAGGACTAATCGAAAGAGAAACGGATGGTAAAGGTCTGAAAGTTTTCATCACAGAAAGGGGTAGAGGTGTTCTGCATTCGTTTTACTTGAGGCTTGAAAAGGTGTTGCGAGGTTCAAAGACTTTGAAGATTTCTGGAACGGTGATATCGGGACTGGGTGAGGGAAAATATTATGTGACCCGCACAACCTATCTCAAGCAAATCGAAAGCTTGCTCGGCGGAAAACCATATCCCGGAACTCTGAATGTAAAGCTTGAAGGCCCAGCTGTAGAGATCATCGAAGTACTGCGGGAAACGCCATCGCAAATTGTAAAGGGTTTTAAAACAAAATCCAGAACATTCGGAGATGTAAAATATTATCCAGCTATCATTAAAGGTTTGAAGGCTGCAGTTGTACTTCCGGTTCGAAGTCATCATCGAGATGTCGTTGAGATTATCTCTACGAACAACCTGAGGAAAACGCTAAAACTCAGGGATGGGGACAGGGTGGAAGTGGAGGTAGAGATATGATTGAAGAAGCCATTGAAGCGCTGAAAAACGGAAAATTTGTACTGCTTCATGACTCCGGAAACAGGGAAAACGAAGTTGATATGATTATTGCCTGCGAGTACGTTAAACCAGAACATGTGGCTATGATGAGAACGATCGCTGGAGGACTGATCTGCGTGAGCTTTCATCCAAAAATCGCAAAAAATCTTGGGCTTCCGTATTTAACAGAGATTTACGAAGAAGCAATGAAAAAATTCAGAATTCTGAAGCTAACATGGCCGAATGACATCCCATATGACGAAAAATCCGCATTCTCGATAACCGTAAACCACAGGAAAACATTCACAGGAATAACAGATAAGGACAGGGCATTGACAATCAGAGAGCTGGGACGCATAGCGAGAAAGGCTGTTGAGAAAAATGTGATGGAAGAATTTGGGAAAAATTTCCGAAGTCCTGGTCATGTTCACATCTTGAAGGCTGTAGACGGTCTGCTTGAGGAAAGAAAGGGACACACGGAGCTCTCCGTTGCCTTGGCCGAAATTGCTGGGATTACGCCCGCTGTAGCGATTTGCGAGATTCTCGATGCTAAAACAAAAAGAGCTGCAGGGCTCAAAAAAGCCAGAAAAATAGCTAGAGCTCTAAAAACGGTGCTGATATCTGGAAAAGATGTAGAAATCGCGTGGAGGAGAGCAGGATGAAAAGGGTTGGAATCGTGGACACGACTTTTGCCAGATATGACATGGCAAAAGCGGCGATGGATGAGCTCAAGATGCTCTGCGATGTTAAGTTCGAGAGGAGAACCGTTCCAGGCGTGAAGGATTTACCGGTTGAAGCGAAGAAGCTCCTCGACGAGGGATGCGATATTGTCATGGTCTTTGGCATGCCAGGACCCAAACCGATAGACAAGCAGTGCGCACATGAAGCCTCTCTCGGGATAATCATCGCCCAGCTCCTGACCGGGAAGCACATAATTGAGGTATTCGTGCACGAGGATGAAGCGGAAAACGAGAAAGAGCTAGCAGAGCTTGCCGAAAGAAGAGCGAGAGAGCATGCGAGAAACGTCTACATGCTCCTCTTTAAACCGGAGGAGTTAACAAAGAGGGCTGGCACCGGGCAAAGGGAAGGAGGCCCGGATGTCGGACCCCTCAGGAGGTGAAAGAAATGGTGAGACTCGGAATAGTGGCCAGCGAATTCAACTTCGAAGTTGTCTCGGCAATGTTGGAGTTCGCAAGAAGACATGCAGAGTTCCTCGGGGCACAGATAACCGCAGAGATCTTAGTTCCAGGAGTGTTCGAGATCCCGCTTGCAACAAAGATTCTACTAGACAGAGAGGACGTTGACGCTGTGGTGACGCTCGGAGCCGTTATCGAGGGAGAGACCGAACACGACGAGGTGATAATGCAACAGACGACTAGAAAACTCATGGATCTCTCCGTGCAAAGCGGAAAACCGGTGTCGCTGGGGATATCCGGACCTGGCATGACAAGACTGCAAGCACTTGAGAGGGTCAACGAATATGCAAAGAGAGCAGTCGAAGCAGCAGTCAAAATGGCCAAACAATGTGGGCGCCGCTAGATGAACGAGCAGCACAAAAACGGCGAAAATTCAAAGTCGATCACTCTCTAAAATAGTTTTAGCGGCATAGTCTGGTGTTGGGAGCAAATGGAGTATCCGTTCAACTTGCTGGCAAGACCGATCCAGAAGCTCTTAGAGGAAAGGGGTTTCACACAACCGACTCCCCCCCAAAAGGAAGCGATACCGAAGATACTCGAAGGAAAGAACGTTCTCCTGATAGCTCCAACTGGAACTGGAAAAACCGAAGCCGCTTTTTTACCAGCCTTTCACAATCTTCTGCTCTCGGCGGAGAGAATCCCGGGAATAAAGTTGTTCTACGTCACACCCTTGAGGGCGCTTAACCGCGACATGCTTGACAGAATGCAGTGGTGGTGCCGATCTCTCGACTTCAAGGTTGCTGTGAGACATGGAGACACAGAAGCCAGAGAGAGGAGAGCGCAGGCAATAGTTCCGCCCGACATAGTCGTGACAACACCCGAGACCCTCCAGCTTTTCCTGCTTGGGAAAAAGCTCCGGCAATATCTGAAAACGCTTATATGCGTGATAGTTGACGAGGTGCACGAGCTCGCAGATAACAAAAGGGGAACCCAACTGAGTACCACTTTAGAGCGCCTGAGAGAGGCTAAGGGCGGAGATTTCCAGATCGTTGGGCTTTCAGCTACCATTGGAAGTCCAGAAGAAGTCGCAAAATTCCTAGTCGGGAAAGGACGACCATGCGAAATCATTGACATTAGCATGACCAGGGAGATGAAAATCTCTGTGATTTATCCGGAAGCCAAGAAAAGTGATGAGAAACTTGCTGAGAAGTTATACACGCTTCCGGAGGTTGCGGCGCGTGTAAGAGTCATAAAAGATCTCGTACTTTCCCATAAATCCACGCTTGTTTTCACAAACACAAGACCAATGGCGGAGATTCTTGGGAGCAGACTCCATCTTTGGGATATCGATTTTCCAGTAAGTGTGCATCATGGCTCTCTTTCGACAGCTACCAGAGTCGGAGCGGAGAAAAGGCTGAAGACGGGACTGCTGAAGGGAATCATTTGTACGTCGTCCATGGAGCTTGGAATCGATATCGGACACGTCGATTTAGTCATTCAATACAATTCACCAAGACAGGTTACTAGGCTTGTCCAGAGAGTTGGAAGAAGCGGTCACAGGATCGGAGAAATAGCGAAAGGAGTTGTCATTGTTCAAGACCCAGACGACGCGCTTGAGTCAAGTGTTATTGTTAAGAAGAGTTTAAAGCAAGAACTTGAAGAAGTTTCTATTCCAGAAAAACCGCTAGACGTCCTCTTACATGCTTTATGCTCAATGCTCATCGAAAGAAGAGAGGCAGAAGTGGAGGATGCCCTACGAATTCTCAGAAGAGCTTATCCCTTCCGCACGCTCACAAAAGAGGATATCATAAAAGTGCTCGATTTCGCACAGAATCTCGAACAAAGATTTCTGAGATTATCGGAAGACGGAAAGAGATTTATCAGAGTGGGGAGAAGCAAACTTTTTGATTATTATTTCACAAATCTATCCATGATTCCGGAGTTTAAGCAATATGTTGTCATAAACGACGAGAATGGGCAACCGATTGGGGTTCTTGACGAACCGTTCGTTGCCGAGTATGGAGAACCTGAGGTTAGATTTGTAATGGGTGGAGAAATCTGGAAGATCCTCCAGCTTTATCAAGGAAAAATCTACGTGAAGAAGGAAACCGATCCTTTGGGAGCTATTCCAACTTGGATAGGTGAAGAAATACCTGTCCCGATTGAGATAGCCCAAGAGGTCGGGAGAATAAGAGGAAAAGTTGCAGAAATGCTTCAAAATGGAAAGAAATTCGCAGACATCTGCAAACAGATTGCTGAAGAGTTGGATGAATCAGAAAGAACGATCGAACGCGCGGTCGAGAACGTCAAAAGACAAGTTGATGAGGGACTACCTGTTCCAACCGACAAGTTGATAACGATCGAAAAAGTCGGAGACCTGTGTATTATAAACCTCTGTGCTGGAACACTCGTCAACAGAACGATCGCGAGATTTCTTGCTTATAAATTGTCTCGCGAAATGGGTCTAACCGTTGCTTTCTCAATTGATCCCTATCGAATAGTCTTAAGGTCGAAAATCCTCAAAATCGAAGATGTGGAAAGAATAATGAAAGAATCCTCGAACATAACCAGAGATTTGGGGGAAATCGTTGAGGGGAGCAGATTTTTCAGGTGGAGACTTGCCCAGGTTGCAAGAAGGATGGGCGTTTTAGCGAAAGAAGTTGAGCTCACAAGCTCCGTTTTGGACAAACTCGTCAGAGCGCTCAGAGACACTCCGGCATTCGAGGAAGCATTCAGAGAGACCTCGACGAGAGATTTTGATGTACGCAGAGCGGGAGAAATCCTTCAAATGTTGAGTAGCGGAGAAATCAAAATTATGTCAATTGGTGAAAGAAAGAGACCCTCGCCGATTTCGGAGACTATTTGGAAACGAACTTCTCTCGTTCTTGAACCAGCGGCACCCTCCAGACTGAAAATGTTGGCCTTTGCCTCTGCGAGGATTAGACTTCTAACTGAGATCAGAACATTCGTCTGCTTGGACTGCGGCTTCGTCAAAGAGATGAAGATTCATGAATTGAAAGAGAAACCCATCTGTCCAACATGTGGATCCGATAGAATCGGGATGTGCGAGGATGTGGGAGAAGAAGCAAAAAGAGCCTTCGAACTCCACATGCAGGGGAGAAAAACCAAACTTTGGAAAGAATTGGAGAAAACTGCAAGATTGATCTCTCGACACGGAAAGAACGCTGCAATCGTGCTAGCTGGAAGAGGAATAACTCCGGCCGCTGCACAAGAGATACTTCAGAAAAGTAAGGGAGATGAGAAAAAACTGATCGAGCTCACGGTGATGAAGGAGAGGGAGATGATCATCAAAAGATTTTATGTTTGATACCTCAGATCGGTGAAACATTTATCTTAAATGCATTGATGTACAGGCCGGGGGCTGCGTTGCTGGGTATGTTAAACCTCCACTCTATACTCTTCTGTACGTTTTCTCCATATGATACGCTACTCCAGATGATTTGATAAGTTGTGCTCAATGAAATCCAATTTCCCTCACCTTTGACCTTTGTCGCACTAACTGATATTGTGTGTTCATTTGATGTCCAGTCACTAACGGCTCTAACACCAACATTGAAGCTTTGGTTGGTAGTAACCGTGACGATCAACGGACTTTCAATTGCGTCTACATTTTCTCCCTGTCCACCAGCAAACGTGAGTTTCTCGGTGCTAAGAAACATTTCGATATAGATTTGGACAGTTATCGCATTCTTGTTTTCCAACGAATTTTCCGTCTCATTATCTTTCAAATATACCAGAAGGTTCCAGTTGCCCGGGGCAGCGATTTTGGAGACTCTTATCCTCAGAATCAGCATATAGCTGTTTTCCTGCAAATTCTCAATCGCAGAACAATTTTCTGAGTCTATAAATCGAGAATCGTAAAGGCTGCTGAATTGCCAACTTTCTGAAACTTTTGAAGCAAGCCAAGTATAATGATTTCGAACGTTGTCGGGAGCAGAAGAGGATACAGAATTCTCGTGAAGAACAAAATAAACGTTCTCGAGATTCATTCCTTCGTCTTCGATCGATATCATCACGTCATACCATCCGAAAGGTATCCAATTCTTCTCAATTTGAATTTCACGGACCCTCAAGATCGGTTTTTTGACCGCGAACTCCCACGTTTCCGAGCAGTTCTCATAGTATAGATTTGCTGCTATTATTCTCCAGTAGTACTTTCCTTCAGCCAGGTTTGTCAACACATATGAATTTTCAGCGTTTTCCAGTTGCACATCGATGAAAGGAGAGTCAAAAGCAGGATCGTTAGCTATTTGAAGTCTCTGCCAAAGAGAGTTCTCGCCCGGAACCCAGCTAAGGAGTACATTGTTTTCTTTAAACATGGATCCGTTTTCGGGTGCCTCAAGGATAGGCCTTGACAATCTGGGCGGCAATAACTGTTCTGCTCCTAACATGATTATGGGTTCTTTTTCGACTTGCCTCCTAACAATAAACCAGTCGAAATGGTAACTGGAATCTCCGCCACCGTCCCAAGCTGCAAGAACATATTTGTCGCAGTAGTTGTTTGGGTCGGTTGCGTAGTTCCAGTTTCTGATTTTTTCGGGAGCCTCCCATAAAAGGGATCTATAGGTCTCCCCATATTGCCCGTAGTAGAATCTTGCTTTAATCCTGCTATTTGAGTAAAGAGAAAGACTCGCAATATACCAAATATTTTGCTGGTAATTACCTGGCGACCATGATTCATCAGAAAAGAATTTATAATTGCCACTGCCATCTTTGAAGAATTCCGCATATTGTTGACCGCTTCCAGCCCTGTAGAATGTTCCTGGACCATTCAGCCCCAATCCTCCTCTC
>Ga0105163_1001174_pt1 | contig 14120 bp, 12 predicted proteins | sample JNZ110809AmetaG_FD_81531 | JGI IMG/M metagenome (GOLD analysis project Ga0105163, IMG submission 81531) | Hot spring microbial communities from Jinze hot spring, China to study Microbial Dark Matter (Phase II) - JNZ 110809A | ecosystem: Environmental > Aquatic > Thermal springs > Hot (42-90C) >... | reverse complement strand
TTCCAAAACCCATATATATGAGGATTACGCCTCCGAGAAGGCCTACAATTTTTTGGGTAAGTGCGGAGCGGAAAAGTTCTGAAAGCCCGAAAAACAAGAGGAGTATTAACGGAATCTCTATGGCGCCATGACCCACGGCTATTAAAGCCCCAGCTTTTTTATCCTCATATCCTTTCGCAATTGTCACCGCAAAAACGGGTCCAGGCGCCATGACTCCTGACAAGGAAATTACAGCGACAGAAGCCAGAAACCATGGTAAATCATTTATAGGTTCCATTTCCGCAACTATTGTCCTTGTGGGATTTTAATAAAACTCTTTTGTATTTCCACAACCTCGCTGCTGTTTTTCGCCATGGCGTATTTTTCAAGTTTCTCTTTGTTTAGTTCTATGAAAGTGTGTCCCCACTTGAATATGGACATTAATCTATGTGCTTCTTTTTTGAATCCGGCTATGTAAAGGGCTGCGGCTAAAGCTTCAGCCGTGCTCAGTTTTGTGGGGCATGCAAAGTTGACAGGGTTTCCAGCCAAAAGATATGGCAAGCACCTCGATGCGCCTCTAACATTTTTCATTAGCGGTTTCTCGGCGTGTTCCCAGCTAAAGTCTAAAGCCGCCAACCCATACGTTTCTATTCGCTTTCTGTCGGCGGGCGAAAAGGCGATTTTTGAAAAAGGGTTTAGGATTATGGCGCCTTTAGGCAGCAGTTTGATTTGGCGTACTAGGCGGACAAGTCCATGGCGTTTAAGTTTTAGAGCTGTACACTTTTTGGGGTCGCATTGCCCAGCATGATACACAACAATCTTAAGCGGTTTTCTTTCCCCCAGCTTTTTGCACCCTCAAGTGGCTTATGGGATCATCTAAAACTTTTGGAACCCAATCCAGAAGGTCGGATGCCGTTATGTGATATCCCTTCTCTGCGAAGGCGAAGTCCCCGGCGGCACCATTAACAAAGGCTCCAGCAACAGCGGCTTCAAATGGGTCAGCATTTTGCGCCAAAAAGGCTCCGACGATTCCTGAAAGCACGTCACCAGTTCCGCCCACAGTCATCCCCGGATTCCCCGTAAAATTGAGTTTAACCCTTCTTTCATCGGCGATAACGTCAACGGGGCCTTTAAGGAGTATTACCGCTCCAAATTCGGCAGCCGTTTTCTGGACTTCCAAAGCCTTTTCTTTAAGGCTTTCCGGAAGCGTTTTCCCAGTTAAAATTGCGTATTCACCGGCGTGAGGAGTCAAAACCGCGGGTACCATTAGCTTTCTTTTGAATTCTGCGAAAGCTTTCAAGCCATCAGCATCCAGCAAAAGCGGTTTCCCAAAATCCTCTACAGCCTCAATCAAAGCTTTAACAGCATCCTTAGTCTCCACGTGGAGCCCAAGCCCTGGACCTAACACAACGGCGTCTGAATTTTGAATGTAAGTTTTCAAGCCGAAGACGTTGCTAACGTTCAAGTGATCCCCGTCAAGTTTTATGGTGATCAAGTCTGGTGACATAGCTGAAATTGCATAGGCTGTTTTCTGCGGCGCAGCTACATAAGTCAAATCAACACCGGTTCTCAAGGCTGCGAGTGCCACGAGGGCTGGAGCACCGGAAAAGGTTTCGCTTCCACCGATCACCAGCAGTCTTCCATAGTCTCCTTTATGGGATTCTGGAACACGCGTCTTCACTACTAGTTTAACGTCTCCCGGACCTGCATAGTTTTCGAGTTCCGGCGGCAGTCCAATGTCCTTAACTTTTAACTCGCCAACGTACTCTTTTGCAGTTTCCAATCCTTTTTTGGTTTTGTAGAAGGTTATTGTCAAGTTGGCTTTAACAGCTGTCCCTAAAATTTCGCCTGTGTCAGAGTCTACACCAGTCGGCACGTCCACAGCTACTTTAAAGGCGTTTGACGCGTTAATTTTTTCAACAAGCTGTTCTATTGGTGGTTTAAGCTTGCCTTTTGTTCCAGTTCCAAGAAGAGCGTCTATAATTACATCCGCCTCTATGTCGGGTATAAGCGAGCTGTCATAAACTTCATAGATTGTCACGCTGTCCCTCAGAAACTGCAATACTCTCCAATTTTCCAGAGCTGCTTGATGAGAAATTTCTCTCGCTTTTCCAGCAAGGATCACTGTAACTTTAAAGCCTATTGCCGCCAAATGTCTCGCTGCAACAAAACCGTCCCCACCATTGCCGCCCAAACCGCAGAAAACTGCAACTTTTTTGTCCGATGTAAATCTTGAGGCTATTTCTTGGGCTACGCTTCGCCCGGCATTTTCCATAAGCTGAAGCTGAGAAATCCCAAAATATTCGGCGTTTAACTCTAAAGCCCGCATCTCACGACTTGTGATAACACTCTTAGCAATGCTCTGATTCAGCATGCCTTAAACCTAAAAACTGATATTGTAGGCTCTGCATAAGAATATTTTCACTACAGTCCGCAGTCCGCTTCATTAAAGGTAGCACAAAACATTTTAATGAATCTAAGCACAACAATATTTGAGGAGGTTAAATTGCCAAAGGCTTTCGTGTTAATCAACACAGAAATAGGCTCAGAATCCGATGTATTAAAAGACTTAAGAAAGATTGAAGGCGTCGAGGAAGCCTACTCCGTTTATGGAGTATATGACATAATCTGCAAAGTAAGCGCCGAAACAATGGACAAGCTCAAAGAAATTGTTACTTGGCGCATAAGGAGACTCGACAAGGTTAGGTCAACCCTCACAATGATAATAATCGAGGAATCAGCGAAATAGCCAACCTTCCCTCTTTATCTCCGAATCAGCAAGCCGTAATTCGCACAGCATATATTTTAATCCTTAAGCGATAGAATAGAATAGTTAATGTAGGCTATACAAAATGGCCTTGCAGTACCTGCACATAGGCTTTGATGACACAGATTCTCCGCGGAGGGGATGCACAACCTACATTGCAGCTTTGATAGTGGAAAAACTGGAAAAGCTTGGAGTCGAATTTACGGACTACCCAAACCTTGTTAGGCTGAACCCGAATGTTCCATGGAAAACCCGGGGGAACGGAGCACTATGCCTAAGAATAAGATGTAACGAAAACGTTGTAGACAAAGTCAAAGAAATAGTCATAGACGCTGTGGAAGAACATTCTGATTTGGCGCATAAAGGCACGGATCCCGGTATTGTTTTCCTTTCAAGAACCAGAGTTCCAAGGGAAATTCAAGATTTCGCCAAGAATGCTATTACTGGAATAGTTACTATGAAAACCGCCATAAAACTTTTGAAACAGTTTAAGGCTGAGGCTTTAGGCTTTAAAGGCGGACGCGGAATTATAGGCGGTTTAGCAGCAATTGGTGAAACACTCAGAGGCGACCACACCTTCGAAGTAATCGCATACCGAGTCCCGGAAAACTGGGGCACTGAACGGAAAGTGGATAAAACATCGATAATAGAGATGGACCGCGTCACATCGCCATACACTTTCAACAATGTTGACCCGGAAACTGGCAGAATATTAATAACGCCAAGGGGACCAGACCCAATTCTATTCGGCATAAGGGGCGAAACTCCCGAAATTGTTAAGAAAGCTTTTGAAATTGTCAAGCCCCTTGAGCCTGTAGAACGTTGGGTTATTTTCCGCACAAACCATGGTACAGACGCCCACTTGAAGCGGGTTAAACAATTAAGTAAAGTAAAGCCCTACCACTCCGTGATCGCTAGGGGAATCGTGGTGGCGAATCCAAGAATAGTTCCGAGAAGACACGTAATTTTTACGATTGGAGACAATAGTGCTCATGTTGACTGCGCAGCTTACGCACCCACAGGCATTCTAAGAAACGCGGCAAGCAAGTTAATGGTTGGCGATTATGTAGAAGTTTACGGGGGTGTACGTCCCCCCTCTCAAAATCATCCGATAACCATTAACCTTGAAAAACTGCGCGTTTTAAAACTTGCACCTCGAATAATTTACCGCAATCCTCCCTGTCCTAAGTGTGGCAAAAGTTTAAAGTCTACAGGTAAGGGCAAAGGTTTCCGATGCGAAAAATGCGGTTTGCGTTTTTCCAGCCTTGCCAAAATTGCTGTTCGTGTTAAACGCACCGTGGAGAAGGGATTACACGTTACCTCTCCTCGATCTCAAAGGCACCTCACGAAGCCTCTTTCACGTTACGGAATGGAGAAACGGCGAGGCTTGGAGATTAAACTAATTGAAGGATGGCATTTTCCCTAAAATGCTTCTTTTGCGTGTCAATAAGATTTTAAAGACAGCAAGTTGCTTGATATTTGGAGAATCCGTGAATGAGCGATGTCCTACCGCCAATAATCTATCAAGTTGGTTTGGGAGGATTCATTGGCTTCATACTAGGGTTTGCTCTTAAAAAATTAAGCAAACTTGTACTATTTTTGATAGGCTTATTCGTATGTCTCCTCGTCTATCTTAACATTAAGGGCATTTTAAGCCTAAACTACGAAGCACTTTTCAACTTTATAAGCGACTTTCTAGGAGCAGTTGGCAGCGCTTTTTCTTGGCTTGTTCATACAATAGCTTTGCTGCCTTTTGCCGCAAGCTTTGTAGCAGGTTTTCTTTTAGGCCTTAAACTTGGGTGAAATGGTTTAAATGTTGGAGATTCATCTATCCATTGAAAGTGCAAAAGCATCCGCTGCCAAGGAGTGCTGAGGGGTTTGGAGAGGTTTCCAGCAGAGGAATATGCTCTTCCATTTTTCAAGGAGCATGGTTATGTTAGAAAGCTCTGTCCAAAATGTGAAACATTCTTTTGGACTTTAAACCCGGAGCAAGAAACATGTGGTGAGGCGAGGGCTGAAGGATGTGCTACTTACACTTTCATTAAAAACCCGCCGACAAAGAAAAGTTTTACCGTACGTGAGATGCGTGAAACTTTCCTATCATTTTTCGAAAAGCGCGGTCACACGCGTATAAAGCCTTACCCCGTCGTTGCAAGGTGGAGAGACGACATTTACCTGACGCATGCCAGCATAATAGACTTCCAACCATACGTTACGGAGGGAATTGCTCCTCCTCCAGCAAATCCACTGGTCATAGTTCAACCTTGCATCCGTTTAGTTGATATAACTAATACCGGTCCAACTTTTGGCAAATATCTAACAATCTTCGAGATGGGCGGGCATCACGCATTCAACTATCCAGACAAAGAGGTTTACTGGAAGGACCAGACGGTTAGGTATCACCACATTTTTGCCACGGAAGAGCTTGGGATAAAGCCGGAGGAAATAATTTACAAAGAAGAGATATGGTCCGGCGGTGGCAACGCTGGGCCGTGCCTTGAATGTATAGTCAGAGGCTTGGAAGTAGCCACACTCGTTTTCATGCAGTATAAAGTTGTCGGCAACCAATTTATCAAACTGCCGATAAGGACGGTTGATGTGGGCTATGGTATAGAGCGTTACGCTTGGCTTTCACAAGGGGCCACAAGCGCCTTTCACACAATTTACGGCGAGCTTTTGAAGAAAATCTTTGAAATGGCCGGAATAATTCAAGTTGACATAGATTTACTGGCAAAAGTTGCGGAGTTTTCAGCTCTTATAAGCTTAGAAAAGAATGCCGGTTTAATGGAGTCTAGAAGGAAAATAGCCAAAATCCTAGGCGTTGAAGTTGGCACGCTTGATAAAGTTCTGTCACCTATAGAAAACGCCTTCGCCGTCGCAGATCACACGAAGTGTTTAAGCTTCATTCTGGCCGAAGGTGTTGTTCCATCAAATATTCAAGAGGGATACTTGGCCAGACTTTTGTTCAGGAGAATTTACCGGCTGCTTAGGCTTTTGGGGATCACGGATAGGCTTTACGACATTTTTGATATGCAAATCCGCTATTGGTCTCAGGACTACCCCCACCTAATGGAGATGCGGGACGAAATAATGGAAATGCTCCATGTAGAGGAGGAGAAATTCAAGGAAACAATATCAAGGGGAGGAAGCTTCGTAAAACGTTTAACTGAAGAACTGAAGTCTAAAGGCTTCAAAAGCGTTCCCGTTGAAACTTTAACCGAACTTTACGACTCGCATGGTCTTCCACCCGAAATAGTCAAGGAAATAGCAGAAACCAAAGGCTTAACTGTTGAAGTTCCGGAAAACTTTTACAGTCTCGTCGCTCAAAAGCACATGCAAACTCGAAAGGCCACGGAAGAGGTTGAACACGAAAGGTGGCTTGAAAACGAAGTCGCTGGTTTACCCGCGACGGAGGAACTTTACTACAGAGACCAATACATGGCAAGCTTTGAGGCGAAGATTCTCAAAATCTTCAAGGATAAATACGTCGTTCTTGACAGGACGTGCTTTTACCCGGAGGGCGGAGGACAGCCAGCCGATATAGGCTTCCTAGAATTTGATGGAGGAAAAGTTGAGATTGTTGATGTGCAAAAAGTTGGTAAGGTTATTGTTCACGAGGTTAAAGGCGGAAATCTCCCCAAAGAGGGAAGTATTGTCAAGGGTGTTATAAACTGGGATAGACGGTATGCCTTAATGAAGAGTCACACGGCAACCCATATTGTTAATGCTGCTGCGCGCCGTGTCCTTGGGCAGCATGTTTGGCAATTTGGCACTCAAAAAGGCGTTGAAAGTTCCAGACTGGACATTTCCCATCACCGTCGTCTTACAAGAGAGGAAGTGCAGAAGATAGAGATTTTAGCCAACGAGGCTGTTTTCCGTAATATTCCTGTTGAAATCTCATGGATGCCGCGGAATGAAGCAGAAAGCCTCTATGGATTTAGACTCTACCAAGGGGGCGCGGTTCCCGGAAAAGAGATTCGCGTGGTTAAAATTGGAGATTGGGAAGTGGAAGCTTGCGCTGGCACCCATGTGCGGAACACGGGGGAAATAGGCTTCATTAAAATAACTCACACGGAACGGATTCAGGATGGTGTGGAGCGTCTTGAATACTCTGTTGGAGTGCACGCCTTAAAAGCTGTACAGCGAAACGAGGAGCTTCTTTGGCGGGTTTCGGAGATTTTAAACGCACCGCTTGAGAAGCTGGACAAAACCGCTGAGAAATTGCTTAGAGACTTGAAAGAGGCAAAGGCTGAAAGAAGAAGGTTGATCAAAGAAATAGCGAGACTCGAAAGCCTTGACGTGAGCGCCAAAACGGAAATGGCTACAGTTCGTGAAGTTGGCGATGTTAAGCTTATCTTACGCGATTTTGGAATAGACATTGACGTAAACCGCATGGTGCAAACAGCAAACGAAATAATAAGAAAGGATGATTTCGCCGTCGCCATTTTCTATGGAGCCGATAAGAAAACTGCTAGGATAATGGTTATGGCCGGCAAAAAAGCTGTTGAAAGAGGCGTAGACGCCAGCGAAATAGCAAAGGAAGCCTCAAAAATAATAGGCGGCGGTGGTGGGGGGAGACGAAACTTCGCACAAGGAGGTGGGCCCTTAAAGGAAAATTTACAAGACGCTATCAAGAAGGCTGAAGAAGTTCTGGAAGGTCAACTTAAGCATAAAAAGCTTGACGTTAAGTAGTTCTTCTGTTTTGTTTCAAGTTCATCCATGTTTCAGAGCCTTGTTTTTAGCGAAAGCTATATGAAAACAAATGTGAACTGTTTTGCTAAAAACGAGGAGATGGTGCTGTTTGGACGTTATTGTTTGTGTTAAGCACGTGCCGGAAACCGCTGAGGCCGAGCTGAAAATAGATGCAACCGGGAAAAGCATAGAAAAGTCTGGGCTGGTCTTTGACATAAATGAATGGGACGACTACGCCTTAGAAGAGGCTGTTCGCATTAAAGAAAAATTCGGCGGAACAGTGACAGCCATAACTGTTGGTCCGGAAGACTCCGACAGCACTTTGCGAAAGTGTTTAGCACGCGGCGCGGACAAAGCTATACGCTTGACCGACCCAAAGTTTGAGGGTTCAGACGCTTACACCACGGCCAAAATTCTCTACAGTGTTATCAAAAACATGCATTTTGACATGATCTTGACGGGTGCACAAGCAAGCGACGACGAAAGCGCTGTTGTAGGCCCAGTTTTGGCGGAACTTCTTAAGGTTCCACATGCAACAATGGTCAAGAAAATTGAGCTCGCTAATGGAAAGGCTATTGTTAACCGTGAGCTTGAAGGAGGTTTCGAGGAGCGGTTAGAAGTTAAGCTACCAGCGGTTTTCACGGTTCAGACTGGGATTAATGAGCCTCGCTACGTTTCAATTATGGGAATTCGCAGGGCCATGCAGAAAGAGGTTAAAGTTATGGGGTTGGCGGACATAGGCCTAAGTGAAAATGATGTGGGTGAAGCAGGCTCATGGCTTAAAATAGAAAAACTTTACGTTCCACCTGTGGAAAAACAGGCTGAGTTTCTCACGGGAAGCCCTGACGAAATAGCCTCTAGAATTGTGGAAATTTTGAAGTCTAGGGGGTTGATGTAAAATGGCCGAAATATTTGTGCTAGCTGAACATAGACAGGGGCAGCTTAGAGACATAACCTTTGAAATGTTAACTAAAGCCAGAGAGGTGGCTGAAAAAACAAACGCTAATCTGACGGCTGTTTTGCTGGGTAAAAACGTTAAGGAACACGCGAAAACGTTAGCGGAATACTCGCCAAAAATTTTACTTGTAGAGGACGACAAACTCGAGAACTTTAACTCCGACGCATACCAAAAAGTCCTTTCACGTTTAATTGTAGAGCGTAAACCCATTCTGACACTTATTGGGCATACATCCTATGGTGTTGAGCTCGCCCCAAGACTGGCGGCCGCCCTAAACATTCCCCTTGCCACTGACTGCATAGACTTCTGTTTCGAAGGTGACGCATTTGTTGTAACAAGACAAATGTATGGTGGAAAAGTAAACGCAAAAGCCGTCCTGCGCAAATCAGAGAGTTACATGGCGACTGTACGTCAAGCAGCTTTCCAAGCCCAAAAACCATCGGCTCCAATCAACGGGCAAATCGAAGAGGTTCCATCACCATTAACTGAAGAAATAACTGGTAAGCGCTTCTTGGAGTATGTTCCGCCACCGCCTGGAGGCGTCGACATAACGGCCGCAGATATCCTTGTCAGCGTTGGAAGAGGAATAAAAGATCGAAGCAACATACCATTGGTGGAAGAGCTTGCAAAATCCTTGGGCGGAGTTTTGGCGTGTTCCCGTCCAATAGTTGATAAGGGTTGGCTACCAAGCGAGAGGCAAGTTGGGTCCTCCGGCAAAACTGTTAAACCGAAACTTTATTTGGCGTTAGGAATAAGCGGGGCATTTCAACATATCCTTGGAATGAAAAACTCGGATCTAATTATAGCTGTAAACAAAGACCCGAAAGCTCCAATATTCAACTTTTCAGACTACGGTGTGGTGGAAGACCTCTTCAAAATAGTGCCGGCCCTTAAAAACAAGATCAACGAGATAAAAGCCCAAAAAACTAAATAGCCAAATAGAGGCACTCCAGCGATGACAAGCGATAACAGTGTGGCTTTAGAGTTCGCAAAAACCCACATGGACTTATGTTTAAGTATGCCACAAAGGTTTAGCGTGTAGAAGAGAAACTGGGAAAAGGTTTTGTAAATGAACTTTGAACTAACCGAGGAACAAATTGAAATTAAGAACGCTGTAAGAGATTTTTGCGAAAGAGAGTTCAAACCAGAACTTGCCATAGAATTGGATCGAAAAGAGGAGTTTCCGCTGGAGCTTTACCGAAAAGCTGCAAGGCATGGCTTCACAAGCATGCACTTTCCGCCAGAATATGGCGGGCAAGGTCGTGGTTTTCTTGAAACATGCATTGTAATAGAGGAAATGTGCAGGGCAGACTCATCCCTTGGCGTGGCGATTTCGGCTGGAAACTTCGGTAGCGGGCTTATTCTCACCTACGGTAGTGAAGAACAGAAAGAGAGGTATTTGCCGCCCATATGTAGGGGAGATTACCTTTCGGCCGCAGCCTTTACAGAACCGAAAATAAGTGGAAGCGACATAACTCGCATGGAGACAACAGCAACAAAACATGGAAATAAATGGTGGATAAACGGCACAAAAACATTTGTGATAAACGTTCCCTTAGCCGACTTTATAATTGTTTTGACGCAAACAGACACGGAAGTTAAACCCACATACAAAGGCCAAACACTTTTCGTTGTGGACAGGGGAACTTCAGGCCTCAAAATGACAAAACTCCATAATAAGATGGGGATACGGTGCTCAGTGACGGGCGAAGTTCGATTTGACAATGTTGAGGTTACTGATTGGCATATCGTCGGCGAGCTTAACAAAGGCTTCTATCACTCGGTGGAATTTTTCGACAAAACAAGGGTCAGTGTGGCGGCTCAGGCTGTTGGTATGGCTCAAGGCGCTTGGGAGATAGCCTTCAACTACGCGAAACAGAGGGAAGCCTTTGGACAACCAATAATACAGCATGAGGCCATAGGCTTCACTTTAGCGGAGTTAGCTACAAAAATAGAGGCTGCTAGGCTCTTGACTTACAAGGCTGCTTGGCTTATAGACGTGGGAAAAATTGATCCAATGGCAACAGCCATGGCTAAGCAGTATGCAAGCCGCGTGGCAATGGAAACCACAGACTTCGCCATTCAAACCTTAGGCAGATATGGATATTTAGGCGAATACCGCGTGGAAAGATACCATAGGGACGCAAAAATAACTGAAATTTACGAGGGAACAAGCGAGATCCTAAAGCTGACGGTGCTCAAGTATCTCCTCAGAAAGTTCTAAAGTCTCCAAAGAGTAATATTCAAAAGGAAACCTTTCGCTATTCGCTGTTTAGCGTTTACGCTAGATAACTATTGGGAAGTGGCGAAATGAGAAAAGTGGCCGTTATCGGTGTTGGGAATTCAAAGTTTGGCGCCAGAAGCGATATTAGCTTTGCGGAGCTAGCTTTTGAGGCCTTTAAGCCGTCAATTGAGGACGCTGGGATATCCCCAAAAGACATAGAGTTTGTAGCGGTAGGTTCTGCTGGGGCAGGAGTATGGTGTGAGGAGTTTCTTCCAGCCGTTGTTTCAGCCGAATATTGTGGTTTAACAGGTGCGGGTCTTGTGCGTTGTGAGGCTGCATGTGCTAGCGGAAGTGCTGCTTTTGCGACGGCCTACTGGGCTGTGGCAAGTGGGCAAGCGGAAATCGCCTTGGCATTGGGCGTTGAGAAAATGAGGGAGATCGACACCCCCACCATTATGGAGTGGATTGGAAGAGCTGGCTGTTACTTGTGGGAGTTTCACAATTTTGGTGTAACGTTTCCGGCTTATTACGCTTTGTATGCAACCGCTCATATGGCTAGGTTCGGAACAACTGAGGAAGATTTAGCTTTGGTCGCAGTTAAAAACCACAAGTACGCCTCAATGAACCCGATAGCTCATTTTCAAAGTAAGATAACGGTTGACGATGTTTTGTCTTCAACCGTTGTCGCTGCACCTCTAAAGCTTCTCGACTGCTGTCCCGTGTCTGATGGGGCAGCCTCAATAATTCTTGCCTCTGAGGAAAAAGTTAAGGAACTTAGGATTGACACACCTGTGTGGGTTGCCGGTATAGGCTATGCTTCTGGAACAGCAAACATCAGCAGAAGGCTTGACTATGTTGGGCTAGAAGCAACGGTTTCAGCCTCTCGAATAGCTTATAAAATGGCCAAGGTCACACCAGACCAGCTTGACGTGGCAGTTGTCCACGACTGTTTCACCATAGCCGAAATAATGGCTTATGAAGATCTTGGATTCTGCAAGAAAGGCGAAGGCGCTAAGCTGATCCGCGAGGGACAAACCGAGATAGGTGGAAAAATTCCCGTAAACGTTGACGGCGGATTAAAAGCCAAAGGTCACCCAGTTGGCGCCACAGGATGCTCCATGATATACGAACTGACAAAACAGTTAAGAGAGGAAGCAGTTGAAAAGGGGCGGCAAGCACCGATGAAAAATTACGTGGCGCTGGCCCATAACGTTGGCGGAACTGGCCACTATTGTTACGTCACGATTCTGAGGAGATGATTAATGTGACGGCGGCACCGTCTATAAAATCTAGGGAAATAAGAGTTGTGCAGGACATACCCATAAGCAAAACCTTGCCTTTCTGGGAGGGACTTAAACAAGGGAAGATCCGTGCCACGAAATGTAAAGGTTGTGGGAAAATTTATTTCCCGCCGGTTGCAGACTGCCCGCAGTGTTTAACTTCCAACATGGAGTGGGTTGACCTTGGTAATGAGGCGACAATTGAGACTTTTACACATGTCGTTGTTAGGCCAACTACTTTTCAACATGAAAAGCCCTACACCGTGGCTATTGGCAGATTAAAGGAGGGTGTCCGTGTGCTTGCATGGTTGACCGGCTTTAAACATTCAGAAATTAAAGTAGGTATGAAAGCTACGCTTGTAGCAAAAATCACTTCGGAAGGAAATCCTACCTACGAGTTTACTAGGTTAGAATAGCAAAAACTAACTTAAATTTAGTCCTCGTTTTAATGATCGGTTAAATTGGCTCGTTTAAACGTTTTCCAGTTTTGGCGACCCATTCATCAACGGGCATAGCGAACCGTTTCTCCACGACGCTTCTGTGGAAACTATTGTAGGTGCAGAAGGGTACAACTCTGCCGTCCGGTGTGGCGTAATGGATAACACATTTTTGAACCCTGTCCAAATCGAAGTTCCAGACATCCATAAAGTGCATTATCCCTATCATGATGATTCTTCGCATAAATCTTCCAAGCGCTTCATAGCTCCCTTTAGTTATGACATCCTTAAGTAGACCTCTTACGAGCGGCGACTTCACCATGGGCAGAAACTCTAACATTTTCATTTTCGCCATGGTTCTTTTGCCCTTCACGCCAGTATAGTAGATGTCCCAGAAAATTTGAGCGAACTTGTCAACATCTACATACTGGGTTATAGGCTTGTATGTGTCGTCCTCTTCAACAACTATGAAGGTTGCGGCTCCACACATGGGATGCATCGTGAATTCTGGATACACGCGGTTCTTGATTATCTCCATGCCCTTGGATATTGGCACCGGCCAATTGACGGGGCGCCAGTCCCCTCGGGTGATTTTTCCGCTTGTCTGTTCCTCTATCAGTTTGATGGCGTCTGGCACTGTTATGCGCATTTTTCGCATCTCGTCTCGGCGGGCTCTTCCAGCCATGGATATGGGTTGAATGTTTACGCATCTGACGACATCATGATTTTCAACAGCGTAGCGGATTATGTCGCCTAAATTCTCGTCGTTAATGCCCTTTGCCAGCGTGACTACCAAAACTATGGAGTCGAGCCCGATTTTTCTTGCGTTTTCTATAACTTTATGTTTCACTTGGACTAGATCCGTTCTGCCCCTTGTTTTTTTGTAGATCTCCTCTCTCAAGCCGTCGAATTGAAGGTAAAGCGTGCTTAAACCAGCATCCAAAAGCTTTCTAAAATAGTCCAGATCTTCTGCGAGACGCAAACCGTTAGTGTTGACTTCCACATGGGTTATTCCAGCCTTTTTCGCCTCTGCGATGAGGGCTGGCAAATCGTTTCTTATGGTGGGTTCTCCGCCGCTGAACTGAAGCGCATTACAAGCCCAAGGTTTATTGCTTCTCAGCAACTTAATCATGTCCACTATCTGCTCGTAGCTTGGCTCATAAACATAATTCACAGCCCCAGCGTAGGCAAAACAAACCGGACAAGCCATATTGCATCTATTCGTCACGTCTATTATGCCCAAAACCGTGTGGGACTTGTGTTGTGTACATAGCCCACAATCATAAGGGCAGCCCCTAACCGGCTTCGTGTGGGGATTTTCCAACCCGGTTCCACCGTACTTGGCATTACACCAGCCTTCATAGACCCACTTGAAGAGTTCCGCGTCTCCCCAGTAAACGTCCTCGAACTTCCCATGCTCCGCACATGTCTTCTCAAGGTAAATCACGCCGTTCTCCTCGTAAATTTTCATGGGAATTCTGTTCAGACATTCTGGGCAGACACTTGTTGAATAACGCTCAAATTTCACAATTTCTTGTTGGTTTTTAGTCATTAATATCCCTTGGTTTTGAGTGTTAGATTGGCTATGGTGTTTGAGGTTATATTAAAATTTTCATCGTGAAACGTATTGTAAAGTACCGATTTCTTCTTGTCGAAGGCAAAAGCCGCTTGGAGGTATCAAGTGAACCTTAAATTTACGATTCCTAAATATTTCAGAACTAACTGCGGGATGACTTCGAGTGCGGGTAAGAATTAGAGTTACCGGCATTATTCAAGGCGTGGG